>OBEQ010711165.1_pt1 | contig 10098 bp, 10 predicted proteins | sample 1670901 | NCBI WGS metagenome assembly OBEQ01 (sample SAMEA104232315, study PRJEB22302) | groundwater metagenome | biome: forest; feature: aquifer; material: groundwater | place: USA | collected 2011-08-07 | depth 5.4 m | reverse complement strand
TTCCCAGGAGCGTCCGCGTCTGCCGGACCTTCACGTACGTGGCGGGGATGAAGGCCTGCCCGCCGAAGCCCGGGTTCACGGACATCACCAGCACCAGATCCAGGGAATCGAGGACGGATTCGAGCGCGCCGGGCGGCGTCGAGGGATTCAAGGCGACCCCTGCCTTGGCCCCCAGCTCTTTGATCTGATGGAGCGTCCGGTGAAGGTGCGGGCATGCCTCGGCGTGGACCGTGAGGAGATCCGCGCCCGCCGACTTGAAGGCCGGCAGGTAGCGCTCGGGGGCCTCGATCATCAGGTGGACGTCCAGCGGCAGCCGGGTGTGCTTGCGGATCGCCTCGACGACGAGCGGCCCGATGGTCAGGTTCGGGACGAAGTGGCCGTCCATCACGTCCACGTGGAGCTGGTCGGCGCCGGCCGCCTCCACCCGGGCGATCTCCTCCCCGAGGGCGGCGAAGTCCGCCGAAAGGATGGACGGCGCAATCTTGATCATTTACTTTTCTGCAGCCGGAAGGCGGTGAAGCCGTCGGTGCCGTGCCGGTGCGGGAGGCAGCGTAGCACGCCGGGCGGCTCCAGGGGAATCGGAAAGTCCGCCGGGGGCTCGAGCCGCCACTCGGGGTGGGTGTCGAGGAACGGAAGGACCACTCGCTCGTTCTCCTCGGGCTCCAGCGAGCAGGTGGCGTAGACGAGGACGCCTCCCGGCCGGCACATGGAAGCCGCGGCTTCGAGGATCTGTCGCTGGCGCAGAGCGAGGCGGGGGAGGTCGGCCTGGGCGCGTCGCCACTTCGCGTCGGGGTTCCGGCGCAGGACGCCCAGGTTCGAGCACGGGGCGTCCACCAGCACCCGGTCGAAGCGATCCGTGAACCGGGGCGCCAGGGCCTCGGCGCTCCCGCGGTGGCATTCCACGATCTTGACTCCTAGCCGCGCTGCTGATTGAGAGACCAGCTTGAGACGGCCGGCGTGGGGGTCCATCGCGACGACTTTCCCCGAGTTCTGCATGAGCGCCGCCAGGTGCGTGGTCTTGGTCCCCGGTGCCGCGCAGACGTCGGCGACGCTTTCGCCGGGCTTCGGTCCCAGGAGGTGGCCGACCAGGATGGAGGCCTCGTCCTGGAGGGTGAACCACCCCTCTTTGAAGGCCTTGAACCTGGCCGCGGGTCCCGGGCTCTCGAGCGCCAGCCCCTCGGGGGCGAAGGTTGTGGCCGAGCACGTCACCTCCTCTTCCTCCTTGAGCCGCTGGGCGAGTTGGGCCCGTGAGCACTTGAGGAGGTTCGCCCGGACGGTAGCCTCCGGCCGCTCGTCGAGCGCCGTCATCAGCCGTTCCGCCTCGTCCAGGCCGAATTGCTGCGCCCAGCGACGGGCCAGCCAGGACGGAAACGCGAGCCGCGTGGCCATAGCCTCCACGGGGTCGTCGGGGAGAAGAGGCAGCCCTCCCCCGCCGCGGGTGAACGAGCGGAGGACGGCGTTGACGAACGGGGCCGCCTCGCCGTGGGCGCGCCGCTTGGCCAGGCTCACGGCGTCATTCACTGCGGCCCACGCCGGAACCTTGTCGAGGAACTGGAGCTGGTAGACGGTGAGGCGGAGGAGATTCCTCACCCAGGGATCGAGCCGCTCGAGGCGCCGCCGCGAGTGAGGGGCGAGGATCCAGTCCAGGCGTCGCTGCCAGCGGAGGGTCCCGTAAACGAGCTCGGTGGCCAGGGCGCGGTCCCGCGGGGAGAGCTTGGCGCGCTCGATCGCCGCCTCGAGGGCAAGATCGGCGAACGCCCGGTCCTCCTCTACGCGGCAGAGGGTTCGGAGGGCCTCGACCCGGGCCGGAGACGCCGCGGCGCGCGGGGCCGGCAGCGGGCGCGCCGTCATGCCGTGGCGCGACGGGGCGCGCCGAAGCGGTCGCCGGGGCCGATTCGGGCGCCCAGGAGGAAATCGTGCCAGGCGATGATCCGGCGGCTCTCGGGCTGGACCAGCCGCGGGAGGAACAGGCCGGCCCCCGTCGCCACGGCGAGCACCCCGCTCGCAGATTTCACGATTTGCCCGGGCCCGGAGGTCGAGGCTTCGTCGAGCGCGGCCGCACGCCAGATCCGGAGCCTGCCGCGCGAAGTTTCGGTGGTGGCGCCCGGCCACGGCGTGCACCCTCGCACCCGGTTGACCAAGGCGCGCGCGGGCTCGCTCCAGTCGAGCATCCCGTCTTCCTTCCTGAGGCGGGGGGCCGAGGTGGCCAGCTCGTGGCGCTGGCGGACCGGCGTCAGCGTATCCAGTTGCTCCAGCGTCCGAAGGAGCAGCCCGGCTCCGAGGCGCGAGAGCCGCGCCGCCAACTCCTCCGCGGTCTCCTCGGGGTCAATCGGCGCGCGCTCCTGGAGGAGGATCGCCCCGGTGTCCATCCCCTCGTCCATCAGAAAGGTCGTGACGCCGGTTTCGGTCTCGCCCCGGATGAGCGCCCACGCGATGGGGGCGGCGCCCCGGTAGCGCGGCAGGAGGGAGGCGTGGATGTTGATGGAGCCGCGGGGCGGCACGTCCAGCACCGCTTTCGGGAGGATCTGGCCGAACGCGACGACGACGGCGACGTCGGCGCTGAGCGCGCGGAGCCTCTCGGGCCATTGTGACTCCGAGAGCCGTGCCGGCTGGAGGATGGGGAGCCCGGCGGCCTCGGCGCGCCGCTTCACCGGCCTGGCCGTGAGGCGCTGCCCTCGGCCGGCGGGACGATCGGGCTGCGTGATCACGCCGACCACCTGGTGCCGCTCGAGGAGTGCCTCGAGGGTCGGGACGGCGAACTCCGGGGTCCCGTAGAACAAAATTTTCATGGCCGCGGGGCGTCGGAAGGGGGGCGAAGCCCCCCTCCGAGGAGATCAGAGGGCGAAGGCCGAGTGGGGGGCCTCGTCGGGAAGCCCTTCCTTCTTGATCTTCCGCTTGATCCGGTCTCGACTCACGGTGTCGAGGTGGTCGATGAAGAGGATCCCGTCGAGGTGGTCGATCTCGTGCTGGATGACCCGAGCCAAGATCCCGCGCGCCTCGAGCGCGAGCGGCAGGCCGTCGCCGTCGAGCGCTCGGACTTCAACCCATAGGGCGCGCTCGACGGGGGCGAAGACTCCCGGGATGGAGAGGCACCCCTCCTCGCCCACCACGCTGCCGACGCGTGCGCTGATGGCGGGGTTGATGAGGGGCCGTGCCCCGCTTCCCTTGTCGTCGTCCACGACGATCACCCGGAGCGGGATGCCGACCTGGGGCGCGGCGAGGCCGAGGCCGACCTGATCGTACATGGTCTCGACCAGGTCGGCGATGAGGCCCTTGATCTCGGGCGTGACGGCGGCGACGGGCGCAGCCTTCCGCCTCAGAATCGGGTCGCCGTACCGCCGGACCTTCAGGACCACGGGGTCAGGCTCTCCTCCCTCAGATGAACTCGATCGGGTCCATCTCGATCTCTATCATACCGCGTCGGCCGTGCCCGCGTTCCGCCAGGGGCGCGAGCGCGGGGGCAAGCCGCGCCGGGAGGTCCTTTCCTCCCTTCAGGACGATCTGCCATCGGAGCGCCCGAGGCGAACGGCCGACGGACGCCGGAGGATAGACCGTCACGCCGCCGAGCGCACGGAAGTCCCGACAGAGGGACTCCGCCAGCCCGCCCGCCGTCCCCTCGGTGCGGCTCTTGACCGTGACGAGAGCCAGGCGCCGGAAGGGCGGGTAGCCCAACTCCGCCCGGAACCGGAGCTCGGGCTTGTAGAAGGCCGCCAGGTCCTGATCGGCCATCGCGCGGATGGCGTAGTGGCCGGGATGCTGGGTCTGGATGACGACTCTGCCCCCCTCGGCCACCCGCTCCGCGGCCGCCCAGAGGAAGGAAAAAGCCCGCTCACCGGCTCTGAGGTCCGGAAGATTGAGGAGGGGATCGGGGGTGATGAACCCCACGAGGGAGGGCCCACGCGGGACGAACGCCTTGAGGGCGCCGCGTGTGCCGATCACCACCCGGGCTCCGCCTTCCCCGGAGGCGGACGCCACACCCCGGCCACGGCGCGAGTCGGCATCGTGCCGAGCGACGCTCCAGCGCCTGAACTGGGCCCTCACCACCTGCTCGACGCGCTCGGTCCCCCAACCGAGCGGCGTGAGCTGCCGGCCCCGGCAGTTAGGGCAGGCGTCGGGGGCGGCATGACGGCGACGGCAGAGCCGGCACGCCAGCTCCTGGCGCGCCCGGGAGAAGGCCATCGCGATCGCACAGTCGGGACAGCGGACGACGAAGCCGCATTCGCCGCAGGCCATGGCCGAGCCGACGCGAGTCACGAGGAGGAGGACCCGTCCACCGGCCGCGAGCGTTTCCCTCATCGCGTCGCGGAGCACCGGCGAGAGCGGCTCTCCTCGGAGCATTCCCCGCGCGTCCACGACCGACACGGACGGCCAGGGCGAGGGACTGTCCGCGGCGCGGCGGATCTCCCCTTCTTCCGCGCGCCACCAGCTCTCCACGCTCGGCGTGGCCGAGGTCAGGTAGAGCGTGCTCCCTTCGCGTCTGGCGCGCTCCCGCATGATCTCGCGGGAGTGGATCCTCGGGGGGCCGGGGGGTTTGTGGGCCGGATCGTGCTCGTCGAGAAGCACGAGCGTGGCGGGGGCCGCGGCCGGCGCCAGGAGCGCTCCGCGGGTGCCGACGCCGCCCTGGGCGGTGCCGCGGGCCAGCGCCATCCAGGCCTTCCACCGGTCCGCGTCGGGCATGCCGCTGTCGAGCCTCACGACTGACACCCGGAGTGTCGCGCGCAGCCGATCCGCCCACGCGCGGGCCTGGTCGATCTCGGGTGCCACGACGAGCAGGTGCCGGGTTTCCACTTCTCCCTGAAGCCGCCTGAGGAGGCGGAGCTCCCGGTCCCCCCCGGTGAACAGTTCGGGCTGCTCGGCGGACCGTCCCGCCTGGTCGGGAGGCGGCGGGGCGGCCTCGGCAGGAGCCCGGGGCGCCGGCGGCAGAAGCGCCGACGCCGTGGACCCCCAGCTCGACAGGCTTTCGGCGGCGATCCAGCGTGTGAGCTCCAACTGGGTGCCTGAGAAGATCGGTCCCGACTCGATGACCTCCGCGATCGCTTTGAGCGCGCGCTCCTCGCCCTCCCGCGCCGCCACCACGAGTCCCACGCGCGTCTGGCTCCCGAGCGGCGCGCGCACGCGCTGGCCGGGCGACACGGCGAGGTTGGGGGGGACGCGGTACGAAAAGGGGTGGGGGAGCGGGAGGTCGAAGACGACGTCAACGATCATCGGGAAGGGAGCCGCTCGTACTCGCGCCGCGCGAGTTTCAGGTCCTCCCAGGCCAGGCGCCGGTATTCCTGGCCCGGGTTGCGCAGGAGGAAGGCCGGATGAAAGGTCGGGATCAGGACCATGGAGTGATACGGGTACACGCGCCCCCTGAGCTTGCCGATGGGCTCCTTGGTTCGGAGCAGCGCTTGCGCGGCGAAGCTCCCGAGCGCCAGGACCACCCTGGGCTGGATCGTCGCGAGCTGCGCCAGGAGGAAGGGCTCGCACGCGGCGATCTCGTCCGACTCGGGATTCCTGTTTGCCGGCGGCCGGCACTTGACGATGTTCGAGATATAGCAATCCCGGTCGCGATCGAACCCGACCGATTGGAGCATCTTGGTGAGGAGCTGTCCGGCCCGCCCGACGAACGGCTTGCCCTGGACGTCCTCGTCCGCCCCCGGCGCCTCGCCGATGCACATCAGCCCGGCCCGCGGGTTGCCCGCGCCGAAGACGATGGTGGTGCGACCTCGAGAGAGCTTGCACCGCGGGCACCCCTGGAGGTTCTCTTCCTGGCGCTGGAGCGCCCCTTCGGGGCCGGGCAGGTAGTCGCGGCCGAGGGGGAGATCGGTCACCCCCATGGCCTGGTAGAAGCGAAGCGACTCGGCGAGAGAGCGGAGGGCTTGGGCCAGCGCCTCCGTCTCCATACGGCCTAGCGCGAGATGTGGGCGGGCTTGGCGGCCCGGAGGGAGAGGATCCGGTCGAACACGGCGTTGGCGACGTCGAGCTTGGGCATCTTGGGGAGCTCGAGCAGCCCGCCCCAGCGGTCCAGGAGCGTCACCTGGTTGTCGTCGGCGTCGAAGCCGATCCCCGCCTGGCTCACGTCGTTGGCCACCATGAGGTCCACGCGCTTGGCCTCTTGCTTCTCGCGCGCGCGCCGGCGGACGTCCTGGGTCTCGGCGGCGAACCCGACGATGAACTGCTCGCCCTTTCGCGCCGCGACCTCTTTCAGGATGTCCGGGGTGGGCGCCAGATCGAGGGTGAGTCCGTCCTGCTTGGACGGCATCTTGACAGGGCTGGCCTCCCGGGCCCGGTAATCGCCCACGGCGGCGGCCTTGATCACGATGGTGGTCTGGGCCAAGTGCTGGAGCACGGCCTCGCGCATCTCCTCGGCGGTCTCCACGGGGACGAACACCGCCCCCGACGGGGGCGCCTGGCTGGTGGGTCCGGATACCAGCACGACCTCGGCGCCGCGGCGGAGCGCGGCCAGAGCGAGGGCCACGCCCATCTTGCCCGAGGAGCGGTTGGAGAGAAACCTGACGGGGTCCAGGGGTTCCCGCGTGGGCCCGCCGGTGATCAGCACGCGATCGCCCGCCAGGTCTTTGACCGGCGACAGAAGGCGGTGCAGGGCCTCGAGGATCACGTCAACCTCCGGGAGCCGTCCCGTGCCGGCAAGGCCTGAGGCGAGTTTCCCGACGTCGGGATCGAGCACGGCGACGCCGCGGGACCGCAGCGTGGCGACATTGTCCCGCACGGCCGGGTGATCCCACATCCCCGCGTCCATGGCGGGGACCATGAGGACCGGTGACCGGGTCGCCAGGAGGAGCGTGGTCAGGAAGTCGTCGGCGATGCCGTGGGCGGCTTTGGCGAGGAGATTCGCCGTGGCCGGCGCCACCACCAGAGCGTGGCACTTCTGCGCCAGCTCGACGTGCTCCACGGCCGCGCCGGTCGCGGGGTCGAAGAGATCCGCCAGCACCGGACGGCCGCTCAGGGTGCGGAAGGTGAGGGGGCCCACGAACTTCTGGGCGTGCTGGGTCGTGACCACCGTCACGCCGGCGCCCTGCCGGGTCAGCTCGCGGAGGAGATAGACCGCCTTGTAGGCGGCGATGGAGCCGGTGACCCCGAGGATGATCTCTTTGCCCTTGAGCTGCGTCATCGCGCTAGAGCTTCAGCGACTCGCCCTCGTCCTTGAGACGATAGGCGACTTTGGCCTGGGCCACCTCTTCGAGGGCCACGCTCGTGCACTTCTTGTGCTTGGACTCCACCTGAGGCGCAGCGCCGCGATTGATCTGGCGGGCGCGCCTGGACGCAAGCACGACCAGGAGGTACCGGTTCGACACTTTCTGCAGCGACTTTTCGAGTGATGGAAAGGCCATACCGTGCGTCGCCTCCTATGACTCCGGAAGCCTGAGGTCGGGGATCGCCAGCTTGAGCCGGCTCGTCCGGCAGCGCTCGGCCAGGATGATGCTGGCGAGCTGCTCCACCGCCTCCTTCAGGTCCCGGTTGATGATGAGATAATTGTACTCCCGCCAGGCCGCGATCTCCTCGCGAGCCCGCGCCATGCGCTGGGCGATCTCCTGGGGCGCGTCCGACTTCCGCTCCCGGAGCCGCTGTTCCAGAAGCTTGAGCGACGGGGCCACGATGAAGACCGAGATCGCCTCGGGGTAGCTCGTCCGGAGCTGCCGCGCCCCCTGGGTGTCGATGTCGAGCAGGATGTCGAGCCCGGCGTTGAGCGCCTCCTCCAGCGGCCGGGAGCGGGTCCCGTAGAAGTTGCCGTGCACCACCGCCCACTCGGCGAATTCCCCCCGCTCCGTCATCGCCTTGAAGGCGGCCACGCTGACGAAGTGAAAGTCCTTGCCGTCCACCTCCCCCGGCCGGGGCGGCCGGGTCGTGGAGGAGACGGAGTACGCCAGGTCGGGGACCACCGAGCGCACCTCGCTGCAGAGCGTGGTCTTGCCCGCCCCCGAGGGGGCCGACACCACCACCAGCGTTCCCCGGCGCTTCGTGACCGCGTCCCCGCTCGGGCTCATTCGACGTTCTGGATCTGCTCCCGGATCTTCTCCAGGTGCCCCTTGGAGGCCAGCGCCAACTGCGAGAGCTCCAGGTCGTTGGCCTTGGAGGCGGTCGTGTTCACCTCGCGGTTCATCTCCTGGATCAGGAAGTCCAGCGCCTTCCCCACCGGACCGCCGTCCTCCAGGAGCGCCCTGAACTGCCGAAGATGGGCGTTGAGCCGCGTCAGCTCCTCGCTGACATCGGTCTTGTCGGCCCAGACGGCCACCTCCATGGCGAGCCGCCCCTCGTCGAGCGGGAGCTCGCCCAGGAGCGTCCGGATCCGCTCCCGGCCCCGCGTCGTGCGCTGGGCGAGCGCCGCAGGGGCGCGCCGGGCCATCCGCTCGACTTCGGCGGCGAGCGCGTCGTGGAGCGCGCTCAACTCTTTGCCGAGCGCTTCTCCCTCCGTCTCGCGGCGCCCCACCAGGTCCCCCAGGGCCCGGGTCAGCGCGTCGGCCAGGACCGGCCAGGCGGTCTCGGAAGGGAGCGGCTCCGGCTCGCCGGAGGTCACGACTCCGGGGCGCTCGAGGAGCCACTCGAGCGTCGGCCTGGCCGCGAGCCCGACCGCTTCGCCGAGCGCCCGCACCTGGTCGAGGTACCGCCGGGCCAGCGCCGCATCCAGTGTCAGCGGGCTCGTCGGGCCGGCCAGCGGCTTCGCGCTCACGCTGACGTCGAGGCGCCCCCGCTGGACGTGCTCCTGAATCAGGCGCCGGGCCTCCGATTCGAGCCCGGCGAACGCGCGGGGGAGCCTGAGGGAGATGTCCAGGTGGCGGTGGTTCAGGGACCGGGCCTCGACCGACACGGCGAAGGTCTCCGCCGCCACCTCGGCCCGTCCGAACCCCGTCATGCTGCGGATCATGGGTCTCCTGCGCGGGAAAAAGGAGAGGCGAACAGCAGGCCAACCATCACCGAAGCATAGCCAAATTTCGCTGAAGTGTCAATGTGTTTGGGCCCCTCGGGCGTTGACAGGCGGGGCCGCCCGGTGTAAAGTCGCGCCCGAACGTCCAGCGCTTCTCCTAGACCTGACAAGGAGGAATCCATGACCGTCAAGATCACGGCTCGACCGAACGGCCCGTATGTCGTCGAAGGGGAGTGCGAGGTCTACGATTCCAAGGGGGCGAAGATCGACACCGCCGGCCGCCCGAAGATCGCGCTCTGCCGCTGTGGGGGGTCCGCGACCAAGCCGCTCTGCGACGGTACGCACAGTAAGATCGGCTTTCAGGCGAGCTGAGACGGACCGTGCCCGAGTCCTTCGCGCTGGCCGGCGGCTGCCGCTGAGCCTCGCGCCCGATGCCGTTCCCTGCCGGGCTTCGGGCTTTCGACCACCGGGACTTCCGCCTCTTCTGGACCGGCCAGCTGGTCTCACTGGTCGGGACGTGGATGCAGACAGTCGGGCAAGCGTGGCTGGTCCTGGAGCTGACAAACTCCCCTTTCAAGCTCGGGCTCATCGGCACCCTCCAGTTCGGTCCGATGCTCCTCCTCTCGCTGGTCGCGGGCGCCTTCGCCGACCGGCTTCCCAAGCGACGGGTGATCCTCGGCACCCAGACGGTGCTCATGCTGCAGGCATTCGCCCTCGCGGGCTTGGTCTGGACGGCCCATGTGCGGTACTGGCACGTGGCGCTGCTGGCGATCCTGTACGGGCTCGCCAACACGCTGGACATGCCGACCCGCCAGTCGTTCTTCGTGGACATGGTCGGCAGGGACGACCTCATGAACGCGATCGCCCTCAACTCCGCGATGTTCAATGGGGCCCGCATCGTCGGGCCGGCAGTGGCGGGCCTCCTGGTGGCTCGATACGGCGTGGCATCCGCCTTTTTCCTCAACGGCGTCAGTTTCCTGGCGGTCATCATGGCCCTCCTCGCGATCAGAACCGAGGGGCTCGCGCGCGCGCCGGCAGGGACGACGGTGTTCGAGCAAATCGTCGAGGGACTCCGCTTCGCCGCGAGCACTCCCTTGATCGCGCTGGTCCTGGGCCTCTTGCTGTCGGTGAGTCTGTTCGTCGTCAACTACAACGTGCTCGTCCCCCTGCTGGCGAGGGAGGTGTTGCACGAGGGGGCGCACGGCTTCGGGTTCCTGATGGCGGCGCTGGGG
>OBEQ012145303.1_pt1 | contig 10099 bp, 7 predicted proteins | sample 1670901 | NCBI WGS metagenome assembly OBEQ01 (sample SAMEA104232315, study PRJEB22302) | groundwater metagenome | biome: forest; feature: aquifer; material: groundwater | place: USA | collected 2011-08-07 | depth 5.4 m | reverse complement strand
TCTCCCTGCGCCGTTGTAATACCTATTGCCGCCAAGACGCACAATTTTGTCAGGAACAAAATTGGACGCGCGGAGCGCCCACGTACACCAGCCGCCGCTCCTCCTCGAGGCGCTGCGGCGTCATCTCGTCGTCCTCGCTCCTGAACGGCAGCAGGCCCTCGTTGACGCCGGCGAGCACCACGTGCGGCCACTCCAGGCCCTTGGCGGCGTGCAGCGTGGACAGCGTCACCACGTCCTGCTCGTCGCCGCGCTCGGCCAGGCTGATGATCACCGAGATGGTCTGCGCCACCTCGAGCACGCTCTTCTTCTCGGTCTCGACCGCGAGGCCGCCGTCGTTTTCGATCTCGCCGCCGCAACGCCGCGCCACCCAGTCGACGAAGTCCATCACGTTGGACCAGCGCGCCGCGGCGAGCTTCTCGCTCTCCTCGCCTTCGTAGGGGTGCTTCTCGTAGGCGATGTCTTTCAGCCAGCCCATCAGCAGCGCCTTCGCGTCCTCGGCGCCGGTGGTGTGGCGGGCGCGGTACTCGAGGTCGTTCACATAGCGGCCGAACTCGTGCAGCGAGCCGACCGCGCGTGCATTGAGCGCCGTGCCCAGGCTGTCGGCGAACAGCGCCTCGTACAGGCTGGTCTTCCACTTGGCGGCGAACTCGCCCAGGCTGGCCAGGGTCTGGTGGCCGATGCCGCGTTTGGGTGTGGTCACCGCGCGCAGGAAGGCCGGGTCGTCGTCGTTGTTGACGAGCAGGCGCAGCCAGCCGCACAGGTCCTTGATCTCGGCGCGGTCGAAGAAACTCTGCCCGCCCGAGACCTTGTACGGGATGCTCGCACGGCGCAGAGCCTTCTCGAACACCCGCGCCTGGTGGTTGGCGCGGTAGAGGATCGCGAAGTCCTTGTAGTCGAGCGGGCTGGCGCCCCCGGGAGCGTCAGCGACCCCTCCACCATTCGCGCGCAGCGACTGGATGCGCGCGACCGCACGCTCGGCCTCATGCTCTTCGCCGTCGCATTCGATGCGCGCCACCGGCTCGCCGTCGCCGAAGTCGCTCCACAGCTTCTTCTCGAACAGCTTCGGGTTGTGGGCGATCACGGCATTCGCCGCGCGCAGGATGTGGCCGGTCGAGCGGTAGTTCTGCTCGAGCGCGATGACCTTGAGTTGCGGGAACTCCTGCGGCAGCCGGCGCAGGTTGTCGACCGTTGCGCCGCGCCAGCCGTAGATGCTCTGGTCGTCGTCGCCGACCGCGGTGAACATCGCACGCTCGCCGACCAGCGACTTGAGCAGTTCGTACTGGGTCGCGTTGGTGTCCTGGTACTCGTCGACCAGCACGTAGCGCAGCGTGTCCTGCCACTTGGCGCGGACTTCGGCGTCGCGCGCCAGCAGTTGCTGCGGCAGCCCGATCAGGTCGTCGAAGTCGACCGCCTGGTAGGCCGCCAGGCGCTCCTCGTAGCGCTTCATGATGCGCGCCGCGACACGTTCATCGTCGTTCGCCGCGGCACCCTCGGCCTGGTCGCTGTTCAGGCCCTGGTTCTTCCACAGGCTGATCGCCCACTGCCAGCGCCGCGCCAGCGCGTTGTCGCTGCAGGCGCCGGCGTCTTTCAGTATCGACAACACGTCGTCGCTGTCGAGGATGCTGAACTGCGGCTTCAGGTTCAGCCGCGCGCCGTCGCTGCGCAGGATGCGCACCCCCAGCGAATGGAAGGTGCTGACCACCAGGTGCTTGGCCGCGCGCGGCCCGACCAGCGACTTGGCGCGCTCGCGCATCTCCTGCGCTGCCTTGTTGGTGAAGGTGATCGCGGCGATCTGCCCCGGCGCATAACCGGCATCGAGCAGGCGCGCGATCTTGTGGGTGATGACGCGGGTCTTGCCCGAGCCGGCCCCCGCCAGTACCAGGCAGGGGCCGTCCAGGTGGTGCACCGCCTGCATCTGGGCGGTGTTGAGGGTCGCGGGAACAGCGCTCAAGGCGGCGTGCAAAGGCAGTGGGTCAGCGCCATGAAGGGCTTGTTGTGCTCGCTGATCTCGGCCAGCCAGCCGAGCTCTTGACGCACGTCGCGCACGACGCGCGGCGGCATGGCCGCGGACCCGAGCCGCAGGTCGAACTGCGACGCCAGGATCGCCGCGGCGCGGCTGTTGAAGCTGTCGATCAGCTGCGCCAGCTTGCCGGGGTCGCGCTCGATGTAGGCGACGCGATAACCATCGGCGAGCTTGGCCCGCTTCGCGGCCGACTTCAGCGCATCGCCGAAGCTGCCGATCGTGTCGACCAGGCCGCGCTCCTTGGCCTGCGCGCCGGTCCACACGCGACCCTGCGCCACCTCGTCGATCTTGGCCGGCGTGGTCCTGCGCGCCTGCGCCGCGCGGCCGGTGAAGTCGGTGTAGACATGGTCGATCATCGTCTGCAGCAAGGCCGTGAAGCGAGGGTCGATCGGCCGGCGCGGGTCGCCGGCGCTGCCGAGCCAGGTGGTGGTCACGCCGTCGGCATGCACGCCGAGCTTGTCGAGCGCCTTGTCGGCGCTCGGGAACAGCGCGAACACGCCGATCGATCCGGTGATGGTCGCCGGGTCGGCGATGACCTCGTCGGACGACATCGAGATCCAGTAACCGCCCGATGCGGCCACGTCGCCCATCGACACCACCACCGGCTTGCCGGCGGCACGTGTCAGCTCGAGCTCGCGCCGCACCAGCTCGGAGGCGAAGGCGCTGCCGCCGGGCGAGTTGACACGCAGCACCACCGCCTTGATGGCATCGTCTTCGCGTGCCTTGCGGATCAGCTCCGAGGTCGAGCGCCCGCCCACCGTGCCGGCCGGCGCGACGCCGTCGACAATCTCGCCCTCGGCCACCACCACGCCGATGGCGTCGCCGAGCAGCTTGGGCTTGACCCGCTGCAAGTAGTCTTCGAACGAGACCTGGCGGAAGGTCTTGGCCTTCTCATCTTTCGCGCCGCGCTCGATCATCATGAGGCGGAGCTCGTCGGGTGTCTTCAGCGCGTCGACCAGCTTGGCGGCGAGCGCCGCCTTGGCAGCGTCGCCGCCGGCCGCAGCCATGCGCTGCGGCGCTTCGTCGATGTAGCCCATCACGCTGCCGGCCGGCAGCTTGCGCGCCTTCTCGACGCCCGCGGTGTAGGTCGACCAGAGTCCGCCGTACAGGAAGCTGTCGGCCTGGCGCGCCGCCTCGGACGGTGCGTTGGCGATGAAGGGCTCGGCAAAGCTCTTGTAGGTGCCGACCCGGACCAGGTTGACCGACACGCCGAGCTTGTCGAGCGCGTCGCGGTAGTAGTTGCGCAGCCTGCCGTAGCCCTGCATGTAGACCAGGCCCATCGGGTGCAGCAGCACTTCGTTGGCATGCGCGGCCAGGTAGTACTGGCGCTGGTCGTAGTTCGAGCCCCAGGCGGTGACGGTCTTGCCGCTCGCCTTGAAACGCTCGATCGCGGCGGCCACTTCGCGCAGCGTCGCGAGGCCCGCGCCTTCGAAGTCGTCGAGCGCCAGCACGGCGTGGCTGATGTTCGGGTCTTTCGCGGCGGCGTCGAGCACCGCGAGCAGGTCGCGCAGCTGCAGCTTCTGGATGGTCTGGCCACGCGCTTCGCCGAGCAGCGAGTCGCGCAGCGTTCCGGCGCGCTGCTCGCTGACCTGGCCCTTGAGGTTGAGCACCAGCGCGGTCTTGGCCGTGAGCCCCGGTGGCCCGCTCTTGGCGATCGCGACGATGACCAGCACGACGATCAGCAGGAACAGCAGGTTCATCGTGGCGCGACGGCTCGCGTCGACGAACGACCAGGCCAAGCCGAACCAGCGGCGCGTTCTGGCAAACACAGGTTTGGACATTCCGACTCCCCTTCGAGCAGCGAAGCTACACAGCTTAACCGCAGCGCGTGTCCCCGATACTGCGCAGGCCATGCAGGCCATCCTCGGCGTCACCATCCCCTTCTTCGCGCTCGTGTTGTGCGGCTACCTGGCGGCTCAGCGCCGCGTCTTGCCCGAGGCCGCGGTGCCGGGGCTGAACACTTTCGTGCTGTTCTTCGCGCTGCCGTGCATGCTGTTCCGCTTCGGCGCCAGCATGCCGTTCGGCCAGTTGATCGACCCGGCGCTGATCGCGGTCTATGGCCTGGGCGCGCTGCTGATGGTGTTCTTCACGGTCGGCGTGACCTGGCGGCGCAAGCCGGAGGCCGGCCACGGCGTCGACCTGAAAAACGCCGCCTTCGGCGCGCTGGTCGCGGCATTTCCGAACACCGGCTTCATGGGGGTGCCGCTCTTGGTCGCGTTGTACGGCGAACGCGCGGCGGGTCCGGTGATCGGCACGGTGCTGATCGACCTGATCGTCACCAGCACCTTGTGCATCGCGATTGCGCAGGCGCAGCGGCATGCGCCGGGCGAGGCGCCGCCGGGCGGCGCGTGGGTCTCGGCCGTGCGTGCGCTGCGCGGCGCGGCCACCAACCCGCTGCCGTGGGCGATTGCGCTCGGCGCGCTGTTCGCCGCCAGCGGGCTGCAGCTGCCCGGGCCGATCGCCCAGATCGTCAAGATGCTCGGCGATTCGGCGACGCCGGTCGCGCTGTTCACGATCGGTTCGGTGTTGTGGCGCGCCGGCCAGCATGTGCACACCCGCACCCCTGTTCGCGACTACCTGCCGGTGGCGCTCATCAAGCTGCTGGTCCACCCGCTGCTCATCGTCGGCCTCGGACTGCTGGCGCGTGCCGCCGGCATCGCGGTGCCGCCGTTCGGCCTGACGATGCTGGTACTGGCCGCGGCCTTGCCGAGCGCGAGCAACGTTTCGCTGCTGGCTGAACGTTATGGCGCCGACAACGGACGGGTCGCGCGCATCATCATGGCGAGCACCGTGCTCGCGTTCGCGAGCTTCTCGCTGCTCGCGGGGGCGATCGGTGATGTTCATTGATGGTGACTATTGCAAGTCTAGCTTCAATTTATTTCTCAAACGCCACCCCGGCTCATAGATTTCCTTCAGCGCGCGCTGTTGCCGCGATTCTTCAGGAGATCCCATGAGCGACACGACCCGATTGACCACTGCCTCCGGCATCCCGGTGGCCGACAACCAGAACTCGATCAGCGCCGGAGCACGCGGCCCGCTGCTGCTGCAGGACTTCCACCTGATCGAGAAGCTGCAGCACTTCAACCGCGAGCGCATTCCCGAGCGGGTGGTGCATGCGAAAGGCTCCGGCGCGTTCGGCACCTTCACCGTCACGCACGACATCAGCCGCTACACCAAGGCGAAACTGTTCAGCGCGATCGGCAAGACGACCGAGACCTTCGTGCGCTTTTCCACCGTCGGCGGCGAACGCGGCTCGGCCGACACCGAACGCGACCCGCGCGGCTTCGCGATGCGCTTCTACACCGAAGACGGCAACTGGGACCTGACCGGCAACAACACGCCGATGTTCTTCATCAAGGACCCGATCAAGTTCCCCGACTTCGTCCACACCCAGAAACGCGACCCGCAGACGAACCTGAAGTCGGCGACGATGATGTGGGACTTCTGGAGCAAGGCACCCGAGTCGCTGCACCAGGTGACGATGTTGTTCAGCGACCGCGGCACGCCCGACGGTTACCGCCACATGGACGGCTTCGGCAGCCACACCTTCAGCCTGATCAATGCGGTCGGCGAACGGGTCTGGGTCAAGTGGCACCTGAAGACGCAGCAGGGCATCAAGAACCTGATGCCGGAAGACGCGGTGCGGCTCGCCGGCAGCGACCCCGACCACGCGCAGCGCGACCTGTTCGACGCGATCGCGCGGGGCGACTTCCCGCGCTGGAACGTGTCCATCCAGGTGATGACCGAGGCCGAGGCGCTGACCTGGGAAGAGCGCACCGGCTGGAACCCGTTCGACCTGACCAAGGTCTGGCCGCACAAGGACTTCCCGCGCATTGCGGTCGGCGTGCTCGAGCTCAACCGCAACCCGGTCAACTACCACGCCGAGGTCGAGCAGGCGGCGTTCTCACCGGCCAACATCGTTCCCGGCCTGGGCTTCAGCCCCGACAAGATGCTGCAGGGGCGGCTGTTCGCGTACCACGACGCGCAGCTCTACCGTGTCGGCACCAATCACCAGCAGCTTCCGGTGAACAGCCCGCGCTGTCCGTTCCACAACCAGCAGCGCGACGGCGCGATGGCAATAGCCAACGGCGGCGCGGCGCGCAACTACGAGGCGGTGCAGTCGCGCGGCACCTCACCCGACGGCTTCGGCCACGGCGACCCGGGCTGGTTGCTGGACGGCGTGGCGGGCCGCTACGACGAACGTGGCATGTCCGACGACACGACGCAGGCCGGCAACCTGTTTCGCCTGCTGCCCGCCGACGAACGCGATCGGCTGACCAGCAACATCGCGGCGTCGCTTGGCAATGTGTCGGCCGAGATCCAGGACCGTCAGCTCGGCCACTTCGCGAAGGCCGACCCGAACTACGGCGCCGAGGTCGCGCGCAAGCTCTCTGCATTCAAATAAACTATCGGTACAATCTGTTCAATTGAATTCACAAATGGCCTGGTCGCCGACAGAATGAGCTCATTGAACAGGAGAACCTCAATGTCCAACCCCTTCCACAACCCCGAGTCGGCGACCATCCAGAACCTCGAGTCGGCTTTCGCCGGCGAGTCGATGGCGCACATCAAGTACCGATATTTCGCCAAGCTGTGCCGCGAGATGGGCGACGCGACGACCGCCGAAGTGTTCGAAGCCACGGCAGAACAGGAGATCCTGCACGCCTTCGGCCACGCCGACCTGCTGTTCCCGAAGGCGAACATGACACCGGCCAAGGCGCTGCAGTTTGCGATCGAAGGCGAGACCTACGAATACACCGAGATGTACCCGAGCTTTCGCAACGCCGCGGTGGCCGAGGGCAACGCCGGCGCAGTGAAGGAGATCGACGAGCAGATTGCCGAATCGAAGGAACACGCCGAGATGTTCAAGGCGGTGCTGGAAAAGGCATCCAAGCGTTTCGCTGCGCTGGCCAAGGTCGAAGAGCGGCACGCGAAGAACTACCAGGCCACGCTGGACAAGCTGGCCGCCTGATCCCCCCTTCTGACCTTGCACCGACAATAGACCCATGAAGACTTATCAATGCATTGTTTGCGGTTTCATCTATGACGAAGTCGCCGGCCTTCCCGAAGAAGGCATCGCCCCTGGAACCAAGTGGGACGACATTCCCGCCGACTGGGAATGCCCGGACTGCGGCGTCGCGAAGGCCGACTTCGAGATGGTCGAAGTTTGAACCCCGTTGTTGTGTTGGGAAGCGGGCTCGCGGGCTACACGGTGGCGCGCGAGTTCCGCCGGCTCGACAAGGAAACCCCGCTGGTCGTGCTGAGCCGCGACCACGCGGGGTTTTATTCGAAGCCGATGCTGTCGAACGCGCTGGCCGGCAACAAGACGGCGTTGACGCTGGTGATGAAGCCGGCCGAGAAGATGGCGGCCGAGTTGAACGCGACGGTGCGTGCCGGCGTCGAAGTCCGCGCCGTCGACACCGAGACACGAACCATCACGCTGGCCGACGGCGAGGCGCTGGTCTATCGCGACCTGGTGCTCGCGCTCGGCGCCGACCCGATCCGCCTGCCGCTGCTGGGCGATGCGGCGGACATGGTGCTGTCGGTCAACGACCTCGATGACTACGCACGGTTTGCCGAGCGGCTCGTGGGCGTGAAGCGGGTTGCGATCCTCGGGGCTGGGCTGATCGGCTGCGAGTTCGCCAACGACTTGCTGTCGCGCGGCATCGCCCCGACCGTCATCGATCTGGCCGACCGGCCGCTGTCGCGGCTGCTGCCGCCGCCCGCGAGCGCGCGGCTGCGCGAACGGTTGGAAGCGGCCGGTGTCGAGTTCCGCTTCGACGTCGCCGCGAGTCGGGTCGACCGCGGCGCGAACGGACTGGAGGTGCTGCTCAGCGACGGCAGCCTGCTGGAAGCGGACCTGGTGCTGTCGGCGATCGGCTTGAAGCCGCGCACGGGCTTGGCACGCGAGAGCGGCTTGGTCGTGCAGCGCGGCATCGTCGTCGACCGCTGGCTCGCGAGCTCGGCCGAACATGTCTACGCCGTCGGCGATTGCGCCGAGGTCGAAGGCCATACCTTGCCGTATGTACTGCCGCTGATGGCACAAGGGCGTGCGCTGGCGGCGACGCTGGCCGGCAACGCCACGCAGGTCGCCTATCCGGCGATGCCGGTCACCGTGAAGACACCGGCCTGCCCGACCGTCGTTTGCCCTCCGCCCGCCGATGCCGAGGGCGTGTGGAGCGTCGCGTTGAGCGACGACGGCTGCGACGCGCGCTTTGTCGGCGATGGCGGCAAGCTCCACGGCTTCGCGCTGATGGGCTCGGCGACCGCGCAACGCCAGGCGCTGGCGGCGCAGATCAAGGCGCTGTTCTAGGCCAGCGCTCTCCATCCCCCGTTCGCCCTGAGCCCGTCGAAGGGCCCGCCTGAACGAAGGGGTGTTGAGCCCTTAAATCGACAACGGATCCACATCCACCGCCCAACGCAAGATCCGCTGATCCGCCTCCTTGCGCGCGCTGCGCAAGCCATGCAGCGCCGGCAGCCACAGCGCCAGAAAGCGCTGCAAAGCAACCCGCGAAGCCGACTCGATCAGCATCTGCATTCGTTCGACGTCGGCAACCCGAGCGATCCCCAGCGGCACCGGCGGATACACCATCACTGCGTCAGCCCCCGGCAGCCCGGCCGCCAGTTCTGCCGCAGCCTTCAGGAACTCGCGCCCCGCTTCGACCGTGCGCGCGTCGGCGCGCAGCATCGCGAGGTGCGAATACGGCGGCAGGCCTGCCATCTCGCGCTCCTTGAGCTGGCTCGCGGCAAAGGCCTCGAAGTCGTGACGGCGCAGCGCCGCGTACAGCGCGTGCTGCGGAGTCCAGGTCTGGACCCACATCTCGCTGCGCGCGGCCTGCGCGGCGTCGCGCCCGGCGCGCCCCGCGGCCTGCATCAGCAGCGCAAACAGGCGCTCGGGCGCGCGGAAGTCGCTACTGAACAACGAGCTGTCGGGGTTGACCGCGGCGACCAGCGTGATGCGCCGGAAGTCGTGGCCCTTGGTGACCATTTGGGTGCCGACCAGCACGTCGACATCGCCCGCATGCACGGCGCCGAGCTGGGCCTCGAGCGCGCCCTTCAGGCGGGTCGAATCGGCGTCGATGCGGGCGATGCGCGCGCCCGGCAGCACGGCGGCGAGCTGCTCTTCGAGCCGCTCGGTGCCGCGGCCGATCGGCGCGATGTCGAGGTTGCCGCACTCGGGGCAGGCCCGCGGCACGCGGTCGGTCAGCCCGCAGTGGTGGCAGCGCAGCGTGCGGTCGAGCTTGTGGAACACGCGCCAGGCGCTGCAATGCGGGCAGCCGCTCTTCCAGGCGCAGTCGCCGCAATGCAACACCGGCGCATAACCGCGCCGGTTGAGGAACACCAGGCTTTGCTCGCCGCGTTCGACCCGCTGCTGCAGTGCTTCGACCAGCGGCGGCGACAGCGCGGTGTTGCTGCCGCGGGTCTTGGGCAGCTGGTTCATGTCGACCAGCCGCACCCGCGGCAACACACCGCCGCCGATTCGCGCCGCCAGGCCCAGCCGCACATAACGGCCCTCGTTGGCGCGCTGCCAGCTTTCGAGCGAGGGCGGGGCCGAGCCGAGCAGCACCGCCGCGCCTTCGCGTTTGCCGCGGTACACCGCCAGGTCGCGGGCCGAGTAGCGCGCGCCTTCCTGCTGCTTGTACGACGGGTCGTGTTCTTCGTCGACGACGATCAGGCCGAGCCGCGGCATCGATGCAAACACCGCCAGCCGTGTGCCGAGCACCAGGTCCGCCAGACCGAGGTGCGCCGCGAGCCAGCTGCGCAGCCGCTGGGCCGGCGTCAGAGCGCTGTGCAGCGACACGATGTGGCGGCCGGCAAAACGCTCGGCGAAGCGCGCTTCGAGCTGCGGCGTCAGGTTGATCTCGGGCACCAGCACCAGCGCCTGCCGGCCCGCCGCCAGCGCCCGTTCGGCCGCCTGCAGGTAGACCTCGGTCTTGCCGCTGCCGGTGACGCCGTGCAGCAGCACCGTCGGCGCCGCGCCTTCGCTGCCCAACGCAGCCAAGCTGGCCAGCGCCTGCGCCTGCTCGGCGCTGAGCTCGGGCCGCGCAGGCGCCGGGACTGCGCCCGCCGGCGGCG
>OBEQ011988355.1_pt1 | contig 10100 bp, 8 predicted proteins | sample 1670901 | NCBI WGS metagenome assembly OBEQ01 (sample SAMEA104232315, study PRJEB22302) | groundwater metagenome | biome: forest; feature: aquifer; material: groundwater | place: USA | collected 2011-08-07 | depth 5.4 m | reverse complement strand
CTGGCTGAAAAAATCCTCGTGGTCTCGGCATCGGACTTCCTGGGGTGCGCGAATGAAAGCGGCTGCTTGGTCGCGCTGCACCGCATGGAACGCTTCGGCGGCCAGCTCGTCGAGCGAAGGCAATGGTTCTTTAGAAGGCGAGGACATCAGGTTTTTCGGAAATAATGCCCGACCGCACACTCCGAGCAACCGCTAGGTTCACGGGCTAGTTGGGCCAAGGCGCTATGCGCCTAGGTAGAGCGCCATGGGACGGCGGTCGGGCAAAGGGATTGAGGGAGGCATGTTCATGGGCGGATGCCGCCTTGGGAGAATAAGAGATCAAGCGAATATTTGAGTGCCGGTGTCATCGGTCGTAAGCCGGGCACCTCTCCAATCGGGAAAGGCATCCATGGTAATAGCATGGCCCCTTTGCACAACAGCACCTCACCATGGCGTAGCTCAACGCGGAAGACCTTTAGCCGACAAGGCCGTTTAGGATCAGCGGAAAGATGAATTTTCCCCAGCAATTGAAATCGCTCGCGGCGCAGATGGATTCCGGTCGCGTTGCGGATTCTACGCCGGGCCACAGCAACGGCGTTCTCGTATCCTTGGAGGTTAAAAAACACGCTTTGCCAATATCCCGGATGAGGGCGGGCAGAAGGTTTCCGTTGACGCAGGAAAACGTAGTCGGCACGAACCAAGAAAACCGAGACGGCCAATTGCACACGAGAGGAGGGGAGATCCAATCAATGTTTTATTTTGTCTGTTGTTCAGCCGCGCTGTCATGATCAAGAAATGCGTGGCGCCGAATTTCGTCGTATGCTTGGAACGCCGCTGCGTCCAAGTTCTGGTGTTGTCGAGGCAGGTTTCCGACATTGCTTGTTTCCGATTCCAGATAGCGCCTCCACGCCTGAGCAAATGCTGCCGCCATTGGAGACCTATAGGCGTCCTCAAATCGGCTAATCTTAATGCCCTGGCTTGCTGATTCGGCGATGCGTTTCTCGCGCATGCTGATTTGCTCCTCGCTAAAATCTGGCTTCTCCGGGAATGCGCCGATTTTTTTCCGAAACTCGATCAGTGCCCGTGCCTTCTCGATGCTTTGCAATTCGAGACCAACCACGAGAGCACCATGGGTTTTTTTATCCCATGTGTTTACCAGTGTAGGTGGACGCATTTGCCCTGCTTCCGTGTCATCAAAAAACGCAAGGTTTTCGTCGATGGCTTTGGAGCGACGCAACCCCTTTGCGATGCCTCGGCTTTCTAGGTCTGCATTAAGTGTTGGGTTTGCTTTCATTCGCCTCGCAATGTTTCCCGATCCCATCACCCGCTCCATCTCTTCTCGGTCTGCTGTCGTGAAAATCACCGCACCTGCGTCCTTGTTGAGGATGCGGAGATTTGTTTCGGCGCTCAACCATGCTGGCTGCATTCTGCCTAACAGCACTTCGCACTGCTCCAGGGGAAAATCGAGATTGGCAGTGAGCCGCGCTACGCCCACAGCAGCCAGATCGAGGCAGCGTTGCGCGAGAAATGCATTGCCGTAGCCATCCACGGCGGCGCACCACTCGGATAGGTCGAGCAATCTGACGGTGGCAGTGTAAAGCGAATCGTCCGCTGGCAGTCGCTGCATAGTTGCTGATTCATCTGCCAAGCGCTTTGCCAAGGCTTTTCCAAACACCCGCGCAGCAACGTCAATCTGCTTCTCCTCTGGCTTGGCGACATGTTCTACATGCCATTGCGACGGTATGTGAGGAATCTTCCAGCCCCCGGAGGAAGTTTGATCGAGGAATCCTGCGATTCCGCCTCCGTCGAGGGCAACAGTCATCGCGGTTATGCGATTGAGTTCAGCCGTAGTGCTGTCCTGCGCGAGCGCGCATTGGGCGTAGAATGCAACCGCCAAGATTTGAAGGAATGTTTTCATGGTAAGCCGGTGTAGGTGTTTCGGAACTCGATGCGGTCACGGTAGATTTTTCCGCGATTACGCTCTCCGCCGTAGGCACCTTTGCCAAATCCGATTTGCAAGATGGCCGCATCCTGGCCGGCACCGCCAGTCAGATGATTAAAATCGTAGAGGTCGATGACTGTCCCTTGCGAAAAAACCTCCGTCACTACTAATTCCTCGACGAGCAGCGGCGGTCCCTCTGGCGCACTACGATCAACAAGTCGTTTTTCGACGCGATACCTCGCCTGATGCGAAAGGATTCTGCCGCGACCAATTGTGCCATTTACGTCATCAATTATATTGGGCAGCAATGAATCGAACGTCACCGTAGTTGCTGGCACCCACGCGGGACTTTCTTGGGTGTGCGGAATGTCGTAGAAATCCTCCGGGTTGGCAGGAAAGTAGGCCGATGATCCAACGGGCAGACTCACAAAGTAACTGGTCGCCAAAGGGCTGACGGTGCTGGAGTAAAACGCGCGCAGCGGGTCTTCGATTTGCGGCGAAGTGGCGATCAGATCAGCGGCAGAAGTAAGCGGCCCCCATGTATATTCGGTGATTGCTACGGTGCCTACATCGTCAAACTGCGCACCGGAGTTGTGCGTCAGCCATTCGGCGAAGTAGCCGTTGAATGCATCAAAGGGAACAGTCGTTGAGCTCGTCGGGCGCTTATCCTGAGGAAAACTCGCACTGACCGAGCCGTCCCGGAAGAGTTGTAGGAATCGCTTGGCGTGGGGCAGAACCAGACCTGTTGCCCATCCTGGCGAAGTCCAGTCGCCATCGACAATGTTATCTATGCTTTGCTTGGCGGCGCTGTATTTGCTTACTTTGGTGCCTCGGATAGTCGGTTCACCCAACGGTTTCTTGGTTTGGTCTTTGATCGTATAAGGGTCGGTCTCGCCAGCATCGAGCTGGCCATTACTGTTCGAGTCACGGCCCGTGCGGATGACAAAGTCCGCAATATCGCCTGCCGAAGCCGGATGCTCGAATTCGATTTCGCACCGGCCTTGGGCGTCAAAGGCATGGTCGCTGCCGGCAATCTTGTCGTTGCCGAGGTAGGCTGCGGCACGAAAGCCGGTAGCGAAGCTCGCCGGGATGCCTATTTCAACCGTGGCCTTGTATTTGCTGTCTTGGGGATCAGGAACGAGAAAAAGCAGATTGAGTGGCGCACCATTCTGCGCGGTGCCGTAACCGCCATAACCATCGCCGCCCCACGGGTCGTCCTTGGGCGTGCGATTGACCAACTGATTCGCCTTGTTCTTTGTTTCCCAAAGCCTGCCCCAACGCATTCCCAGCACATAGAGCGGCACTTCGGTAATGATGCTGCCATCCTTTTCGATAACAAGCTTGAGCGGCTTATCCGTGAGCTGGCGGCCCTCGACGAGAATGACTCCTTGGTCCTGATCCTTGATCCGGCTCAGGAAATCGGCACTCAGCTCAATGCCTTCGGCAACGATCTGCTGGGTAATTGCTGACGCGGCGGGTTGCGTGAAAGCCGGCCCAAAGCCGGTGGACGGTGCGCTCAGGTAGCCATAAGCGTTGGCCCGGGTCAGATTGGTATAAACGAAGTTCAGCGCCGCGTCCTCCTGCTTGAGTTTGTATTTCACGCTGCCGCTTGGTGGCAGAGTCGTGAGCAGTTGCTTGAGGTCGAGAAAGACGGGAAAGAAGTCTTTCAGGTCGTCCGTCCCGTTGACGACACTATCGGCATAGTCCGGCGTGCCGGTAGATGAAGCAGCATAAACGCGGGCGGCACCCAGTTTAAGCCAGAACAAACAGGCGATGACGAAAATCGTGGAATGGGCCAGACCAATGAAATAACGCATAAGATGAAGGCACTTACACACTCATTGGCCCGAGTGAATGGAAGCGGTTTGGAAAATACATGTGCTCTTATCAGTTACAAGAAATATGCGATTGGCCGTCATTCTTGGTATCTGGGAAGGAGATGGCTGTTACTTCGCGCGTTTTGTCGTGTCCAACGGCGGGAGTTTTGAGCCGATCAGTTCGGCGGCGCGACGAACCGCGCATAGCCGCTGTTCGATTCCGTGGCGTCGCTGTGCAGGGATGGGCGATCTCGACTGCCCCCGAAAGCGCAAGCACCGCGAGTGCAATTCCTCTTCAAGGGCTTTGAGCAATTTCAATAGATCGTGCGCGTCACGCGGGCCGAGTTCAATGACAGTGTGCTTTTCCGGTAACTGATTCTTCAGGCCATAACTCTCGGCGATGCTCGTGCCGTCCAAGTGGGGTAGAAGATCAAACGGGAGCGATATTTTCATGAAGCAAAATAAAGGCCGCCCCGAAGTTTCCTCCGGAGCGGCTGGCCCGTTGTCGGCAAAACGTTTCCGATGGTTCCACGGGAGTCAATGCGTGACCACCCGGTAAGAGTCTGGAGAGATGTCGGAGCGGGGGTCATGCGAGGAATAGGGCTTCGGTCAGGCTCACCAGATTTGCCGTTTCCGGCCCCTTCTTTACGATACACTCAACGCCCAGGCCTCGATAGGAGTTCGCCTCGTCCTCCGTTAGTTGCGACGAATGGACGACGATCCTTCCTTGAAATCCCATCTCCTTTAAGCGGTTGACCAAAACAAGCCCGTCGATGTGCGGCATTTTGTGGTCGGTGACCAGCACGTCAAACTTGACCATATTCTTGGCACCGTTTGAGTTGATCGCCAAGTCGCAGAAAGTAGGCATTGCTGTTTTTGGCGTCGGGCTGGTCATCTACTTTGTCAGCTGGCTCACTCCCCTTGATCGCTGCCCCTGATTCATCATGGTCGCTTTCGGCCTTCGGCTTCCTTGCCCCGGCCTACACTCCGCTTGTTTGGTTGCTTGGTCTCGCTCTTCTTATGCAACGTCTTTACTGGCATTCACCCTACCGCTGGTGGCTCTACCTCACCCTGTCCATCGGTTTTCTTGCTGCTCACATCAGTCATGCGGCCATCGTCTTCACTCGGTTGCCCCATGCCAGTGGCGGCTAGTGCAATGGTCCCGTAACTCACACCTTCTTCGTCATCACCTTCGAATTGCGGCCGCTGTCCTCGTAGGCCTTGAGGCGGGAGTCGGGCAGGACATCCTTGTCGGCTTCCTCGAAGCCGACGATGGAGGTGAAAAAGGAAAAGGCCTGCGTCGAGAGCGCGATGACGGTCGTCGCGCCGCGCTCCTTGGCCATCATGCAGGCGTAATCGACCATCTTCTTGCCGATGCCGCGGTGATGGTAGAAGGGCATGACGTAGAGCGAGCCGACCTCGGCGAACTTCGGCTTGTCCGGGTAAACCTGCAGCGAGACACAGGCGATGATGTTCTCGTCGATCTCGAAGACGTAGAACTGGTCGATGTTCTTCTCGATGGCCGCCTGCGTGCGGTAGAGTAGTTCCTCGCGCTTCACGGCCTGCCGGGTGAGGTTGTGGATGGCGCGGACATCGCGCTTGGTGGCCTGCCGGATCTGCTGGTATTCGTTGCCGTGGATGAGCGTGCCGACGCCCTCGTTGGAGAAGATCTCGTTGAGCAGGCCGTCCATCAGCCGGCCGTCGAGGAGGTGGATGCGCGGCGTGCCGGTCTCCACGGCCTTGACGGCGTGCGCGGCGGTGCTCCGCATCGGCTCATTGATCGACTCGGGCTTGCTTTCCAGCACGCCACGCAGAGTGGCCGCGGAGATCTGGTGCTGCAGCTTGCCGTTGATCTCGAGGCCGTCGTGCGGGGGGAGGTAGATGATCTTGGTCGCGTTGAGCGCCTCGGCCAGCTCGGCGGCGAGCAGGTCGGAGTTGATCCGCAGCGGGCGGCCGTCCCGGTCGAAGCCGATGGGATTGAGCACGGGGATCACCTGCGACTCGATCAACTGGGTGAGGAATTCCTTGTCGATGCGATCCACCCGGCCGGTGAACTGGTGGTCCACGCCCTTGATGATGCCGAGCGGCACGGCGCGGACGGCGTTGGTGAGCGCGGCCTTCAGTCCGTTCTGGGTCAGGCCCTCGATGACCATGTGGGTGACGCGGGAGGAGGCGCGGATGGCGAGGTCGAGCGTGGCGGCGTCGGCGACCCCGGTGCCCTGGACGTCGGTGATCGGAATGCTGCGCGTCTTGGAGAGCTGCTCGATCTGGTGGCCGATGCCGTGGACGATGATGATCTTGATGCCGAGGCTCCGGAGCACGGCGATGTCGGTCAGGATGTTCGCGAAATTTTCGTCGGCCACGATGATGCCGTCGGCGGAAATGACAAAGGTCTGCCCCTGAAACCGGGGGACGTATTTCAGGATGCCGCGCAGGTCGGTCGGTTTGATGTCGGCGCCGTTGCTCATCGTCGGTGGTGCGCTTTAATCAGGCATCCCGCCGCGCTCGTCAATGGGGATTGCGCGTGTTTGTCATTCTGAGCGCAGCGAGGAATCCACGCATTCGGAGATGATGTCACGTTCGTTGCCGTGGATCCTTCGCGTTGCTCAGAATGACAAATCTCACTTCACGGTGAAGCTCCACGCGGCGGCCGGGCCTTTCGCAACGATGCGCATCTCGTAGCGTCCCGGCGGCAGCTTGGCGGTCGGGAAGCCGACCCAGTAGGTCGAGTCGTTCCAGCGGCTCTTGAGTTCCCTGCCCGGCAGCGGCTCGGTGGAGGGGATCAGGACGAGCTCGTGGCCTTTGTGGTAGAGCGCGAGTTCGCCCACCTGTTCCTTCAGGCTGCCGAGGCTGGCGATGAAATACACGGGGTAGTCGCCGCCGTGGGCGACCACCGAGGGGGAGAAGACGCGATCGATGGACGCGAGGAGCCGGGGCTTGGCGACGAACTTGGATTCGAGGTCCGCGCCGAGGCCGGGCGCGTCGCGGGTGACCGCGGCGGGGGCGTCCTCGATCTCGGGTTTCTCGGCGGGGCGGCGGACCTCCACCGCCAGCTTCTGCCAGCCGGCGGCGAGCAGGCGCGCGGTGGTCGCGCGGTTGTTCATGTCCTCGGCGGGGCGGAAAGCCCGGCCGGGTTTGCGGAAGTAGACATTGACCAGGGTGTAGCCGGCGACGAAGACGACGATCGTCACCACGATCCATTTCATGTGCCACGGTTTGCGCTCCGGCGGCGGACGGTGGGGCAAGGCGGTCATTTTGCCTGTTATCGCGGGGCGGGGCAGGTGGGCGCAAATACATTTGCGCCCCCGTGGCGGACTTGTTCTCGTGGCGGGCTTACATGAAATATTGGTCGCAGACTTTCATTCCCACGCTCAAGGAAAGCCCGTCGGACGCGGAAATCGCCTCGCACAAGCTGCTCCTGCGCGCCGGCCTCGTGCGGAAGCTCGGCGGCGGCCTCTACACCTTCATGCCGGCCGGCCTGCGCGTCGTGCAGAAGATCAGCCAGCTTTGCCGCGAGGAAATGGACCGCGCGGGCGCGATCGAACTCGCCATGCCCTTCATCCACCCGGCGGAGAACTGGCAGGATGGTCCGCGCTGGGCCGCGGCCCGCGAGATCATGTATCGCGTCGATCACGGCGGCGCCGGCAAGGGCCGGTCCAAGGAGCCCGAGTTCGTGCTGGGCCCGACCCACGAGGAGGTCATCACGCCCCTGGTGAAGAACGAGATCACCAGCTACCGCGATCTGCCGAAAAATTTCTACCAGATCGGCACGAAGTTCCGGAACGAGATCCGGCCGCGCTACGGCCTGATGCGGGCGCGCGAGTTCATCATGAAGGACGCCTACAGCTTCGACGTCGACGACGCGGGCGCGATCGAGAGCTACAACAGGATGAAGGCCGCCTACACGGCGTTTTTCTCGCGCTGCGGGCTGAAGACCATCGCGGTTGAGGCCGACACCGGCGTGATGGGCGGCAGCTTTTCGCACGAGTTCATGGTGCCGGCGCCGGTCGGCGACGACGACATCGTCTACTGCGAGGAGAGCGGCTATTCCGCGAACCGCGAAAAAGCCACCAGCGGCCTCGTGCCGAAGGACCTCGCCGACGCGGCCCCGGCCGGTGCGCTCGAGGAATTCGCCACGCCGGGAATCGTGACGATCGCCGCGCTTGCCGCGGCGCCTTATGGCGTCGTTGCGGACAAACAATTCAAGACGCTCGTCTACATGGGCGACGGCAAGCCCTTCCTCGTCATCCTGCGCGGTTGCGACGACCTGGAGGAGGCGAAGCTGGGGGCGCTGGGCTTCCAGCTCTGGCGCGCCGCCACGCCGGAGGAGATCGAGCCGGTCATGGGCGCGAAACCGGGCAGCCTCGGCACCGTCAAGGGCACGATCAAGAACCCGGGTGCGCTCGCCGGCATCTTCGCCGACCATGCCATCCGTCTCGTCGGCAACGGCACAACCGGCGCCAACCAGGACGGCGTTCACCTGCGCAACGTGAATGTTGTCCGCGACCTGCAGGTCACGCAGTGGGGCGATTTCCGCACCGTGCTCGCCGGCGAGCCGGATCCCAAGTCCGGCCAGCCGCTCATAATCGCCCGCGCCATCGAAGTGGGGCACGTGTTCAAGCTGGGCACGAAATACTCCGAGAAGTTCGGCGCCGTCTACACCGACGACCAGAAGCAGTCGCACCCGATGGTGATGGGCTGCTACGGCATCGGCATCAGCCGCACGCTCCAGGCTGTGATCGAGCAAAGCAACGACGCCGACGGCATCATCTGGCCCTGGGCGGTCGCGCCTTGGCAGGTGCTCGTGATCAACCTCGACCCGCAGGATGCCGCCGCCGCCGCCCTGTGCAAAAAGCTCGCGGAAATCGCCGAGGCGGCCGGCGCGGATGTGCTCATCGACGACCGGGCCGAACGGCCGGGGGTGAAATTCAAGGACGCCGATCTCATTGGCCTGCCTTTGCGCCTCACCGTCGGCGGGCGGGGCCTGAAAGAGGGCATTTTCGAAATGAAATGGCGCAGTTCCAAGGACATCGCCAAGGTTGCGATTGCCGAGGCCGGGCCCGCGTTGGCCCAGGCGGTCGGCCAGGCCGCCGGCAAATCTTAGTTGAGTTTTCGTCGGTTTTCCCGGTCATTCCCTGCGCTCAGAATGACGGCTCGACGGACATGACTTTCGCGGAAGCTAAAACCTTGACGACGCCGGCGGCGAAGACGGCCTCGCAGCTGAAACTGGCGGACTTCTGGCATGTCGTCGTGCTGAACGATCCGGTCAACCTGATGTCCTATGTGGTGATGGTCTTTAAAAAAGTCATGGGTTTCGACGAGAACAAAGCGCGCAAGCACATGCTCGAGGTCCACGAGCAGGGCCGCTCGGTCGTCTGGTCGGGTGGACGCGAGCAGGCGGAAGCCTACGTATTCACCCTGCAACAGTGGCACCTGACGGCGGTGCTGGAGGCCGATGAGGCGGCCTGATGCCTATCTTCAAACCCAACAAATGCCCATTCCCTGTCATTCTGAACGAAGTGAAGAATCCATGCTTTCGCTCGCGATATGGTATTCGATGCCGTGGATCCTTCGCTTCGCTCAGGATGACAAACCCGGTTTGAAGACACGCCCCAGGGCCGGCGGCAAGTCCGCCCCGAGCCGCCGATCCCCTCCCCTCCTGACACAAAATGAAGCGCGTTGAGGTCAAGTTGAACCTGGAGGCGGTGGCACCGTTGCTCGATATCATCAAGGATGCGGCGGACGACCTGCGCCCGACGCTGGCGGTGCCGCCGCAGGTGCCGGATCACGACGAGGATTTTTCCGGCGGATGGAAGAGCGAGCTGCTGCTCGGGCAAAACAGCGACATTGCGGTGTTCCTGGGCCTGTTCGGCCACGAGTTTTTCCTCACCGGCGTCGTGCCGCTCGATCCGACCAACAGCGAGGCGATCCTGCGCGCCTGTTCGGCGGTGCGACTTCGACTGCGGGCGAAGCATTTGGAACCGCTGGGCGACGAGGCGCTGGAAAGCATGGAAGTGCCGCCGGACGAGATGCCCGAGACGCAGCGGAAGGCCTTTGCCGCCTATGTGTTCCTGGCGACGCTTCAGGAACTCATCGTGCAGCACCTCGACCCGACGGGGCTGGAGTAGAGGGAGAATCATCCGCAAAGGTGTCATCCTGAGCAACGCGAAGGATCCATCTTGTTCGGCCGGCTTGGATTCTTCGCTGCCAATGACAGCGCGACGGAATTGGCCGGTCGTCCGGGGTAGGCCGGGGTTTATCCCCGATATTCTGCGGTGCATTGTCGGGCATAAAGCCCGACCTACAGCAGCTCTTCGTTGAGCTGTCATTGTTCAGAACAACCGAAGGCGCAGCGCCTTCGT
>OBEQ011462202.1_pt1 | contig 10100 bp, 9 predicted proteins | sample 1670901 | NCBI WGS metagenome assembly OBEQ01 (sample SAMEA104232315, study PRJEB22302) | groundwater metagenome | biome: forest; feature: aquifer; material: groundwater | place: USA | collected 2011-08-07 | depth 5.4 m | reverse complement strand
GATAATACTATTATGAATCCAACCTATCGTGCAGGATATATGTATCAGAGTGCATTTCAGAAGATTACTCAACTTGAAAAACTGCATAAAGTTGATAGCGTTGCGTTTGAAGCTCTTGGACCGCCTCGCCTTTCAAAGCTCCTATTTGAGGCGTTTTTGCTCAAAAAATGCTATCCTGACATGAATGCTGTCGCGAAAGCAACCCCCGCCTTGCTCTCTAAAACCCTTGTAGAATTGATAAAAAAGGATCCACAGCTGCGTTCGCAAATGATTTCCATCGGTATTCCAATTCTCATGCCGGATGGAAAAACGCTTCTTCGTGGTGATGAGATTAAAATCCCGCCGTTCCGTGGTATTAATGAATTGCCGATTACGCCGGAGCGAGTTAATCATTGGTCACACGATGGTTGGGTAGATTTACGCGTTACAAATATGAAACTCTGGAAAGCTCGCTTTACTGAAATTATTCAAGGAAGTAAAAAAATCGCGAATGATGAAACAAGTTCGCGTTACATGTACAAGGCGGAATTCTGGAATAATTTTAAAGAGATACATCCCGGAAAACTTGCAGGGTGGATTTTCAGTTACGAAGAAGAAGGAATGAGAATGAAGGCATAAAGGGTTTATTGCAATAGACTCCCTTTATCAAAAGAGGCTGTACTCATTACTGAGACAGCCTCTTTTTTTTTATAAATCAATTTTGTGTTGCTTGCACAAGCAATATTAAATCACAATAAATTTATCTTGTTTCGTTTTGCATGTTGGGCATTCTTCCGCTTCTTTCGATGTAAAAATATACCCGCATACAGGGCAGACCAAAAATTGTCCTACCTTTATTTTACCATTATGGTCTTGTGCGTCTTTCAATAAATCTGTTTGACGTTGATCCCCATCCATACAGAATTTAAATTGTTCAGAGGCGGCAGTGAATTTTTCCGCTTCTGATGATCGCATAATGTTGGGATACATTGATTCAGTTTCTATTTCTTCACTACTCAATGCCATTTTTAGAGTTTGGAGCATTGTCCCGACGGAGACAGAATCAATAGTGGGTTGTTTAGGTTCAATGCCTTTGCTTCGTAGGAGAGCAGCATGTTGATCAGCGTGTACTTGCTCGGAGCGGGCAATTGCCAGATAGAGGTTATACATTTCTTTGTTTTTTTCCTTCAACGCTTGGGGCGCAAATTTCGAATACATAAAATTATATCGAACAGCTTTTGCGTAAGCGGTTTGTAAATTATCCAGAGTGATTGTTGGTAGTTGTTCTTTTGGCGGCTCTTTTTTTTGTTGGCATCCATAAAGGAAAGCCAGCATGAGCATTACGACTGCAAAAGGAAATGACACATAACTAAGAAAATACACTCGTTGGGAGAATGTTGGTCTATTCATCGTACGTTCCTTTCCGGTTCATTAAATCATAAATTATTAAATTCATGTATTTAAATTGCAAAAAACATTCCAGAAAAAAGGCTTTTATTTGGTAAAACGAGGGACTTTCTTTCTCTAATTTCTCATTTCTGAGAAATTAGAGAAAATTCTGTTGCAGGAGAGAGAGGGAGGGAAAAATTGATTAGTTTTAATTTTTGGTCTAATATCCCCCGCCATCATCCATTCTCACTTTTCCTCTAAAAGAGCGATAGACATAGACAAAGTATCCTGAGGTGAGGAGAATACCGATAATCCACCATGTTAAGCCGATGCCAAGTCCGTTTTCTTGTGTGGCAGTATTGTAGATAGTAAGGCTATATTCGGGAACAGAGGAGGAAGGAAGTACCTTGGGGAACATACCGAATGCTGTACTTGCAAGCATAGCACCGATGAAAAGTGATGAACAAAGAAATGCTTTAATGTCATCTTCTTTCGTACTAAACATATACATTCCGACAAGACCGATTAAACCCAGCAAAGGGAAAATATAGCCCCACAAATGATGAGAAAAATTATTCCATATTTGGGGATGGATAAATGTTGTCGCAATGAAAGCGAGTACGGATGTGATTAAACTTGCCCACCATGTTTTTCGTGCAAGCGTTCTAGCGCGGGTTTGTAACTCATGTTCTGTTTTCATGGCTATGTAATTTGCGCCATGTGTTGTAAGCGTGAATAATGCAACAAGTCCCATTAAGACCGTGAACCAATCGAGTATGCCAGCTTCAGGGACAACAGTAAATGTTGTCCATAACGGTTCAAAGAAATATCCTTCTTGATTTAATGGTACGCCGCGTACAACATTACCCAGAGCCGCGCCGAAAAAGATTGTTAACAAAATACTTGAAAACGAAAAGATGGAATCCCAAAATCGTATCCACATGGTGTTGTGAAGTTGATGTCTGAATTCGATCCCTAAACCGCGCAACATTAGAAGCCAAAGTACCATCATCAGTGGTAAATAGAATCCGCTGAAACTTGATGCGTACAGAAGAGGGAATGCAAAATACAATATTCCGCCTGCCGCGATAAGCCATACTTCGTTACCATCCCATACGGGACCGATTGCTTTAATGATAGTGTCTCTATCCCGTTCTGTTTTGCCGATAAGGAGGTGAATAACTCCCGCGCCTAAATCAAATCCATCAAGTATCACATACATTGCAAGAGAAAATGCGACGATAATAAACCAAAGAATTTCCATGGTTAGTGCGCTCCTTTCGATTCAGTTGCTATGCCGGAAGGTCCGGCTCCAATTTTTTTCAACATAAGCAATAAGAAGAGCACACCGATGACAAAATACATTCCAAGGAATCCTAACAACGTGAACAAACTGTTCCCCGCTGAGACCATCGTTGATGTACCATCAGCGGTTCTCAGCAATCCGTACACTAACCAGGGTTGCCGACCTAATTCTGCTGTCATCCATCCGGCTGTATTGGCAATATAGGGAAAAGGGAAACTCAACATTAAAATCCATAACACCCATCGTTGATCAAACAATTTCTTTTTCCAGAGGAAAAAAGCGGAGAGAGACATAATAGCAATGAATAATGTTCCCAGCCCGACCATAATATGATATGAGAAATAGAGCAAGGGTATATTTGTGGGCCATTGGTCGCGTGGGAAGGCGTCCAAGCCTTTTATTTCTGCATTCCATCGGTAATAGGTGAGGAAACTCAGCATTTTTGGGATATGAAGCGGATTATCCATTTTCAGTTTTTCCATATCGGGTTGACCGATGAGGACGAGTTCGGCTCCTTCCTTTGTTTCAAATAATCCTTCCATCGCCGCAAGTGTTGCAGGTTGGTTTTTTACAACCATGAGTCCTTGTCTGTCTCCTGTGGGAAAGAGAACGATAATGCTTGCCGCCAAGCCGATAATGATACCAACACGAATAAAGAGTTTTCCATATTCGATCTCTCGTCTTGCAAGGAGGTAATACGCCCCCACCGATGCCATAACGAATGAAGCCGTTACCACAGCGCCGGTCATAGTGTGAAGATATTGCCAACCCGCCCAAGGATTAAATATTAAGCCCCAAAAGTCAGTAAGAAAAAGTGCGCCACCTGCCCCGACAGAATAGGAAACAGGGTGTTGCATCCACGCATTAGTTGCAACAATTAAGTAGCCGGAAATCCATGAGCCAAGCCAAACGGCGACGGCAGAAAGGAAGTGTGCTTTTTTACCAAGTCGTTTTTCTCCATAAAGGAAAATGCCAAGAAACGTTGACTCAAGGAAGAAAGCGAACAATCCCTCCATAGCGAGCGTATGTCCGATAACTCCTCCGGCATATTTTGCAAATCGCGCCCAGTTCGTTCCGAACTGGAATTCCATCGGGATACCGGTAACGACACCGATTGCAAAGTTTATTGCAAATATCTTTGCCCAAAACCGGGCGGCATTGTGATAGAACTCTGAATTCTTTTTTAGTGCAATGAATTTGAGAATTACAATGAGCAATCCAAGCCCCATCGTTAACTGCGGAAATAAATAGTGATAGGAAATTGTAAATGCGAATTGTAACCGGTGGAGTAAAAGTGCGTCTTCCATAATTTATTGATTGTCGGGGGAAATGATTAAGTCGTTTATAAAAGGGAGTAGTTGTTCTCGCATTGCATCGCGAGTAGATCGGAACGCTTCAAGTATTTCATTTTCTGTTCCGATTGTATGAGCGGGGTCGGGAAAGCCCTTGTGGATTTTCTTTCCGTGACCAAGCCATACAGGGCATGATTCAGCTCCTTCATCACATACTGTGACGGCAAGATCGAATGACTGACCGGAAAACTCAGAGACATCTTTCGAGCGTTGCGGACTGATATCAATCCCAAGTTCAGCCATAACTTTTATTGCATTCGGGTTAACATAAGTTGAAAATGTTCCGGCAGAAAATGCCTCTACCGTATCGCTTAAGAAATGGCGAGCCAATCCCTCGGCCATTTGACTGCGACAGGAGTTTGCTACACAAAGAAAAAGAACAGTTAGTTTACGTTGCATGATGTCAGTTAAGATGAAGTTAAGAAGGATTAAGTTGTTGTATAAAATATTTCTTCTTGAAGAAGAGAGCAACATTTACAAGGCTAATCAAAACTGGTACTTCTACCAAGGGGCCAATGACTGCCGCAAAAGCTTCTCCTGAATTAATTCCAAAGACAGCAACCGCTACGGCAATTGCCAATTCAAAATTATTACTTGCCGCCGTAAATGAAAGTGTAGCAGTTTTAGAATAGCCGGCACCGAATTTTCTTCCCAGATAAAACGATAGGAGGAACATGATGATAAAATAAATAACCAACGGGATAGCGATACGAGCGACATCAACCGGGATTTTCATGATATATTCACCCTTAAGGGAGAACATAACAAGTATAGTAAATAATAGGGAAATCAGTGTTACTGGACTGATTTTGGGAATAAATTTCTTCTCATACCACTCTTTCCCTTTGATTTTAAGGAGGAAAAATCTGGTAAAAAATCCTGCAATAAAGGGAATGCCAAGATAAATAAAAACACTTTCTGCTATTTGCCCTATTGTAATTTGGACAGAAAATGTTGTAAGTCCGAACCATGCCGGCAATATGGTAAGAAATACATAAGCATACAGTGAGAAGAATAACACTTGAAAAATGGAATTAAAGGCAACCAAACCGGCCGCATATTCCGTATCACCGCAAGCGAGTTCGTTCCATACAATAACCATGGCAATACATCGCGCCAACCCAATGAGAATTACTCCCGCCATATATTCCGGGTACGAATGTAAAAAAATAATTGCCAGAAAAAACATAAGCAACGGTCCTATCACCCAATTTTGAATGAGTGAAAGTGTGAGGACTTTTATATTTTTAAATACATCACCAAGCTCTTCGTATTTTACTTTTGCAAGTGGCGGATACATCATCAATATCAGCCCAATAGCAATTGGGATATTTGTCGTTCCTACTTGAAACAATCCCCAGAAATGAGCAATTGATGGTGAGGAATAACCCCATAAAACCCCTATCCCCATTGCAAGGAAAATCCAAAATGTAAGATACCGGTCTAAAAATGAAAGTCGTTTACTTGATGCTGGCATAAGGCGTCGAGGTTATGAGTTTTTAAACGATACTTTTTTCAATTGTGTTGAGAGTGAAACAGAAGGGTAGATAGTATGTAATGTTGTGCATTGTCCATTCTTGATATGCAACTGTAGTTGTGTAATATCTTCCTGAAGAGCGGGATAAAGTTTTAATACATCGTTCAGTGTTGTAAGTAATTCTTTGTGCTCAGGTCGTTCTGTTACGGCGAGAGAGTATAATATCCATGTTCCAACGCGTCTATCACGAACAAGCCCAGCTTTTTTCAAATAGGTGAGATGGCGGGATACTTTTGTTTGCGTAAAGCCGAGCGTGCGCTCGATATCGCAAACACACAACTCTTTCATATTCACGAGGAGGTTGATGATTCGTAACCGAGATTCATCAGAGAGAGTTTTGAAAAGAGTAGTAAGGTTATGTAATCTGTCCATTTAGTATATTCGTCTAAGCAAATATAGTAAAAGATATCACCATACTCAAAAACCTTATAATGGAAAGCAGATTCCGAATTACCATGAAATAATAAACATTCTACAAAATATTTTGAAATAAGAAAAATAAACCCTTAAAACATATTGAAATTCAGTAAATTTATGTCAACTATGACAGTGATTAGACCCATCTTTTATCAATCTTGAGAGAGGGCAGGAGGTAAATATATGCCTATCAAGTTTAAACCTTGATTTGTATCTGGCACGCAAATTGACGAATTTCTCATCACGTATGGTCAACAATATAAGGCATACAAATCTTGTCTAATTTTACAAAAATTGACCTCATCCTACAAAGAGGGATGTCTTACTATATCTTTTATTTATCACACTTCTATGGTCGTATATGTCTATAAATGAAACTAGTTTTTATGGTGACGTAGTCCGTAATTTCGAAAAAGCGGCAAAATATTTGGATTACCCAGCCGGGCTACTTGAACAAATTAAAGAATGTAACAGTGTCTATCATTTTAAGTTTCCGGTGGAAACCAGTGATGGAATCGAAGTTGTTAATGCATGGCGTGTTGAACATAGCCATCATCGGATGCCTACAAAAGGCGGAATTCGCTTCAGTGAGGATGTTAATGAAGATGAAGTGATGGCGCTTGCCGCATTAATGACGTACAAATGTGCAGTTGTTGATGTTCCGTTTGGCGGCGCGAAAGGCGGAATCAAAATTAATCCAAAAGAATACACAGTATCACAACTCCAACGTATAACACGTCGTTATACTGCCGAGTTAGTGAAGAAAAATTTTATAGGTCCCGGCATTGACGTCCCTGCCCCTGATTATGGAACCGGTGAACGTGAAATGGCGTGGATGGCAGATACCTATCTTGCTCTTAATCCGGGCGTTCTTGATGGGGTTGCTTGTGTAACAGGAAAGCCAATCAGTCAAGGTGGCATTCACGGTCGCCGTGAAGCAACCGGACGTGGCGTTTTCTTTGCAATTCGAGAAGCATGTAACAATGCAGAAGATATGAAAGCCTTAAAATTAACTCCCGGTTTAGAAGGAAAAAGAGTTGTTGTACAGGGACTCGGTAACGTAGGTTATCATGCCGCAAAGTTTTTACAAGAAGGCGGAGCAATAATTGTCGGGTTATCAGAATACGAAGGAGCAATTTACAATCCTAAAGGATTGGATGTAGAAGCGGTGATGAAACACCGAAAAACAACCCGTTCCATTCTTAGTTTCCCGGGCGCAACGAACATTGCAAATACAAAAGAAGTTCTCGAATTAGATTGTGATATTCTCGTTCCCGCCGCTCTTGAAAAACAAATCAATGGTGATAATGCGGCGAAAATTAAAGCAAAGATTATTGGCGAAGGAGCAAACGGACCGACAAGTTCTGATGCTGAAGAGATTTTGGTCAACAAAGGAATATTGGTCATTCCAGACATGTATTGTAATGCAGGCGGCGTAACAGTATCCTATTTTGAATGGCTGAAAAACCTCCAGCATGTCCGTATGGGAAGAATGGCAAAACGCTATACAGAAAGTTCCTATGGACAATTGCTTACAGTCATCGAAAAAGTGACCGGTGAAACATTTACGCCTGCAGAACGTGAACGTACTGTTCAAGGACCGGATGAAGAAGCCCTTGTAAATTCAGGACTTGAAGATACCATGATTGATGCTTATCTTCAAATTCGTGAATCGTGGAAACAGCATAAGGGTACCTCGATGCGAACAGCCGCTTTTATTAATGCAATAGATAAAATTGCGAAATCGTATTTAGAACTTGGGATTTTCCCCTAATTTTAAGTTCGGATAGCGATAATGAGTATGACTAACCTACCCCGCATCGAGAAGCGGGGTAGGTTGCTATAATTTTAAAAAAATGTTGCTGTCAATTAAGAGCCTAAAGCAGGTAGTGTTATTAAGAACTACCCTCAAAAGAAACTTGAATGGTGGTTTCTTTGTTCAATCATAAAATTTGTGTAAAACATCTAACTAACAATCTCCACAAAAAAAACAGGAAACGTTATGTCCGTAACAAACTACGCTGACCATGTCCTGGCAGTGGTTAAAGCGAAAAATCCGGCAGAGCCGGAATTTCATCAGGCAGTACAGGAAGTTGTTGAATCCCTGACTCTTGTTCTTGATAGATACCCGGAATATAGAACACATAAAATTCTCGAACGCATCATTGAACCGGAACGTGTTCTTATGTTTCGTGTTCCTTGGATGGATGATCAAGGCGAAATTCATGTCAATCGCGGTTTCCGCATTGAAATGAATAGCGCAATCGGTCCATACAAAGGTGGTTTACGGTTCCATCCTTCGGTGAATCTCGGTATTTTGAAATTTCTTGCATTCGAACAGGTTTTCAAAAATAGCTTAACCACGCTTCCTATGGGTGGCGGTAAAGGCGGTTCAGATTTCGATCCTAAAGGAAAGAGTGATAATGAAGTGATGCATTTTTGTCAGAGTTTTATGAACGAACTTTTCCGTCATATCGGTTCAAATACTGATGTTCCGGCAGGGGATATTGGCGTTGGCGGTCGTGAGATTGGTTTCATGTTCGGTCAGTATAAAAAACTTCGCAACGAATTCACCGGCGTTTTAACCGGTAAAGGATTGAATTGGGGTGGTTCTCTTATTCGCCCTGAAGCAACCGGATACGGCGCTGTCTATTTTGCTGCCGAAATGCTTGCAACACGCAAACAGACCCTTGAAGGGAAAAAATGTCTCGTCTCCGGAAGCGGAAACGTAGCACAATATACCGTTGAAAAAATAAATGAACTCGGTGGCAAAGTTCTCACCCTCTCAGATTCAAACGGTTATATTTATGATGAAGCGGGTATTGATAAAAAGAAACTTGATTTTATCATGGAGCTTAAAAATGTAAAGCGTGGCAGAATAAAAGATTACGCCGATGCACACAAAGGTGTTGTCTATTATCCAATTGATCCCAAGTCGGAGTTTAATCCGTTGTGGAATCATAAAGCAGATTGCGCTTTCCCAAGTGCAACACAAAATGAAGTCAACGGGAAAGATGCCGCTAATCTGATTAAGAACGGTGTGTATTGCATTGCTGAAGGCGCTAACATGCCTTCGACACTTGAAGCGGTCAAGCATTTCCTTGATGCCAAGGTACTGTACGGTTTGGGCAAAGCTGCCAATGCCGGTGGTGTAGCAACATCAGGCCTTGAAATGTCTCAAAACGGTATGCGATTAGCATGGTCACGTGAAGAAGTGGATAGTAAACTCCATGGAATCATGAAGAGCATTCATAAAGCATGTTTTGAAACAGCAGAACGCTTTGGAACCCCGGGTAACTATGTAAATGGAGCAAATATTGCTGGTTTTATCAAAGTAGCAGATGCAATGTTAGACCAAGGATTAGTATAATCTCGTTTCAGTTTCATCGGTAACAATGGGGCAGTGGAAAACCGCTGCCCCCATTTTTTTGTGTCATACCCTTGTCTTGTTAACTCATTTTAGTCCCCAGTTTTCCTCGTAAATTTTTGCACTTGACTATTTACATAAATTTTGATATAATTGTAGTACCAGTTGAAGTTGTCATATAATATCTCTCAGTTAGAGACTAACCTTGGTTTTAAGTACAGCCTTGCTTAAAATCAACCAAGGGGAGGGATATTACGTTTTTTGCGGAGAAAACGGATATGTATTTTCTTTCAACGATTTCAATATTTTAACATATAATTACCATGATGGAAATCGTACAAAACACCACTTCTGGATTAATAACCAGCAATTATTACTCAAAAACAATAACACTTAAGGAAGAACGAGAAGCGTATATTCTCGTCCCCAAACACAGATTATCCTTATTTCCTTCTTTGGGGCAGTTGTTTACCCTTAAAACGATAAATAAAGAACGTATCGTTAAAATTGAAGCAATAAAATGTAACTGTGATGGCACTGAAACATTCCATGAACACTTCTTAATTCGATGGACAGGACTTTCCGAAGGCGACCATATTGTTATCGAACAAAACGTTGCCACACCAAGGCAATATAAAATGGTGATAGATTAATTTGGGATAATTTTACAAAAAAAACGATTCAAAGTTGGTATTGTTCTCGTTGTTGCTTAACTTTAGCCACAAACAAGTAAGGGTAATATATAAGGAATAG
>OBEQ011303189.1_pt1 | contig 10100 bp, 9 predicted proteins | sample 1670901 | NCBI WGS metagenome assembly OBEQ01 (sample SAMEA104232315, study PRJEB22302) | groundwater metagenome | biome: forest; feature: aquifer; material: groundwater | place: USA | collected 2011-08-07 | depth 5.4 m | reverse complement strand
CCCGCGCATCCTCAATAATGGTCAGATCAAGGGGTGCTTCCGGCTCGGCTATTTGGGACTCAATGCTGGTTGACTCAACCATTACGAGCAAACGGCTAAGGTCAATCTTTGCAAGTCTTGAATCAGCAGGAAATGTTTTTTGTTGAAGCAAATCTCTTCTCCCGAGCGCTTCCTCTAGAGAATGTAGACCAAGTTGAGCTAGCGTCCGGCGGGTATCTTCTGCTAGGAAGGTATAGAGATTGATGACTCGATCTACCGTTCCTTTAAATTTATTCTCTATTAATTCTGGATTCTGGGTAGCAATTCCGGTTGGACAAGTATTCGTATGGCAGGTTCTAGCCATGTCACACCCCATTGAAATCAGGGCCGATGTGCCAAAAGCGAATTCCTCCGCCCCAAGCATTTGGGCAATTACGATATCCCTGCCAGTCTGCAATCCTCCATCTGTTCTTAGGGTGATTCGTTTTCTTCGCCCTGCTTTTATGAAGGTCTCATGCGCTTCGGCTATACCCAGTTCCCAGGGCATGCCGGCATTTTTAATAGAGGAAAGTGGAGAAGCACCCGTACCTCCTGAATTTCCTGAAATAAGCACGTAATCCGCACCACCCTTGGCAGCTCCTACAGCTATGGTTCCCACTCCTTCTTCTGAAACCAATTTCACGCCAATTTCTGCCTCGGGATTAGCCTGTTTTAAGTCATAAATAAGTTGAGCTAAATCTTCAATACTGTAAATATCATGATGGGTAGAAGGAGAAATAAGCTCAGAGCCTGGTTCGGCATGGCGCAACTGGGCAATGAACGGAGTAACTTTATGACCGGGCAGTTGGCCTCCTTCACCTGGCTTTGACCCTTGAGCCATTTTAATCTCTATGTAATCCGCATTTACCAGATATTCTAAAGTTACGCCCCAACGGCCCGAAGCCACCTGTTTAATACTATTATTATCTCCTCTTACTCCATCCACCTCGGTCCATGTCGCGGGGTTTTCGCCTCCTTCACCTGAATTGGAACGCAGACCTATCATATTCATCGCTTTTGCCAACGTCGCATGAGCCTCCGGGGATAGGGCACCCAAAGACATAGCCGTGGCAATAAAGCGTTTCATGATTGACTCCACAGGTTCCACCTCTTCAATAGGGATAGGAGTCCTCTCTGTAAATTCAAGGAGATCGCGTAATGTCGCCTGACGCTCTGCCAATAGCTTCAGGTATGCATCAAAATCTTCCTTTTTACCTGTCTTTGCTGCTTCTTTTAAGGCTCTCACCACAGATGGATTATACATATGGTATTCTGCATCTTTTACATACTTAACTTTTCCGTCATTAAGTAAGCCTTTTCGTTTCGGATCATATGCCAGGACGTGTAATGCTAAAACATTTTCTCCCAAGTCTGCCAGGCTTAAACCGCCTATGCGGGACGATGTTCCTTTAAAGCAGAGATTTATGACATCATCTCCCAGTCCTAATGCTTCAAATGTGTGCGCGCCTCTGTAGCCATCTACTGTAGAAATGCCCAGCTTGGACATGATTTTTAGTAATCCTTTATCGGCTGCGGCCAGATATCTTCTTTCAACTTCATCAGAGTCTGTAGGTCCATTTTGTAACTCTTGAGTGAGCTTTTCCAGATCTGCTTCTAAGTCAGGAACTTTTCCATCTGTTGCGTGGGCTAATCGATCCCTGGTAGATGTAATCTTTGTCATTTTAGCCGCCGACCACTCGGCGTACATGTGATGCGCGGCATCCAACCCCAGATAGGGATGGACGGCTGAAGCCCCGTAGCCTATGAGTAAAGCCAACTGATGCACATCCCACGCACTACCCGTTTCCGCCACTATATCAGCCTTCATCCGCAAGCCTTGATCAATGAGATGATTATGTACTGCGCCTACTGCCATCAGCATGGGAATAGCAGCGCGACTTTCATCTACACCAACGTCGCTTAAAACAATAATCTCATTTCCATTGTTCACCGCTTCCTCGGCCCGTGCGCATAATTTTTCCAGAGCAGTTTGTAGTCCTTGAGGTCCATCACTGGTCTTAAAAAGAACGTCTAGATTGGAGGTGGGAAACTGCCCATTCAAACCCTTTCTAATAGCTTCCATTTGCGTACGGTCTAGAAAAGGACTTGGCAGGTCTATAAGTCGTGTGCTTTCAGGCACTTCACCCAGAATATCGGGTTTGGAGCCAGCGGTTGTTTGCAGCGACATCACCTTTTTTTCTCGCAAAGGGTCAATAGGGGGATTGGTGACTTGAGCAAATCTCTGCATGAGGAATTCGTCTATCCTTCTTATCAATTTTGACATACACGCAGGTGGGGTATCATTACCCATTGAATACACGGGTTCTTTCGTCTCGATACCCATCGCGCTGATATGATGGATTTTGTCTTCCACCCCAAAACCAAAGGCGACTTGCAAAAGTTCCAAAATTTGACTATCCCTATGGCCATCAACGGAGAACTGGCCGTCTTCGCCACGCGCTCTCGGAACGGGAACCAAAACCCTGTTCACAACTTCTGCATAGGATTCTCCGTTGGGACGCTTCGCGGCCAGTTCGCTTTCTATATCAGCATTATGAAGCACGCGGTAGTTTACTAAATCGACAGCCAACATTTGACCCGGTCCCAGGCGTCCTTTCTCCACAATCTCTTCTTCCGGCACATCAACCACGCCGGTTTCAGAAGATACAACGACAAGTCCGCTATTAGTGATCACATATCTGGATGGTCGATAACCATTGCGGTCTAATCTGGCTAGGACAATGTCTCCATCACTGGCTACAAAATGAGCTGGCCCGTCCCACCCCTCGGTGCGTAATCCTTCATGGCGGTAAAAAGCTTCTACTTGAGAATCGAGCTCTCCCGATGCAGAAGGAATCATCATGGCCAGAGCATGAGGCAAGCTTAGTCCTGATTCAAGCAGCATCTCCAAGACATTATCAAGTTTTGCCGAGTCTGAACCGCCTGGTAAAATGACTGGCACCAAATATGCCCTATCCGGTCCCCAGCCAGCCTCCCGGGCGCTCATCCAGTTTTCGTTTCCCTGGAGCGTGTTTATTTCACCATTGTGAGCGCCCAGTGGAAACGGTTGGGCTCTTTTCCAGTCAGGATGGGTATTGGTAGAAAAACGTTGATGGAAGATTCCAGAGTTTATTTTACATAGAGGATCGAGCAAATCGCTGTAAAATATGGGTAATTGAGGTGCGGCCATATAGCCTTTGTAGACAATGGTTTTTTCTGACATGGAGGGGATGTAAACGTCAAGATCTACCGCTTGAGCGGTGCGTTCAATTTGTCTTCTTGCCACATAGAGACGTTGGCTAAACGTTTTTTGATCCATGGATTGGGGCCGGAGGGCGAATACCTGTTCTATAGTGGGGCGCGTCCGTAGAGCAGTGACGCCTAACGCATTGTCATCTGTAGGAACCATCCGCCAACCCACGAATTGAAGATTTTGAGCTTCTATTGCCGCTTCGGCTATTTCTCGAGCCCGGTCAGCCTCGTAGGTATTTTGTGGTGAAAAAAACGTGCCTACAGCGAGTTCTCCGGGCCTTGCGATAAGTCCACCGCCCATGAGTTTGGCAGCCTCCGCTGACATCAATTCAAATGGAAGCTGCGTCAACACTCCCGCCCCGTCTCCGGTTTTTCCATCGGCGTCTAAAGCGCCGCGGTGATTAACTCTATCTAATGCGCCGAGAACTTGTTGAAGAACTAAATGAGTTGATTTTCCATCAACGCGAGCTACAAACCCTACTCCGCAAGCATCACGCTCAAAGCGTGGGTTATAGAGTCCTTGGGATGCTCCAGTTTCACTTCGTTGTACAGCCACTGGGGAGAGATTATACGTGCCGGAAAAAATAATTGCAACACTGGTAGGGCTTCGTCAATAATGGTGCTGATTTTGGAAAAACATCACTCCAGCAATCTGTAGGAATACTAAAATCACCGTGCACCCAACGAAACTCTCGCTTGACAGGCGGCTATTTTCGATTATAATCGAAAATAGCTATAAATTTATCTTTAAAAATCGAAAATATGAAGAAATTTGAAATCATTTGGCGAGAAATCTTAACACAGGCACTTGAAGAGAGAAAACGCGAGTTTTTTCAGACCCAACTTGCCAGAAAGTTTCATGTCTCTACCAGCACCGTTTTTCACGCTTTAGTGAAACCCAGGGCAATTGGTGCGGTAAAAATAGGCAAGAAGGAGTGTGCCTTGGTTGACTTTGACAAGTTACTTCTCCTTTGGGCCACAGAGAGGAACCTAAAGCGCGATATTATTTATGAAACACACATTGACTTACCAATTCTGGAAATTGAAGGACTTCTGCCCGGGGATGTTTTACCTACAGCATATACCTCCTATAGACTACAGTTTGATATAGTACCGGCGGATTATGATCGAGTGGTAGTTTACGCCAGTGGACTTGAGTCAATACAAAAGAGATTCCCGCCGCAAAAGGGTAGAGCGACCCTAACTGTTCTTCAGCCTGATCCGTTTCTTGCTAGCATGAAAACAGTGTCTCTTGTTCAACTTTATGTCGACCTGTGGAGCTTGCCGCAGTGGTACGGTCGAGATTTTTACCTCGCAGTTTATCAAAAGATTGAAGAGAAACTTGGTACGTCGGTATGAATGAAGATTTTTATCTGCGGCAAATCACCGCTAAAAGCTGGCAGCTTTTAACTAAACTGCATAAAGCATACAACTTTATCCTCATCGGCGGTTGGGCTGTTTACCTATACACAAAAGCGCTTAAATCCAAAGACATCGATATTATAGTTGACTATGACGAGTTGGCCGGGTTACAACGTGAATTCTCTCTGGTAAAGAATGATCGACTAAGGAAGTATGAGATAAAAGAAGAAGAGATTGATATAGATATTTATGTGCCGTTTTATTCTGATCCTGGACTGCCTGTGGAAGTCATTCGTGGGTATACGACTAAGGAGGAGGGATTCACCGTCCCAAAACCAGAGATCCTCCTGATCCTCAAGCAAAATGTCTATAGACTCCGACAGTTTTCTGCCAAGGGGCAGAAGGACAGGATTGACATTATTGCTCTTCTGAATCTTAGTCTTGACTGGGCGCTCTACAGGAAAGTTCTTCAAGATCAAGCTAAGGTGAATTTTACAGAAGAACTTGCCAAATTAATCAAAGAAACTAGACAAGTTCCTGAACTTGACCTGAATCCTCATAAATTGTCTAAACTCAAACAGTCCGTTCTTGCCCGATTGCGGAGTTAGGGTTGGTGGTTTATCAAAGGGTTATTATAAAGGCAGTCACCAAGCCACAATCAATATCTGACCCCAATGTAGACCCCAATGTATGTATTTGTTAAATTACAATCTTCATCGCTCCCTTGGCGTATTGGTGGATGAGGGTACTTATCAGTCTTTGGTAGGGAATACTATGCTCTTTTGCTTTGACCTTTACTTTGATTAAGTCCTCCTGATTTACCCGGAGGGTAATACGTTTGGTTTTATGGAGCTCAATATAGTTTTTGGCGGCTTCCTCAAAAAACTTTTTGGACTCCTCAAGATTTTTTACACTCTTAAATTCACCCTTCGTGAGAGAGTCTTCAAGTTCTTGTTCGTATTTATCCAAAATTACTGTTTTCATATGGTTTCATGACATGATATATTTTTTTGTTGCAACCCTGCTTGGGTAAATGGTTTTAAGATATGCAACGTTTCTTTTCCTGTCTAAAACATAGGGCACAACGTATGCATATCCCCTGATCTTAACGACAAGAATTCTTTGATTTGGATATTTTTTCCTATTTTTATGATCCAAATCAGCCAATATAGCCTTTTTTTCAATTGCTTCAATGACGTCCGCAAAATTTATGCCGCGTGTTGCTTTAAGTAGTTCGTTCTTCTCTTGGCTATATTCGATTCTCGGTGCCACAAATATACTATAACAAATGTACAGCTATTGTCAATACATTTTTACTGACCCGAGGCGATCAATTCGCGCTATATGTTCCGGTACAAATCATGCGGACCAACCAAAAAGAAGATCGCAGTATCACCTCTATCGCTCCAGATAAAAAATAACCGGTGATCCTTATTAATACGGATTGTCCAGATGTCTTTTCCAGAGAGTTTTTCAAGGCGGAGAGAAGGGTGATTGGGATTTTCTGCAAATCGTTTCAATGTTTCCTTCACTTCCTGTCGTAGTTGATTGTTTTGTTTAACTAATTTTCTAAAGGAACGTTCGTACTGTGAGGTAAAAGAGTTGATAGGCATAGAATCATGGCGTTAAAGAGTGTCATGGTACTTCAGCATTTCTTCAACGGTCGTAAATGATTTTACTCTGCCTTTCCGATAGTTTTCTTTCGCTTGTTGGGCAAGCTCGAGGAGTTTTTTAGATGCGGAAGGGGCCATGACATCGCTTACAAATGCTCCAAAAAGCATCCGTCCCAGTTCAGAAAGGGTCATGCCATAGGCTTTTGCCCTTTTTTGAGCCAATGTCTTAAAGGTAGGAGAAACGTTGAATTTGATGAAATCCGTCTTTGAAAGGGTAGTGCTACTCATATGTACTTATTTTATACCATTTTAGGTACATGTCAAGGCTATAGATCTTGTGCAAATCTGCCACATTTTTTCTCCCCGCTGCGGAAAAAAGGGCATCTTAAAACCTCTTAAGGTGAGACCTTGTGTTAAGGTCTCACCTTAAAAAGAGAAAGAGGAGGATAACGAGGCCGAGGCCGGAAATAATAGCTCCAAGTTTTACAGATGCTGGTTCAAAGCGAAAAACCACTTCCCCATGACCAGCAGGCACCGCAACTGATCGAAAGTTTCCCTTATAACTAACAATTGCCACCTCTTTTCCATCTTTATAAGCGATCCAACCGGGGTAGAAGGTGTCCATGAGGACGAGTAGTCCGTCTTTGGGTATTTGATAGGCTACTTTGACCTCATTTACATTCACATCATCCACTTTTGTTTCTCCCATCAATTGTTCCCGAGGGTCCAAGACAAACGCCCGAGGCTTGACGCTGATATTTTCATATATCCGGTAGCGTTTTCCCAGCACAGGCACGTCATACGTGGTCACCGGCTTGTACTTCTCAATATTTTCGAACTTTCCATCGTAAATATCCCCGGCGATAATGTACTTTACGCCCAATTCATCAATACGGTTACCGCCCAAATCAGGCAGAACAATTTCTGTCGGACTAAAATCATTCTTTTTTCCGAGATAGTTTATATAGTGGCTACTCACGATTGAGGCGTAGCCATCCATGCTCGGGATCCCAAACGCTTCATTTAGATTTACTTTGAGTGAATAGAATGACTTTATGGCTTCATGGTCAAAATAGCTGGCATCAGCAAATGGCGCTTTGAAAGGCGGGTCATTAATTGTCAGTATCCGCTGCCCATGCAGATTTTTTTCAAGGTAACCAGAGAGCGGGGTTTGTTGGTTTACAATTGAGGGATCAGACGTGAGCTTCATGTTGTTCCCAAAGAATATGACATCACTGATGGGGACAAGAGCAAGGAGAAGGGCAAAAACGAGGGATGAGAATTTCTTTCTAAGAGTTAAAAGGAGAAAGAAAAAGAAAAAAATTCCCAAGACGACGGTGAAATTTTGGGTCCAAAGTAAATATATTGTTTGAAGTTGTGGCAAAGGATACTCAATTAACCGGCTAAACGGGTGAAAAGCTTGTCCGATGTGAAGGAATGAAACAAAAAGAGGAAAACCAAAGAAGCGAAAAAGGACTGCTACGGCAAAAATGGGGAGTGTCAGGTATGTCGCAACTGTCGGCCAATGAATTCTTTTTTTAGAGGCAAGGATCTGATCCAGTCCGCATCCTGCCAGGGCAACAAAGAAAAAGGTGTAGATCGATAAGATGGAAGTGGGAGTTCGAAATCGACTAAAGAAGGGGAGTGCCCAAAAAGCGAGATGGTAAAGCGGCGAATATTTACCAAGAGAGAGAAAAAAGGCAAGCAAAAGGAGAAAAAGGAGTACCTTATGCAGTCTGTTACTTTTTTTTACAAAAAGTATGAATGTGAGCAAGAAAGGTATGATGCCAACATAGCCAGTCAGAGTAATTGGTACGCCCCACGTCGTCCCGTCTTTGAGTCGCCCAAAAAATTGAGCCAAGATGAGATGTGCTACAGCGGGAATTGTTGGTGATCCGCTTAGAGCGAAAGACAAGTCATGCTCTGGTCGAGTTGATTGGCGGACAAATTCAAGAAAAGGTAGAAGTTGTACTGCTCCCAGGGTCACGGCGAGGGAAAGTGTGACAAATATGAACTTTATTTTGCTCCACAGCGAGTGGGGGAATCGTAAAATTACGTAGGGAACAAAAAAGAGGACCGTGTAGTAAAAAAACTGGATGTGTCCGGCAAAAATTTGCAGGATAAAGACTAGGGCTGTAAGAATAATAAATTTTCTTTTTGGATCAGCATAAATCAGCGTAGTAATCCGCATCGATCCGCGTTTCATTTCAGTTCTAACAAAATATGTTTCAGTGAGCGCAAACACGAGTGGTATCCAAGTGATCACCTGGAGTATCGGCAAATTGTGCATATTTTGCATGATGCTGCCGGAAAACATGTAGATGCAGGCTCCGGTAAAAGAAGCAATTCTCTTGCAGCTTAGTTTTCTCATGTAGATATACATCCAAACGCCTGCGAGGAAAACGTGGAAGACGACCAGATACGCAAGTGCCTGAAAGGGTGGGAGGAAAAAGTAAAAAACATTGAATGGGTAGAGGAGGCCGAGGTTAATGTCAGCCAAAAAAGGAGTGCCCGAAAAAATGTAGGGATTAGACTTGTTCCGGAATAAATTATCTGCTACTCTTTAAGAGTGAATATTTCTGCTGCCCTGCACACCGACCGAATGTGCAAAGCCCTGACCGGCCTCACAGTACGAGAATTTAAGAATCTGGTTTCTGATTTTTCCTGGAACTACCATGAGTATGAGGCCAAAAGAAAACCCGACCGGATACGCAAACTTGGAGGAGGAAGGAACGCCTATCTGGAAAGAGTCGAAGACAAGCTCTTCTACGTTCTTTACTACCTCAAGGTGTATCCCACCTTCGATCTAGCCTCGTTCCAGGTGGGTTTTGCCAGGAGTAAAGCCTGTGAATGGCTACACGTTCTCTTGCCAATTCTGGAAACAACCATGAAACGCAAACTTGTCCTTCCAGAAAGACAAATTTCTTCACCAGAAGAGTTTCTCAGATTGTTTCCGGAAGCACGGGAGGTATTTGCTGACGGAATAGAGAGAAGTATTCAACGTGCCAAAAACAAAAAGAAGCAGCAAAAGAATTACTCCGGCAAAAAGAAAATGCACACCAGGAAAGCGGTCATTGTTTCTGATAACCAAAGAAGAGTTTTAGTGGTGACTCCCTCCAAATCAGGCAGACGCCACGATAAAAGACTGGCTGACAAAGTATCCCTTTTTGAAAATCTTCCCGATGAGGTGGAGGCATTCGCCGACACGGCCTTTACTGGAATGCAAAAAGTCCACTCTAAAACGTATATCCCTCAAAAGAAACCCAAAGGGAGAGAGCTGACCTCTGAGGAGAAGGAAATGAACCGAATCATTTCCTCTTTCCGGGTGGTGGTGGAACACGCGATTGGAGGAATTAAAAGATACGGATGTATCAGTAACAAACTCAGAAGCAGAAAAACAGCTATCGAAGATACTTTTCTCCTCCTTTCCTCGGGTCTTTGGAACTATCACCTGGCAACTTAAGAAGAAATCGCCATTCCCTGACGCTTCCCGGCTTCCAACCTCAATTAATTAATTCGGAACACGTCTAATTTCGCTCGTGGTTGTTTCAATCGCTTCTTTGTCTTCAATCCTGCCAACCCATGATGATTATATGCAGTAATCCAATCCTCAACCACACTCTTACTTTTCCCCACCATCTGGGCAATCAAATTCCTTCTCTGCTTCAGCTTTCGCATTAACACCGCCTGGACCCGGATATATTCAGCCTTTGAAAGGTTTGAATCATGAAGAGCAGACTGCAACTCCTCAATCATCTGGACAGATGTTTTCATCTATCCATTACAGCACTTTTATGATGAAAGGTCTATATATCGGGAAATCCAGGCAAGGGTACGTTCTACAATCCACCGCTT
>OBEQ010812591.1_pt1 | contig 10100 bp, 8 predicted proteins | sample 1670901 | NCBI WGS metagenome assembly OBEQ01 (sample SAMEA104232315, study PRJEB22302) | groundwater metagenome | biome: forest; feature: aquifer; material: groundwater | place: USA | collected 2011-08-07 | depth 5.4 m | reverse complement strand
TAGCTCAATTGGCAGAGCAGATCCCTCTTAAGGATAAGGTTGAAGGTTCAACTCCTTCTGGGCGGACCACACTTGCATACGTTCGAACCAACGTTCGAACCGCAAATTGTCCTTATTTTTCAAGCCAAATCACTCAGTTTTTGATCAGATTCAACCGGGGGAGACCCCATGGGAATCTATTCGAACCGACATTACTTCTCTTTAGAGAGGTACGGTTAATTTTTGTGAGGATTCTGAGAGGGCGATATAGACTGTATTGAGGGTGGGGATGGCTGCACGGACGGGGGTTCCTTTTTTACAACTGTAGAGCTAAATGCAAATCCGAGCGCTAGAATGCACGAAAGAACTGATATTACAGCGTTAGTTTGGATTACCCTCCACCGATCGTAGCGCCTGAATTTCGTATCACATTCCCCATCAGTTCCTGGGTTACACAGGCCATGGAATCTCTGAATTGTTCTATCTTGCTTGCTCGCCAAGTAAAGACCTCCAAGCCAGAACCCAAGACCGACGAACATTATAAAACCAATAAAGCGTCCGAGTGTTGTACTAAACTTCCCAACTATTAGGAGTGTAAGATAAAAACTGATGTATGCTAATTGCACCCTAGCCGTACACTCGTTAATGAGTCTAAGCAAATTATGAGTGCGGGGATTTCTGTTCATGAAATTTGGAGCCATAACGCTAACTACAGAAGAACCAATCAACAGTAGGAGTACAGAGACCCAATCAAAATTCTCGTCCTTGAAAGAATCAAAGAGTGGCATATGGAGAGGCATAATAAAAAAGAGAGAATATATTATTCTCTCTCCGTGTAATTGAAAAATGAAAATCTAAAGTACTAGCAATAACGGCAGATCAACGGTGCGCTTTCGGAGACATCCGAATCCACGCGAGGATACTTGCCATTAAGAGAATTACCTGAAGGAATACCAACCATAAACCCGAGTCCTTGCTTTCGACCCTGGCATAGTAGGTTAAGGCCAGGAAGCAAACAAATGGGAGTGCTCTTAGCATCAGTTCCAATAAGCTCACCTGTCTGGTTGGTTCTTGTTCTTGGACTGGTGTTGCTACACGATGCGCCGCAGATCGCATTTGATCTTCCCCTTTCTTAGTTGATGCCATATTCTTATCCCCTCCCGCATATTTTGCAATAAGCAATTTTGAAACCCAATGCCACCTACCTTATGGTAGGGCTTGCAGGAGAGTTGTAAATCTCGACAGCTCAATGATTTATTGATATGGTAAGCTCTGAAGGTAAAGCATTCGTCTCTTTAAGGTAATGACGCTAGATGATCCTAATAGCGGTTCGAAAACATCCCACGGGGTCTAGTCTCTGGAATTTGTTCGAACCGGCTATTTTGACCCTTCCTCGAGCTCCTGGTATTCTTTGAATAGGTCAGAATACCCTTTGATTTCCTCAATAATCTGGTTCCAAAGTCTTCTCACGAGGGGGGCATTATCAAAAAGATGACTCCATAAATGGAGTCATCTTTTTGCATATTCGTGTTGTCAGAAGGAGTTGAAGGCCGGAAGGATATTTTTTGAGTATTGGACGAGAAAAATCCTGAGGCGTGGTCCTGACCAAATTTTAGGAATAAAATTTGAGTTGTGACCAACTCCTTCTGGGCGGACAAAAAATCAGAACTTATGATTAATGTCTTTTAATTAAGGATTATAGTTAGAAACATACCTATAGGCCTCGTAGCCAATATCTGACATAACCTCCTTTGCTTTTACCTCCTTTAGACCCTGGAGCATTACCGTAATCATTGTTGGACGGTTTTTTATATAAATAATTCCCGAGTCAAGGTAAATTTGATTATTAATGTCTTCCCCATATTTATGGGCAAATGTAACGTTAGGTGGCATCCCAGAAGAAATAAAGTCGTGAAAAGTGGCCTCACTTAGTAATTCTATAATTCTCTGAGAATTCTTGGGTAATAAATAACTTGAAAAAAATAAGATACGGAAAAAACGAGTGTATTCTTTGGCGCTTATCTTACTGTCTGAATTTGATAAACCTTCTAGTCCAACTCCGCTAATCAGCACCTGCATATTGTCTAAACTTATATTTCTTAATAGTGCATGCTGAGCTGTATTATCGGAATCGACTAAAAGAGTTTTTAATAAGTCGCCGATAGATATCACGGTCCCTGCTTTTGACTTATATAATTCACCTGACAAAGAATCTAAATCTTCCTCTTTTAGCTCAATACCCTGATTTAGTTTTAATTCTCTATTTTCTATTTTTTTCATAACAACTATCGCTAGGGGAAGTTTTGCTAAGCTAAACGGGAAAACACGTAAGTCTTTATTAATAGTAATATTGGCACCACTATTAAGAGATTCCAAATAAAGGGATATATGATCACTGCCAATGTCTTGGACTATACTATCCAACTTTTTTCTTAATGGGACGAGATTAACAATAATATCGTTTGGGTTAACAAATGAAACAGAATAGTCTAGTAAAGGAAGATAGTTGGTAAACTCTACTAACTTAAAAGTTATTAAAAAACCAGCGGTGACAAGAAGGGCCAGCAATAAGGACTTTGGGGATATGACAAGTTTTCTTTTTGACTTGTCCCAGTAAATATTATTAATTAGAAACTTAAACATTTGATAATTTTAGCATTCTAAGCAGCGTTTAGTCCATCAGATCAATTCATTTTTAAAGTTTAGTTAAAATATATGTTAAATTTACCAGTAACGAATCTAACTCTTTTTTTGTTGTTTGGCGGCCTAGAGTAATACGCAGATTTCCCCATCCTTCAGGGTTACCAATGGCCTGCATAACATGAGATGGGCCAGTTTCTGATGAAGTACAGGCGGAACCAGTGGAAACTTGAATTCCATTTTGATCTAAGGCTAACATCAGCATTTCGCCGTCTGTGTTTTTGAATGAAATATTAATGTTATTTGGTAGGCGCGATATGGCATCACCGTTCAATTTTGAGTTAGGAATTTTAGTTAAAATTTGGTTAATTACATAATCACGAAATTGAATTAGTCTTTTTGATTCTTTTTCTTTATTTTTATCAACTAGTTCCAGCGCCTTGGCAAAGCCGGCAATCAAAGCTGGATTTTCGGTACCAGCCCGCAAACCGCCTTCCTGACTACCACCAAGAATCACAGGTCGAAGATGAATTCCCCGACGTACAAAAAGACAGCCAATTCCTTTGGGGCCATAAATTTTTGAACCGTTAAGAGTGGCGAGATCAACAGCTAAATCCTGCACGTTGAGATTTAAAGCACCGGCGGCTTGGCAAGCGTCTGTATGAAAAAAAGGAAGTTTTTCATATTGTCTGTAAATTTTTATAATTTTTGATATCTCTTTTATAGGTTGAATAGTGCCAATCTCATTATTGGCGTAGATTATTGAAACCAAAGTTGTGTCTGACCTTAGTGCTTTTTTAACTGACACTGGATCCACTATTCCATTCTTTCCGACATCAAGATAGGTTACTTTAAAACCCTCATTTTTTTCTAAATACTGGCAAGCACGCAAAACGGCATGATGTTCAATTTTGCTAGTAATAATATGCTTACCAAAACTCTTATAGGCTCGGGCGACGCCGAAAATTGCCAGATTATCAGATTCTGTTCCCGAACCAGTAAAAACTACCTCCTCGGTTCGAGAGTTTAAAATTTTCGCTACTGATTTTCTAGCGCCTTCGATAACTTGTTTAGCCTGACGGCCAAGAGAGTAGATTGAGGAAGGATTCCCAAAGTTTTTTAGTTGCGCCAAAATTACCTTCTCTACTTTAGGGTCTAGAGGCGTGGTAGCGGCATAATCTAAATAAATCCCGTTAGAGATCGTTTTTTTATTTATTTTTTTCATATTAATTCGGGTCAAGGCTTTAATCCGTAATCTCTAACGGGATAAATATTTTTTTTAGCCATATTAAAATCCCGCCATGGCGGGATTTTAATATATAATAATTTCAGAGGCTAGTCAATTACTTCAGGGCGGAGTCAATAGCTGACTTAAATGCAGAATACGGCTGGGCACCGACGATTTTCTGATTATTTATAAAAAATGTGGGTGTACCGCTGACACCAGCCTGAGTGCCTGTGGCCGTATTATCTTTAATTCTTTGGCTATACTTATCAGAATCCAGACAGGTTCCAAAACTATTTGAATTTAAGCCAATTTGGGAAGCCCATTTTTTGATATCAGCCGCGGTAAATTGGATGGTACCAGTGCCTTGCTTCTCTTGTTCTGAAAACAATTTATCGTGCATCTGCCAGAATTTACCAGACTCATTAGGACACTCGGTAGCTTTAGCTGAAATTGTTGACTGGGGATGAAAATCTAGTGGGTAGTGACGATAAACAAAAAGTATTTTCCCGGTATCAATATATTCTTTCTTGAGCTGGGAAAAACTTTGACTCCAGTATGATCTGCAAAATGGACATTGGAAATCACTATACTCAATAACAATAACCTTGGCTCCATTTGAACCTAAAACATGATCGTTATTATTAAGAGTTAAATTGACTTGCGCATTTTGAGTTGGCTGACCTCCTCCGATATTAGCCGCAGCTGGGCCAAGGTTATTTTTTCCAAAACCCTTGGTATAGAATATGGCACCCGAAATAATAATAGCGGCCAGAAGAATTGATACTGGTAAGGCCAGTTGAAGATACACTGGTTTATTTACTTGCTTTTCCGTAAATCCGATATCGGTATTTCCAATGGTTTCCTCAACCTTTTCTTCAGGTTTTATTTCTTGTTCGTCAAACATATAAAAATTAGAAACGAATTCTAGGGTTTGGCCATAAAATAATGGCCAGAAGGGCCCCTATTAATCCTATGTCTTTAATTGTGGTCTCATTAAATCCGCTCATTACAAGAATAGCAATCAGAAAAATAATAGCAAGGGTGGAAAATAATTTACTAAATACATTTGAGGCTAGACTTAAAGCAATAAGAATTTCAAAAATTCCAAAGGTATATATAAGCTGTACGCCATTGAGACCGAATTTAGTAATAGAGGTTATTAGCCCAGGCGGAGTCCAGGCGCCTAGCCAGTGTTGTGGATTAAACATTTTATCAATACCAAACCATAAAAAAACAACTGTTAAACCCATTCTGATCATTAAATTTGAATATTTCGTTGAATTGAACATAATGTCTTATCCTTGACAAAATAATTATTAAGGTATATAATTAGTTTATATTACTGAGGTATCCGTGGCCTTGTAGCACCAATTATCCCGCCACGGCGGGATAAATTAAGACTTATTTACTTATACTAAACTAGTCTTTTATTAGCTGCAAGGGAAAATTGTTGATACTGGCTTCTTTCGGTATCAACGAACAACCGATACATTGGTTAAAAATATGCCCCGACTTTACGTCGGGGGATATTTTTAACCAATGACGTTATTTTTCTCTAGAAAATCGAATACTTTTTCGTTAAATAACAGGTCGTGAATTTTTGATTTAATAACTTGGGGATCAGTATTTTGTAAATCTTCGAGAATGCCTTGTTTAGCATAATTGTCGGCTAAAACTGCCAGCTCCTGGGTTATTTCTTCATCGCTAATTTTAATTTTTTCACTCTGTCCTATAGCTCGAGCCACAAGGCTCATTTTTACCTGGGACTCGGCTTTGGTACGCCATTCTTTCCTTAGACCATCTTGAGTTTGCTTGATGTGCGCCAGGTACGGCCCTAGCTCCATTCCTTTTTGATGAAGCTCCTGATCAAACTCCTGAATTAATGAATTAAGACGTTTTTCTACTAAAAACTGGGGCACCGAAAAACTACTCTGGCTAACTATTTGATTTAAAATCTCTATTCGTAACTTGTCTTTTTCTTTAGCTTCTTTTTCGAGGGTTAAGCCCTGGCGAATATTATCTTCCAACTCCTGAAGGTTATTGAAATTACCAAGGCTTTTGGCAAAGTCATTATCTAAGTTAGATTTAACTAAATTTTCTATTTTCTTAACCGTCAGTTCAATTTCTATTTCCTTGCCAGAAATATCTTTTTGATAATAATCATCTGGAACTTTCAAAGAAAAATTTTTCTTATCATTAGCTTTCATACCAACTATCTGTTCCTCGAATCCGGGAATAAAAATATCCTTACCCAAAACTAGTGGATGATTCTGGCTTTTGCCACTTGGGATTTCTTTGCCATTAGTAGTAATTGAAAAATCTATCTCTACCCTGTCGCCGATTTGGGCTGGCCGATCGACGTTGTGTCTTTGGGTTCTTAGTTCCTGGAGGTCGTGGAGAACCTTTTTAATTTCAGGCTCGTTCACCACGGATTCTTTCCGTTTAAGATCTAGGCCAGTATATTTGCCTAATTTAATTTCTGGGAAAACAGTTAAGACCACTCGGTAGGTAAGCTTCTTAGAACTATTTTCCTGAATCTTAAAATCCTGACCAGTTGGATAGTCTATGAGATCGAGCTTCTCTTTTTCTAAGGCCTCGGTCAAACTTGATTGGACCGCAAACGTTAAGGCTTCCTGACTAATTATCTCTGGGCCTAAGTGTTTACGGGCGATATCAGGTGGTACCTTACCAACCCTAAAGCCTTCTAGCTTTAAGTTGTTGGCTAAATGTTTCTCAACTTCGGCTATATAGTTTTTTAAATCTTTTTCATCGAGATCAACGGTAAGCTCGAGTTGCGAGTTTTCTAATTTTTTTGAATTAAGGGTCATTTATTTTTTATTGAGTTCTGGCTGAGCGTTCAGATCTTCGGCAACTAGTGTTTCAGGCCCCGTTACTATGGCCTCATCAGTTGACATAGCAGCTTGAGGCGACCGAACATCTATTTTCCAGTTGGTCAGTTTAGCGGCAAGTCTAACGTTTTGGCCTTTACGTCCAATAGCTAATGAAAATTGATCGTCGGCCACTTCAACTAAGGCGTGATGTCTTTTTTCATCTAGAATTTTAACATCAAGAACTTTAGCCGGTGAGAGGGCATTAGCAATAAATTTAACGGGATTTTCATGCCATTCAATAATGTCAATTTTCTCGCCGCCAAGTTCATTGATGATTGTTTGGACTCTGACCCCCTTTTGGCCAACCAGGGACCCTATCGGGTCCACGCCGTCTTCGTTTGAGATAACAGCAATTTTAGATCGAGAGCCAGCTTCACGAGCGATTGATTTAATTTCAACGCTACCGGTTTCGATTTCTGGCACTTCAAATTCAAATAGTTTCAAGACTAGCGATGGATGGGTACGGCTTAGAAGAATGGAGGGCCCCTTATTTGTCTCTTCGACTCTTAGAATAACAAACTTTAAGCGCTGGCCAATCCGATAGTTGTCTTGAGGAATTTGCTCGGCAGGAATTAATAACCCATTGGTTCGGCCAAGGTCAACATATACCATCCCTCTCTCGTTGCGCTGAACCACACCAGAAACAATCTCACCTTCTTTTTGTTTAAACTCGGTATAAATAACTTCTCTTTCGACTTCCCTAAGTCGCTGAATAACAACCTGCTTGGCAGTTTGGGCGGCAATACGACCAAACTCGGTTTTAGATTCTAACTTAGTAATAATTTCGTCTCCGATTTTTGATTTTTTCTTTATTTTTTTAGCTTCCTCTAGGGTTAGATATTTTTCTGGGTTAAATTTTATTTTAAGCTTACCGTCTTCAGTTTCGGTAACTTCTTGGTCTACGTCAGTTGGCGAATTATTTTTTCTATCAACTTCCGATAATCCAGAAGAGTTATCTCTTCTTTCATTAGTACGTGGATCCTCATCGTGTTCTTCAAAACGTCCTTGCTCGGGCAATTCACCTGTTATATAGCCCTCCTCATCTACCCCTTCGATTACTAGTTTAATCTGGCTAACGCCAACTTCTCCAGTTTCACGGTCAAGTTTGGCTCGTATAATTTGGCCTTTTTTGCCATAGTTTTTTTTGTAGGCCGCGGCAATAGCCGCCTCTACAGTTTCAACTACTTTTTCCTCCGGAATACCCTTTTCTTCAGCTATTTGCTTAATTGAAGATAAAAATTGTTTTGTATCTAACATATTATTTGTGTGATTAAAGCTATGAAAATGTCCGCCTTCTAGCGGACAATTAACAGCCTTATTCAACCTTGAAAATTAATTATAGCACCCCTTAAAAACTAATGCAAGGGAAAATTCCTAATACCTCGGAAAAGATAGCTAGTGACCAACTTATCCACATTGACCCAAACTTTTTTAACTGCTAAACCAAGTCTAACCACGTGGTAAGTTAACAACTTTTTTAGAAACTACTAATTAACAGTGTTAAAATTAAAATATGCCCCCAACTTCACCTCGGAAGCCTAATTTAGAAGGCGCTCTAGAGGAAAAAATGCAAGCTATCAGAGTACGAGAAATTGAAGATGCCGCTCAAAAGCGTGCTCGGAAATTAAATTTGCCTTATTTAGATTTAAAATCATTTCCAATTGACTCTAGCGCAGTTTATTTAGTGGGCGAAGCTGATGCTCATGCGGGTCAACTGGTAGTCATCTCGAAAATAGGCAAATTACTCAAAATAGCCATATACGATTCCAACGCCAGCCAAGCCGAGGTAATCTTAAAAAAGCTCAAAGATGCCGGCTATGACTACAATCTAATCATTGTTTCGGAAATTAGTTTAGCTACGGGTTGGAGACGCTACGAACTTAAAAGAGATCCCCAAGTCGCATTAGGCACCGTTGAAATTAGCGAGTCAGAGCTTAACGAACTAGAGAATCAAATAAAAGATATCGCCGATCTTAAAGATCGCTTGTCTACCCTGCCAATTACTAAAGTCCTCAATATTCTTATCGCCGGAGCTTTAAAAATTGGTGCTTCAGACATTCATTTCGAACCCGAAGAAAAATCGATTCGTCTTCGCTACCGATTAGACGGTGTTTTGTATGATGTGATTGCTTTTGCTTCAAGTGGTTATGCTCAACTCCTTTCTAGGATTAAATTAACATCTGGGTTAAAGATTAACGTCCATGACTCGCCTCAAGATGGCCGGTTTACTATAAAACAAGAGAAGTCTGATATTGAAGTCAGGGTATCTGTTTTGCCTGGTGCCTATGGGGAAAATATAGTCATGAGAATACTTGACCCCAGAACCATAAAGCAGAAGCTGGAGGATTTGGGTATGCGCGAAGATGTTTTAGTAAAAATCAAAAAACTTTTAGAAAAGACTACGGGCGCAATTCTGACAACTGGTCCGACTGGTTCTGGCAAAACCACAACCCTTTATGCTTTTGTCCAAAAAATATCAAATCCGGAGGTTAAAATAATTACCGTTGAGGATCCGATTGAGTACCATATTGTTGGCATTTCTCAAACCCAGGTAGACGTTGAGGCGGGCTATACTTTTGCCGACGGACTTCGTTCCATTGTCAGACAGGACCCGGACGTCATTCTGGTTGGAGAAATCCGAGACGTAGAAACTGCAGAAATTGCCATGCAAGCGGCTTTAACTGGGCATTTGGTTTTCTCAACCCTTCATACTAACAACGCGGCTGGAGCTATCCCTAGGCTAATTGATTTCGGGATTAAACCCGTCACAATCGCCCCAGCAATAAATGCTGTAATGGCCCAGAGATTAGTCCGCCGTCTGTGTGAAAATTGCAAACAAAAACAAAAAATATCTTCAGAAGATCTTAACTTAATTAACAGATTATTTTCAGCTATAGATAGCGTACCAAACATTAAAAAAATAACCCAAGATTCAGAAATTTACTACCCAGGAAAATGCGCAGAATGTAATTCCACTGGCTATAAAGGAAGGGTTGGGGTATATGAGCTATTTGAAGTTGATAAAGATATAGAAAAAATGATTTTAGGATCACCGGCAATTTCAGAAATTCAAGATTTAGCCCTCAAAAAAGGCATGTTTACTCTTTTACAAGACGGCCTATTAAAGGCAGTTGAAGGCTTAACTTCAGTAGAAGAAGTTTTGAGAGTTATTGGAGAGTAAACTAAAACCCATTTAGCCTGTAGGCAAAGTCCCGGACTTCTAGGAAGTCCAGGGTAGAGTAATACCGAGGTTTAGCCCAGTAAAACCAGGCTACCCATCCGCGAAAATTCGCCTTTGGAAGCCGTGTCGCGCCTCCTGCGCCGCTTCGACGACCTTCCCGACCACACCGACCAATTGTTCG
>OBEQ010114826.1_pt1 | contig 10100 bp, 3 predicted proteins | sample 1670901 | NCBI WGS metagenome assembly OBEQ01 (sample SAMEA104232315, study PRJEB22302) | groundwater metagenome | biome: forest; feature: aquifer; material: groundwater | place: USA | collected 2011-08-07 | depth 5.4 m | reverse complement strand
CAAGGTGCTGACCAGTGATGCCGATCTCTCCGGCCTGCCCGGAGTGACTTACTTGAAGAAATCATAAATGAGAAAGTTGTTGCGGGGTCCGGGTTAGATGAAGTGTCCTTACTGCGGCGCGGTCGAGGATAAGGTGATCGATTCGCGCGAGCAGCCGGACGGCGCGGCGATCCGCCGGCGCCGCGAGTGCCTCAAGTGCGAGCGCCGCTCCACCACGTACGAGCGCTACGAGGAGGCGCCGATCCTCGTCGTGAAGCGGGACGGCCGCCGCGAGCCGTTCGACCGGCAGAAGATCCTGCACGGCGTGATGAAGGCGTGCGAGAAGCGGCCCGTTCCGATGGAACAGATCGAGGCGGTCGTGGACGAGGTGGACCGGGAGATCCGCCAGGAGTTCGACAAGGAGATCTCCTCGGTCGAGATCGGCGAGAGGATCATGGGACGTCTGCAGAAGCTGGATGAGGTGGCGTACGTCCGGTTCGCGTCGGTCTACCGCTCGTTCAAGGACCTCAACCAGTTCATGCGCGAGCTCCGCGAACTCCTCAACAAGAAATAAGTCGAAATTGAGCTGCGGGAGGGGCTCCGTCCATCCTCGGCCTCGTTATAAGGTTTCTGGATTGATCCAGCAGAACCACAGCCCTTGTCCCTCTGGCGATTAGAGTCTGTTGTCTTTTCAAGCTTTCGGTGTGGCTGAGTCGCTACAAACAGAAGTGGGCAATTGGCACGCTCCGCGAGGGAGGAATCCCTCTCGTGGCTCGGCCTGCGGATGGACAGGGACCCTCCCGCGGCTTTAAACCGTCCGAGATCCCTGCGAGGGGATGACTCGATCGAGCACCGTCACGAGCCGCACGGCCACGGTTTCCGCTTCCTTTAAAACCACTCTTTTGTCTAGAAAAGCGGAAGAGTGCGGCGAGTGTCGGAGCGAGTCAGACACGGTGGGTCTGACGAGCGATGCGAGATTGAGTCTCCCCGAAGCAAGGGATCGATGGGGCCACTCACGCGGCCCCTAGAATTTTTTGAGCAGTTTCTTTACCAATTCCATCGGCAGGCCCACCACGTTCGAGTAAGACCCTCGGATCTTCAACACGACCGAATCGTTCTTCTCCTGCACCGCGTAGGAACCGGCCTTGTCCGGATGCTTGGCCGCGTACCGGCGGATCTCGCCGGCCGAGAGAGGCCGCATCGTCACGGAGCTGACCGCGTGGGCCGCCCGCTTTTTTCCGGTCGCCGCGTCGACGAGCGCCACGCCGGTGATCACCCGGTGGGTCGTCCCCTGAAGTTTTTCGAGCATCCGGCGGGCGTCCCGCACACTGCTCGGTTTTCCGTAGATCTTTTTCTTCAGCACGACGATTGTGTCGGCGCCGAGCACGATTCCTCGCGGAAGTTTGCAGGCCACCCGCACCGCTTTCGCGAGCGCCAGCTTTTTTGCGAACGCGGCGGGGGATTCCGCACCGACCGACGGCTCTCTTATCCCGCTGGGAATCACGCGGAACCGGATGCCGTGTTCGCGGAGCAGTTTTCTCCGTCGGGGGGAGGCGGAAGCCAGGATGAGCATCCGAGGCGGTTTGTTTTAGGGGGAACTGTTTCCCGCGGGGGACTGCCGGGGCGTCGTCTTCCGCTCTGGTGTGTGGGAGACCTGCGCGGGGAGCGCTTCCTGCAGGTTCGCCCGTTTGATCAGCTCGGAGTACCAGGCGAAGTAGACCTTGAACTTCTTCTGATTCATCAATTGGTTTCGCAGAGCTTCTTTCTCCGCATCAAATTTTGTGGGGTCGGCAGGATTCTTTGCCTCGAGCCGAGCGACGAGCCATCCCTTCGCGCTCTGCAGAGGTCCGGCCGTTTCTCCGATCGCCAGCGCGAAGAGAGGTTTGAAGACAACCTCCGCCTGGCCCAGCTCAGGGATGTCGGTTGTCCGGGTGACGAAGTCGGTTGTCTTCACTGGGATTTTTAACCGCTGCGCCGATTCTTCCAGCGCGCGCGGATTTTGGCGCACCGCTTCCGCGATCTCCTTCGCCTCCGCTTCCTTCGGCACGATCATGTAGGAAACTTTGATCGTCTCCGCTTTCTTGCGGTACGCCTCCTGAAGTTCATCATCCGTGACGGCGGTGTGCGTGGCCGACTCGGTGAGCTTGATGATCATGAGCAGTTCTCGGATCTCTTCCTCAAACTGGCGGGGAGTCGTGCCGAGGCTGTAGCGGATCAGCGCTTCGTAAGAGGCCGGATCGAACTCGCCGTTCCTCTGGAAGAGGGGCCACTTCTGCAGGTAATCGATCAGCTCCTTGTCCGAGACCTCGATGTGGCGCCTCCGGGCCTCCTCCAGCAGCGTGAGGCGCTGCCAGGCCATCCGCTCCAGCTCCTCCGGCTTCACCTCTTGGCGGTATTTGTCGCCGTGGCTGAGGAGCGCTTGGCGCGTCACGGCATCGAGCGCTTTGCTGTAGGCCTGGAGCGACACTTTTCGTCCGAAGAGTGTTCCGGCGATGGGCGCCCGGGTGCTTCGGATCGTGACGGCCGTCCCGACGAGCCAGAGGACCATCACGCCGACCGTGAACCCGGCGATGAGCGCCACATTTTTTCTGACCCAGTCCATCATCGTGTGATCCGCTTTCTGTTGGGCTGCGAAGGCACCATTGTATTATCGAAGTCGCGAGATTACAACTCTTCGTCAAACGCGGGAGGGAGCCTATCCACCCTCGGCCTCGCTATAAGGTTTCTAAAATGGTCCATCAGAAACACGGTCGGCGGGTCAAAGTTAATAGCATAAAAATCTAAATTCTACTATTGACAATTGCACAGGTGATCAGGTAAGCTTCGCAGTAACTAACAGCGCACCTGTTCTACCGCAGCTAATTCCAAAACCGGATCAGAGGGATCAACGAAGTTTTTAACACGGACTATGAAAGGAAATTTCTCATGAGGTTGTCGTTTACTCGGTCTTTGGTCTCATCCGTTCTTCTGCTGGTTTCCATCTTGAGTTGGTCTGCTCCTGGATTTGCGCTGCGCCCCGTTGAACCCCAGCAATCGGACCCGGATCGAACAGATCTTCAGCGTAACCTCCGGAACCCAACCCCTTTCCTCAATCCATCGAGAACTCCCTCCGCCGGGGCGGAGGAGAGCCTGGATGATCTACTCCGACAGGCACAAACAGGAAGTAATCCGGAAAAGATCACGGCGATTCAAAGACTTGGAAACTTCTTCTCGGGAATTACTGTGGAGCGATTCCCAATCAGCTTATTCGAGAGAGGGACGCGCCGTGTTCTACCTGACTTAACGCCAGCTACTTCTCACGGGGCTCTTGGAGTAGTTTTGGAGCATGCAGTGGGCAAGGGAGATAAGGTGTTGGTGGATACCACAGCAGCCAGATATGAGCGGTCGGCGGTTAAGCTAGTGATGCAAATAGCTGGATGGAATTGGGACAACCGGTCAGGGGAAGGTTCGAGGGACGGTCTTACTATGGAAGAGCAAATTCCCCCCATGGAAGAGCCAATGATCTTTCATCCGGGCTGGCCTATTGCAGAAACAGCGGTGGACCCTGTCGATGGAACGACGCGTACTTCTAAAGGGCAAGATGGGGGTGTGACGCTGTTTATGGTGACTCCGAAATTTGGCAGACCCATTCCGGACGAGTTAAGAGTAGAGTATGTCCTTTATACGGGCCGTCGAAGAGCGAACTTTAGTCTCAAGCGGGATCGATTTTCGACAATTATCCGACGGATCGCTTCTGCCAATCAAGCGATTCCCCAAGACTATGAACCTTGGATATTAAATCGTCCACATCATGGCGAGATTGTCCAAGAAGCCCAAAAAGCCGGCGTACCGGAGCAGAACACACGGCTCTACGGGGACGGTTCTGTCCAGCCGGCGTTCTATATGGCCGCTTTTCCAAAGAGGAGAATTATTCTTGCTGGTCGGGTTGGAGCTACGGAAGGAAAGATGGTGGCGGCTCCTTTGAAAAATGTTCATTATTCTGATGGAACAAGAGTGTGGGGAGTGTTTCGGATCATCTCTGAGAACTCGGGCTTTGAGGTGGTGGAAAAAGTCAGCCCGGATGGAACCGTCTATTACGAACCGAAGCTGGATGCGAATAAGAAGCCGATTCCTGCTAAGAGTTTGACGAATGGAACCAAACTTTCCCTTCGGGATATCAACGTTTTAAGGGATGCCGGCTACACCGATGGGGAGATTGAGCAAGTCAAAGATGGTTCTTTGGAATGGGAGTTGGACGATCTTGCGCCCGCTGCGGGCGATGCATTCCTTTCCTATATTACGGAGCCGATGTTAGATATTAAGGGACAACCTCTCTATGATTGGGGGGTGGATGTCCATGGGATTCGTCAGGATGATCACCGTGTGGCGGTGGATACGTTGGAGGTTACGGCTGCCGGAGTAGAAATTGTTCGCCACTCCTACCCGGACAAAGAATTGGCCAGTGTGGTTGGGAAGTTTGGAGAACAGCAGAGGGTGGTAACCTTTCTAAGGAAAGTAGCTCAGGAGGATGCGGATCAAGAGGTCAAGCAGGCCGCACAAGAGGCATTGAGAGTGTTTCTGCCGCACGCGGTCAGCCGTGATCTGCAGCGTCAGGCGGCGTATGGTATCGCAGGTTTGGCTGGGTTGGAGGAGACCGCTGCCGCTCCGGCTCCGATCATCGGCTTGCTTCGGTATATCGGAAAAAGGTCCGACAATCAGTTGGCCCGGCTGCTTCGTCAAGGAGCCCGTTCCGTCCGGGTGGAGCAGGATTACCGGGCTGCGCACGAGAACAAGCCTCAAGGGCCTCTGTTCGATGTTTTTGACCAGCGGTTCGGCCAGCTTCTGCGGTTGACCCACGGTAATATGCAGGCATTCGGCGACTTGATTATCCGGACGCAGCATTTTTACGTGGACAGGCAGATGAACGGCGATGAGGCCGCGCTGATGGCCGGCGTGCATCGTCTGGCGCAGGATCCGGGCGCTCCGCACAACAAGCCCCCGCTTTCCTATTTCAATCCGGCTCGGTACGCCTACACGCGGCTCCGCCGGCAGGCGTTCGACGGTTTCGTTCAGCAGGTGCTGGATCCTGCGGTGGAGGCCGTGCGGTCGGCGGTTTCTTCCGAGGATCTCTCTAAGATGAGCATTGAGCAGAAGGCGGCCCTCGTTCAGCGGCTTCAGAAGCTGCTCGACCCGAAGGGAGAGGGGCGGATCACGGCTGGGCCTTACCAGTACGAGATTTTCTATGACTCGCTCGTTGAGAAGGACGGAGAGAGATATTTGACGCTCGAGCTCCTCCTGGACGGCGAGAAAGATTACCACCAGGGGGTTGTCCTGGAGCTTCAGGTGGTGATTCCCGCCGCCGGCAAACCGCAGATCTACCGGAGCCCATACACCCTTTCTGCGCCGACGGCGGATTATTCCGTCGGGCTCCTGGATCCGATCCAGTTCATCAATACCCGCTTCCCCGAGTGGAGGCCAAGCGCTGAAAGGGATATTTACGAGTCCCGCCTGTACACCTTGAAGCAGACGAAGGGCAAGGTGACCCGCCAGTACCTTCGAATCTCCGACCGGCAGGGGAACAACCCCAGGACCTTCGAGCCGCATATCGAGGCGTTCCTAGTGGGGAATGTGCCGTTTGTCTATCACATCGTGGATGCGCTTGGTTCGGAGCGGGATTACGGCAACCAAGGCGGCGTCGGATCGATCGGCAACCTGGCCTCTGCGATTGTCCGGCGGGGTGGGCTTGGCGTTACCGTCGCCATGTACGAAGCGGATCCGGAGACTGCCAAGGCCCTTTCCCGCGAGGGAAGAAAGCTCCTCTACGCCTACGAAAAAGACCATCATCGAATCGACAACATCAACGACGTGAAAGGTTTTTCATCCGAGCTGGAGCCGTTTCTCGCCGCCTACTGGGAAGGAGCTGTCACCGGCTGGCCTTCCGGGAACCTCCAGGATGAAACGAAGTTCATCGTCCAGAGGGTTCGGGATCCCTGGATGGTGCTCAACGTTCTTGCTCAGACCCCTATTGGGCCGATTTCGGAACGGCTGCGCAAGGAATTGACGGATTACGTCGGTGGCATTTACGGCTCAGAGCCCGCGGAGGAGCAGGCTAAGAAGGCCCTCTTAGATGCGGTCAACGGAACCGGGCAGATCAACCAGGCCACATTTGATCAACTGATGCAGAGGGTCCAAATTCGGTTGGAACCGATCTTTGGCCAGAGGACTGCGGAAGGATGGCTGAGCTTGGTGGAGGGCACTATCCGGAATGGCGTCATCAACCCGGATACCTTCCGGGGCCTCCAGGCCATGTACGCGGCTCCCATCGGACAGGATCTGCCGAGCGCTTTTGAACTTCACTGGCTTCGGAATCGTTTTTTCCACCATGTGGTGGATGCCGCGCGCGAACAGGGGATCAACGTGACCCCCTTCGAGAACTGGTACATTGAGCCGGATTATGCCTTGGACGGCAAGCCGCACACCATCGAGGAGATGGCTTACCTGACCATGATGTCGTGGGTGAGCGCCCTGGCTCAGGGGCATAAGCTGGGGGCGGTGGTTCCAAGCTACGGCAACACGCACGGGGCCGACGCGGGAGACCCCAATCTTATTCTGGCCGGTATCCATCAGTATGCTGGGCAGGCCGCCACCATTTACGGACAGCCGGTGACCAATTTCCAAGATATCCTCGCGATTGCCCGGAAGGCCCCGAACGGTTCTGTGGCTCGCGTGCGGCCGGACACCGCCAATTTCGGAGATCAGGCCTTGGGGCAAGAGTTCCTTCAAACCGTGGAATCGGCCGGCGAGCGGACCGAGCGCGAAGAGGAACAGCTCCGGGATTTTGTGCTGCGGCAGCTCCAGCAGATCCCTCAGCATGTTTTAAAGGCTTTGAAGCAGGCGGAGCGGGAACGGCGGTCGTTGGCCGAGGTCGCCCCTCAGGTTGCACAGGAGTTGGACACGGCGATCAACGCCCTGCCGCTGGATCGACGGGCGGCCATCACCACTCACGCCGCCAGCGGTTTGAGCGCCGATCAGCTGAGAGAGGCCCGCTTGGCCGGCATCTGGGCGGCCAACAAATCCACGGAGTTCCAGAACATCATCACGAAGATGCTCCACGTCGTTTATCTCATGGCGGCGGACCCGGCACAGGCCCAGCTCGAATTGGACCATCTGCCGGCCGCCAAGGCGTATCTCCTGCAGTATCCCCTCACACAGGCGGAGATTCAGCATGTGGCCCAGTTGTATGACCGGATGTATCAGGCCACTGTGGCCCGCGCGGTGAAGGCGGAGAAGAAGGACGAGAAGAAATCGGCGCTTCAGCAGGCGGGTCAAGATCCTCTTCGGCGCTTTCCCTGGTACTGGAGAGACAACCTCGGCTGGTCCATGACGGACCATGCCGGCGTCAGTTGGAAGAAGACGCACGAATTTCTGCCTGGGCCGCACGGACGGTACATGTTCTCCATGCGGGACAAGATGACGGGCCAGGGTATTGATGACACGCTTCTGTTCCCCAATGAGCTCACCTGGGGGCTGCCTGATAAGGTCCTCATGATGGCCCATCATGAGATTGTGCGGACCATCCGGTTCTATCACCAGACCCAGTACATGAACGCCGAGGGGGGCGCCGCCGAGTTTCCGGTTTACATGGCGGCCAAGGTCGGTCTCGAGGAGCCGGTTCAACAAGCGATTAAGGGGCTCGACGCACCGACGGAAGAGGCCCGGCTTGAAGCGGTCCGCGCGCTGCGTGAATTCGAGCGGCGGCGGGTTAGAGTTCCGACCGTTGGGCCGGTTCTTCCTTCTTACGCGCATGTCCATACGACCGGATCCTATTGGAAGCTTCCCGGTACTTTCTCACCCACCCATATGATTTGGGCCGCCCACGAGGCGGGAGCGGGCGTGATTTTCCTGGTCGACCATGAGACGGTGGCCCACATTCACGAGGGGTTCGAGGCCGCCCAGATCGTCAACGAAGGAAGTTCGAATCCGGTGAGACCGGTTTTTGGCGTGGAGTTCCGGGCGCCTGTGAACCCGAGCCGCGCGGATCTGCTCGATGCGCTGCGGCGGGGTGTTGGAAGAGGCGAAGCGGCATGGGTCGTCGGCATGGGAGTCCCGGTCGATGCGGAGGGCAACCCGCCCCGGGCGCTGGGGGCATTGGTGGCTCAATTTCAGGCAGCCAAGGAACGCCGTGGAGCTGAGCAGGTGGTCAGTCTCACGACCGGAGGGATCGGTCTGAAGGTCGGGCTTTCCACCGAATCACTGTTGCCGCTGGTCACGAACCGAAATGTCACCGAGCGGCAGCTTTCGTTCGACATCGCGAGGGCGGTGTTGGGGGCTCAGGCGGGTCAGGATGCGCTGCTCACCATGTGCGCCGCGGAGATTCGCACAGAGATAACGAAAGTTCCGTACCGGCTCGAGGCCGGGTTCCCGCCGTACGAGCAGGTGGTCCGGCGTCTGGCGGAAATAGGGATGATCCCCTCTTTTACGATGCAGGTTTCCGCTGGTGATCTGGAGAGATTGTTGCCGGAGTTGAAGGGGATCGGTATTCGCGCACTGGATCTTTCCGGCATCGAATCGCACCACGCGAACGCGGTGGCGGACATAAACAGCGTCATCAATCTCGCCCGCCGCAATCGTCTTCCCGTCGTCGGAGGAGTGGATTATCGGGGAGAAGGAGCGATCGGCTGGCCGGAAGCCGCCCATTGGATGAACAATCCGGCCATCGGGATCGGGTTGCTCGCCGCGCAGGCATCTGCTTCGGTCGGCACCGATCCGGTCTTAAGGCCGCTGGTCGAGAGGTCGATCGCCGCGCTGGCTGGGCCGGAAGATCCGGTTGTTCTCAATGGTACGAAAACGCAGGTGACCGTTTATACGGACCTGACGGAGCCGCTCACTTTCTTACAATGGCTGGCGGAGGGACGGGATCAGGATCCACAAGTGCTGCACGGCAAAGTCATCGATGGTCTGATTCAGCAGGTCTTGGAAAAAGGGAACGTTGGGCGCGTGCGGGTGGTCAACGAGCTGCGTTTCGGCGGCCGGGAGAATTTAGCCAACGATATCCGGCGGCAGGTTCCTGCCTTTGCGCCCGTCACGTCGACCAAGCCGACCGACTTGATTGGATTAGAGGAAAAGAGCCAGCCGATCGTTGGACCAGGAGGTGGAGGCGATACGATTTTGAGAATTGGCGATATTGTGATAAATCCCACGCGGGAAAACCCCGGTCGCTATAGGGTTTTCAATCCCGGCGTTGGGCTTGGGAGTCTGATTTTTATGCAGAAAGTCGGCGGCGAAAAGCGGGTTATTAAAATATCCCGTCGGGACCTACAAGGCAAGTCTTACATCCCTGCTCCTCGTCCAAAGAGTGGTTTGGAGGAGACGAAAGAGGCCATTCAAAGCAGGAAGTTCATGGCTGTTATTCCGGTTCCCACCATTGAAAACGCTGTCATGGTTTCTCGGGTAACCGCTCGCAAGGGGCTGATCCCGGAGATTGCTTTCCGAGGCCAGAACCAGGATGTGGCTCAGGCGATTAAAATTATTTCAGGTGAGCTGGCCGGCAGCGGCATTCCTGTGGCTGCGGGAACGGTTTTGACCGTCCAGCAGGTACAGATCGCCCATGATGCGGGAGCCCGCATTGTCGTCAGCCCAGGCACTCTTCCGGAAGTCATCCGGCGGACAAAGGAACTTGGGATGATTTCCGTTCCCGGGGTGGGCAGTTTGGAAGATGCCCGAGCAGCGCTTGCTTTGGGAGCCGATTTCTTGAAGGTTTTTCCGACGACTCATGGAGATGCGGCAAGCTATGCTGAGGCGCTTCGTGCGACTCTCGGTCCTTTGGGCGAAGATTTCCAGCGAAGTGTGTTACTTGTTCCTTCAGGTGGGGCTGCTCTTGCGCTGGGGACGTACACCAACATCCTCGGGTTCCTCCAGCAGCCGGGTCATCCTGCATGGCAGGAGTTTTTGCTGCCGGATGTCAGGGGAGCTGAGCTGGTCCGCGCGATCGCCCGGGAGTTTGCCGGCGTGCCGATGATTCCTACGGCCTACACCGACACCAAGGATGTTTCGACGACATTGGCTTTGCCGGGTGTGGTGGCCACCGGGATGCTGGTGACGGGTGATGAAGCCTTTGTCACCCAGATGTTGGATCATGTTTT
>OBEQ011986123.1_pt1 | contig 10102 bp, 11 predicted proteins | sample 1670901 | NCBI WGS metagenome assembly OBEQ01 (sample SAMEA104232315, study PRJEB22302) | groundwater metagenome | biome: forest; feature: aquifer; material: groundwater | place: USA | collected 2011-08-07 | depth 5.4 m | reverse complement strand
TTAAAGCATTAAAACTATCAAAAATCCAGCTTTGCCAATGGTTCCAACTTTGATATACTATGTCCACTTGAAGCAACGAATCGGTTTTCAAAGCACTCAAATCCTTTTTAACCTTATATTTCAAGGTATCTTAGGAAACATAAAGTTCTGAAAAAATAATCCTGATGATTTTCTCTTTTTCGTGCGGATTAGCAAAAGAGAAAATCATTATGGCATTTTGCAAGTCGTGCCAGTCCATGTACCTCCACTCTTTGCGCACATTGTAGAAGGATCACCAATTGGTGTCATACAAGATGTTCCACTCCAATACTGGCCTGACGGACAAGTCTGTGAAGTTGGCGAGGGTGATGTCGTCGAATTTATGCAACTGCTGCCGTTCCAATATTGTCCTTGGGGGCAAGATGTAGGAGATGGATTAGTAGGATTAGGCGATGGTATAGGACCAGTATAAGGTGGTGTTCCAGGGTCTGGAGCGCCGGGACCATAACCGGGATTATTACATGATCCATTTTTAGTATCCCATACACCGCCATTTTGGACACAATGCGCCATCAGATCTTTAATTTGTGCTGTGTTTAAACTATTTTGTGGACCTGTAGCATCAGGACCATTACTAGGATTCTTCGGCTGAAAATTACTGAAACATGACTGGGCTTTTTTAAACATGCTCGTATCCGTAGGAATCGCGCCTGATTTCACTTTGTCGAAATCTGCGCCTAATGTTTGTTGCAAACAGGGTGTAATTTCCGGCGGTGCAGTTTGCAAAAAATTCTGAAAGTTTTCCCCCGATCCATTTTGGGGATTTTGCCCTCCATTTAGATTCGAAGGTCCATTACCCTGCCCTCCTTGCATTTGCTGTATCTGAGCGCTCTGGAAGCATACACGAATCGTATCAGCCATTTCAGGAGTAGGCATTTCTGCGCCCGACTGTATCTTGTTGAAATCACTTCCGAGTTTGCTTTTTACACAGGATAGTGCTTGATCAGGTAAATTGGTGAATATTTGGCTGGGATTCTCTGTATGTCTAAATTTATTGAAACAAGCTTGAATCTGTTTACCAACATCTGGCCCCGGGACAAGTTTCCCACTTTCAATCTGATCAAAGATTGAGGGATTGAGGGATGATTTGATACAGGCAACGACTTCAGGAGGTGCTTGCATGAGACCGGATCGTACCTGCACGATCCCGTTTTGAATTTGCTGTTGATCGTTTTTATTGATAAATCCGTGGTCTTGACCAAATTTGAGACAATCGGCTTGATGTGCAGAATCGTTACAGTATGCCTGGCATGATTCTGAGGAGTTACACCCGCCAGGTCCGTTTCCTCCCGTGCTTTTGATCGTATCGGCTTGCGCTTGGGTCATAAAACCTGCTTTTACGCCAAAAGCGACACACTCATCTCGATGCGTTTGGTCGTTGCAATATGTTTCGCAAGTACCTTTGGAGGTACATCCGCCGGGTGTCTGACCACTTTGCGCAAGTTGTGTGAGTTTTTGTAATTGTTCGGGAGTTGGATTATTACCCTGACTTCCACTTCCGGTTTCCCCCTTACTCCCTTGGGTAATGCCGGCATTTTTAGCGAATGCGGCACACTCTTCAGCGTGGCTAAAATCGCCACAGTAGGTCTGACAACTTGTCTGTGAATTGCAATCGCCGGGCATGTGACCGCCAGATTTCGTATATGCCAAAATTTTCTCTGCTTGCTGCACATTTGCGTCGTTCACGCCGTGGTCCTTGGCGAACTTAACACACGCTTCCAGGTTTGCTGGATTGCCGCAGTATGCCTGACAGTCCTGTGGATTTGTACATCCTCCGGGACCGCTTCCAGACTGCAATGCTGCCTTAAATTTTTTGGCATTCGAAGCATCATCCTTGTTCATCAACCCATGCGCTTGGGCGAAGGCCACGCACGCATCCATATGCGCAGTATTATTGCAATAGATGTGACATTCACTTTCGCTCGCGCAGTTTCCCAATTCCGGAATGGGAAATGTAATTCCCTGGACTGCCGATCCCTGATTTACGCTTTGAACATTGCTATTCAAAGACTGTGCTGTTGCAGTTGGTATGTCCGCCAAAATACTAACACTCACAAGTAATGCTCCTGTAAGAATCGCCATTACCAACCATTGATGATTACGCAAAATATTTTTCATAAATTATTTAAATGGATTTGTATAAGCTCCTCCTAGAGGATTTACAGATGGATTTTTGGGAGCAGGAATTTTATTCTGGATCGGGTTCTGTGACTGCTGATAAATCTGTGTTCCTAAACTAGCACTCGTTGTAGCAGGTACCGCTGCTGCTGGAGACGTAGTAATCGGAGAGGTGGATTTAATCCCAGAAAAAATATACCAAGCGACAAGTATTATTAAAACAATAATAATACCAACCACGATAGTAAGTTTTTGTTTCTGTTCCATATCTATAAAGTTTAGCATAACATAGATTACAGTAAAATCGGTTCCATGTGGATAACCAGCTTCGCTCTGAAGGTATGGGGTAAAACCTAAAGTGTGTTAGTGTTGCTCTGTAAAATGTTATACTTGCACATTATGCCCTATAAATTTTTCTCTAATTCAAAGAAGGCTTGGCAGGCGATGTATGAAGCGATCCGCTCGGCTCATGAGTCTGTTTATCTGGAAATGTATATTTTCGAGGACAACATTGAAAGTTTTGATTTCTTCAAGTTGCTCAAAGAAAAAGCCCAAAATGGAATAAGGGTCAGAATAGTACTAGATTATTTTGGAAGTTTTGCTTTGCGCAATGCTTCGGTTTTAAAACTGCGGGAAGCCGGAGCGGAACTTTTTTTCATTAGTTATTTTTTCCACCGTACCCACCGGAAAATATTGGTTGTCGATGAGATTGTCGCTTTTATCGGGGGAGTAAATTTTTACAAAGTTTCCTTTTCCTGGGACGACTTGGTTATAAGAGTCAAAGGCAAGCTAGTCCGCTCTATCATCAGCTCTTTTGCCAAGGTTTACGCTGAATGCGGGGGAAAAGACCCTTTGGTTCTGGCTCAAAATAAAAAAGTAATTTTGCAAAAGACACGCGCTTGGCTCGTTGAGCATTTTCCGGTGACAAAAAAACCCAGTTTGAAAAAGATTTATAAAAAATATTTAGGCGAGGCGAAGGAGAAGATTATGCTGGTTACGCCGTACTTTATGCCGAAGCGCTGGTTTATCGGAGTTCTGCATCAGGCGGTTCTGCGCGGGGTCTCCGTAGAAGTGCTGGTGCCGAGACTTACCAACTATTTTATTCTGGACCGCGTCTGCTATTTTTTCATGTTCAAGCTCTCCAAGCTCGGCGTAAATTTTTATCTTCAGTCGAAAATGAATCACGCCAAAGTCATGATTATCGACTCCAAAGAGGGGATGGTGGGTTCCAACAATCTGGACTTTTTGTCTTTTGAATTTAACTCTGAAGTAGGGGTATTTTTAAAAGACGAAAACGCCGTCAGGGAGCTGGTGGAAATCACTGACGAGTGGAAGCGTAAGGCAGTTTTATTCAACTCCGAAACTTATCGCCCAAGCTGGTTTGATTATATTTTATCTCCACTCTTCAGTATTTTTGCGAGAATTTTTTAAAAAACATTGCTCCGAGGGTAGGGATCGAACCTACGACCAATCGCTTACACTTTGTCTTCTATTGCTAGAAGTGTGGACTATATCATCTCCATATTCATAAGAATTTAGGAGCAAGGCGCTTCCACCGACCTTATGTCAGTGTACTCCCCGAAGGGATAGTCTCTACACCTTCTCCGACCCAATGTCGGAGCTTGGCTCGGGATTACCCTGTAAAGGGCTTCCCCGAATTCACCTTGTTTTCCATTCCTAAGTTTCCCTAGGAAGCTGCGTAATACCGACACAGGCGACCGCTCTACCGCTGAGCTACCTCGGAGCGATATTTTCTAATATTTCTTTTTTATAAAGAACTCTTGCTATATTAGCAGAAAATAAGGGAAAAACAAATAAAAAATATATTTGTGCTACAATTTAGACTAATTATTAGTAATTAAAATTTTTTATGATAAAAAAAATAAAAGTGTCTTCGGACCTTGCATTGCTTATTACTAGAGTTATTATCGGCGGAATTTTTGTTTACAGCGCGTATATGAAATTGTCCGACATGGGAAGCACCTTATCAATGTTCAGCTCGATGGGCATAACAGCTCCGCTTGCATACTTAGTAGCCTACGGCGAATTAGTCGGTGGTCTTATGCTAATCATTGGTCTATGGACCGAGCTCGCGGTATTTTTCCTTTTTACCGTAATGCTTGTGGCTGTTTACATGACAAGAACTTTTGGTTTTGGAATGTTCGGTTTGCCGCTCGCGACTCTTGCCGGACTCGTGGCGATTCTCGGATGCGGAGCGGGGAAGTATAAAGTTAAATAATTTTTATGACTGACGAAAATAAAAAACAAGAAGACCATTACATTTGCCTAGGGGGCTGTAGGGGAGTCTCTAAAAAACCCGGCACCTGCCAAGCGCCCACTTGCGTCCATCACAATCACGCGCTCGTAAAATGCGCCTGCGCGGACGGCAAGCATTACGACTTCCAGCACGCGTAACAATTGGCAAAGAAAAAACTAGCAGAGCTTCTTGGGGCGAGACTTGCTACCCAAATTTCTAACTTGTGCTAAAATAAAGGCATGAATAAGGTTAGAAACATCATTGTAAATATAAGCATAATTTTAATTATTTTATTTATGGGAAGTTTTTTTATGTTTAATAATATGACCAACAAACAAATCTCAAATGAAAATAATATAGAGGTCATTCCGATCGAGCATGCCACCATGGTGCTCAAGTGGGGAGGCAAAATTATTTATGTTGACCCAGTTAAACCACAGAGAGGGGCGAGCGCTTTTCTTGGTCAACCCGAGCCTGATTTAATTTTACTGACAGACATTCATCCTGACCATTTAGATGTGCCGACCTTGGAAGCTGTTTCCAAGACAAAGACGCTTCTCATCGCGCCCTTGGCCGTAGCGGACAAATTGCCGAGTACCGTTGCCGGGGATCTGTTGGTCATGAAGAATGGCCAAAAGACAAATCAAAAAACTAGCCAAAAAGTAAACCTCAATGGTTTTTCCATCGAAGCTATTCCGATGTACAACTTGCCGGAGAAAAAAGACAGCTTCCATACAAAGGGCAGGGGGAATGGTTATGTTCTATCCGAAGGCGGCGAGCGAGTCTACATTTCCGGCGACACAGCGGACATTCCGGAAATGCGAGCTTTAAAAAATATTGATATAGCTTTCGTGTGTATGAATTTGCCGTATACGATGGGCGTGGAAGAAGCGGCCAGAGGTGTGCTCGCGTTCAAGCCCAAGCAAGTGTATCCATATCATTACCGCGGACCGGATGGCTTATCCGATATAAATAAATTTAAAAGTTTGGTAAACGCCGGCGACCCAGGCATAGATGTGGTGCTTTTAAATTGGTATCCGAAATAAGATACAAGTAATGTTGGGTTGGATAGAAAAATATCTACGAAAGATTCTCTAAAAAGATACTAATTACTCTTGAAGAATAAAAGAAAAAGCCACCCGTGAGGGCGGCCAGTTTTGCAGGTAAACTTGCGTCTTTTCCTAAGAGGAATTTGTCCCTGTAAACTTGTTATGCTTCTAATATAGCATTACTTTAATAAGTAAGCAAATTTTTCTTTAATATACAGCAAGACGAGATTATTTTTACTACATTTTTACTAAATATCCTTACAAAATAAGGATATTTTTGTGTTTGTCCTTGACTTTTATGTCCGATTGTGCTAGACTGGAGATTGAAAAATTTAGCCCCGAAAAGGCTATTTTTTGTCCAAGTTCTTTGACAATCACATATGTTTAGTGACACATTAACTTTCCATTGTCGTGGAAGTGTGTGTGGTTGTCTTTAGACTCGGCAGAAATAGTACTCGGGAAAAAAAATGAAAAAATTATTTTTTCTAACGGCCCTGCTCGTGCAGGGGTTAATAACCAACCTTAACGCCGCGACTCTAACCGCTTCGCTTGTGGTCCCTTCGTCCACGGCTGGGCAGTTTGTTCCAGCGAACGGTGGTGCGCCGAATGCCACCAAAGCAACCTTCAAGATTTCTGCCACTGGCGGTGCTACGACGATTTCAGAGATGAAATTCACAGTCAACAGTGTGGTTCCTGCAACGGTTACCGATGTCCGAGTTGGAAATGTCCATGCGACTCCGGTTTCTGAGGTTGCGTACTTGACCGGTCTTGCTCTACAGGTTCCAAACGGCGGCTCAGGTCTTGATGTGGAAGCGTACATTTCGTACGCGCCGGTTGGGGTCAATGGTGTTCCTTCTGGAACCACTTCCACTCTTGCTTTGACATACATCAAGTATGTCTCAATCGAAACGGCGACAGTTTCTGTCCTCAACACCAATATCGAGGCCCCGACGATGAAATTAGTTGGTTCAAGCCCTTCGATTACGGTTACATCTTCTAGTTCAGAACTAGTTCCGGGGACAGTTGAAGTAGCAAGGGTAACGACTGCCGCCACCAAGGGCGCGATTACTCTTAATGCCCTGCCAATCAACGCCTTGATTTCTAACGCCCAGCTTACGAGTGGTGGCGGAGGCGTAAACGGAATTATCGTCAAGGATGCAAGTGGCAACCCGGTTACTACATCCAACACTGCATTCTCTAGCACCACGGCTGGAGGTACGTCGACGATTACTTTCGTTGGTAGCCACCATGCTGATACAGCTCAAACATTCAAGATTTATCTGGTGTTTGATTCTACCAACTTCAACGGTTCTCCTCCGGTTGCCCACTCAGCCACGATGTCAATAGGTCTTGGGCCGGCGAATCTTTTCAGCTGGACAGACACGGCTGGAGGTGGGATAACCCCCATAACCAAGGACAACAAGGTTTATTTCTACAACTACCCCTTTAGCACCGTCAGTGTTTCTGGGGGAACTGTGGCAAATAGACCCCTGAAATTGGAATTATGGCAGGGTGACTCAATGTGGATTCAGCTGGGAGTTCAGGGTGCCCGAGTTGGGGGTACCTACCTGATTCAGGGTACGGTGGACTTGAAGAGGTGGAAAGACCTCGTCAGCCTGACTGCTCCAGCGGAAAGGTTTGTTCAGGCGATTGCACTCACGGAAGAATCCCACAAATTCTTCCGTCTGATGGAGATTCCATAGCTCCATCGCCGGAAGGAATCCGGTTTAACAAGTCCAAGGAGAATCAGTGGCTCCTAAAGTTCGCTGAAAATAACAATCAACCAAAAAGGACGCTCGTCATTGCACAGCGTCTTTTTCATTTCCGCATATTTTTGGCACAAACTCATTTAAATAACTCAAAAAATTTTACTGGATCAATCGCAATTTTATTGATGCGTATGCCGAGGTGCAGGTGAGGTCCCATAGTGTATCCGGTTGTTCCCGAGAGAGCAATAATTTTTCCGCGTTCCACTACATCTCCTACTTTCACTTTTATTTTAGACAGATGCAGATAGAAACTCATGACTCCGAGCCCATGGTCGACGACGATCGTCTTGCCATGGTTGCGAAATGTTTGCGTGAGGCGCACGACTCCGCGATTGATAGCTGTGATTTCGGTGCCTTCGGGCGCCTTGTAGTCTGCGCCTTTATGGGGAATAGAATATTCTCCAGTCTTTCTGGAATTGCCGTAAGGGCTGGTAACGGAAATCTGTGCAAGCGGTGGCATAAATTTTTCGCTCCAGAGCGCTTTGCTATTGGTGCGAAGGTCAGCTAGCTTTTTGTTGTCTTCATTCAAACTGGACACCAATTTATTTTGGCTCGCTTTATTATTGCCGCCGAGCTTCTTTGGAATACCTAGGGGGGTTTCTATTTTATCCCGCAGAGCCACATCGACATTCTTTTTTATAATACTTCCGTCCAAAAATTCTGCTATCAACGAATATGTTCCCGGTTTTTGCTTCAAATCAACACCAACTAGCGCCGAAGGCTTATTTTGATAGATAAAGACGCCGGTTTTTTTATTATCAAATGTTAGCTTTTTAACAGATGAAATTTCCGCGCCGTCAATTTGCGCCATAAAAGGGTCGCCTTGCAGAATCTGCGCGGGGAAGACGGAGAAAGACGCCATTTCCGCGGAAACAGTTGTAGCTCCGACAAATAAGATAACAGCAGATAAATAAATAGATAAAATAGTTTTTCTGGTCACTTTATTCAGTATATCACGTATCATAGATAAGTTTTATTTTTCGTGCTACAATACTTAAGGTCGAAGTAATTAAAAATAACTTTATAAATATATTATGATCAAGAAAATGTTAATGATTTCGAGTGTCGCATCATTGGTAATGGTTCCAGCGTTTGCTCTGGCGGCGATGAAGCTTCCTGCAGGCAAAGCTACAACAAATACTGCTACTGCCACCAGCGCTCAAATCGCCTGTGTCGGTAGAGCGGTTGCCACTCGTGAAGCGGCCCTTGGCGCTGCAGTTGCTACCCATGCAAACGCGCTCAAGGCTGCATATTCCACTCGCGCGACAGAATTAGCGGGCGCGTACTCAAACACAACCGCAAAAACGTTGCAAGCCGGAGTGAAAGTTTCGTGGGCTGATTTCAACAAGTCAGTCAAAGTTGCCGCTACCGCATGGAAGGCGAGCCGCGACGCTGTATGGTCTGCATTTAAAACCGCAGTTAAAGCATGTAAAGCTACAGGTGATGTGACAGACTCAACTAACTCTTCTAAGGAAGTGAGCGGGCAATAAATGAATTCCAAATCCCTCATCTGGCTTTTTATGGCAATAGGTTCCGCAATCGGGGGATATATTCCAACCCTTTGGGGCGACAGTTTTTTGTCGTTCACATCAGTAATTTTGACAGCCGTCGGCGGGATACTTGGTATCTGGCTGGGGTTTAGGTTAAGTCAGTAAAAATCGTGAAAAACACGATATTTTAAGTGATTTTCACGATTATCTTGACAAAATCGTTAAAATCACTATACTTATTGCATATATGGCTAAAATATCTGCTGTATTTAATAAAATCAATTTACTTCGAGAAAGATACTATAGAGCATCAAGTGGAAAAGATGCGCTGATTAAGCTTGTCAGTGAGGCGGAGATTGCAGAGCAAGTTTATAACTCAAATGCTATCGAAAATAGCACACTTACTCTCGAAGAAACGGAAAAAATACTTCTTGCTATTGATCTAGATCGATTTATTACGGAAAGAGAAATCTTTGAGGCAAAAAATCTGGCGCGAGTTGTTTCATACATAGATAAAAAAGCCAAGGAACAAGAACTTACTCTTCCTGTTATTTTATCTCTTCATAAAATGCTTATATCAAACATACGCGATGACATTGCTGGAAGATGGAGAATTAATAACGAACATGTTCGGGTGGGGAGTCATATTGCACCTGCGCCAAAAGAAATAATAGAAAGATTGGAAAACATGCTGCCTGTTTATAATTCTACCAGTCATGAAAATATAATTAAAAGCATAGCGAGATTGCATCTTGATTTTGAATACACGCATCCATTTGTAGACGGCAACGGGCGCATCGGTCGCGTGCTTAATAATTATTTATTAATACGGGAAGGTTTTGTCCCGATAAATATTAAATTTATTGATCGAAAAAAATATTACGAAGCGTTCAATGAATTTGAAAAAAAAGGAGCCACAAAAATTATGGAGGAAATTGTCGGAAAAGCTTTAACCAATAGCTACCATAAGCGATTAGCCTATTTGGAAGGCAAAAAGATTATTACTCTGCGTGAATATGCGAAGAATAATAAGTTATCTCATTCAAATCTTATCAACAAAGCCGGCAGACAAACTATTGAAGCCTTTCTAGAAAAAGGGATATGGAAAATTGGAGTTTCTTAAAATTAACCCTTTTATATGGACCTACTTTACAAAAATACCCTTACAAAATAAGGATATTTTTGTGTTTGTCCTTGACTTTTAGGTTCGACTATGCTACACTTGAATCTGAAAAAGCTACCTCTCCCTACCCCCAAATACGAAGGTCAGGCAAATTAATTTCTAATGATTCGACCATCATACCATATTCTTTTTGCGCTAAAACTTCGTAAGCTGTTCTGCCATTCAAACATTCTCTCGGCGTATGATTAAACCAACTT
>OBEQ011414258.1_pt1 | contig 10102 bp, 9 predicted proteins | sample 1670901 | NCBI WGS metagenome assembly OBEQ01 (sample SAMEA104232315, study PRJEB22302) | groundwater metagenome | biome: forest; feature: aquifer; material: groundwater | place: USA | collected 2011-08-07 | depth 5.4 m | reverse complement strand
GAAGCTTGGCTATAAACCTCCGCAGGACACTGGCTCCGCCTATTTAAATTGGGCGCAGAAAAATAGCCAATTCGTGATTAATCTGTCGGGGCCTCTTGGCAGTGGAGCGGTGAAGATCGTCGGTGAGACCGACGGTGATGTGACCATCTATTCAGGAAAAAAGAAAGCACAGGGAACAGATGCGAAAGCGTTATTCAATCAAACTTTCGGTTGGGAGCTACCCTTACCGCAGCTATTTTATTGGATCAAAGGTGTGGCAGCTCCAACCAATCCTATTGAACAAGCGATTTATAATCACCCTCAAGAGCTGAGCCAATTGTCACAGGGCGGCTGGTCTATTAATTTTTCACGCTATAATGCCCAGGGATTACCCGGCAAAATCGTCGCGACCACCCTCGATCTGCAACTCATCTTTATCATCAATGAGTGGGATGCTAAATTACCTCCTACTTCTCTGTAATGGTCTTGTAATTAATTATGGCCAAAAAACTTTCTTCGCTGCGCCTATTATCCCCCGCAAAGATTAATCTATTTCTGCATATTACTGGTCGGCGCGCAGATGGTTATCATGAACTACAAACCCTATTCCAACTCTTGGATTATGGTGATGAGCTAGAATTCAACCTCCGTGCAGATGGGCAAATTTCACTCTCACCACAACTTCCCGATCTACCGGCAGAAAAAAATCTTATAGTCAGGGCCGCAAAATTATTAAAAGAACGCACTAAATGTCCACTTGGGATCGATATCAAGCTCAATAAATATTTACCCATGGGTGGCGGCCTGGGAGGCGGGAGTTCCAATGCGGCGACCACGCTTATCGCCCTCAATCATCTATGGTCAACCGGCCTAAACAAGCAGGAATTAGCTGAGATAGGTATTGCCTTAGGCGCCGATGTTCCGGTCTTTGTACACGGCAAAACGGCGTGGGCAGAAGGCGTAGGTGAACACATCCAACCCCTTGAACTAGATAAGGTTTGGTACTGTGTTTTAGCACCGCGTTGCCATGTTTCTACAGCCGAGATTTTTTCACAGAAAGATTTGACACGAGACACATCAGCCATCACAATACCGGCCTTCCTGAATCAGGGGGGTAAAAATGACTGTCAACTTATAGTTGAGCGGTTATATCCCGAGGTGGCTGAGGCCGTAAAATGGCTCAATCAATTCGCACCTGCCAAGATGACAGGGACCGGAGCATGTGTATTCGCTCCATTTTCCTCACAAACAGCAGCTAGGGTTATTTTTGAACAAAGACCTAGTCAATTTGGAGGGTTTGTGGCCGAGGGTATCAACACATCTCCGTTATGTGAACTACTCTGATTTATAGGCTACTCTGATGATTGCTGATTAGCATCAGCTTAAATGTAAGCGATCAATTACTAGAATCGGTTGCTAGAAAGTTGTTAGAAGAAACGTATCCGGTTTGTCTTCAGTGTTTAAGAATAGCTAACAACAGCTGTATATATTTTGGGGCGTCGCCAAGCGGTAAGGCACTGGGTTTTGATCCCAGCATGCGTTGGTTCGAATCCAGCCGCCCCAGCCAATTTCGCAGAGCGAGCCAACGGCTCGCTTTTTTGTCTCTGGGTAGAATCACTAAAACTAGACAAAGAAAATGCACGAAATAAACAGAGCGTAATACAATGTCTAAAATGATGGTTTTCACCGGCAATGCCAATCCAGATCTCGCTGGAAAGATAGCAGAGGCTCTGCACATTCCGCTCGGAGATTGTGATGTCGGAAAATTTTCTGACGGCGAAATCATGGTGGAGATTAATGAAAATGTCCGCGGCAAAGACGTTTTTATTGTCCAGCCAACATGCGCTCCAACCAACGACAATTTAATGGAACTTATCGTGATGATTGACGCCCTAAGACGCGCATCATCTGGGCGTATTACAGCCGTTGTCCCCTATTTCGGTTACGCAAGACAAGACCGTCGTGTGCGGTCAGCGCGCGTTCCCATCAGCGCAAAAGTTGTGGCAGATATGATGGCCGCTGTAGGGGTCGATCGAGTATTAACAGTAGATCTGCATGCCGAACAAATTCAAGGGTTCTTTAATGTTGCGGTGGATAACGTTTACGGCTCACCGATACTATTAGATGACATTGAGCGCCAAAATTACCAAGACCTTATTGTAGTATCTCCCGACATCGGCGGTGTTGTCAGAGCAAGAGCCGTAGCAAAACAGTTCAATGACTCAGATCTAGCAATTATTGATAAACGCCGACCCAAAGCGAATGAAGCACAAGTAATGCATATTATTGGCGACGTTGCGGGCCGCACCTGTATTATCGTTGATGATATGGTAGATACGGCAGGGACCCTTTGTAAGGCTGCCAGCGCCCTGAAAGACCACGGTGCTAAAGCAGTACACGCTTACTGCACACATGCAGTGTTGTCTGGTAATGCCATAGATAATCTGAACAAATCAGTCCTAGATTCACTGGTAGTAACAGATACCATCCCACTAAATGGGAAAGCTAAGACCTGTAGCAAAATTCGCGTACTCACTATTTCAAAATTAGTCGCTGAGGCGATGCGCAGAGTAAGTAATGAAGAATCACTAAGTGCTATGTTTCAATAATCCTGGTTGCCAAAACCATGTTTTACTGTCGCAACAGTAAAACTAAAAAACGTAGCAAAAAAACCATCCTACTAGACATCGTCTTTATCAGCGATCATAGCAGGATATTCGCAAACAGCTGATGTGAAACGGTCGCAGTAGATCAACAGCATAACTTTAGGAGCAAATGGCAATGACAAATATTGTTATCAATGCCGATGCACGAGACACCCAAGGGAAAGGTGCGAGCCGCCGCCTTCGTCGTAGTGCCAATAGAGTCCCCGCCGTAGTTTATGGTGGAGACAAAGAAGCGCAAATGATCTCTTTATTGCATAAAGACGTCGTGAAGGCTGCTGAAGAAGAATCTTTCTTCTCTCAGCTAATCAAATTAAACATCGACAACAAAGAAGAACTTGTTGTTATGCGCGACATGCAGCGCCATCCAGCAAAGCCCATTATTATGCACATTGACTTTATGCGGGTCAGCGCTGATAAAGCTATCACTCAACGTGTGCCGATTCACTTCTTAAATGAAGCTGCCTGCGTAGGTGTTAAAGTACAAGGTGGGCGCATAAGCCGTACTGCAACATCCATGATGGTAACCTCTGTTCCAGGTAAATTACCTCAATATATCGAACTCGATATGAAAGATGTCAACGCGGGACAAATTGTTCACATCTCTGATATCAAATTACCCGAAGGCGTCGAAGCGGCTGACCTGAAACATGGCCATGACCACGATCTGCCGGTTGTTACTGTTATTATTGCACTGAAAGCTGGTGGAAAAGACGAAGACAAGTAGTCTTTTTAATCTCGCTCAGTAACCTGACAGATATAACCTGTAGGAGTTAGCTCCAGTGACAGATGCCCATATTCAACTCATTGTCGGATTGGGCAATCCTGGTGCCGAGTATGAACATACTCGGCACAACGTTGGAGCTGATCTTGTCGCAGAGCTAGCGCGGCAACATAACGGCACACTAAAGTTTGAACCAAAATTCTATGGCTTAACAGGCCGAATCAATATCGACGGACATGATGTCCGCTTACTCATCCCTACAACTTTTATGAATCGCAGCGGCCAAGCGGTGTCTGCAATGGTTACTTTTTTTAAGTTCACAACTACTGACATTCTAGTTGTTCACGATGAGTTAGATATTGAAACAGGAACAGCTCGGCTTAAACTCGGCGGTGGGCCAGGTGGCCATAATGGACTTCGAGACATAATTAGCTCGCTAAGCAATAACATAGATTTTGCTCGACTGAGAATTGGTATTGGCCATCCTGGGGCAGCGAATAAAGTGACAGGTCATGTGCTTAACCGTGCCGGCCAAGAAGAACAATTAATAATTAATGCAACGATTGATGAATCAATTCGAGTGTTGCCAGATGTTGTGACAGGCAAATGGTCATCCGCTATGAATCGCCTTCATTCATTTAAAGGTTAAAATTAATAGAAAAGGTAATTAATTATGGGCTTTAACTGCGGCATAGTGGGCCTACCCAACGTCGGCAAATCAACTCTTTTTAATGCGTTAACAAAAGCCGGTATTAGTGCAGAAAACTTTCCGTTTTGTACTATTGAGCCAAACACCGGCATAGTCCCAATGCCAGATCCTCGACTTGATAAACTTGCGAGTATTGTAATACCTGAAAGAGTGGTGCCAACTACCATGGAGTTCGTCGATATCGCTGGCCTTGTGGCGGGAGCTTCCAAAGGCGAGGGACTTGGCAACCAATTCTTGGCAAATATCCGCGAGACAGACGCCATTGCCCATGTGGTTCGGTGCTTTGAAGATGACAATGTCATACATGTTGCGAATAAAATAGATCCCAAATCGGATATCGAAGTCATCAACACCGAACTGGTTCTCGCCGATATGGAAAGCGTCGAAAAACAACTACTCAGAGTCAGCAAACAAGTTAGAAGCGGCGAAAAAGAAGCAAAATTGTTGAAAGACTTGATGGATAGAATCCTCATACATCTCAATGACGTTAAACCTGTTCGTACATTAAATTTAACCGATGACGAAAAAGTCCTGGTGAATCGCCTGCATTTACTGACGTCTAAACCTACCATGTATATTGCGAATGTGGATGAGAATGGCTTTGAAAATAATCCTCATCTCGATATGGTCAGGGCAATTGCCGCCGAAGAGGGCGCTGTGGTTGTCCCCATCTGCAATAAGCTGGAAGCAGAAATCGCAGAACTGGAAGTTGAAGAGCGTAATGACTTTTTAAAAGATCTGGGAATGGATGAACCAGGATTAGATCGCGTTATTCGTGCCGGCTACCAATTACTGGGCTTACAAACGTACTTCACCGCAGGCGTCAAAGAGGTTAGAGCCTGGACCATTCCAGTAGGGGCGCCAGCACCTAAAGCGGCCGCGGTTATTCATACGGATTTTGAGAAAGGTTTTATTCGCGCTGAAGTAATCAGTTACAATGACTTCATAGCACACAACGGTGAGCAAGGAGCAAAAGACGCAGGCCGCTGGCGACTTGAAGGTAAGGATTATGTCGTACAAGACGGTGACGTTGTTCACTTCAGATTTAATGTGTGATCACCGATCTTACGGAATAAGTTAAGATCAGTCATTGCACAGTAGTTGTTGCTGCGAGTATTGACAAAGAAAGAATAAATCGGAATAATTCGCCCTCGATTAATTGGGCGCATTGTAAGTATCTGCCTAATTCGTCACACCATTTTCTGGCAACGTAGCTCAGTTGGTTAGAGCATAGCATTCATAATGCTGTGGTCGGTGGTTCGAGTCCACTCGTTGCTACCATTATTATTTAAAGGCTTAGCGCTAAAACTCTAAAGTTTAAAGCTAGGCCTTTTTATTTATGGCTTCCAACAATACTCTTTCCAGAAAAATAATTACCGCGCTCGGCGCACCCAGAAATCTCCCGCCCAATAAATTAGCAACGTTTTTTCTCGAGTCGCTCCTTGAGTTCAGCAATCATTTCTTTTTTCCTGCTTTCTGAAACGGCTTTGCCATTTTCTTCAAAATAATAATAATGAACTTTTCCATTAATTAGGTCTGTACCCGATACTTTTTCTATAAATTCTTTATCTGCATTACAGGCAGCACGCTTTTTTGTTTCATTCGCATGTTTGGCCAATTTTCTTTCCAATTGGATTTGATCAATGCTCTTCAATTCTTCACGGTTAGCTTCATCACTAGAATAGGAGGAACCATTCGAAACAACATTAGTGTTAACTTTTACTTCATGCGCCCCAGTATCAGATATCGGACGGTCACCAAAATGAATTTTTCCCTGATTATCCGTCCATTTGTAAATTTCGGCCGATGCATTTACCGAAAATAAAATAAGTGAAAATAACAATAAATATTTAGTCAAGCTGCCCCCGTTTATCCATTTCGATATCTGATAGTTTTATCAAGGCTTGTAGATGATAGGTTTAAAAAGTGCCGCCTTTATCCCATAACACACACACTCAGTCAATACTCCTAAAGTTATAGATTTGAATTAATGAGCTGATAATTATCGTTTATTGGGATTCGGGCATTTCATAACAGATCGCCAAATAACCGACTGTGATATAGGCAATTTAACCCTTAGGAGGTAGATTTTTCATCATTTGACATTGGTGCAAATAATTTTCTGCGATTTGACTCATCCAAGATTCAAATTGCTAGGGTTGTCCATCTAATAATAACAAGGGAAAAGAATCTAAATTTTGGGTTTTTTAAGGAAGTAACGATCATGTCAGCCTGGAAACTAAAAGCCACCGCCAATTCATTGCCACAAAGCGCCTTTTCGATCGCAGCTATGCGCAGGTTTGAAGCCAATGAATACCCCATAAACGACAAAGCTATTTTCGGGCGCGACGATGCATTTTGTGACTATACACTTCCGTGGAAACATATTTCTCGTCAACACACAGAAATAAAAGTACTCGAAGATGCCTTGGAAGTACGGGACTTAGGTTCTGGCAATGGTACCTACATTAATGGTAAAAAAATCTCAGTCGCTAAAGCATATCCCGGGGATATTATTACTTTCGACAAAGTAACTTTAAAAGTATTTGGACCTCAAGGGGCGCCGCGAGAAGCCCGCCCAGTTCCATTGGATAGCCACCCAGTTAATGCAACACTGATTCGCCCAATGCCTACTAGAACGCTAGGCAATTTGTCAAAACCTCCGCTTCCGCCGATCTCAAAAACTCTGCGAAAACCCGCAGTAAAAGAATACGCCGTCACCTTTCGAGTTTCGGACAAAACAGTTCATCTGCTGAAAGGTATGGTTATGGGATTAGGAATTGCTGCTTTATCGATTGGAATTCTAGCCTTTATCGCGTAACTATTATGAGCTTGTTGCGCAACGAAAGCTGATGATGCCGCTAGTCATTTTCAGCAGTGTTGTCTTCAAAGGCATCAAATAATTGCGGGGAGTCTCTTACAATACCTATCACATAATCAAAGAGGAGCTTGTATCGTTGCACTTGCAATAGATCATGATGCACCATCAACCAAAGACCATGAGTGAATTGTTCACCATCAATTCTACTCAGTGTCGGCTCTTTATCAGCAAAAAAACGCCAAAAATAGGAAACACCCATTCCCGCTTTTAACGCTTCCCATAAAATTGCTTCATTAGGTGCAGTGGTCGCCACTCGTACTTTGGCTGGCATCACCTCTCGAACGCGATTAGGAATGATCGTGTATTCGGTGCGTTTTTCCCAACCTATCCAGGTGTATTCTGCGAGCGCAGCATTTGGTGCAAATCCTGAAAGATATGTCTTCGCCCCATAGAGCGTGGATCTAATTTTACAGAGTTCAATTCCGAAAAGATGTTCGGGTGGATGGTTCGTTATCTGCAAGGCCATGTCGATATCGCGCTTGTTTAAATTGTTCACTTCAGTATTGCCGAGAAATTCTAGATCGATAGCCGGATATTTTTCCAGAAATGGCATCAAGTAAGGCATCAAAACTGCCAGCACAGGCTCGTGGCTGATGAAGCGAATTACACCAGCGACTTCAACTCCCTTATTCTGTACAAGCCGACCAATCTCTGCCATTTTGGTTTCCACAACCAAGGATGATTCCAGTAAATTCTCGCCATCAGGCGTCAGTACATAACCTGAAGTCAATCGCTCGAATAATGGAAAGCCGATCTTCTCTTCAAAATGATTGATTCGCCGATTGATCGTTGTATAGTTCACGCCAAGCGATTTTGCCGCCCCCGCCAGATTGCCAGCCCTCACCACTGCAATAAAAAATCGCAAGTCATCCCAATCTTCCATACCCCGTTCCTTTTTTAAGCCACACCATCTATCTTGAAACAATCTAATTCTGATAAGGTTATGATGCAATTCGCGCAGAGTAATCGTTGCCTCTCCCGCATTTTGCTTTATGTCTTAAATATTGTTCAGCAAAGAATCTTTTTTAATTCATGTTCCAATACAAATCTAAATGAAGTCTGCTATATAAATCTATTCATTTACATTCCACTCAGTCTTCTCAAAGGAATATCACCATGCTTGGCAACATGATGCAGCAGCAGCTACTAATCTCGTCAATTCTGCAACACGCATCCCGTCAATTTCCCAATCAGCAAGTCGTTTCACGACGCGTAGAAGGCGATATTCATCGATACACTTTTAGGGAACTGGCGAACCGCGCTGCTCGTTTAGCAAATGCACTAAAAAAATTTGGTGTGAAGCCAGGTGATCGTATTGCTAGCCTCGCTTGGAACACTTACCGACATTTAGAGCTTTACTATGCAACGTCAGGTATAGAGACAATTATTCACACAGTCAATCCGAGGCTTTTTAATGAACAGATTGACTACATCATCAATCATGCTGAAGACAGGATTGTTTTTACCGATTTGACTTTTATAACTACTCTTGAAGCACTCGGTGAAAAACTGCCCTCAATTGAAGCGATTGTGGTTTTTGCGGATAGGCAAAACATGCCCAAATCTTCGTTGCAAAATCTGATTTGTTATGAAGATTTTATCTCCAATGAACCGAGTCATTTTGATTGGCCTAGCTTTGATGAAAATACTGCAGCTTGCCTCTGTTATACCTCTGGCACCACAGGGAATCCCAAGGGGGTACTTTACTCCCACCGGTCGACGGTGCTTCACGCTATGGCCAGCTGTATGCCAAACGGATTAAATCTCTCGAGCGACACTATCATTTTACCCGTAGTGCCTATGTATCATGTCTCAGCATGGGGAACACCTTACTCAGCATTACTCGCTGGTTCTAAATTGGTTCTCCCCGGCAATGGCATGGACGGTGCGTCGCTCTATGAGTTGATCGATTCTGAAAAATGCGAATTATTGTTAGGTGTTCCCACGGTATGGCTCAATCTCTTGGAATACATGGACAAGGTCGATAAAAAACTAACCTCTGTTAAAACTCTCGGGGTTGGCGGCGCACAAGCTCCCCTTGCTTTAGCAAAAGCCTTTGAAGAAAAACACGATGCTTATCTAATGCCACTCTGGGGAATGACCGAGACTAGCCCTCTGGCAACATTTGTTACCCGTAATAAAGCTATAGCTGAACTTCCGCTCGAACAACGTTACGCTATGCAAACCAAAGCTGGCCGACCCATCTTTGGTGTTGAAATAGAAATTTTTGATGATCAAGGTCAACCACTCGTACATGACGGTAAAGTCTTTGGTAATTTAAAGATTCGCGGACCATGGGTTTTACAAAAATATTACCTAAAAACAGAAAGTGCTGTTTCTGAGGATGGATGGTTTGACACAGGTGATGTTGCGACAATTGACACCGAGGGTTACATGCAAGTTGTCGATCGAAAAAAGGATGTCATCAAATCGGGTGGCGAATGGATCTCGTCAATTGATCTCGAAAACGCAGCAATTGGTCACACAGCAGTAAAAGAAGCCTGCGTAGTTGGCGTACCGCATAAAAAATGGGATGAGCGTCCGCTGCTTTTTATCGTCTGCGCCGATGGGGCGCAACTTAGTAAAGATGAAATTCTTGAATATCTCAGTGAAAAAATTGTGAAGTGGTGGATTCCCGATGATGTCATTTTCCTGGATGACTTACCCCATACTGCCACAGGTAAATTGCTTAAAATGAAACTCCGAGAAGAGTATAAAGATTATCTACTTTAGCAAGGCCGATATTTAAACAGCTTTTTAGACTAGCTTCATCGGTTTGCGGAAAAGCAGAGAAATTTGCTATTAAAATCAGATTATTTCTCGTTATAATCCCTTGGTTTTGGCCGCTTCATTGGCGTCCGAGTTCTAGGGATAGACTATCCACTCAGGGATCTGAAATTCGTAAATTTTGTATTTAAGGGAGCACTACTGTGCAGCTAGATCACGCCTCTATTGATCAACTGGCCGAATTCGAAAAATCATTGCTCGCCGAGTATGAAGCGATTAAATCGCTAGGCCTAACCCTGGATCTGACACGCGGCAAACCAGGCACGGATCAAGTCGCTCTTTCGGATTCGCTCGATGGTATTCTCAAGGGTATCCAGTGCTTCTTTTACAGCTTCCTCTTTTTGCTCATCAAACCCGGT
>OBEQ010616291.1_pt1 | contig 10102 bp, 9 predicted proteins | sample 1670901 | NCBI WGS metagenome assembly OBEQ01 (sample SAMEA104232315, study PRJEB22302) | groundwater metagenome | biome: forest; feature: aquifer; material: groundwater | place: USA | collected 2011-08-07 | depth 5.4 m | reverse complement strand
GAGATATTTTTTAATATAAGACTCTTTAGTCTCGACCATGACGACAATTAACATCCCATCAACAATTTTCCGCAGTTCCCAAGGTTGTTCTGGAAGTTCTTTCAGAAAGACCGCTAGTTCCAAATCTGAATAGCTACTGTCTTCACCGCGGGCAAACGATCCTTCAGCGCCAATTGCCAGCAAATTATTTTTAAATTTTTTCTTAATCAGAGAAAGCAACTGTTTAATTACCTTTTCTCTTTCTTGGTGAGTATGCGGTTTTATACTGTGCATCCTATTCTATAAATTAACCTGTTCAGATTTAAAAACGTGGACCTCTGAAAATGTCGTATCAGGAGACAAGATGATCAAGTCGGAATTGCCAAAGTGAAACAGTTTTAGTACCTCCTGCCAAGGAAGATCGTAATAGGCTGCATAGAGCATCTTGCCGAAATCTCCATGACCAACAAGGAGAATGTTCCCACTGGAATGTTTGTTTTGAATTACTTGTAATAATTTCTTTGCTCGAATGAGTAGCTCCGGAAATGTCTCTGCCCTACTTGGTGATAAAAAATAGGTAATGGTTTCAGTGGCAAGGATGTGAGGGCTGCACATTTCCACTATTTTTGCCTGGGGTTGTCCGGTCATTATTCCAAAATCTCGTTCGATTAAAAGATCTAATTTCTCAGGCGACTCAAGATTTAGCTTCTCAGTAATTATTTCTGCAGTCCTATATGCCCTTTGCAAAGGGGATGAATAGACTTTGTCAAAACTAAGTTTTCCTTCCTTCATTTTCGAAGCTAGTTCCTGGGCTTGTTTCATTCCCATCTCAGTGAGGGGAGTATCTCGCCGTCCATTTAAAATTCCGTTTCGGTTATCTTCATCCTGTCCATGACGAGCTAGATAAATTCTCAGCACAGATAAATTTTACCACGTGATACCTAGTACGTAAGAAGTTATAAATTTGCTACAATCATTTTGTGAATATCCTCCAGGCAATTGTCTTAGGCCTTGTTGAAGGCGTTACTGAATATCTTCCCATCTCCTCCACCTTTCACCTCATTTGGACTGCAAAATTATTAGGACTCGGCCAAACTGATTTTCAAAAAGCCTTTGAGGTCATTATCCAAGGCGGGTCGATTTTAGCGGTAGTTATTCTGTATCTCTCCACTCTTTTGAAAAATAAGCAATTACTCTTCAAGGTAGTTGCCTCCTTCTTACCTACCGCAGTGATTGGTCTGATCATCTACAAATTAATCAAACACTTCTTCTTTGAAAATCTGTTTTTGCAGTTGGCCGTCTTTATTGGCGTGGGTTTGCTTTTTGTTATCTATGAAAAATTGAGACGCTCTGAAAAAACCACAAAGTTGTTGGAAGAACTTACTTATAAAGACGCTGTAGTAATTGGCCTAGTCCAAGCGCTGGCAGTCGTTCCTGGAGTTTCTCGAGCCGGAGTGGTGATGCTGGGGCTCATGTTTTTGGGCGTCAAACGTGAAGAAGCGGCCAAATATTCTTTTATGCTGGCGATCCCAACTCTTCTGGCTGCTTCAGGACTAGACCTAGTCAAATCTTTGCCAATACTAAAAAATAATTTACACGAAGTGGGACTGTTAGCCGTCGGCTTTATCACTGCTTTTATCAGTGCCCTGGTCGTGGTCAAATGGTTTATCTCCTACCTTCAAAAGCATTCACTTTCCAGCTTCGGCTGGTACCGGATTGTCCTCGGAGCCATCTTCCTCATTTTGATATTCACTAAAGTCCTTTAGAACCATTCATGAAAATTCGTAAAGCAACTCCCAGGGAGACTGAGAGCTGCTTTTTAAAAGTGCTTCGTCCTTACCGGACAGTGGGGAACTTGCCCGCGTCTTCTTGCGCTTCCCTTTCCGGGCTTTCTTTCGCCTCATGAGCGGGATCTTCATTCGGTTGGAACGTCCCCTGGTGCATCTGTTTGTCTACGTCGCTCCCCGGGCTGGGAGCCGTTACTGCTGCTGGCGTAGTCGCTGGCGTTTGAGCGTTGACCTGACCGGCTCGAATCACCGTGGCGCCGATCGCTCCAGTGATCAGGGAAATCGCAATCATGGCAACGAGTAATGCTTTATTTCCTATAAATTTCATTTTCTTTCACCTCCTTCTTAGAAGACTTTATTCGAAGAGTCTGAAGAAATGCTTAAAGGCCCTAGCGCTCTTATGGCATAATCGTCTTCGATGTCTATATTAATCTTTCTGTTAGCCATCGGAGTTATTTTATTCACTACTGGGTTATGGCTCATTTTTTGGGCAAAGGAAGTCAAACTTTCAGACCGATTGATAACGTTTTTATTTTTGAGACCGATCATTACTGCCATCAAATCAGTCCTAACCAGGCCTTCATATAAAACACTTTCTGATGGGTCAAGGAAATTGCTCGGCGGTATCTTAATTGCCAGCGCAATCCTCTTATTCTACGTTGCGCTGATAAATTGGCCCATCTTATTATCCAAGCGATAGCTCCTTACTGATTAGCTCGTCGAATTCCGGTGTACCAAACTTGCGCCCTGGCATAAAATTGGTACATCCTATCTGTGTTACACTAATTTGGCATGAACGCATTGTACAAAACGGACTCCATTGAAGACCTCCAAAAACAATTTGGACCTCCAAAGAACGTCAACGTTGTTCATCGAAGCAGATTGTCCGCGACGGACAAACTGGCTCTTTTAGTCACCAACAGAATCGGCACCATGGGCTTTTTCTTCCTCATTTTTACCTGGACCTTTCTCTGGCTCGGCTGGAATATGCTGGCGCCTGGTAATCTACGATTCGATCCTTATCCTGCTTTTGTGCTCTGGCTTTTTCTCTCCAATCTGATTCAGATTCACCTGATGCCTCTTATTATGGTTGGCCAAAACATCCAGGGAAAACACGCGGAATTACGGGCAGAACATGATTATGATACCGACAAAAAAGCGGAAAAAGAAATCGAAACCATTCTTCTCCACTTGGAAAATCAGCAGAAACTGATCCTAGAAATCCTGGAAAGGATTGAAAAACTGGAAAAGAAAAAATAATCACCTTGACATAAAAGACGAGTTCTTTTTTACTGGATAGAGAGTGAAGATTTTTCTTCTGTTTCTTCTTTTTATTTTATCTTCACCGACCAACGTTTTGGCAGCAGCCCGAATTCCAACTTTGGACGAGTTTGTCGCCCGCCCGCCGATTCATATACAAAGCAAAGAAAAAAGCGCTCCCTTTGGACTCTCCCCTTCACAAATTAAAAGAATTTATCATCTGCCCGATAGCGGCGGACAAGGAACCATTGCCATTGTGGATGCCTATGACTACCCCACGGCAGAATATGACCTCAATGTATTTAGCCAACAATTCAATTTGCCAGAGTGCACCCAAGCCAACAAATGTTTTGAGCAAGTGTTAATGACTTCCGACACCAAATCAGACTCCGGCTGGGCTGGAGAAGCGGCGCTAGACATCGAGTGGGCACATGCTATCGCTCCCCAATCCAAGATTCTTCTCGTGGAAGCCAAAACCGCCAGCGGCAAAAATTTGCTGGCTGCCGTGGACTACGCGCGAAAAAGAGACGACGTGGTAGCCATTTCTCTCAGTTGGGGAGGTCCGGAATTTCCACAAATAACCAATCTTGGTGATCACTTTACGAGCCCTACCGGCAAGGCAACTTTTTTTGCCTCCTCCGGAGATAATGGCACGGGAGTGGAATGGCCCGCTGTTTCACCCAATGTCGTTGCAGTTGGAGGAACTTCTTTATCTCTTGCTTCTAATAAATCCTTAAAAACCGAATCCGCCTGGCGAGGAAGTGGAGGGGGACTTAGCAAATACGTTACCCAACCTGACTATCAAAAAAGTTTCGGCATCCCCAAATCGAAAACCTTTCGCGCCGTACCGGACGTTTCTTATAACGCCGACCCCAAATCAGGCTATTCAGTCTACATTAGCACTGGCCAGAAGGGCTGGATGCAAGTCGGCGGCACCAGCGCTGGCGCGCCCCAGTGGGCAGCCATCCAAGCGTTAGGACTCTCTGCCAACAACAGCAATTTCTATCGCGACGCAAAACAGCAAGATCATAAAAAATTTTTTCGGGATATCAACAAAGGATTAAATGGTCTATGCCTGTTCTTTTGTCAGGCCAAAACAAAGTATGACTATGTCACCGGCCTCGGCAGCCCGCAAACGATTTCGTTTTAGCAGTAGTTTTGCCACCATTAGGGCATCTCCTCAAAGGTCATTTTGTAATAGACCAGACGCACGAGTTCCACGTCTTTGAAACAATAATCACAAATCTCCTGTGTTTTGCCATTTTTGTAATAGGACCACACTTCCGAGCCATCCATCAAGTCCTTGGAAGTGGGCAAGTTTAATGCTTTGGCCAGTGCATCCAAACTTTGCTTGCGGCCGAAACCTAAATTCCACAGGTCCCATTCACACAACGTGTCGTAGATTGGCAGGTTGCGGTAACGCGCGAAACTCAGGTCATAGCGCGGTTTGACGCCGTTAATGATGGACCGCTTGTAGATAAACGGCAAATCAAAGTCCCAGATATTATGACCGATAAAACGGTGCACATTGGTGGCGAGGCGCCAAAATTCAGTCAACAGATCTTTTTCATCCCCGCTTAAAACGCCTTTTTGGACTGTGCCATCTTCTTTAATATAGGCAAGACAGCAAATGCGGCCGAAGGTTCCTTCCAAACTCATTCGTTCATAGAGCTCTTCATCGGTTAGTTCTTCTTCGTCTTGTCTTTTCGTTTTGTGCTTTTTGCGCACCACCTCCAAAAACATCTCGCGTTTTTATCCGTCAGCCGGAATAGTCTCAAAGTCAAAAAACAGTTTGATCATTTCCTTGGGTCAATCTTACCACTTTCTTCTCGCGTATCCCGATTGACTTTTCCTTATTATATGTGCCATTATAAAGATAATGGAAGTTTCTCAAGAAACGAAAAGTTCCGGGTATGGCAAAAGGCCGATGTGGCAATGGATCGCCCTTTATGCGGCGGTTGGCCTAGTGGTTTATGGCCTGGTCTATTATTTCCTCATAGCCAAAAAAGGCGGCTATAACGCCACCCAGACGGGACTATATCAAACACCAACAACTACCCAACCCGCCGCCACTCCCACCCCTGCTCCCGCGGCCATGACTGCCCAAGAAATTACGGATCAAGGGGACGAGTTCAAGTTTACCCCAGCAACGCTTACGGTGAAAAAAGGGCAGCGGGTGCGTCTGACTTTTAAAAATACTGGCCAATATCCGCATAATTTCACGGTTTCTGATTTGAACGTTCAGACCAAAACAATTAAATCCGGAGAGCAAGACATGGTCGAATTTACACCCGACAAAACAGGCCAATTCTCCTCCACCTGCACCGTCGACTCCCACGCAGACAAGGGGATGAAGGGCACGATCAGTGTCCAATAAGGATGGGACCTCCAATCGTCTTTTTCTGATTATTGACAGCTGGTGCTATAGACCTTGGTTGAGAGGGTACGAAGAGAAAGAGCTAGAGGTCTCCACCACTTTAGACTTGGTATTTCTAGACAAGTGCGCCATTAAGCCGTCAAAGGCGTAGCGGTTATTATCCAACCAGCTAACTGCTTGTAGTTCCAAAGCGCTGATATTTTTCTTGGTAACACAATCTGGTTCTGGACTACAGCCGTCAAGGGGGATGCGTACTCTGTGGAACGAATGACCCAGTGCTTCACACAAGCCGCTTAAGTTAAAGTCAGTCAAGCTGCTCGAGCCGTCGACAAAGGCGCCAAAAATATTATGTTGCAAGAGCCAATGTATTTGACCCCAACTCTTATCTTTATGAGACACTACTCGTTTGGTACTCGGCACCTCGACGCCAAGTGAAATGATCTGAAATTTGGTGTTCGGATAGAGTTGACTCAACATCACTAGAGAAGTGAGGGCCGGGTTGTTGGCGACGATGCCGCCATCGATCATAGCGTGGGGTGTGTCTGAACCAGGAAGCAGGCATTCCACTGGCGGATAAAAGCCAGGAGCAGCTGAAGACATTTGCGCTACCAGTGACATACGCAGGTCTTTTCTCGGATCAGTCTTTGCTTGAGTACGAGTGAAAATGTGTGGCACCCACTCACCAATGTCAAAGGCCGTCACCACGATCTCGGACAGAGCTTGACTCAAAGTCGCTTCACCATAGAGACCTTCCAGACTCTGTTTCATCAGCGTCGGTTCATATTTGTAAGTAAAAAGTGCGGAAATTTGGTGTTTAGGATTGGCAAAGATGACTTGAGATGTATCAGTGAAGGTTTGTCGGAGTTTCTCCATTGAATATTTTGGTTTAACGCTGCTCTCTTCAGGAATAGCCGCGCCTAGGGCAACAAGCGCCCCCGCTGATGTGCCGCCAATGCAATCAAAAATGCTACTTATGGGCAAGCCCAGTCGATATTCGATTTCTTCTAAAACCACAATTGATGGGGTGGTCAAAATCCCTCCACCGTCAATAGACAGAATAGTTTTTTCGGGCAGGTCCTTGTCCATAATCTCTGCATCCATGGTAGCACGGGAATAACTTAATAGCATTAAGTCCTTAGTCATTCCGACTAAATTCATCCACTCTTTGCCAAAATAGGGCCATACCAGAGAAAGCCCAGGATCATGGAAGCAATTGCGGAACCTTTCAAGATTAATTTAGTGGGAGAGAACCGTTAGCCATCCCCCATCCGAGTGAGCAGAGACGTCGGGGAAATACATCTCTGAAACTTGCGCTGGCAGATAGTGATAGCGGCCGGGAGTAGTGGCGCGAACGCGATAGGTCACCTCATAAATCCCCGCAGGCAAATACCGAGCAAAGAGGGTGGTCTTATCGTCATGATATTCTTTGTGGTCAAAATATGACCATTGATAGTCTTGCCCAGAAAATTTTGACTTGGCGTCTTTATTTAAACTGACGACATTTTTTAAACTTTCATTGACTGACTCTAGGCCGGCGGGCAGAAAGTCCTCTAAGGTGACATGCTGCCGTTCTGCAGGAGCAACGACCGTCAGCCGCACCCAAACTTCATCCCCTTCCTGGATGGTCATGTTTGACAGGGTATGGCCCTCGTTGTCAACAAATTCCCGAACCATGACCAAACCCTGTTCCAAGGGTTTGATTTCGGAAAAGGGCAAGAAATAGCGCAGATTCACATTATAGTAGAGACTGCCCGAACCACTTTTGGTCATTCGCAAAGAATTATCGGCACCAATTTGCAAGCTATTTATGGGAAGATTCAACTTTTCCAGCCGGAGAAGATCCGCAGTTTGGAATTTTGCGGCCAGCAAGTTTTTACTATTTAATTCCACTTTATAGTCTTCTTTTAAATTCTGGTTATCGGATGAAAGCATTTGCAGGGCAATGGCTCGAACTACAGTCGCAGTTTCTTTGGTCGATTGCCAGATGGCCTCTTTCTGTCCCACTACCAGATAACGAATGGCTTCGGCCAGGAGTGGATTATGTGGCTCAAAAAGCGCCATCATTTCCACGGCGGCGGCGGTGGCACTGGTTCCCGAACCAAACCAATAATAGTGAGAGGCATTCTTTTCCTCCCAATGCGTCGACGTAGCCGTCTTTTTTACCAAACTCACCACCTCACCATATATAGCATTTGCTTGAGCAGACAGACCAAGTTGGCGAAGCACCAACGCCAAATAGGCCCGCGATTGGACCGTCAGTTCAAAGCGGCGAATATAAAGAGTCGATGAATATTGAGCCAAATTGAGATGACTATCTTTGAGAACATAAAGGAGATAGACCTGCCCATCTAAGGAGAGAGGTTGGCCAGTAGACAAACTGCGTACTAAATAATCGCGCGCTTGGTTTAGTGTATGGTCGGCAACGGGAAACCCATCTTTTTTCGCTTCAGTCAAACCTAAGTAAGCATAAGCAGACATCAAGGGGTCGGAGTTTCCCTCCAGCCACCAGCCCCAACCGCCATCCGAATGTTGCGTATTATTGAGTCGCTGCAAACCGTCAGTAATGAGAAAATCCAGTTGGCGTTTGCTGACCTTTCCCACCTGATCTACCTTTGCTTTGGCCAAAATGCGCCGGACATACAAAGCCGGTAAAAATTTACTGGTGATCTGTTCAGTACAATAATAGGGATAGTCGGCTAGGAAAGACACTGCTTCCAAACCACCGGCTCCGACTGAGGGCGACAGACTAAGTTCCAAATTACCACGAGTGGGGTCCACCTCTTGGGGAAGATTAATTGTTTCAGTCGCAGAATCAGCCACCTTTCCCGCGGTCGCTACGACTTCCGGAACAGAATAAGATTTGACTGGCAGCGTGAGCTCCAAACTGTCACGGACAGAACCATCTTTACCCGTGACTGCAAAGCGAACCAAAGCAGAATCTGTACTATTAGTAGTGGTCGGCCACAAAAATTTGCGTTGTTCACCATCAGCCAGTGGCGCGGTCTGAGTGTTTTCAGTGTTGACAGTTAGACCTTGGCCCACCAGACTGACAGTTAATATATCGTTAGTGCCACTGGTGTTTACTATGATTGCTCCGAGTGTGGCTTGATCGCCAACCGACAAAAAGCGCGGGGCTTGTGGGCGAATGAGGACATCCCGCGTGACAATAAATTCCGAAACTGCCGAACCGAAGGCAGAATCAGTGGTGTTGGCTAGTGCACCCAATCGCCAAGTGGTTAGATTGTCGGGGAGTTTGAGAGTGATTTCTGCCGTTCCATCAGTGCCGGTCACCAAAGACGGATTCCAATAGGCAGTCTCTGGGAAATCCTTGCGCGCCGTGTCTGGCCCCCCACCTTTTTGATTATGGACATAGACGTTGGCCGCAAAAAAAGTGTGATAGTGGTCTACTTCTAAATTATAAACTGCAGTGTTGGGAGCAAAGACTTGCTCGACGGAATGAATGGGCACTGGCTGATTATCTTTGTCTAATAAGAAATCTCCCACCTTAATCTCTCCGGCCACTTTCCACGAACCATTGACCAACAACCTATGCACCGGCGTCACGCGCAAAGTACCGTTAAGAATAAGATAGCGATCAACCTGGTGTTTATAAACCGCACTCACCCTTCCCGGCTCCAAGCTGGCGGATGTTTGACTGGCTTTGGTCAGAACCTCGTCACCGGGCTTAATTTCACTGATGCTTTTAGACAGTCCTCCGGGCAAAAGAATCGTTGTTTCTCCGGTAAAGCAACCCCCACTGCCCCCTTTTGCTCCCAGATCGGTATTGGCGTTAATTCTATCCATAGAAATGGTCAAAAGCTGAGACGTGTCTACTTCCAAATTGCGCGGTTGATAAAAATAGTGGTAAATATCCGGCAGTTCTACTCTGGATAAATCCCAGACTGCTTTATCCACCAATCCCACTGCTAATTCCGCACTTTTAGGTTGTCCAAAAAGATCGTGAGTATGGATAGTCGCGTGCAGCGTTTCTCCTGGTTTGTAGCGTTTTTTATCTGTTTGAATGGCGACGGCAACTTGTTGTTTTTGGTCGGTAACCTTGACCTCGACGTAGCCAACTTTCATCTCCGAGGGATGTTTAAGTTGACTGCCCCCCTTGACTAAGGTGGCGCCCAGATAGACATTCGGGGAATAATTGGCAACAATAGGAAGGGAAAAATTATTCGATTGCTCATTGGTATCCACGATCTTATAGTCAATAACCCGCGACCGCTCCACGGTTAAAAGCGTCTTGGCGGAGCTAGAAGCAAAGGGCGAGGCCACAAAAACGCTGGCCGTCTCTCCCACTACATAATCTCGTTTGTCCGGTACCACCAAGATTCGGTCATTATTTTCCCGGGCCGTGGAAAAACCGTAGCCAGAAATCCAAAGGTAACTACTGGTGCGAGTCGTATTGCCAGCGCTATCCGTGGCTTTAGCTAAGACCCGGTAGGTGCCGCCCTCCTTGGGCGTAAAGGTAGCCAACGCCCGGCCGAAGGAATCAGTCGTCACTGAGGAGGAAGAGAAAAGATCGTCGTGCGGTTTATTAACATATAAAAAGCTTCCGGTATTCGGATCTTGTTCTCGAATTATATCCCAGGTGCGCTTATAAAATTCCACATTAACTGGTGTGTTGGCCACTTCTTCGCCGGAGGGAAGAACACTGACAACTGCCACTTTTGCTTCTTGACCCGCCTGGCTG
>OBEQ011416632.1_pt1 | contig 10103 bp, 13 predicted proteins | sample 1670901 | NCBI WGS metagenome assembly OBEQ01 (sample SAMEA104232315, study PRJEB22302) | groundwater metagenome | biome: forest; feature: aquifer; material: groundwater | place: USA | collected 2011-08-07 | depth 5.4 m | reverse complement strand
CATTAGGAAAGTAATTCATAAACGTAAAAAGCGAATCAGGGACATTTCCATGCTCAGGATTTTTCAAATAGCCCAGTGCGGTGTCCGTGTATACGAGCCAGTTCTGTGTGGTGAGCGCGGCGGGTCCGACCTTGTGGCAAATATCGGGACTAATCATGTCAAGTCTCGCCTGTATCGCTTTTGCTGATTCGGCGGGGCTTCTCATCAAGCTCGCAAATTGATCATCATTAAACAGAGCGGACTCCAACACACTCATTGTTGTTCTCATTTTTTGATACCTCTCAAATTGCAGTTCTTTCAAAAAGATAACACAAAAACTCCTTAATGCAAGGTTGCAAGATTAAAAGTTTTATAGGACTTACGCAAACGGATGAGATTCGCGTTTTTCCGCCCGAGTGATCTCGGAGAAGCTGTACATGCTGGTACTGCTTCCCGAGGCGATCGGGAGAAAAACGTGAAGATCGCCGTTTGCGTAGGTCCTATTTTATTTAAAATAGGCACTGAGCACATACTGCTCCACCATGCGGTGCGTATTGAAAAATGAACCGTTGATCGCGATTGCACTGCGCATCATTTTAACCCATTGATCGCGTTCGGTTTCAAAGCGGGGAATAATAATATATTCAAGCTTGCGATAGAGATCTTCAATATCGTCGTTGTCATTCGCTCCTCCTTGGTGTTCCGGATGCGGACCGATAGACCAGCCCGTTACGTTTTCGATGTGACCCTCGAGCCACCATCCATCAAGTACGGAAAATTGAGGGACTCCGTTAAATGCCGCTTTCATTCCCGAAGTTCCGGAAGCTTCTTGGGGCCGCGTCGGAGTATTCAGCCAGAGATCGACACCCGAGACCAGAAGCTTCGCCATTTCCATATCATAATTTTCAACATACACGCATTTTATTTCCGGAGCGACGTGCTTCATGTTTGCAATAATCTGCTGAATCAAGAGCTTGCCGTCACGATCGTTCGGATGCGCCTTTCCCCCGTAGATAATTTGCAGACCCTTTGAGCGGCTCGCAATATTTTTTAAACGCTCAATATCACCAAAGAGCATATTCCCTCTTTTATAGGCCGTCGCGCGACGCGCAAAACCGATGGTCAAGAGGTCCGGATTCATTCCCGCGTTGTAGCGTTCATTCACAAAATCAATGAGTGTTCGCTTCACCTCTTCATGCGTACGCCACAACTCTTCGCCGGGGATGGAAAGCGCGTAACGCAAGCTATATGGATCAGTCCGCCAACTGGGAAGATATTTATCAAATAAACGCGCAAATGGATCGGAGACCCAATGGACCGCATGAGCGCCATTGGTAATTGATTCAATCTGATAACCGGGAAACATGGTATGCGTTACCTCGCCATGCTTCTTTGCAACGCCATTGATATAATGACTCATCTGAAAACCGAGTCGAGTCATATTGAGCACGCCTCCTTCAAATACCATTGCACGAATTTGCTCGGGAACAAACGCTCCGCCCAAAATTCCCGCAACGAGTCCCGCATCAAATTGGTCATGCCCCACGGCAGCTGGCGTGTGCGTGGTAAATACGGAACGACGACGCACTTCTTCCATGGGCTCTTCGCTCTGTGCATACGTACGATAGAGTTCAATGGTAAGTAACGCCGAATGTCCTTCGTTCATATGAAACTTCTGAATATTGAGTGCCCCAAGCGCCTGAAGCATGCGCACACCGCCAATTCCCAGTACGGCTTCTTGAAGAATGCGATACCGCTGATCTCCCCCGTAAAGATGGTTGGTAATATGACGATCTTCTTCCGCATTCGCATCAATGTTCGTATCAAGAAATATGATGGGATTTAAGTTTCCCTTAATGCCTTTCAGTTTATAAAACCATGCACGGACATGCACCACTCGTCCCTCCAATTCAAGAAGGATTTCATGAGGAAGCAGCACGAGTTTTTCATGAGGATTCCATAATTCTTCGGATTCATGTTGCCAACCGCTTTCATCGATATGTTGTTTGAAATACCCTTTGCGATGAAGCAGTGTTACACCGATGGTCGGGACTTCAAGATCAGCGGAACTCCGAAGCATGTCCCCCGCGAGAATGCCCAGGCCTCCCGCATAAGTGGGCATGACGTTTTCAACACCCATTTCCATACAAAAATAGGCCACCTGAATGGAGGTCATTGCAACACCTTCGATGATAATGGGTTTCTTCGGGATAACCGATCGAGGTTGAGGAGGAGAAACTTCAGGGATCGGGTCAATGAGGGAAGTTTGCACAACCTCGGGAATGATATCCGAGGGAGCATCGCTTTTATTCGCACCGCGAATATGAATTGCAATTTTCCGAGCAAAGTCTTTCATGAAAAAGAAAAGGGGTGAGTCGAATAATCGACTCGAAAACACCTTGCGCTCATTGTAACAAATATAAAAAAATGATGCCCCAACAACCTGAGGACAACGTGGGGACAAGAAAAAATCACTCTTTAAAAAACCAAAGCCGGGACTGTAACGTCTCGGCTCCTTAAGGTCTCCACAGAGCTTCCATGATGCTGCTCATTTCATTGAGCGGCATGCGAGCAACCACGATCAGTTGCTCCTAATTTCGAGTTTAGCACTCTCTCAAAAGAGCACAAGTGTGGATAGAACACTGGAACACACATGATGAGAGAGGTAAAAAATCTTTCTTCTTCATCATTTCTTCATCTTGATGAAGAAATAGAAAATATTTCAATATATTATCCCGCTCGAGTGAGGAAAGCACGCAAAAGTTTATGATCGCTGATTCCTTCAATAACTTCCACATGATCGACAACATATTCAGGCGTACTGAAAATCGTATCTACCGCAAGACGATCACGCTGCGTCGGGGGTGCCCGATGATATACCGGGTCAAGTGTACTTTTAATTTCAGGTGGGAGGTTGTCTTTATACAGCGCTGCAATGCGCGCGAAGATTTCTCCTCCGCGCGGGGCATTAAAATCTCCACAAAATACGATTCCGTCCTTAAGGGTACTCAGTGTGTGTAAAAGTTGAAGCACATCACGATGCTGTTCATCCGACGCCTTGCCATCGGGCGACCATGTAAAATGCGTTGTGCCTATACGGTATTTCGTTCCGCCATGATCAACCTCGATGGAAAGTAACACACGGCTGCATGTTTCCATGTCTCCCAACGTAAATAATGTCTCCATGTTTGCATTGCCATAATAATACTCTTGGCGAACATCAGTTGTGGGACTCGCTGTAAATATCACAATACCCATTTCATCAATCACCCCCGTCGCAGTCTTCCGCAGAAACATTGGCGCGAATACAACATGTTTACCAAGAATTTCCTGAAAGAATGGAAGATCATGCCGAAATACTTCTTGCATACACACCACATCAGGCTTCGCATTGCGAAGAAAATCCTTCACTCGCTCCAAGTGCTTGCTTCCTTCAATATTTATTGAAACCAATGTGAGTCCGGATGATGATGTATTCATATAAAGAGAGAAACAAATAACATACTAAAAAGTTGCGAACAGCCGATTATATATCCGTTTGAAAAATAAAACGCCATGGTTTTTGAGACCACAATTCCCCCGCATACGAAACACCGACACGCGGAGTACGACGGATTTGCCGTGAAGACACAATAACACCTCGATCTTCAATCCAGAGCCCCGAGGACTTTTTTGCGGGTTTGGAGTTCAACATCCGTGAAACGGCCAATGCGCGAGTAAGCTTTCCCGGACCCGAGATACCATTTACGCCGCGAATCAAGATTGCTGCGGGATATCCCGATTCGCGCGTGACAATATTGAGCATCTCATACATACCATAGATAAGGTAGACATACCACACACCCGCTTCCCCGTACATCGGTCTATTGCGTACTGTTTGCCCCTTTGCCGCATGCGAAGCTTGATCCGCAAATCCGTCATACACCTCGACTTCGGTAATCATAAAGGCATGAGTCTTGCCATGAGTGCGCCGAACCAAATACTTTCCCAGCAATTCACGCGCGACGCGCACGGTCGATCGTTCAAAAAATTCTTTTTTCAATATGGGATATGACATAAAAAGAGGGGCCCGCAATAATGAGGGCCCCAAGAAGCCTGCGAGCCGAGGTCGGGGAGACCGGGGGAGGCAGCCCGCAGGAAGACTTTATCATAACGCAAAAACTTTTTTCGTCAATAACCTCCCCTGTGCAATATTTCTCATTTTTGCTATAGTGTGCTCCGTAAGAACTATTTTTATGAGATAAAAATAAAAAATTACAAAATACGGAGGGTTCGCATAGCGGTCTGGTGCCGACATGACTACAGACTTGGAAAGCGTGCTTTCCGTAAAAAGTGAGATTTTAAAAAAGACACAAGAAATAATGGAGGGTTCGCATAGCGGTCTAGTGCACACGCTTGGAAAGCGTGCAAGGTGTCAAAGCCTTCGAGAGTTCGAATCTCTCACCCTCCGCAACCGGCTCGCGAGAACTGAAAGTTCGAGTGATTTGCCGTTGTGCGAGGGTGAGAGATTCGAAAGACGGAGCGAATGCAAAGTCAGCGACCAATTTTTCTTAGCGGTATTCCGCCTTAGAAAAATGAAGTACTCTTGTGGTGCAGGCGAAGCGGCGAGCGACCTGATTTTCACGACTGAAAGGAGATGAAAATGGAAGTACTCTTGTGGTGTCGGGGTCGCGGAAATTTCCGAGTGGCGACGAGGAAATTATCCGTGACCGAATCTCTCACCCTCCGCCAAAAAACGAAATCGGATTTTAGAGCCGAAATGGGGTCGGCGCGAAGTGCCGACACAAACGCATTCCCGCCAAAAATTGATACCTTTTATGCTCCCGTTACCGGCTCCGGAGGAGTTGCGGTTGATGCGGGTTGCTTGAAATTAAGATACACAACGAGAAGCAAAAGTGCGGTGGAGAAAAACGGGAGTTCCGCACCAAGCCCGACCATTGAAAACATTGCGGAAAGCAGAAGCGGAAGCGTGGTCGCATGGAGCGCGATACGATATGCAGTGCCGTATCTCCACCCCTTCTTCCAAAACTTCCCGAGCAGAAACACGAGCAGTGCCGCAAAGATCAGATAAAAAAGATTAAGGATGAACGCACCAACCATTGCAAGAAAAACAAGCAACACTGCGACCGGAGCAACAAATTTAAAATACGGTTCCGCACGAGTGAGCAACACGCGAAGGTTCGATTCATTTACCGTATAATTCATGGTGGGGTCGAGCATATTAACACGCACGTTTCCTCCATCTTCCACCACCAGGGCATTTTCCGAGAGCCAGAAAAATGATTGATAATTTTTGAACTGCTCAAGAGATACGGGGGTCTTCATATCAATCACACCGAGAAAGCGCAAATCACCGCTTGTTCCCATAACTGATTGGAGAAATAGCGGGAGCGGCAAATAATAAGGCTCGGGAACCGTCGTCGTTGCATGGCCACCCACGATCTTGACCTCAAGTTCATCGGGATAATAGGAAAAAAATTTTTGAGGGAATTCGATAAGTGCACGATTGATTCCGGGGACCAAAGAAATCGAGGAAACAATGGTTACCAACAGTGCGAGCACCAATGCGAGATTGGTATAATATTTCCAAGAAAATGAAGTGGGACGATTAAGAAGTTCCTGATAATATGCCGGCCCATAAATACTTTTTTGGATATCTTCGATGAAATTTTTCACAGAAATAGTATAACATAAATCACTGCTTTTCAATGATGCTCAGTGTCCAAAGGCAGCCTTTGGACAGAGAAAAAGAAAACGGGCAGCCTTTTACAAAGGCTGCCCGGTAATGTTTACCGTGATCGGCGTGGTTTGGCAACAAGATCATAGAACGCGTATGTCCGACCAAGTTCACTATCAAAAAAAAGGAGGTCCACAGAAACTTCCGCGCGGCGAATTGTCTCGCGGCGATTATCGCTCGGCTTCACTTTTGTGCGAGCCCATTCATTTGTGTTCCGCGCCACTTTCATGGCTCCGGAAAACAATTGTTCAAACGCACCGAAGCGTTTACCGTGAGAATCGCGCACAACCTCGGAAGAAATTTCTGCACCATTTTGTTTGGCGACACTCTCCTCAAACCGCTTACGGCTATTGGACTCAAAAGTCCGGCTGCCATTAATATTGAGCAATTCATCCCTTGCGGTGGGGACCGAGTGATCAGTGTGATCGCAAAATTCAAATGCATTATTGCGATCAGTTGCTTCAGACTGTTCTTCCTCCTGTTGTTTGAAGACATTACTGCCTTCAGCTTCGCGCGCGATCAACTGATCGAGGGGATCAAATCCGTAATCACTTGCTTCTTCCCCAAAATCATAGTCATCGACATCATCGGCGGAAACATCCGCGAGAAATCGAGGGCTGATCATTTCCCGTGTAATTTGATCGATGGGAACATACCCTGTCTTGAGTCCGGCCTCGGATCCTTCTTCGACAGCATCAGCCGGATCATCGGCATCCGATGCTCGAGTGATGCTGCGGAATCGCAAATCCATTTTGCCAATCTTGTGGCAATTTGAGTCCAGCACAGCAAATGCGGATGATTTTGACATAACTTTCTCCTGATGAGTTGGGAAACAAACAAACTGCTGACAACGAACTTTATTTAGGGAAAATTATACTACACAGATATCAATTTTGTCAATATTTCGCCTCCCCAACCTAAGTACAAAGAATGCCTTTGTACAGTACAAATTTTTAAAAAATCCTTTATTCTAAAGGTTTTTATTATTTTACCTATAGTACAAAGGCATTCTTTGTACTCTTGTTGTGCGGGTAAATAAAAAGTGTTGTGTGCCGAGAGGCATACAACACTTTTTTAGACATCTCGCACTTGTCGAATGAGAGTGCGAATTAAGCGAGATTCATGTCGCGAAGGGCGGCAATGCGCTCCTCAACAGGAGGGTGGGTCATAAAGAGTTTGGAGACTCCCCCTGCCCGAAACGGATTCGAAAAATAAAGTGAAGAAGTGGCATTGGAAGCGGTGGTGGATGCGACTCCCGCACCGGAGATTTTCTCCAGCGCACTCGCAAGACCTTCGGGATACCGCGTAAGCAGTGCACCGGATGCATCGGCAAGAAACTCGCGCTTCCGCGAAATCGCAAGCTGGATAAGCATTGCGAAGATCGGTGCCAAAATTGCCAAAATAAATCCAACAATCATAAAAAATGCCCCTGCCCTATTATCACGATTACGTCCTCCAAACATTGAAGCGTGCAAAAACCAATGCGAAAGAATGGAGACCAATCCTGCGAGCACCACGACAATTGTCGAGATGAGTGTGTCGCGATTCCCCACATGAGAGAGTTCGTGCGCAAGCACACCCTCAAGCTCTGTGCGATTTAAGATGCGCAAAATTCCGGTATGTACTGCAACCGCCGCATGCGCCTTGTCGCGCCCTGTGGCAAATGCATTCGGAGAAGGATCATCGACAATATAGAGCTTGGGCATCGGGAGCCCTGCGGTGATCGCAAGATTCTCAACGATATTCCACAGCTCGGGATTATCTTCCTTTGCAATACGTTTTGCGTGCACCATGGAGAGCACGATTTTATCACTCCACCAGTAGCTTCCCACGTTCATGATGAGTGAAAAAAATACGGCAAAATAAAGAATGTTGGCATCTCCATACACTTCGGCAAAGACCCACCCCATTGCAATAATCAGCAGGAAAAAACCCGTGAGAAAGACCCACGTCTTGGTGATATTCTCGGATTGATGAGTATAAAGTGTTGCCATCTTAGAATTTCACTGCGACCGGCTGTTGCGCAATGTCATTATCAGGAAGATCGAAATACTCTTTCTTGGAAAAACGAAACATTCCTGCGATCAGATTGCCGGGAAACTGAAGTATTGCGGTGTTCAAATCGCGCACATTGCCGTTGTAAAAACGTCGTGCCGCTTGGACTTTATTTTCCGTATCGGTGAGTTCGGTCTGGAGGGCAAGAAAATTCTGATTTGCTTTCAGATCGGGATACGCTTCCGAAAGTGCAAAAACCGATTTGAGTGCATCGGTAAGCATGTTCTGTGCTTTTGCCTGACCTGCAATATCGCCACCGGTTGCCATCGCCATATTGCGCGCTTCAACAACCTTGGTGAGTGTTCCCTCTTCATGCTTCGCATACCCCTTTACGGTCTCCACCAGATTGGGGATAAGATCATAACGCCGCTTTAACTGCACCTCGATATCCGCCCATGCTTCCTCGGAACGCTGAATGAGTGTTACGAAACGGTTATATAAACCAATCGCCCACAACACGCCGCCCACGACAATAACTAAAAAGATAAAATTAAACATAGTTGTTACAAATTAGTGAAAAAAGTTTACCACACGTCAGATGATCCCTTATTATACGGATGAAACACCATTTTTCAAGCGATGATAAAGCACGCGGGCAATCTTCCAAAGCCCCCATCCGATAAAGAGCCAGAATAGAAGTGTCAGCAGTAAAAGGGGCAACCGAACGAGGAATATTAAGATAATGTCAATCAAGCGGGTAAAGTCGCCCAAGGTCTGTTTTGCCGCCTCTTTCACCACGGTGAAAGGGCGCCACTCATTGGTTACCGTCCCCGGTGTTGCCTCCTCAACAAGGGTAATGTGGATCGACGAGAGTGCGACCTGACGGCTCAGATAATCAAGCTGTCCTTGGATTTGCTCGATCTGCATGCGTGTCGTATTGAGCTCGCGAGTTACCTCAAGCACTTCACTGATTTTGCCGGAGCGTTTCATGATCTCAATGTACTGTGCTTCGGCGGCATGGAGATTTTTCAAACGAGATGAAAGGTCGACATGTTGCGCAGACACATCGTTCACCATAATGTTTTCATTTTCCACACGAAGCGCAAGTTTTTTGAGCGCCGCAAGTGCTTCGTCAAAATGATCGGAAGGAACCCAGATGGTGATGCTTCCGGAACGTCCCCCGCGAACATATTCAGTGAAACTGGAATTTCCGGGTTGGCCGTTGAATCGTGCGCGAATGGCGGTAATTTGATCCGCTGCGTCCGTGATATTTGAAACGAGCAAAGAAAGCGACGCATTCTTCACCAATTTTGCTGTTCCCGATGGTGGCTCGGGGGCGAGAGGAGTGGGCATAATTAAACGCTTCTCTGCATAGTCTTCTCCGACACTCTCTTGTGCAATTCCCATCGAAGGAGCCGGCATATCATAGAGCGCGTTACGCTCGGCATAATTGACCATTGGAGCAGACAACGAAGCGGTGCGGCCGGAAAGACCGAAAGAAGACTTCCCTACGATGGTACGAAGACCGCCGTAAAGAAAAAGGAAGACCACAATAAGGGTGATGCCGACAAGAATGCGCAGTGGAGTGAATTTTGAAAAGTCCATAGAATAAAAATGAGCTAAATAAAAAAACTAAATTTCATCTCTTCAGTATAGCAAAATCACAAAATGGAGCGACCCATCGCTATTGAGCGGGGGTCGTTTCCAATTCTCGCACTGCAGTGGAAAGTGCTTCCTCCATACAGGTATCCATATGCGGAATATAGCGCTTCATTCCCTCAATAAGTACATCGAGGGAGCGGCCGTGAACACGCTGATGCTCCATAAGGTCAATCATGTCTCCGACGTGCGCTTCGGGCACGCACAAGAGCATCCGTTTAAAGAGGCAAGAAGAAAATTTCTCAAGCAAGATCTGCTGTGTGGCTTCCGGATAACTCTCGATTTTCAAGGCGCGCACCAACACTTCCCTTCCTCCGAAAAGCTCAAAAAGCATGTGTTGATCATGTTCATGCATACAAATTGAAAAAATTAAAAACCGGACTGTCGTAAACGCGAGAGAAAGTTATCGCCATAACGATCACCAATCTCAGTATCGGTTCTTGAATCAAGATCATCAATACTCCCTTCAATCGAAGGGGGCATTGACTCAGAGTTTCCCGAAGCATACAAACCCTCCGGAGCGGCCGACTCATCACCGATGACAAAATCTTCTGGACTGGACATATACATATAGCGTACACAACGAGCAGTAAAAAAGAAAGCGTCATGTACACATGACGCCTTGAACAATAATCAGGAATTTCCTATGCCCACGCCACCTGGGCGACGAGCACCGGAACCAATAGACTCACCAACAGGTTGCGCTCCGGCACGAAATTTCGGGGAATGAAGT
>OBEQ010561672.1_pt1 | contig 10103 bp, 9 predicted proteins | sample 1670901 | NCBI WGS metagenome assembly OBEQ01 (sample SAMEA104232315, study PRJEB22302) | groundwater metagenome | biome: forest; feature: aquifer; material: groundwater | place: USA | collected 2011-08-07 | depth 5.4 m | reverse complement strand
GGGCGAGCGCCAGGGTGTCGCCCAAGGTGACGGGAGGCAGCGCGCGAAAACCGTTCCAGAGTGATTCAACCGCGGCCGTGACCGGGTCCGGCACCGACAGTTTTTTCAATACGCCGCGACCAATTAATTTCTCCCCGTATTCGATCCAGTCTTCAGCGTCGCCGTCCAGCAGGCCGGGGAAATCATCGGCGCGGGACAGCAGGTAAAACCCGCCGACTTCGTGAATAATGCCGGCAAACATGGCTGTTTCCGGGTCGATCCGCGTCACCCTGCGGGCGATGACCTGGGCCAGCGCGGCGACATGCGCGGTGTGCTCCCAGAGTTGCGCCGCTTTTGCGCGCGCTCCCGGGTCCGTGATCTTGCTTCCCAACTGACGCACGATGACGGCAGCGACGAGAGTTTGCAGAGTGCGGAAGCCGAGGCGCATGACGGCGCTGCGAACGTTGGTGACCTCAGCGCCGCCGCGATTGTAAGCGGCTGAGTTGGCGATGGCGACGGTGCGCGCCGCAAGCAGGGGTTCCGTCTGGACTAGCTTGGCTGCGGCCTCCAGGTGGCAATCAGGATCGGTGATCGCCTGCTGCAGTTTGAGCGACGCATTGACGTTGGTCGGGAAAGTCAGTTCTCCGCGACCAGCCTGAGCAGCAATGTTTCTGAAAGCTTCAAGTCTGTCCATGCGGGAAATTATACTCTCGCCGTATGCGTGCTTGCCAACGGCTTTCGCAGCAAAAAGTGAACTTTATTTCTTGAATCCGGCAGGATTGGCGTGTACTCTATTTGCGCCCGTTTTTAGCGCCTTGAAGTTGTGGCTCAAGACCGGTCTGCTGGATGAGATCAGGCTGCTCAAGCCCAGCACCAGCTGTGTCAGGGTCTCGCCGGGCAAGGCCCAAATTTGGGAGTTCGGATTCTCGACACGCGTCGCGGCGGCAATCAGCGGCGCCACCCATTCGGCCTCGGGCGTCACGTCGAGCAAGACCTCGCCTTCCGACGTGGTATGCAGGTAGAGATCCCCACCCTGGGCAAGGCAAAAGCAGATCCCGCAGCCGCTTGCATTATTCGTCTTCATAAACCGTTGCAGATCGCGGTTGTGATTGTCGATCCATGCTTCAACGTCATGCGTCGTTTTCAAATCGATCCAGGGCCGCTCGGAAGGCGCTTCGCTTGGTGCGGCATCGGTTTCATCGGTCATTGCGTTTCGCTGCCAAATGAGGTTCAAGAGCCGCCAGTTTAGCTGAACGCCGGCCGGCATCTTGGGCAAGATTGACGATCGCCTGGATGGCATTCCTTGCTTGAGGGCTGTTGTGCCAGCAAGTCGAGCCCATCATGTTGGAGATCTGCTTGGTGATAACGGCGGGGTTTTCTTCGGCGAGTTGGGACAGGGTGGAAAAACCAATTTGCTCCAGGCGCGCAATCACGGTTGCCCCAACGCCCTTCAGCGCAAGCATCTTTTCTCTTTCTGCAAGGGGAAAGCCCATACGCCTTCAAGCCTTGCTCATGACAGTAATGGAAACGGTTTCCGGCTGCACCAGAGCGAATAGCCTTGACAAGCTCTCCTTCTGCGCCATTCGTTCATTGGAAAGGTGAGCGTCTTTCAGTGTTTCCCAATAGTAGATATCGACCCACTCGTCACCGTTCTTGTAGAGCGTCTTCTGAATGAAGCCCCCTATGGACCGGAGATCAGGAACCAGGTCATCTGCGGCTTTGATCATGTCTAGGTCAGCGACTCCCGGCTTGCATTTCCACTTGACGATTTCGATGATTGCGGTGTTCATTCAGTTCTCCAAAAAAGTGCTTATGATAAAGGTGTTCTACTGACAGCGTGGTGTCAGTAGGGTGTCCGACGGTCACTTTCTCACCAGTCGCTTCACATACGGCGGCAGACTATTGAAAATATTGGTCAGCCAATGCATTTGCCATGGAAATACATGGCGTGCCTTGCGTTTTTCAATCGCCTTGACGATATGCTCCACGGCCTGCTGTTCGGAGAGAAGAAAGGGTTTCCGGCTCGCGTCGCCATTGTTCAATTCGCGCAATTTGGCGGTATCGATATAACCCGGAACGATGACCGTTACGGCAATTGAAAACGGCGCCAATGCCTTGCGATAGGTCTCGCACAAAACGATCACGGCGCGCTTGGTGGCGCCGTATAGCGATGCTCCCGGATAGTCCTGCAGCAGGCCCGCCACCGAGGAAATCGCCACCAGATGCCCCGCTCTTCGCGCGAGCATCTTGCCGGCAGCGAGCTCGAACGCATTGTTCAAACCGGTCACATTCGTCTGCAGCATGCGCATCGTGGCGGCGGCATCCAGCTGGTGGGCGCGCGTATTGAAATACAAACCCGCAGTCACGATCAGCATGTCGATCGCGTCGCCTGCAAAATCGTCCATGGCTTCCGAAACGGCGGATTTATCCGCGATATCGAATTCGTACAGGCGGATGTTTGCGTGTTGTTCGAGATCGATGCGTTTCAGGTTGCGACCGCAAATCGCGATTTGCGCACCTTGCTGCAAATAGTATTTCGCCAGCGCCAATCCTATTCCGCTGGCGCCGCCGATGATCATGATTTTCATGGCTTGCCCTGGTTATGCCTGGTCGTATTGCGCATAGGTTCTTTATGATTGGGCGCCGGCCTGGCGAAGGCTTCCATCCCACGCTGGTAGCCATACTGCCATTGCCTGTCCACTTGCTGCACATAGGTTTCATAACTTGACGGCAGGACCAGGCGAATCCGGTTTTGCCGCCAGCAGAGTTTTTTTTGCATGCCGTGTGCTCGCAGCGCCTGTGCCGCATCCGAGGCATCGATCCATACATCTGCATACTGGCCGTGCACATGACACAGCCGTTGATTGCCGTCGATCCCTAGCACAGCGCGCAATGCGGGGATCGCAAGAGCCTGGCTAAATGGCGGTTTCCTCTCCATCATCACGCGGCTCGCCAGGCGCTGTGCCAGTTCGATCGGAAAAATGTCAACGACGCCGCCCATGTAATGCGCCGCCTGATGGGAATGGCAGCGAAAATAAAACATGTCCGCAATTGAAATGCGAACAGCATCGTCGATCGGCATATTCACATCGGTAAGCAACTGCGCTGCAATCGCATTGTCGCCCCATGCCGGGTCACTCAGGGGGGCGGCCATGCCTTCCAGCAGCGCGGCCGTCCTCGGGTCGCAAAACACAGTTTCGGCAAATAGTTTTCGACCGTCCCTGGGCTGTTCGACTTCCTCTTTCGAGAATAATAATTTGGCGCCGATAATGGCGACCGCAGGCTGATTCGCTGATTGCGGAGAGGGCAAAGGCAATCGCGCTGGAATGTCGAAAAAATAATCGTTGAACAGGTCGGGGATCAGTGGTGCGCGGGCCTTGCACAACCGGCGTTTGACGGCTTGCAGCAGCACGCGGCCGAGCGCTGCTTGCCGCGTGGATTCCAGGCCGCGCAAAAATTGATGCATATCGGGAGAACTGAGCCATGCCTTGCGCTGGGCATCATCAGGCAGCGCCTGGATGAGCGCCGCCGCAATCGCGCCGCCGCAACCGGCCAGCAGCAAGTCCGGCTTATGGTTTGTCTCGATGGCCGCGGCATACATGCCGAGGTAGTAGCCATAGCGAAAGCCGCCGCCCGCCATCACCATGCAACGGTGGTATTTTTCGGTATAAGTCATGCGCTAGAATAATGCACGACCCGCAGCCACAACAACAAGGATCTTCTCCCGATGGAATCGGTTACCCATGCCGCATGGTCAATGCGGTGGCGTCACTTTCTGATCAATTCTCTAGCCTTTGCATTGTGCTATCCACTCGCCAACCTGCTGGCGCAACGACAGAACATCACCCGGCATATCGCGTTTTCGTTTGAAAGCGCCATCCCGTTCCTGCCGTGGATGATTATTCCTTATTTAAGCTCCGGAATATTTTTTGCCCTGAGTTTTGCCTGGATGCGCGGCAAAGATGATCTCCGCGTATTGAGTCAACGCATGCTGCTGGCGACGATCAGCGCGAGCTTGATATTTTCCCTGTATCCGCTGCAATTCAGCATGCAAAAGCCCGCTATCGATGCGCCATTGTTTTCTACGCTGTTCAATTTTCTATCTCTGGTCGACCGTCCCTACAACCAGCTGCCGTCATTGCATGTCGCGTTTTGCGTGATCATCTGGCAGTCCTTGCAAGGATCTTTCAAGAGCCTCCCGGCGCGCGGCGCGCTGACGATCTGGCTGGCGCTGGTGGCGCTTGCGACCGTGTTTACCTATCAACACCACCTGCTGGATATCGTCACCGGTTTTCTGCTCGGCTTATGTGCGATTCTGCTCGTTCGCCGCAACAGGGCGCAAACGAATGTGGCGTTCCATTACCTGATGGGCGCCGGAATCGTTTTGCTGGTCGGCGTATTCGCAATGCATAGCCTGGCGGCGGTCTATCTGATGCTTAGTCTGTTGCTGGTCGGGCTTGCCTATCTGCGCGAAGACCGGTATTTCCTGCACAAGAACGGCGGGCGATTTCCGCTGTGGACCTGGCTGCTGTATGCGCCTTATCTGCTTGGCTATCGGCTCACCTGGTGTTACGTGCGATTTCGAGAGCGCCGCCGCCCGCCTTTTGTGCAGGTGACGGAATGGCTGTGGGTTGGCCGCCGCCTGACGCGCGGCGAGGCCGGGCACTTGCCGGAACATTGCGTCGTGATCGACCTCGCCAATGAGTTGAGCGAAACATCCAGCTTACGCTCGCATGCCTATTGGCATTTTCCCTTGCTGGATTTGCTGGCGCCGGACCCCGCTGCGATTGCCGTGATAGTCGGCCTCATGATCCGGGAAACCGGCAATGGCCGGCCGGTGTACCTGCATTGCGCCATGGGTTACAGCCGTAGTACATTCATTGCAAAACGCTACCTGGAAAAAATCGGTAAATGACGCTCTCGATCTATCAACTCAAGCCAAAGTTTCAGCAACTGTTAAGCCCTTTGTTAAACGGGCTGGTTCGTTTGCGGATTACACCCAATCAAATCACCTTGTTTGCGATGTGCTTGTCGCTGGCATATGGTCTTGCGCTGGCGGTTTTTCCCGAGCGCGTGCTGCTGTGGGCCGGCCTTCCTTTTATTTTGCTGGCGCGAATGGCGCTTAACGCAATCGATGGAATGCTGGCCAATGCAAGCGGCCAAAAAACTTCATTGGGCGCCATGTTGAATGAAATGTGCGATCAGATTTCGGATGTCAGCCTGTATCTGCCGTTTGCGCTAGCCGCAAGTATTTCGGCCCCTTTGCTGGTCATGGTGTTGATTGCTGCCTTGCTGGCTGAATTTGCCGGCGTGCTGGCCGTGATGGTCGGATCGTCGCGCCGCTTTGATGGTCCCATGGGCAAGAGCGATCGCGCTTTTGCGTTTAGCGTACTGGCAGTGTTGATCGCAACCGGCATGGCGCCCGTCTGGCTGAATGGCGTGCTGGTCGCGATTCTCGTTTTATCGCTTTGGACTCTGTTCAATCGCCTGCGGCAGGCGCTGCGGTTTTCTGCGCCACCGAAACAGTAAAGATCCCGCCAATACCGATTTGACTGGCGGTCTTGCGGCAACCGATGCTGGCGACCAGGGCATCCAATTCGACTTGTGGCCGTGGCCGCATCAGCCATGGCGCGCCGCGATGGTTGGTCAGGGTTTGCGCGATCATGTCCAGTTGCGGATGCCATGGCTGCCCCGTATAAATCAGGTGGCCGCCGGCCTTCAGTTGCCGCCCGATGCCCTGCAGCGAACGCAGGACCATCGCATTTTCGCTGAACAATTCATACAAACCCGACACGATCACGATGTCATACGGGCCTTCGTCTTGCGGATAGCTATCGGTGCTGAAAGCGTCGCGCAATTGATAGGTGATGGCATTTTTCAAGTGCAGGCAAGCGGCAAGTTGTTTGGCCTGCTCCAGATTATGCGGCGCGAAATCGCGCAACGTGATCTGAATGTCGCAGTCCTGGAAACGCTTTACCGTTTCCAGCACATAGCGTCCCGCGCCGGCGGCAATATCCAGAATCCGCAAAGGCTGGGCGCCGCGGTGCTGCTTGACCAAGTCCGCAAGAGCCTGCTGCAGTTGCACTTTGCGTAGTCGAATGCCGCGCCAGCCGATCGCGTCCAGGTAGCCGCGATCAATCGACTTGCCGATCAAAAGGCGTCCGCCTGCCTGATTGCGATACACATAGTCCAGTGACGCGCCCGAATCGAAGCCATGCGCCAGGCCGATTTTCATGCCGTCGCTCAGCGGCCCCAGAAGGCCCAGCATCACGCGTTGCACGCCATAAAACGCTTTGCCGAGCAAACTGCCGGACCCGCCTCGTTGCAGGGATTCGTATTCAGACGCGCTGCGGCTTTGTGTATCGGCGTTGTGGTAATGCCCGCTCGGCAGCGGCTGTTGCATGAAACAATCGTCAATGAACTGCCGGCTGACGGTGAGGGCCTCGCGCGTGTCGCGCTCATAAAAAACCGCGTGATAACAATCCTTTAGCAACACATACCGTTTCAATGGCGACGACAGCCGCTCGAAAAATTGGCGCTGCGGCCCCTGCTTCACAACAAAATCCTTGTCCGCCGCCAGCATCAGGATCGGCACGTCGATCGCGCCGGCATCTTGCACAATGCGCTGCGCCGTATCGGCCAAATCCAGCAACACCCGCGCGGAAATATTTTTGGTGATCAGGGGGTCGCTATCGTATGCCTTGGCCTGTTCTGCGGAATGCGTCAGCATGGAAGAGCGAATGTAACTGGTGACAAACAAATCCGGCTTGAAGCAAGTCGCCAAACGCAGCGCCGGCTTGGCCAGCGGCACATACAATTTGATTTCGAATGCGGCAGCGGCCATGATCACACCGCGTACGCGCGGCGCATAGTCATGCAGCCAGGTGGCCGCTATGACAGCGCCGACACTATTGGCGACGATGATCATGTTTTCCCGCGCGATCTCATAGCCCTGTTGAATATGCTCAATGAAGGCGTTGAAGTCTTGCACCAGACTTTGGAAATCCGGCGCATCCCCTCGCTCTCCGGGCGAGTGGCCATGGCCGCGCGCATCCCAGGCAAAGGCCCAATCCTGTTGATAGCCGAACTGTTCCAGCAACGGTTGAATACGGCCGGAATGCTCATGGCCACGATGTAGAAAGATCAGCGCTCGCTTGACGCCATCAGCGCGCGGCGCAATCGGCTGCCATAGCCGATAAAACAAGCGCGTGTGATCGATGCTGTCGAATCCTGATTCGCCGCTCTTCCAAGCTGCCGGATGTTCAAGCTTCATTCCGAAAATCCCTCATGAATAAAAATAGATCGCCAGATACAGCAGAGGAGCGGTGACCACCAGGCTATCCACGCGATCCAGAATGCCGCCATGTCCCGGAATCAATTTGGAAAAATCCTTGATGCCTAAAAAGCGCTTGGCGGCTGAAAACAGAATATCGCCCGCGAAGCCGCCCAAGGATAGCAGCAGCGCAAAGAAAACCAGCCGGCTGAAATTCGCCAGCTCCAGATAAGACCCAAGCGCGACCGATGCCAGCAAGCTGATCAGCACGCCGCCGGCCAAGCCCTGCCATGTTTTATTGGGGCTGATTCGTTCGACGATTTTTTGTTTGCCGAAAAATTTACCAGTGATGAATTGCCCGATATCGTTCAAGGCCGTCATCGCAAACAAATAAAATAACCAGGCCAGTTTGGTCTCTGGAGGAAGCGGAAGCTGCATCAGTTGAATGATGAAACTCACGCCATGGCACATGAATAAAAAGAGCAAAAACAATAATTGGTTCGCTTGTTTTTGAAATAGAAAACGCAGGAGTTGCACCGCGACGAGACATGGAAACACGAACAAGATGTGCTGCGGCTGATGCCAGCTCATGACGATAAGCAGGGCCAATACACTGATGCAGAGAATCTGGAAACGCCATCGAGGATTGCTGTGATGCACGGCCAGTTCACGCAGGGCCAAGGCGGCGATCACGAGTGCGAGCAAGGCCGGTCCCAACGGGTACAGCAATAAACTTAAGCTCACTACCGGGAAAATAAACCACCACGCGTTGACTTGTAGCCGCAACTGGTTATGGGGAATCGATCTTGTCTTGCGCATGACGCTGAATGAAGCGATGCCGAGCATCGCGTACAGAATCAACATGGCGCAGATGGTTTGGTAACCGAGGGCAATTAGCGAGAGCAATGCGAGTTCTCTGTTTTCTGGCAATGGTGTTGTGCAGAAGTATAGGCTTTTTGAGTGGGCGGATCGGAGTAAGGAGTCCCCTCTTTCAACGGGAGGGAACCTGCTCCGAATATACGTTTGGTCAGCGCGTATGGGGTTGCACCCGCCCTACGACTTGTCATGGTCCTTGGCAGAAGTTCCAGCCGCGCCAACCGCCTTCTCCTTCGTCACCCGCAAACGCATCAAGCGCTGCTCCAACTCTTTCACATTCACCGACATCTCCCGCACGCTGTCCCAGATGCTGTGATCGAGCCGCATCTTGTGGTTCATCGCGCTGATCATCGGCAACAGGGTTTGTTCATAGCTGTCGGCCAGACGCGTGATCGCCGATTGCAGCAGCGCTTGTTCAGGCAAATTGACTTGCACCTCAGGCGTCAAGCGCTGACCAAGGCCGGCGATTTGCTGGCTGATGTCGGCCAGCAGATTCGCCACCTTGGTCGCGCCGTCGGCATCTGCGCCGCCTTGCTTGCGCAGCCGCGCGAAGTCTTGCACCAGCGCCTGCCAGCGCGCCTGCTCCACGGCATTCGGCCGGCCCAGCAGGTGCGCCAGTTTCAACAGGTTTTCCTCAGCCCCGATGGTGAGCGTTTGCGCCTCGCCCCGGTAGTGATCGCGCAGCAAATCATCGAGTTCGGCGTCGTGCATGATCGCCGAGATTTTCGGCGTCAGCTTGCTCATGTTGCGGTAACTGCCTTGCAGTTTGAACGGCGGTTCGGCGCGGTAGGCATCGTCCTGTGCCGCCGATGCGATATAGGCCAGGTTGACGTCCAGGAGCGCGTCGCGCACCTTGAACAAGCGCTGCAGCACCGCGCAGATTTCGGTGATCTCTTGCGGGCTGTAGGCGTGCTGCAATTCGGTGGCGGGAATCGGTTCGCCCTGCGCCATGCGGATCAGCCGATACACGTCTTGCGGTTCGCGCGCCGCCAGCGGCTGCAAGACCGGATGCGAGACCAGCGCGTTTTCGATATACGACATCGCGAACACTTCTTCGCGTCCGCTCAGCACGTCGCCCAGGTTATAAATATCGGCGCGGTTGGCCAGCATGTCGGGGATTTTGAACATGTCGCCCGACTCGGTGTAAGGGTTGCCGGCCATGACGATCGCGAAGCGCTTGCCGCGCAAATCGTAGCTCCGGCTTTCGCCGCGCCAGACGCCTTCGATGCGCCGCGTGCCGTCGGCCAGCGCGATGAATTTTTGCAGGAACTCGGGATGCGTGTGCTGGATGTCGTCCAGGTAGAGCATCACGTTGTTGCCCATCGCCAGTCCGAGGTTGAGTTTTTCCAACTCCGTGCGGGCGGCGCTGTTGGCGGCTTGCGCCGGATCGAGCGAAGTCACGTCATGGCCCAGCACCGGGCAATTGATGCGCACGAAAATCATGCCGAGGCGGTCGCCCAAGTATTCCATCAAGGTGGTCTTGCCATAGCCCGGCGGCGAGATCAGCAACAGCATGCCCATCGAATCGGTGCGGCGCTGTTCGCCTGCCGCGCCGATTTGCTTGGCGAGGTTGTCGCCCACCATCGGGAGATAGACTTCATCGATCAGCTTGTTGCGCACGAAGCTCGACAGCGGCTTGGCTTGAAATTGTTCCAGCCGCAAGCGTGCTTTTTCTTCTTGCACCAGGGTCTGGCGCAATTGCTGCAGTTGCCGCCAAGCCGGGACAATGACTTGCGTGTGATGCTGCAGCCGGCGCATGAAATCGTTCAACTGCAAATTGCAGCCTTGCTTGTCCAGCCGCGCATGTTCGCCCAATAAGCCTGCAATTTGCGCCTGCAATTCGGCCACCTGTATCCGGCGCGGCAATTGGCACAACAGGGTTGCGGCGGCTTCCGGCAGCAGCGTCAGATCCTGTTGCTGTTGCCCAATATAGCCGTGCAGCCACTCGGTCGCGAGTTGCCAGCGTTCACGCCAG
>OBEQ011875838.1_pt1 | contig 10104 bp, 6 predicted proteins | sample 1670901 | NCBI WGS metagenome assembly OBEQ01 (sample SAMEA104232315, study PRJEB22302) | groundwater metagenome | biome: forest; feature: aquifer; material: groundwater | place: USA | collected 2011-08-07 | depth 5.4 m | reverse complement strand
GTCTCGGCTTCTGACACGGTATCCTCCCTTGAATTGTCTGCCCAGCAGTGAGCTTTCGAGATTGTTCGACTTCGACTTGAGATCCTTTAGCTCGTCAGACAGCCTTCCAGTAGCTGGAAGACCAAGAGCTATTGCAGATCTTGTTGTCAAACAACGAGCTCGTCTTGGTGACGAGCTGACTCGAAAGTCTACTACCGGGTCTACTGGATTGTTAAATCTCAAGCGCTTTCGGAGCGCGAGAAAAAACAAGGCCGCCACCAGGGCGACCATCAGGCTTATTTTACAACCAAGCTCCACTTTCCGCAACTTCTCTGCCTAACCTAAGCCACAAGGACAAGCAGTACCACTCAACCCCAACTAAAGGGAAGGGCAATGCATATTCAACCAAATGGTTGAATATGCATTGTAGACGCAGTGAGGACGAATGAAAGGAGCAGAGTGGTAATAGAAAAATGAGCCATAGAAAATAACCACCGTTTTGTGGTGGTTGGTTGAAGATTGTCTTTTCAGTTGGAGTGAAGCTTCTGGCTTCACTGGATCTGGAAAGAGACAAGTAGATAGTGGTTGTGTCTCTAGGATAGAATGCGGTGGGAGGGGCGGCTCGGGTGCCATCCGGGGATCTCCCTATGATGATGGCATTGCCGGCGCGCCCCTCGCTGAACCGCAGAAGGTTGGCCTCAAGGGCCGCCACCTCGAAGGTGACTTTGGACCATCAATGCGGGCCGACCTGTTCTTTTCAGGCTGTGGCCCGGTCGCTTGGCAAACTCTAAAAGCCAGACTCGAAGCAGGTCCAGTAGCAGTTGTTGCAGGGTGCTGAAAGCATCCGAAAGCAAACAGATGTGGGGCGACCGGGCCGCGTTTGCACCGAGTTGGCCCGGTCGCCCCTGTGTTCAGCGTGAAGAAGTCTCGGTAGGTAGGAGTCGCTACATGTTACGGCCAGCTTGGCAACTTTCATGCCTCACCGGCCTGTCGGCCCTCCTTTCCGTTCCCTCGCGCTGCGAATTGGGTGGCGGGAGCCAGGCGGGGAGCGGACGTATCGCCGCAATGCCCCGCCTGGGCCGCCGCCGTGCCCTTCGGCGAAAGATCCCTTGTCGAGCTAGCTGTGCCAGCTCGCTTTCGGGGTGTGCTTGGACATGGGCCTCTCCCTGCTGAGGTTCGTGGTTTGGAAAACAGGATTGACTGCTAAGCTTCTCCTTTCTCCTCACGTGTTCTACCCGAGAACACTTTCACGAGATGAGGAACTAGCCCTGCTAATTTGGCAGAGCTGATCTCTCATCTCGTGATTATCTACTTGTCAAATAACGGTCTCGGAAGCCCCAAAATAAAGGAGCCTCGACGAGATCTTAGCGCCTATTATAGCATAACCAACACCTCTGTCAACCCTGTGGAATCAAATTAGTAGAATTTGGCTGGCCCTGCCAGCATTCCACAGGGTCAAGACCCTTTCTGAAGATGCTAAAATAGTCAGCATAAGCGGGAAAGTAATTGTCCAAACAGCAGCCTAATACTCTAGTTCGAAATTGGCCAGCCCTCAGCGTTCTGGCCAAAGAGATTTTCGACAAACAGCCAACTCATAGGTATCAGATCCAGTTTCTGCGTAGCCTCGGCGTGTCGTTTACAGCCTTCGTTGCCGATTTCACCACGCTGGTGGTGCTGGCCCAGGTCGTCCACCTCCATTACCTGCTGGCGGCAACCATCGGCTTTATGGTCGGCGGCCTGCTCAACTTTTACTTCAGCGCCAAGTGGGTATTTGCCCACCGCCAGTTTGACTCCTGGCAGCTGGAGCTGACCGTCTTTTTCTTGATTATGCTGGTCGGGCTGGGACTCAATCTGCTGATTTTGCACCTGGCCGTCGAGCGGCTGGGCATGGATTACCGGGTCGCTAAGCTGTGGTCGACGCTGCTGATTTTCGGCTGGAACTTCTCGATGCGCAAGAAGCTCCTGTATTAGAAGTTAGGAGTTGGAAGTTCGAAGTTCGAGATCCGAATCTAGCATTTAATGTCTAACAATCGACCTCACCAAAAATTAGCTGGCTCATCCAAAAAGCCAGATTTCAGCGTACTAGTACGCTGAAATCTGGGCCGGTTAGCTAAAGCGGTTTTGGGCTGCTAGAGGACGTTCACGAAAATGCCGAAGCCGGCGTCGTTAAACCACTTGTAACCTTCGGCGACAGGCGTGAAGCGCTCGTAAAGCACCACTCGGTAGTTGAGCGTATGGGCCTGGAAAGTGAAGGTGCCCTCGCCGCCGGGCGGGACGGAGTCTTCGACCAGGCTGGTCGGCCGATTGTCGCGAATCCACGACGGATCGTAGAGCTGGCTGCCGCGGTTTTTAGGTGCCTCGGTGCCCAGGCGGACCGGGAAATCGCCGCCCTGATGCCAGGTCACATTACCGGTATTGCGAACTCGGACGGTAATCGTAAAGGTTTGGCTGCGCGGGATGTTGGGGTTGCCGGTGCTGAGTGATTGCCAGAGCGGCTGCCAGGCGTAGTTGTCGTTGACCTGGATGTAGAAGCTGGCGTTGACGTCGTTGAGCCACTGCAGGCCCTCGGCGACCAGATTGACGCGCTCGCTGAAGGCGCCGCCGGAGTTGGCGCGGACCGGGAAGCTGAAGGTGCCGCTGTCGCCGGGGGCGACGGTGGCTTCGGTTAGACCGGCCGGCCGGATCGGGCTTAGCCAGCCGGCGGTGGCCACAGCACTCGTCCGGCCGGGCGGCCAGGTGCCCAGTCGCAGCGGGTAAGGGCCGCTCTGAGTCCAGGTGGCGGTGCCGGTATTTTTGGCCCGGATGGTGATGGTTTGAGTTTGGCCCGGTTCCATGATGGCCGTGCCGAAGCTGTGGCTGACGCTGACTAGCTGCCAGCTATAGCTAGCCTGCGGCGGCGGATTGGGGTTCGGCGGCGGATTAGGGTTCGGTGGTGGCGAAGGATTACCGCTGCCGGTCGTGCCATTGACACTGGCGGCGGCATCGACCCGGCCATAACCATAGTAATTACTAAAGCTGGCACCGTTCATGCCGGGCACTTTGTCGGCGCCGTTTTTAATATAGTTGGCCAGATCGGCCGGGCTAGCGCTGGGGAAGTGGGCCTTGGTAAGAGCCACCACACCGGCTACAATCGGCGAAGCGTAGGAGGTGCCGTTGAGCGTCGTAGCGTAAGCATTGACGGTATTGCCGCCGCTGACTGTTGGTGAAGTAAGGCTGCCGGTGCCCGGCGCGACGACTGCCAGACCGGCGCCGTAGCTACTGAAGCTGGTGCGCTGGTCATTGCTGTCGCTGGCGCCGACGGCGATGACGCCAGGGTAAGCCGCCGGATAGATAATCTGGCCAACGCGGAAGCAGTTATTCAAGAAATAGGTGGCCGGATTGCCGCAGTTGCCGGCGGCGGCTACTACGGAAATACCGGCGGCTAGATCGGTGCTGATTTCGGCGCCCAGCAGCGGGGCGTTGCCGGGCGTGCCTAGACTCAGGTTGACGACCTGGACACCTTGGCTACGGGCATAGGCCAGGGCGCTGACAATCGTCGCGGTGCTGCCGCTACCGGAATCATCGAGGGCCTGGAGCGGCAGCAGCTGGGGGTGCCAGTCAACGCCGGCCACGCCCTTACCGTTGTTGGCGGCCGCGCCGATCAGCCCGGCGGTTTCGGTGCCGTGGCCGATGACCGTTGTTGAGGGGTCATTATCGCCGTGGACAAAGTCGCGGCCGCCGGCCGCCCACTGGCCGGCCAGGTCTTCGTGGTTGAGGGCGAAGCCGGTGTCGATAATGGCCACCTTGACGCTCGGCGAACCGGTCGTTGTATCCCAAGCCGCCGGCAGTGAAATCTTGGTCTCGTACCACTGCGGGAAGAACGGATCGTTGGTGGTGGCCAGGGCATGGTAGACGATATTTTGGCCGGTAGTAGTATCGGGCACGGCCGCTGCCAGGGCTTTGACATTGGCGTCATCGGCGCCTTGGGCGAGAGTAATAATGGCCTCGCCGCCGGGTAGGCTTTCGGTCTGAGTAACGGTTAGATTATGGGCGGCGGCAAACTGCTTGACCTGCTCGGGCTGGGCGGTGCGCACCACTGTGCCGATGGTCTGAGCCGGCTGAGCCTTAGTCGTCAATGGCTGGGCGGTCGGCGTCAGCGAGCGGGCCGTCGGCAAGGTCGGCGGCTGGAGGCTGGCGCCGTGGTGCGGTGCAGCTCGATAAAAGAGCAGCGCCAAAGCTACCGCTGCCCCGGCCAGCAGTAAACTGGCCAGTCGATAATAGCGCCGCTTGGGTAGTTGCCTTCTCACGGCAATATTTTACCATAAGCACTATCTGACGCTAACCGCTATTGGCTAACCGCTAAGGCACATTCACATAAATGTAGAAGCCGTTATCACTGGCCCAGCTCTGGCCCTCGGCCACCAAGTCGAAGTACTCGTAGTGGGCACCGCTGCCGCTGGGCGCCCGGGCGGTGAAGGTAAAGGTGCCGTTGCCGCCCGGCGGCACCGAATCTTCCAGCAAGCCGGCTGGGCGGGTGTCGTTGATCCAGCTCGGGTAGTACATCCCACTGCCACGGCCGAGGGGTCGGGCGGTGCCTAGCCGAACCGGGAAGCTGCTGGCCTTAGTCCAGGTCGTCTCGCCGGTGTTGTGGGCTTTGATGGTGACGTCGAAAGTCTGGCCGGCGCCGATGTTTGGATTGCCGGTGCTTAAGCTAGACCAGAGTGGCGTCCAGCTGAAATTCTTGCCGTGCAAATACAGCGTCAGGCCGGTGTCATTGAACCAGCTGGCTCCTTCAGATACCAGGTTGAAGCTTTCGTAGTAGTTGCCGGAACCCGGCGTGTGGACGTTGAACTGGAAGCCGGCGGTGGCGCCGGGCGCGACATTGTCTTCGTTGGCCTGGCTGACACGGGTCAAGCTCGGCCACTTGGCGCCGCCGGGCGAGCTGACGGCGCTGGGCCGATCTGGCCCCCAGGTGCCCAACCAGATCGGCCCGCTACCGTTCTTAGTCCAGGTAGTATTGCCGCTATTTTTGGCGATCACCGTAATCGCCTGGGTCGAGTTGGGGTCCATCACACCGGTGCCGTTGCTATAGATAACCTGCTGGACCTGCCACTGATAACCGTTACCGACGACGACGGTCGGGCTGAAGCCCGGCCAGGCCATCCAGGTATAATTTTCAACGACCAGGTTCATCGGTTCGACGTAGGTGCCTTGGCTACTGGGCGTCAGCTGGAAGGTGAAAGTGCCGGTCTGGTTGGGATCGACCGAGCTTTCTTGGAGGGTGGCGTAACGCGTGCCGCCATTGAGCAGCGGACTGCCGTGATCCGGCGGCTGCCAGGTGCCGAGACGAATCGGGTGATCGCCGCTGTTATACCAGGGATGGCGACTGACGTTACGGGCTTTAAGCGTCAGAGTTTTGGTCTGGCCGACGCTCAACAGGTTGTCGCCGCCGGAGTAGGTGAAGCTGTCGATCAGCCAGGCGTATTCGGGGCCAATCGGATTGCCGAACCAATCCCAGAACTGCCGCCAAAAATTGCGGTTGCCGTAAGCACTACAGGAGTCGCCGGTGCCATAAAGGTTATTCAGCGCCGCCTGGTTGGGCTGGTAGGGCGTGTAATTATAGAGCGCCGCCGTAGCCTGAGTTTGCATACCGATGGCGCTGCTGCCGCAGCTGGCATCGGGGTTATATTGGACGTTAGAAGTTTGGCCGACGGCGAAGTTGAACTGCTGCGGCAGCTTGACATAGCGCTGGAACTGGTGGGCGGCATTCCAGATCTGGTTAAAAAAGCCGTAGTATTGGGCGTCGCACGGCGCGCTGTCCGGGCAGCCATAGCCCATAGCACTGCGGTACTCGGTCGGCCACGGCCAATCATCAGTTATTAAAGCTTGTTCTTTTTGGAGGGTAACGATGATGACCTGGGGGTTGACGCCGCAGGCCGCGCTGACGACTTTGATCATGGTCGCGGCGCTCAGGTGGCCGCCGGTAATCGCGCCGCAGTAGGCGTCGGCGCCCATGCTCGGCGCGTCCTGGGCATAGTCCTTGAGGCAGGTGTAGGGCGGCGGCGCGCCGTTGGCTCGGCCCCAGTCGGCGCGCGTCGGATAGCCGGCGCGGCCGGAGGGTTGGCTGCCGTTGGTGTCGCAACTGGGCAGCTTGGCGTTTAAGAAAGTCTGGATGCCACCACTGTCCATGGTGTTTGGGTTGAAGAAAACCGAGTCGTCTATGATCCGGCCGGCCTGCCAGTCGCTAGCGTTGGCAGCCAGGCTCCTAGAAGGTAGCGCCAAGCCAATCAGCAGCAGGCCGGCCAGGCCCAGGCCGGTGCTCAAGCTAAGCTTTTTGAGGATTGAAATCATGTCAGACCTTTACGGTTACAGCGGCCGAGCTACCGCTAGCCGTCGCCGAGCTATAGCTAACCACGACTGACCAGCTACCGGCAGTTAAACCGCTGACACTAATCGGCGCGCAGACCGTGTTGGTGGCGTTGGCGGCGGCCGTCGAGGTGAAAGTCTTAGTTATGTAACCCTGAGTGAAAGTGGCCGTACAGCTGCCGCCGTCCTCGACCACCCCTGAAACATAAGCCTTAACCTGGCTGGCGCTGGCGCTGGTGATAAACGGCGAGACCTGGCGCGAGCCGCCGGTTGAATTACTCGGCTGATTTTGCTGGTTGACGATGGCGTCTTTGGCGTTTTGCGAATCCTGTTTTTCGGTGTTGGTGGCCGGGTTGAGATTGACGTAGCCCGGCGTGGTGGTGTTGGTGAGCGCGGCTTTTTTGTGATGCAGCGCCAGCCAGGCGATGGCGGCGGTAGCCACTATCAGTAAGAGTGCCAGCAGCGTTGTCCGGCGAGACCAGCGCATCAAACGTTTCCGTCTTCTTGCCATGTTTGTATTATAGCTCGTAACCCCAGTCTAACAGATGACAGACCGCTGATCAACTGGAGAAAGATGTCTGTCACTCCCGCGTCGGCGGGAATCCAGCAAAAGTTATCGCTAGCCGTCGCCGGGTCTATTTTGAACTCGACTTAGCCCAGCGCCAGGCGTCGGCCACGGCGTCTTCAGTAGTTTTGGTCGTCCGCCAGCCGAGCTCTTTATTGGCTCTGGCCGGCGAGGCGTAGTAAGCCGCCGGATCACCGGCCCGCCGCGGGCCCAATTTGTAGGGCACTTTAACTCCATTAACTTTCTCAAAGGTTTTGATTAGCTCCATGACGCTGGTTGGCCGGCCGCTACCGAGGTTATAAAGGTAATAACCGTCCTTGGTGGACTCCAGTTTCTGTAGCGCCGCCACGTGGGCTTTGGCCAGATCGACGACGTGGATATAGTCGCGCAGGCAAGTTCCGTCGGGCGTTGGGTAGTTGCTGCCAAAAACTGTGAAGGGCGGGATCTTGCCCTGGCAGGCATCGACGATAATCGGCAGCAGGTTTTGCGGTCGGCCTTTGGGCCGCTCGCCGATCAAGGCCGACGGGTGGGCGCCGACGACGTTGAAGTAGCGCAGCGCGACGCCGCTTAAGCTGGGGTTAGCGGCGCAGGCGTCGCCCAGAATAACCTCGTCCATCAGCTTGCTCCAGCCGTAGGGCGAGGCCGGATTGGTCGGCGTTTCCTCGGTAACTTTCTTGACTGGCGGCTGGCCATAGACGGCCGCGCTGGACGAAAAGACCAGCTGATTGACGCCGTTTTTGAGGAGTAAATCGACTAGGTTGATGAAGCCGGCGACGTTATTTTGGTAGTAGGCCAGGGGCTGCTCGACCGACTCACCGACGGCTTTGAAAGCGGCGAAGTGGATGACGCCGTCGATCTTTTCTTGCTTCAGGATTCGGCTCATTAGCGCGGGATCTTGGTAGTTGCCGGCGTAAAACCTGGGCCGGCCGCCGCTGATTTTGGCGATGCCGGCTAGGGCGGACTTGGCGGAGTTGCTCAGATTATCGACGATCACCGGCGAGTAGCCGGCGGCCATCAGTTCGACGACGGTGTGTGAGCCAATGAAGCCCGCGCCGCCGGTCACCAGGATATTCTTCACCGGGCTTTGCTTTTAATAAAGTCGGCGATTTTTTGGCGGAAGGTGGTGGCTGAGAAGGCCTCGGCACGTTTGGCGATCTGAGCGTGGTCGAACTTCAGGCCCTGGAATTTTTGCAGGGCTTTAACCAGCGAGTCAACAGATTGGGCCTCGAAAAACAGGCCGGTTTGGCTTGGCTCGATGTAATCCAGCGGGCCGCCGGCGTGGTAGGCAATCACCGGCGTGCCGGCAGCCAGTGCCTCGACGCCGGTGACGCCGAAGTCCTCGACATTTGTTGGCAAAATGAGGGCTTCGGCCTGCTGAAAGTAGCCCGGGACTTCGGCGTCCGGCAGATTGCCGAGCAGCTTGACGGTCTGGCCGGCCAGCTTGTGCAGCTTGGCGTGCTCCGGGCCGTCGCCGATGACGGTCAGTGGTAGCTCGAGCTTAGTGCAGGCGGCGACGGCCAGATCAATCCGTTTATAAGGTATCTGGCGCCCTACTACTAGAAAACCTCTTCGCTCTCCACTCTCCACTCCACGCTTTTTAAATCTTTCGACGTCAACCGGCGGGTGAATAACCTCGGCCTGGCGGCCGTAGTATTTTTTGATCTCGGCCTGGATGTGGCTGGAGTTGGCAATGAAGTAGTCGGGCCGCTGGGCGGCTTTATAGTCCCACCCGCGCAGCGGCCCGACCAGCAGGCGCAGGCCCAGCCGGGCCAGCGGGTCCAGCCAGCCGAAGCCCGGCTGGGCCAGATACTCCCGGTAGCGCCGCCAGTAATAGTGGGTCGGCGAGTGACAATAAGATACATGCACTGCACCTCTCCCCTCTCCACTCTCCACCCTCCGCTTGGTTTTGACGAACTTGGCCTCGGCGCCGCTGATTGAAATCACCAAATCGTAGCCTGATAAATCCAGCCGGCTGAAGTACCAGGCCCGCAAGACAGGCATAAACTTGCGCCAGCTCAAGGGTAGTCGCTGCAGCCAGCCGGTGCGGATGTCGGCGTCTTTGAGCAGCTCCAGCCGACGCCGGTCAGCCTGCGAGGTATAGATCGGTGCCTCCGGAAACAGCTTATGGATTTCAACGACCACCCGCTCGGCGCCGCCCACACCAATCAGCCAATCCGTAACCAAAGCCACGCGTGGCTTTGGAGAATTACGAATTACGAATTGTGAATTACGTATTGGCTGCTATTCCTTATTCTTCATTCTTTAATTCTCGATTCTTGGCCGCCAGGCCATTAGCTGGCTCCGAGGCGACGCAGGACGACCCGGACGGTTTTGAGTAGAATCGTCAGATCCAGCCACAGGCTCCAGTTTTGGACGTAAAACAGATCGAGCTGGCGGCGCTCGTCAAAGCTGATGTCGCGCCGGCCGGAGACCTGGGCCAAGCCGGTCAAGCCCGACTTGACGGCCAGAATTAGATCCTTTTTGTCGTGCTTTTCCAGCTCGTGGGTTTGCAGAGCCCGCGGCCCGACCAGGCTCAGATCACCCTTAACCACGTTGATTAACTGGGGCAGCTCGTCCAGGCTGGTCCGGCGCAGAAAGCCGCCGATCCGGCTGACCCGCGGGTCAGCCGGGATTTGATCGCGGCCAGCGCGGTAATCTTTAATTAGTTCGGGGCGACCCATTTTAGTAAAGGCCTGCTCCGGTGTCAGATCGGTGTAGGCCCGTTTGTGGGAGCGGAATTTATAGATGGTTACGGTGTTACGAAAGCGGGTGAAGCGGCGGTCTTTAAAAAAGACCGGGCCGCGCGGGTCGCCAATTTTGAGGGCCAGGGCGATGACCAGCATAAACGGCGTGGCGATGACTAGCGCCAGGCCGCCGAGCAGCAGATCGGTGGCCCGCTTGACGATCCGCCCCCAGCCAATCAAAGCCGTTTGGTGGACAGCGATCACCGGGATCTGCGAGCGGAACAGCTCCACCGTGATGTTGCCGACAAACAGCTCGGAGTTGCCCGGCACAAAACGGTAAGCGATATGATGAGTTTGGGCGAACTCCAGGATCTGGTTGTTGGGCGCCTGGGCGGCATAGAGCTCGGTCTGGACGATGCTGTGGATGTCGTTGGCCTTGAGCTTCTTGACGGCCGCCGAAAAATCGGCAAACACCGGCACGTGTGGAAACTTATGAGTGCTGGTGCCGACCACGCCGACGATCCGGTAACC
>OBEQ012285652.1_pt1 | contig 10106 bp, 8 predicted proteins | sample 1670901 | NCBI WGS metagenome assembly OBEQ01 (sample SAMEA104232315, study PRJEB22302) | groundwater metagenome | biome: forest; feature: aquifer; material: groundwater | place: USA | collected 2011-08-07 | depth 5.4 m | reverse complement strand
GGTGCGGAGTGAATTGAACACACATTGGTTGCCCCATACGCTCCTGAAGCGTATGCTTATGACAGTTCCGCCACGCTCCCGAAAGGAACATTTCAATTCTGCCTGAAGGCGTTGCATTTGACGAGAGAGCATTCCGAGTCGATTCACTAAGGAGAAGTTACGATGTATGGGGAGAGTGTACCCCACTCCCGGCTTTGTGTCAAATGCATTTTCCCCTAACACCTTCAACTCCGACGTTTCAGTCGGAGTCCGACCTCGCGCCGCGCGAGCGTCGGACCTATTAACCTACTTCAGTATCCGTGCGGTTTTTACGTACCACGATGGCACGCTCGAGAAACGCTCGGGCGGATTCTCGATACCCCTTGACTCCACCCCCCCTACGTTTTTTGCGGCGACAAAGAGATAGTGCGGGGAATAGAGGAATGCTGCGGGAGTTGCTTTTTTGATAAGTGCGGCGAGTTCGTCCAGTTCCTTCTCGCGCGTGTCGGCATTCACCTCCTCGCGAATGGTTTCCGTGAGCGAGTCCACCTTCTTGTCGTTCAGAAGGCCTATGTTCAAACCGGGGAAGAATCGCTGCGATGAGTGCCAGAAGGGAAAGAGATCTTCGGGAGGGTTTAAAATATTCCCGAAGAGCAGTATGTCGTAATCACGGTTCTTAATTACCGAGGAGAGAATGTCTTCGGGATGCATGGGCGCAAGCGTAATTTTGATTCCCAACGGCGTCCATGCATCGCGGAGCGCTTCGGCGGTGGCGATGAGAAAAGGAACCTCCGGGACAATGAGTGTTGCCTCAAGCGTGGTGTTTGCCTGCTTGCTCGCCTCGCTGGGGCTCTCGCCTCGCTGACGCTCCGGCGCAGCGGGCTGGCGAAGCGCGCCGGTAGGCATGGCTTTGCCATGGAACTTCACCCGGGCACTGGTGGAAGTACTCTCTTTCCATCCGGCGGCGGCAAGCATGTCTTTGAGATCGGAGAGCGGGGTGGATGATGCAGTGGAAGATGCGGCGCGCCCTGGGATCGGCCCTTCTTCAGGGGTGCCATAGCCACCGAGAATGTGCGTTACGAGTGCGTTGCGGTCGATTGCTTGGGCAAGCGCGGCGCGTACTGCGGGGTCTTGGAGTGCCGGGTCGTGCGCTGCATTGAAAAACGCGGCGTAATAGCTTGGCATGGTGAACGTATGAAGGGCGTAGGGGCGGCGGATGCCCCGGAGAAGCACGGCATCCGCCGCGCCAAATCCGTCTATGCGGCCGGCATTGAATGATTTGAGCACGTCTTCGGCGCCGCGGAAGAAATTCATGTCGAACACGGTGATGTTTGGGACGCCGCCTGGGGCTTGCTTCCATGCACGAAGGCGATAGGTTTCGATGAATCCGTCAGGCTGCCGCGCGTAGCTGTCGAACCGGTAGGGTCCCGAGCCAACCGGCTTCAGATTGTGTTCCGAAAGTTGCCAGTTTGCCGGGGGGATATCCGCAAAAAGGTGCTTGGGGAGAATGTAGAGATTCTTCAGATTGTTTTCAAAAAATGCATAGGGGCTTGGGAGATATATATTCAATTCAAGCTCACTCACGCGCCGCGCGCTGATTCCTTGCCATGAAAGTGCCAAGGGCGAGCGGCTTTCGGGGTCTTGTATTTTCTGGATAGTGAAGAGCACGTCATCGCTCGTGAGTTTTGTCCCATCGTACCAAAGGAGATTTTCTTTGAGGCGGATGTCCCATGTGCGGTGGTCGTCGGAGACCTCCGCCTTTTCGGCGAGGGAGAGAATATTGTTGAAAATGAGGCGAACGAGACTTTTATCGGTGTCGGTCGCGGCGAGTACGGGGTTCACGTATGCGGGTTGGCCCACCACACCCTCGGTGTAATCGCCGCCGTGCGCGGGAATCGCCGTGGTTGCGCGCTCAAGCGTGACTGCCGCCAGTGCGGCCGCGCTTATAACGCTACTTGCGATTGCAAAAAAAAGGATGATGCGTTCCCTCCGCGAAAGCGAGCCAATGGCTTTTTTGAGCAAAGCAAACATTTAGGAGTAGTCGCGAATAACGCGAATCAAGGCAAATAATGCAAATGGGATTCGCATTATTGATTCCACATTAGCATTATTCGCGAATACTCCTCCTAGCGGAAGAGTTGGTACACTGCGAGCCCGACGAAGGTTACACAGAGTGCGATGGTGGCGTAAAACGCACCCTTCTCAATGCCGCGGCGGGTTTGGTATACCGAGCTTTCTCCGCCGAGGAGCGCGGAGAAACCGCTCGATCTTTCTTGAAGAAGGATAAGGGCGACGATGCCGATGGAAACAAGTACTTGTATGAGCGAGACGATTCTCATGTTTGTTTGAATGCGGCGCTCGCAACGGTGTTGATAATCCCAATCAAGAGCGTTGCGTATATAAGCGCCGGAACGGTTTCAATCGTAAGGCTTTTCGAAAGACTGTCAAGAATTATAAGGACGAGGGCATGTACGATAATAATGCCCAATCCCAGCGTAAGCACGATGATGGGACCGAAGATAAGTTTCAACACCGGCTGGACGAGGACGGTGAGGAGGGTGAGTACCGCCGCAACCTCAAGGAGTGTGATGAAGTCCGTGGTGAGCAGAAACCCGGGAATGTACGTTGCCGCCGCGAAAAGCGCAATCATGTTTACGATTACGAGCGTTACGATGTGGGAGAGCCAGCGCATGAAATAAGTATCAAGTATCAAGCAACAAGTATCAAGCGGAAAGCAGCCGCCTTTTTGAGAGAGCTTTTGCTATGATTGATGCATGAAGCGCGTTGCGGTTTTGCTGGGAGCTATGGCGGCGGTGTTTGTGATGTTGCCGCAGGCGGCGCAGGGCGGCAACATTCCCAGCGGAGACAACTCTCTTGCTCAGTCGCTCACGGTGCAACTTGGAAGTTTGCTCGACGCCCGGAAACTCCAAGGGACGGGTACCGTTCCCGACGCGGCACTTTCCGCGCTCATTGCGCGCCGCGAACAAGCAATGCTTGAACTCGCCAAAACCAACCCCGCGGCGTTTTTGGTATCAGTGTTGCCGAAAGAAAAGCGCCAGTTGGTGCCGCAAAGTTTGCAGGCGCAGGTGGAACAGGAAGGGCCTCTCGCGGGCACGCTTGAGGTGTTTCATGCAGACGACTTTGATCACCCGGAGAATTCCCGCAATTCTTATTTTTTGAATGTGACGCAAGACGTGCTTTCGCGGAGAATCGCCTTGAAATCGATTCCCGCCCCCCGGCGGATCGAGCTCTACCCCACGGGAGATTTGCCGTTCCCCTCCGGCACAAAACTCCGGTTCAAAAGCGCCTATCGCTTGGAAGGTCTCGCCGCTGGGGATGTCTCCGCGGATAACCTGGATGTTGACACTGTTCCGAAGCCCGATGCGATCGGGAATAAGAAACTATTAGTGTTCCTGGTAGATTTCGCAGATGCTCCTTCTCCTCCTTTTACCGCCGCGTGGCTGAAGGAAAGGCTTTTCAATGGTACGATTTCGAATTCTTATAAGGAGCAATCATACGGCAAGGTTTCCTTCACGGGAGAAGTATACGGCTGGTTTAAAAGCGAGAAAACCGGAAAGGCGGTTGCCAACGGATTTTTCGCGGAAGATGCGGAAGTACAAAAATTTATCAAAGAGGAGAAAATCGATATACGCGACTATGATCATATCGCGCTGCTCCTCAATAGTAAGACTTATTTCGGAGGGAGAGGGACGGTGGGCAAAGTGGATGTCAAAATAAACGACCTTACCTCCCGAGTTTCTCTCGCGTGGGTGGGGAATGTACCGGAATTTGGCAAGGGCTTCTACGAATCCAGCCAGCCGTTTACCTGGGATAGGATGCTCGAAGGCCAGTTGGCTCATGAGCTCGGGCACAATCTAGGGTTATATGAACACGCGAACAGCCTGCATTGTGGGGAGAATATCAATGTGGGGAGTTGTCTTCACGAAGAATACGGAAACTATTTCTCAATAATGGGCCATTACTATTATGGGCTTCACTTCGACGCGTTTCAGAAGGAGAAGTTGGGATGGATAGACCCGCGGGAAGAAGTAATCATCACCGCTCCGGGAGAGTATGCGCTCGATTCCCTTGAAGAAAAAAAGTCCTCGGTAAAACTAGGGCAGATAATAATAAGCCGCAACCCTTACCGGGCGCTATACTTGGAACACAGGAAGGCGGTTGGTTTTGATGCCAAGCTGGACCGGAAGGATCTCGCGGACAATCAGAAAGGACTTTTTATTTACGACGTGAAGGATGATGGGGGGACGGAGGCGAACCTTTTGGATATGACCCCCAGTGGTACGTCGGGAGGAGACCAGTTTGTAACGCTGAATGGAAACTCTGTCTGGAATGACCGAAGCGATGGGATAGTCATCGGCCCGGTCTCCTCCTTCGGAAACCAGATTCGTTTTTCGGTAGATTTTACGACCCCAGAATGCATAAAGAGTCCTCCCAGAAGTTATGTGCCAAACTCGCCGATTGCAGGCGCCGAGTCTGTGTTTGTCATACTAAAAGTGATAAACAATAACTCCTGGTCGTGCGGCGCGCCTCAATTCGATGTTTCTCTTCTTCCTCATGCCGAAGGCTATTTTATTAAAAGCAGTTCGAGATTGGGGATTCAGTGGATTGTGGTCGAGGTTAATACCCTGAAGGTTCCCGCCGGTAAATACCCAGTTCAGTTAAAAGTGAGAGATCTCCAAAGCGGTTCCGAAACCCTAGTGAGTACTGACATTACGGTGGTTCCGTTCCCAAGAGTAACAAATGATTTTTTGTCCGGAAGTGTAGGGACAGAAGTAGCGCTGGAGGTAGCGGATGTTCCAGAGAAAGGTACTCTCCTGGTGTACATCACTCGTTCCGAAGAAAACGCGGTAGTAAATAATGCTGTAGTGAACTATACGGACGTGAAGAATGTGCGGTTCACGGTTCCGCCAGTCTCTCCCGGACAGTATAAATTGCTTGTGTATTCCACAGAGACGAAACAGTATCTCCTTGGGAGGCCTTCCTTCAAAGTCCTCACTTCCGCTACCCGCTCCGAAATCAGCAAAACAACCGGAAAAGAAGTGGTGACTTCGGGCCCGTTGCAGACAGCTCGAACCCCCATCATGCAATCCGTGATTGATGCCCTTCGAAAGCGTGTGGAGGAATTGTGGAATAAACGCAACGCGCTCCAGAATCAGCTTGATGCCATCAAGCGCGAGCGCGCCATACAGTCAGGAGCTAGGATTATTCCTTCCGGACCACATCTGCCTGCCGCTCCGCTCCGCGAGCAACTTGGTGATATCTCCGCAGCACTTCAAAGCATTCTCGAACCGGTGCGGGCGACAGTCAGATAATGGTGGATGCTATCTTGACGCCGCGCGCGGGTGAGCTACACTGCAGTTAAACAGTTCAACTTTCCAACCATGGCACTTGTAACGGTCAAAAATAAATATCAGGTGGTGATTCCCATGCGGGTGCGCGAGGAGGCGGGCATTGAGATCGGTGATTTGCTTGAGGCGCGGGTTGAAAAAGGCAAGGTGACCCTCACGCCGAAGTCCGTCATTGACCGGCGGATTGACGAGGCGTTGGAAGATATTCGCAAAGGAAGAGTGTATGGGCCGTTCAAGAATGACAAAGAGATGATTGCATCTCTCCACGCGAACATGAAGCGGTTGCGCGCCAAGAAGCTGAAGGGTGCCCGATGACATTGCATTACACGGAAGGATTTCTCCATGCGCTTGCGGCGGTGCCGCCGGAGGTCGAGAAAGCGTTTTTCAAGCAGGCACATTTTCTTTCTCAAAACCTTCAACACCCTTCGCTCCGCGCAAAGAAGTACGACGAAGCGCGCGGCGTGTGGCAAGCGCGCATGAATAAATACTGGCGGTTCTACTTCCGCATCGAAGGCAGCACGTATCACATTCTCGACATACTCTTGCATCCGAAGTAGTCGTTCTGCTCACGGGGGAGTTTTTGTTATGATTGCTACATGAAGCGCATCGTAGTTCTATTGGGGATTGTAGTAGTGGCGTTCGTAGTTGTTTTGCCGCAGGCGGTGTGGGGACAGGTTAACTCTAGTGTTGCGTCCCGCTATTGCCCCGACCCGTCAAAGATTTTCAAGGGAAGTATTTATCACACTGATGACGGAGCGCCGTGGATTGAGGTTGCGACTGTCCCGACCAATTCAGTTTCGGCTAATAACCTTGTGGTGCACATCAAGCCTGAATTCAATTATTACTGCATTCCGGGCTTGCTTAATGAGAATGGAAATGGCGGCACCGGACGAAACATCGTCGTGGGCGATCTGCCAGCGACGCTGAGTATCCCCGCCGCTTTAGTTGTCGGAGTGAAAGGCGAACCGGTTGTTGACCCGATGGTTTTTTCCCGAACGAGCGAGAAAGATGAGCAGGGACGGTTTGTGTACGAACGGAAAATGAAGGGGCGCCTTGATGGCGTTGCCCAAGGGAATATGTTGCCGAAGCTCGGACTTCACACTGACAAGCTAAACCATTTGCGCGAAAGCATCTCAAGTGCCATAGATGAGTTCAAAAAGAGAAAAGACGCCGCAGGGAGGGATGTGAAAGGGGGAGAGGTGCTTACGGGAGACTCGCTTGTCGATGCCCCTCTGTATCTTTTGCGGAAGATGCAAAAAGAACTCGAGACCAATCCTGATGGCAGCCTCAAACAAAGCTTAAAGGACTCGGTTGGATACAATAAACTTTTTGTACATCTCCGGGCTCTTAAAAAATACGCCGACCCGTCCCTTGACGGGGTGTTCCAACGCGCGGACGAGCTGACGGGGTTCTCGTTCCTCTTCCCGCCATCTCCCGAGAAGCCGAGCCTCGTTTTTATCCCTGGGGCGAGCGGAGAAGCGACCACTTATGCCGGAATTGCGTTGCTTCGGGAAGAATCCAAAAATTTTAATATCATCGGTTACACCTATAACGCAACACTCTCGTCGTCGGAAATGATAGATACGCTGGTACGTGAGTTCGCCAAAGAAAATCTTGGTAGCAGTGAGCACGTTCTTCTTATGATGTCTATGGGAAACACCGTAACCCATGGAGCGATCTTGAGTACGCTGGAGGACCCTGAGCATGAGGGGTTATTTGCCAATAGCCACGTAGTAAGCGTCGGATTTCTTCCCGGCGGGTCTGCTAAGTTTACGTCAAAGTGGATACCTGATTTTATTCCGCCTATGGCAGCCGTCGTGTTTCCTCCCTACGCCTCAATTTTCAAGATGATGAATCCGACAAACCCGCTTCAGTCAACCATCGCACACAACATCCGGGAAATTAACGCTGCGACTAAAGGGATATCGTATATTCAAGCCAACAAAGACCCGCATGTGGACTTGGGCAGTAACGACGCGACATATGCGCCGAACCGGGACCTTATTTTTACGGAAGTAAAAGCGAAGGTGACGTTCATTACGCCCCCGGAGACTTTTGAAAAGAATAACTCACACATCAACATGTTTGACTCTTCGCCTTCTTCCGAGGTTAGGAAGCAGGTTGAAAGTTTCCTCGGCATATTGAAGAAACCAAAAGCCTTTTTGCCAGGCACCCGCGCGTCGGTGTTGTCGGCGGCAACAGAGTGGTTTTCCGCAAAAGTTGCTTTTGCCGAAGCCCCGCCGCGTCCGTTCGACCCCCTCGTATCGCTCGTTGGACGCGCTGCCTCGGTTGACGAACATGCTTCGCTCGTCGAGACGTTGCAGGACGGACTCATGGTGGCGACCGCGGACTACGCAGACATTGCTGCTTCGGTGAGAGCGTATCTTGCGCTTTCCGGCTCGCCGTGGACATTTGAGAACCTCGAGAAAGAAGCACAGACAGGTTTGCAAAAAATGGGTTTCAGTCCTGGCGGGTACGGCTTCCCATCGCTTATCAATCAGCTCCGCGCCCGCTTAAAAGAGCTTATCCAACAGCGCGATGAGCTTCGAGCGCGGCGGGACAAGTTGCGTGGCGTCTGGAGTATCCCCACAGCGCCAACTTCTCCTTCGCCGCTCTTGAATGCCGCTCCACTCCGTGAGCAGCTTGGCAACATCTCGACGGCGCTCCAGAGTATTCTCGAAGCGATGCAGGGGGCGGTGCGGTAGTTTCTGAGGGATTTCTAGGGAAGTTTTTGTTATGATTCATGCATGAAGCGCATCATCGGACTTGTCGGATTTGCGATCGCCGCGCTGTATGTTGTTGCCTTGCCGCAGGCGGCGTTTGGGCAGACGGTGGGAACTCGCTATGGAACCGGGCGGCCGTGCCCCGCATACATTACGCCCCGCGGTACGTATCAGTATCCTTCAGGTGTTGATGAAAAGACAATAGGAATTTCGGTGGACCCCGTCTTCGCTGTGCAGATGAAGAAAGAACGGTTCCTCGACAACCTTCCCGTCACCCCTATTTACGACCTGGTGGTGGAAGTCGTGCCGACGTGGGGCACGTGCTATACGGAAACGCCCGAGGATTTCCCAATCAACCCGCCGAAAGAGTTACCGTTCAAAGTTTCCATTGTCGCAGAGGGTGAGACGATTGTGGGCCCAGGCGGTTTTGTCTTGTCCAACCGCAGAGACGAAAAAGGCCGTTTGCTTTACGAATGGAAAATTCCTGGCTGGATGGATGGCATTGCCAAAGGAGAAAAACTCGAGAAACTTATCAAGGCGATTACGGCGAACACGCCCATCAATCTCGTCGTCGAGGTCCCTCGGCAGGACGGAACGGTCTCGTACGAAAAGTCACCAGTTACGATGGGTAACTGCGCGCCGCTCTGGGGGAGTGGAGTACACAAGTTTATTTACGAACGCGGAGTGAGTGCGGGTATCAGCGTTTCCATCTTTGTGGGAAAAACGGAGGACGTCATCACAAATGGATTCAGAAAGATGGACCCATTCGCGACTTACCAACAGAGTTTCTCCCACATCATTGACCTTGCTATTATTGATGACAACGAGCGAGCAAAAAAGATCCTAAGTTCTCTAGGGAAGAAACTAACCCCCGGTGCGCTCATAGATACGATCGTCGGGGGTTCTTCTTGTGGGCTTTCCTCCACAGCAAATGACGACCACTACAATTATATACTGCGAGGGGACTTGAGCGGCGCTGTTATCACAGGAGTGGGTTCTACTGGCGCGGCCTCCATCGAAGCTTATTCTTCAATGAATGGTGCCGCGGTGGTGCACTACCCCCTTGGGGCGGAAATGGTGATGCATGAAGTCGGTCACTTCTTTGGTAAATTGCGGGATGAAGAAGCAGGAAGTGTCATGGGAAGGACGAGTGAGTCGAGCGCCAGAGCGGAGAAATTTATGGTGCGGAATTGCTCGCTCAATCCCTTATCTGATTTTGCATATAACGGGAGGTTGTATAGCAACAAGCCCGACGAGAGCGTGCACGGGTGCAGCCACCTCAAATATCTTTCATATATCTCCAGTCCGAAATCAGGAAAGAGGACTGGTAACGTCGCGGTCTATCGCTCGACTCCCACAAGCCTCATGAATTATGAAGTAGAGGGCGTTACTCACGACAAACGTTTCAGTGGGGTAGCTTGCGGATGGATTATTGCCGAAATAAAAGAAAGCGGGAGCGGACCGGAATATTTTCCCGAGTGCATGCGGCTTGACGTGGTAAAGCCCTCGGGAGGCATAGCATCAGTGTCTCCCGAGCGATTGCTTGCCTCTGTAGTATCTACTGTAACGCCTGTCACAGAGATTTCTGGTTCGGATGATGCGGTAGTATTTGAGCGTCTCACGCCCCCCGCGGCAGGCGTCGTGTGGTATGACGGAGAACCCATGCCGGCATCGCTCACTTTCCCACAGCCCTCACCCTCTTCACTCCAAGAACTTATTCCAAAGCTCCGCGCCCGCGTCCAAGAACTTACTAAACAACGCGACGAGTTGAGAACGAGACGCGATATACTACGAGGCGTATGGAGTGTCCCTACGGGCAAAACCTCTCCTTCGCCGTTGCTTAATGCCGTCCCTCTCCACCAGCAGCTCGGCGATATCTCGGCGGCGCTCCAAAGTATTCTCGAATCAATCCAAGCCGCAGCGCGATAAAATGCTGCATCAATGTGGAGAAGTCGGACTTCTTGCAAGAAGTCCGACTTCTCCACATTGATGCAGCATTTTATCGCGCTGCGGCTTGGATTGATTCGAGAATACT
>OBEQ012085849.1_pt1 | contig 10106 bp, 8 predicted proteins | sample 1670901 | NCBI WGS metagenome assembly OBEQ01 (sample SAMEA104232315, study PRJEB22302) | groundwater metagenome | biome: forest; feature: aquifer; material: groundwater | place: USA | collected 2011-08-07 | depth 5.4 m | reverse complement strand
ATGCACGCGTCGAGCGGGTGCGCTACATGGAGGGGAGAGGTTCTTCTTTCTCGTACGAGTATGACGAATACTTCACCGCGGTGGAGGGTGGTGGCTGGGAGCTCGTCACTCGCATTCGAGTCGCCGGCAGCCTCAAAGACGTAGTGGGGGATGCAAAGCGTCTTCAGCAGTCGATGGGCAGGCTCGCACGTTCGCTTCCGTCGATCGTGGAGCAAAAACAATACCCCACCCTTCCTGAGGATGGAAAGACAGAGCAGTCTCGTTTTTGAAACCGCCGCGCGCAAGCGCGGCTTTCTTTTGCCAAATAAAAGACGGAACGATTTGCCATTTCCCACCCTATTTGCTAGACTCTCGGAATCATAATAAATCATATGACTGAAGGAAAAACCACAATTGACGAGGCGGCGATCGAGGCGATGTTTAAGGCAGGCGCTCATTTCGGCTACTCACGCGCACGCAGACACGCATCGGTAAAGGGGCATCTTTACGGCGCGAAGAACGGCGTCGATATCATCAATCTCGAAGAAACAGTAAAAATGCTCGATGTCGCAAAGGCACGCATGATGGAACTCGGCAAACTCGGGAAGCTTGTGCTCTTCGTTGGCACGAAGGTTGAGGTGCACGATATCGTTGAGTCAGTCGCGAAGTCTCTCAACATGCCGTATGTCGCAGAACGTTGGGTCGGAGGAATCCTCACCAACTGGCCTGAGATCAAAAAGCGCACCGCACGTCTGAAAGAACTTACAGATAAATTTGCGAAAGGAGAACTTGAGAAGTACACAAAGAAAGAGCGCTTGCTCTTTGAGCGTGAGATGGCAAAACTTCAGAAAGAGTTCGGGGGCATCGCGAGCCTCGAAGGACTCCCTGGAGCGCTTGTTATTGTTGACCCTCGCGAGGAGCACATTGCAGTTGCAGAAGCGACGAAGATGAAAGCAGAAACGATCGCACTCCTCAATTCCGATTGCGACAAGAGCAAGGTCACGTATCCTATATTGGCAAACGACTCCGCGCTTGAGAGCGTGAAGTATTTTCTCGGGGAGTTGGCTGCCGCATATGAGGCCGGCAAAAAACAACGCGCATAGAGACATTCCATTTTTGGCGAATTTTTTCGTTGCGTGTAGCCGCCCATCCGATGCCTCGAATGTTATCTGCATTTGAAAACCTTACGTCAATTTATTTTTTGTCATATAATTCAACTCTTATGGAAATATCAATGGATCAAATAAAGGAATTGCGCGATGAGACCGGGGTTGCGGTCATGCAATGCAAAAAGGCACTCGAAGATGCGGGTGGTGACATGGAAAAGGCGCGCATGATGCTTCGCAAAAAGAGCGGTGAGATCGCCGCGAAGAAAGGGGACCGTTCGCTTGCGGCCGGTGTTGTCCAGGCATATGTGCACGGTAACAACTCCGTTGCAGCGATGGTTGAGCTTTCATGCGAAACCGATTTTGTCGCGAAGAATGAGGAATTCAAGAAGTTAGCCTACGAGATCGCCATGCATGTCGCGGCGGCGAATCCCAAATACCGCACCGAGGCAGATATCCCCGAGGAGGACAAAAAGAAAGCAAAAGTTTTTTTTGAGGAAGAGGTTGCAAAGACCATGGCAGGGAAGCCTGAGGCGATCAAGACAAAAGCGCTTGAGGGAAAGATCGACACGTATTTCAAGGAGCTCGTGCTTGTACACCAGCCGTATATAAAGAATCCCGATGTCACTATTGGCGATCTGATAAAAAGCGCGGTGCAGAAATTTGGTGAGAACACAGAGCTGACCCGCTATGCACGCTTTGCGGTAGGCAAATAAGGACTTCCACAAATGGCGAACTTCATCATTGTGGGGCCCCAGTCCTAGCTATAATTAATTCTGCTATACTAATATTTATGACCTTTCTTGTTGCAGTTTGGACATGCTCGCTTCTCTCGCTGCTTGGGGTTGTCGCTTTTGCTTTCTATCGAATGGCTCGTGGCGCACAGCAACTGGTGCATGCGTCGCATGACCTTGATGAATTTGTTCGGGAAGAGTTCACACACCTTTTTACCCTTCTTTCGCAAACGGTTGCATCAGTGAAACCCCACACAAAACGCTTTGGTCTTCGCGCGGCTCTTTATGGTAAGCGAGGGCGGGATATTTTTGGAGAACATGTATTCGGGCGTATGCAGTCCGAACGCGGCAGCGCAGCATCGTTCTTTTTGAAATACATCGCCGAGCATAAAGAAGCTGTCCGCAAAGAGACACAGGGCAGGGTGGGGTATTAATGTATTCACGCGGGGTGGCACAAATATGGTTTTAGGTTAGAATGCTTTTATTCCTGCCGAAATAGCTCAATGCCGAGGCCGGAGACAGTCCGGAGGGGGACGAGCGGTGGTTTTGAAAGATTGGATATTTTGTAATGGGTTCACAAATGCCGGAATACGCTGTCTTGGTAGGTATCAAGTGAGATGGCATAAGTCGGGTAATACGTTAGAATGTTTTTTATTCCAGCCGGAATAGCTCAGTTGGTAGAGCAACGGTTTTGTAAACCGTAGGTCCTCGGTTCAAGCCCGAGTTCCGGCTCATGCAGTGAACCCATTACAAAATATGCCCGGCCAATCTTGCGAGAAAAGTACCGCCCACCGGCGGTGCTTTTTTGTGTGCTCGAACACGAGCACCCTCGTAAACCATAGGTCCTCGGTTCAAGCCCGATTTTCCGGCTCCAAAGGTCCTTTCAAAATTTCTGTAGTCACACAATAAATACCGCACCACAGCGGTCTTTTGTTATTTGACAAAAACGGCTTTGTGTGGCTATTTTATGAGTGAAATGTGCTTGACTTACAATCGCAAAGATGTTAGTACGAACACGGAAAAGCTACAGGAATGTAGACCCCCAAGACGCAAGGGATATTGCGTGTGTTCTCTGATACGAAAGGTAAAATGCAATGGATATTTTGCAGCAGACATCATCGTTTGCGGTGTTCATGGCGCTTGCAATTGCCGGAGTGATCGTCCTTGTAGGAGGGATGTTGTTCGGTGCTGGTCATGACCTCGGTCACGATCTGATTCACGAAATGGGTCACCATGGTGGCAGTCACGGTGGTGATGGCCACCACGACCAGCCCATCAGCATCTTCTCCATCAAGATCATTGCGACCTTCGTCATGGCCTTTGGCGCGGCGGGAAGCATCGCGACATACCTCGGTTTGTCGCCGCTTGTCTCCTCACTCATCGGCGTGGCTGCGGGAGTTGCAGTCGGTTTTCTCGTGCTCATCGGCTTGCGTTCGCTCTATGCGAACCAATCCGAACCGGAGCCTTCATCGGCCTCGGTGGCGGGAAAGATCGGAATTGTCACGACGCAGATCGATCCCGGGCAACTGGGTGAAGTCGAAGTGTCGGTCGGTATGGGACGAAGGGCATATCGCGCGCGATCAGCTGTGCGCCGATCCATCAGTCCCGGCACCCGGGTCAAGGTTGTCGAAGTGAACGGCACCGAAATCTTCGTGGAGGTGGCATAACAGCGACGCAAACATAACACGAACGATCCTCAAACCCTACTCAACTCTGTAAAGGAAACATCACTATGATGGGACTTTTCATTCCTGGCATGGTCATCATGGTCGCGATCGTGCTGGTCGTCGTCGGCCTCTACGTGGTCAGACAAAACCGCGTCGTCGGCCCCAACGAGATCGGCATCTTCTACGGCCTCAAATCGTACGGCAAGGATGCGACTGGGCAAGATAAGCCCTACCTCGTCCTCTCCGGCGGCGGGCGCATCAAGCGTCCGATCTTCGAGCGGTATCAACCGATGTCACGACTCGCATTCCAGATCTCCATCGACGAGGAAGGCGTACCGAACAAGGACAGCGTCAAGATTCGCGTGCGAGGAATCGCTTCGTGCATCCTTTCGGACAAACCCGAGAACCAAGTGCTCGCTGCACAGCAGTTCCTCGGCAAGTCCGAAGCCGAAGTGCAAGTATTCCTCGGCAACATCCTGAAGGGGCACTTGCGCGGCATCATCGGCAAGATGGACATCAACCAGCTGTTGCGCCAACGCGATACGTTCAACCAAGAGGTGTCGCGTGAGTCCAAGACGGAGATCGAAGCCCACGGCTATGAGCTGAAGAGCATTTCGATCCAGGACATCAATGACACCGAAGGGTACATCGATGCGTTGGGCAAGCAAGCCGTCGCGGACGCGAAGGCAGATGCTGAGATCAAAGTTGCCATGGCTGGGCGTAAGCAAGCAGTTGAAGTTTCGAATGCTCAACGCGAATCACAACTCGTCGAAGCGGACAACGCGGCGATCGTCGCCGAGGCCGAAAAGAATCGCGATGTGAAGAAGGCGGGCTACAAGGTCGAAACGGAAACCAGGAAGGCTGAAGCCGAAATGGCGGGTGCAATTGCCACGGCGGCACGCCAGCAAGTTCTTGTGGTCGCTGAAGCAGAACGTGACAGGGCCGAGAAAGAAGCACAGATCGGTGTGCAGATGAAGGAACGTGAACGTAGGACGGCAGAACTCGAGGCGACGGTCGTCGCTGAAGCGGAAGCCAACAAGAGCACGAAGGTCATTGCGGCTGAGGGCGACAAGCAGCAGCGCATCATCAGCGCAGAAGCTGAAGCGCAAGTTTTGACCACGACCGCTGATGCCAAAAAACGTGCAACCGTTCTCGAGGGTGAAGGTATCGCAGCTGCAACTGAAGCAAAGCTCGTGGCGACCGCCAAGGGTGAAGCGGCCGGGAAGCGCGAAGCACTCTTGGCTGAAGCAGAAGGTACTGAGAAGCTGGCCCATGCGTTGGCACAAATGAGCGACAGCGCGCGGATGATCATCATCCTCGACAAGCTGCCGATCCTCTTGGAAAGCGGCGGAGACGCAGCGGCCAAGGTCATGGAGGCGATCTTCAAGTCGGTGGCAGCACCGCTCGGTCAGATCGACAACCTGTCGATCGTCGACATGGGTGGCAGTGGCAACGGCGTGAACAAGATCGCTGGTATCGTTCCCGATGTGGTATTCCAGTTCCTTGCGAAGGCGAAGGCTTCCGGTATGGACCTGAGTGCTATCTTGGGTAAATTCGGTATCGACGCTTCCGGTCTCGACACACTCCTCGCTGGTGTCGGTCCGAAGGCACTGCCCGGCTCATCTGACGGCAAGTCCGGAGCGGAGTGATGCGGCGTCACGATCGTATCCTGGGCATCACCAAGGAGGGTGACGACACAGAAGGAGGTGTGACGCCACAAACAGGAGAGGGGATTGTGGTTGCCGAAGCAGTTGTTGGACCTACGGTCGACGAAGAAAGTGCTGCTGCGAGTGTCGAGGATGTCGAAGAGGCCGGTCTGTATCCGACGGCCCCTCATTCCCACCCGACAACGATCGCAATCTGGTGCTGTGATCCGCGGATCCAACACGGAGTACTCTCTTTTCTCAAAGAAGAAAAAGAGCTTGGCCCGGGTGACTACCTCCCGTTCGTTTTTCCCGGAGGTATCTCCCCGAGCTTCGATCCGCTTGCTCATCCCAAGGAGGCGTGGTTCTTCCTCCGAACGCTCGGGTTCTATCTTGAGAACTTTGGTTCGATTAAGCGGATCATCGCGATCAATCATGAGGACTGCGCAAAGTACAAAGCGCTCGTTAACCTCATGGGGAGATCGAAGATGAGGCTTCTGCATGAACATCAGCATATCGACCTCAAGAAACTTGCTGGTTGGCTGGCGACGCAGTTGCCGTCTTTGCCGGAGATCGAGGGGTATTACGCTGCGTTCGCAAACGAAGAGCGCACCAAGCTGCGGTTCGATAGGATCGTCTGATCCTGCCCTGAGTTCCTTTAAGTAAATTGTTCACCTGTCACAGGGCCACCTGTGGCAGGTTTTTATTTGTGAGGTGTTGCAAACTGCTTTGTCTCGCTGCATGATCCGTTCTCCACAGGGATGTTGCTTGACGTATTGAGTATATTTCGCCTAATGGGGTATAATAAATGTAATGAGTACCCCTAACAAATCAGAGTTAAAAGCTCTTCGTGCTGAACTTGATCGTATTGATAAGGGACAAGCCGATGAGTGCACGATGTGCAAGTTTGTGCTTATTTTTGCTTTTGTTGTGCTTCTTCTTGTACTTTTCTTTGTGTTTTTCTTTCGACTTCAACCTGGTGTCGTTATCCAAGGGCAGACCCCAACACAGATGACAACACCGCTCAGTGCGAGTGATATTGATCAGCGGATTATCGATCTTAAAGATGTTCCGCCATCTTCAACTGACGCGTCGGCAATTCAGCCGCTTATTCCTGGAGCTAAAAACAAATGATCATGTTTCGACCATTTTCAAAAAAATCGTTACTTTTTCTTCTGCTTGCTGCTTTTGTATTTCCTGGTATCGCCGGAGCGACGGATACTACATACAATTTTCTTTTTGATACCGGCTGGACTTCTCCTTTGCAGACAACGACCTATCCACTTGGAACACCTATTCACGTTTCCGGACCATGGAAACTTCCTCCCGATTGGAGAGGAAATATCTACGTTTACCAAGACGGGACTCAAATGACAGGAAATTATACAGTGACAGGACCTAGCGGAACAGTAAACGGAGTCGGAAAAAATATCATACCGATAACCAACAAAGGGGGAGGGACAGAAATTGTCGGTACCTTTGATATGGACATCGGGCCGCAACCAAGCGGGAATCACCAGATCTACGTATCTTTTACGGGCGGGACAACCTGTGCAATCAATTCTATCCCTCCTACTGGGGTGCCCATGTGTGCGATTGACACCGTCGATCCGGATGTGAATTTCATACCATCGAAAGGTTGGTTGCTTTCCGGTAATATGACCCAGCCGACGTATACCGTTGGACCTCCTGCGTTTCCTGTTATGACCGTTACGCCCGACCCCCTACTCGACTTTGGAGATGTGAACGGCCAGACCGATCGTGACTTTACGATCACAAATAGCGGGGGACAAACACTCTCGGGGCAGGTCACAGGAATTTCCGCACCATTTTATTGTCAGCCAAGCTGTGTCTATTCGGTCCCCTCGCTCTCTTCGGTCACAATGACGATTCGTTTTGCGCCGACCGGCGCACCGGCGTTATATAGTCAACCCATTTCCTTCAGCTGTGCAGGATCCACTCTCCCGTGTCAACCGCTCGCTGCGTACGCGCGTACTGTCAGAGCGAATTTTACAAACACATTGCAGCCGCCTCAAGTGTCGGTTTGTGGCACACCTCCGTGCTCCATCGATTTCGGTACTGTTGACCTCCTTACGAGCTACACAAAGACTGTTACGGTGAAGAACATTGGAGATGGACAACTCGTCGGCACGATTGCCCTACCTGGTACGGGCGAGTATTCATGTGTCGGTTCATGCAGCTACACTCTTTGGGGGGGTGATTCGAAAACGATCACTATCAAGTTCACACCCCTCACTGCTCTACCCCCGACTCGCACTGATGTCGCAACATTTAGCGGAGGAACATCCCAAGATCTGACGATCAAGTCAGTGATTAACACCGTACCAATACTGAGTGTTAACTTCAAAAAGCCGACGGATCCGATCCAGAGTTCGAGTTTTGTCGCGACGAATTCTAATACTTGCCAGGATCTCGCGTGGTACGTACTCCGCATTCAAAACGAAGGTGCTGGGACGCTTTCTAATGTGGGAATGCCGATCACTGCGTCAGCTGGTGACCCAATACAAATTGCAGCGGCTCCGACAGACCAGCTTCCCGGATTTTCCTGTGTTGCTAATTGCACATACTCAGGGCTGACAAATGCTTCGCCGGATTGGTTTGCCACGGTGCGTTTTTGTGCAAAGGGAGCATATGATGACGGTCTCTTGCATACAACAACAATAGAATTTAAGAATACACTCGGGGCAGGTCAGACGAATGCAGGCTCTGTTTTTATCAAATTGAATGCACAAGCAAACAATAACCCTATTCCCAATTACACCTCACCGGTCACAGGTATCCCCGGGACGGGCGTATTCCTCCCAACGGGCTCGTCTCCTTTCTTGGAATATGGCAATGTTTTGGTAAATACTACAAGCAAGCTTACATTCACACTCAAAAACACGGGTGCTGGAATTCTTTCAGGTACTCTTGGTCCGTCATCTAATCCGGCCTTTGTCTGCTCCTCTGCCAATTGTGCAACACCATACAGTCTCCCTAACGACGGTTCATCTGTTACCTTTGAATTTTCCTTTACACCAACTGCTGTACAACCTTATACGGGAACAGTGATTATTGGCCCGCAAAGTGGGACGGCCACACTTCATGGCACAGGCGCACAGCCAACATTTGAGCTTGAGACTGATATCCTCCCATCTAATCAATATTCTGCGACCAGTGTCGCAGCTCCGATCTCAACAATAGATGCAAGTAACGATACTTCATACGTTGGCTACCAGGTCACCAGCAATTCTCCGGTGTTCAGTATTTATACTGACCTTGACCAGAATCCAGCTACGGGCTATCAGGGTGGGGAATTCATGATACAGACCGATTCCATTACGACTACCTACGGAAGACTTTATCGGTATTACGGTCTTGGTAGTGGCCTGGGTGCGGGTTTGGGTGGCTACAATTTCATGGGCAACATTTATACCTACGGTGGTCGTAGCTCCTCTGGTGGTTGGATTGATGTATTGCGTTCAGCTCTTCTGTACCCCAGGATCCTCAATGTAAAAGCTTCTCTTGGGTCTACTGGGTCAGTTTCCCCCCCGATCATTACCCAACAGATCGCCAACTCCGTGCGAACAACGTATGCAACACCGGGCACTGCCCTTGATTTTGGCGTCACGCTTTTTGGTTCAGTGAATCAAAATAAATCACTCGACTTCTTTGCGATCAATCGAAAGAATGTGGGAACTGTTAACTATACAATCGACATGAGTGCCGCTCCTGATTTTAAATGTCTTGCCGCTTGTACGGGAACTTTCTCCGGAGGTGTAAGTGGTTATACAAGTTATCCAAAGCTTGAATTCCACCCGCTGACTGAAGGTGACAAAGTCGAACCGGTCACTGTTACTTATGATCTCAATCTTGGAACTGGGCCAACTTCGTTCACTTTCTACGTCCACGGCAATTCAAATATGACGGGCATTGGTCTTGATGTACCCCTCATTCGTTTGGTGCCAGATACTTTTCTTGAAATGGGAACCGTGGCACAAGGTGCTCGCCAGGATGTCGATCTGGCAATCTACAATGACGGACAAGAGGATCTTCATGTAGTAAAAATCTGGGCATCGCAAGTTGGCAATAATGCGATCAACACCACGCATTTCGGTTGTCTTTCTGACGCATATACGGCTCCGGATAACTGCAACCCCACCGTAGTTGCAGGAGGCTCAAGGATTATTAAAGTAACATTCCAACCCCAAACAGGAACGGGCGATCTGTATGCAGACCTCAACTTCCTCTCAGATGCATTCAATAGCCCCACAACACCCGTTGAACTTCACGGGAAGGCGACAGTTGCTTCGATCATCACCATCCTTCTTCAAGGTTCGGATTTCGGATCGGTGGTCATTCACAAAAAGAAGTTACAAAATGTGACCATACAAAATACAGGTACCGGTGATTTCGGATCAGGGACGATCGTCTTTACGGGACCATTCAAGTGTGTCGCCTCTGAGTACGGTTTAGATGGATCAGGTAATTGTAAATACACACTCGGCGCGGGTGGCAGTACGACTATCACTATCGAATTTGCCCCTATCGTCATTGGTCCGCAAAGTGGCACAATGGAGCTTTCCGGACTTGCCGGCGTGCCAATGCCGCCTGTCACCGGAGTTGGTATATCTCCCTATATCAAATACATTGAGAAGTAGCTAGGTCCAAGTTTCCTCGAGAAAATAAGACGACCCCCCCCGTGCTTTTGTGGGGGGCTTGTCTTATTGGAGATCGTCCTTGGAATTCTTATGGAAAGGGCGAGTGGTGATCTGTGTTGGCGGAGGCCAACTCCCTAACCAAAAAGACAACCTGGTGCCCTCGTGCTTTTGTGGGGGGCTTGTCTTATAATGGACCAATGAACACGCGAGAGAAATTAGGTATTGATGTGACCATGCCTGGGGTGGCGGGGGGGCGCGGACACCTTCATCCGGTAACCCTCATGATGCGTGATATTGCCGCCATATTTGGCGATAT
>OBEQ010273080.1_pt1 | contig 10106 bp, 9 predicted proteins | sample 1670901 | NCBI WGS metagenome assembly OBEQ01 (sample SAMEA104232315, study PRJEB22302) | groundwater metagenome | biome: forest; feature: aquifer; material: groundwater | place: USA | collected 2011-08-07 | depth 5.4 m | reverse complement strand
TGCCGTCAATCCGGCCGTAGCCGGTGACAAAACCGTCGCCTGCCGGCCGCTGCTCTTCCATGCCGAAGTCGGTGCAGCGGTGCGTGACGAATTTGTCGAGCTCCTCGAAGCTGCCTTCGTCCAGCAGCAACCCGATTCGCTCACGAGCGGTCAGCTTGCCGGCTTTGTGCTCGCGCTCGCGGCGCTCCGGCCCGCCGCCGGCTTCGGCCTCCGCGCCGCGCTGGCGCAGCTCTTCCATGCGGTCTTGATGCTTTTGGTTCACCGCCATGCGGGTTGCTTTGTGTTCGGCCACGAGATCATCCCTCGATCCGGAGCCTGCCACAGGGCGAGGCCGCCGGCAAGGAAGAGATCGGTGGCATCAATATCGGGCCCTTATGCGGGGACATCGTTCCACCGTTTCGCGTAAGGCTGTGGGGAGCCCGGCAGGCTCTTGGCAGGTCACAAACTCCATTATACCGCGGAGGTCAAGCGGGCTTCGGGCGAATGGTGCGGACGGGTGCGGGTAAACAGCCGCACCTTCGCTGCGCGAAATTGACACGGAAGTCGCATGCTCCCAGAAGGGGCGCCGGTTGACATCGGCAGGCTTGTGAAATAGCCTCACCACCATTCGCGGGACTCCCGCTCAGGAGAACGGCAATGAACACGAAGAAAGTGGAAGAGCTGGCATTTCGCGTCGTCGGCGACATGGGCGGCGCGTTCACCATGGCCCTCGGTTACGTGGGTGACCGCATGGGTCTTTTCCGCGCGATGGCCGGCGCGGGTCCGGTGACGAGCGCCGAATTGGCCGCGAAAACCAAGCTGAACGAGCGCTACGTTCGAGAGTGGCTCCGAGCCATGGTCGCCGCGGAATACATTGATTACGACGCACCATCGGGAAAGTATGTGATGACCGACGAGCAGGCCTTCGTCCTGGCGAATGAGGAGAGTCCCATGTTCGTGGGAGGCGCCTTTCACTTCACTACGCCCTCGATTTGGAATGTGCCGAAAATCATGGATGCCTTCCAGAAGGGCGGGGGGATCTCTTATTCGGAAATCGGCAAGGAGATTCCAGAGGCGATTGAACGGTTCTTCCGACCGGGCTACGTCAACTTCCTGGTGAAGGACTGGCTGGGCGCCGTCCCCGGGCTCACGGCCAGGCTGGAGAAGGGCGTGTCAGTGGCCGACATCGGATGCGGTTGCGGCCAGTCCACGGTGACCATGGGCAAAGCCTTTCCCAAATCCAAGGTGCTGGGCATCGATTACCACGGCCCGAGCATTGAGCGCGCACGAAAGCTTGCCGCTGCCGGCGGCCTGGGCAACGTCGAGTTTCTCCAGGCCCCCGCGCACGAAATCCCCAAGAACCGGAAATTCGAGATGATCTGCAGCTTCGACTGCATCCATGACATGGTGGACCCGCTGGCCACGCTGCGCGCCATCCGGGAGGCGCTGGCCGAGGACGGCGTGTACATCTGGTCGGAGCCAAACGCCACGGCGAACGCGCATGAGAACCGCAATCCGCTGGGCAAAGCGTTCCATTCCATCAGCCCGCTTCACTGCATGACCGTATCGCTGGCGCACAACGGAGCGGGTCTGGGCACCGTCATCGGTGAATCAGGAGCGCGCGGACTCGCCAAAGAGGTGGGGTTCTCCGGTTTTGAGCGCCTTCCGATTCAGAACCCGTTCAACCAGTTCTTTGCCCTCCGACGGTAGCAAGGATGAAGGATAGCCAGGGCCGGGAGAAAACGGGAATCGGATCGTGAGGATTTTGCGTGTCGCAGGTCAGCGCGAGCGCATCACTCCGCCGTGGCGGCCTCAGTGCAGGCCCGACCAATCGTCGGCAACAAGGATGGAGTTGCTGGGGTTGGCAGGATCATACTTTACGCTGGCGGGCTGGCCGGCAGCCACACGGTCGAGACAGACGCGCTCTTCGAGGCCGGTGATGTCCTGGGCGGTTTCGTAGGTGACGCCGGAAATCGAGTAGCTGTAAGAGACCAGCTTGCGCCCGTCGGTCTGAGGCCGGCCAGCGGCGCCGCGCCGACGGAGAACCCCGCTGCCGGCCTGCATCTGCGGAGGCACCTCGAGCAGATCAATCACGTGGCCTTCCGCGATGCGCCCGATCTGGTTCAAGCGCGAGCGCCGACGGCGCTCGATCTCGGCGGAGTCCAACGGGTGCCGGCGCAGCCAGCGGACAATGCCGGCGGCGGCCAGGACGAGAATCGCTCCCGCCACAAAGAAAAAACGCCAATCGAATACGACGTTCGTCAACGCCCCACTTTGCGCGCGCCCGCGGGCTCGATAATGTCGCCCAACACTTCGCGCGCTTTCTCCCAGTCTTTCAGGAATCCTTCGAGCCCCCGGTCGGTCAAGGGGTGCTTGAAGAGCTGCTCAAAAACTTTGAACGGCATCGTGCCAATGTGCGCGCCCATCCTTGCGGCCTCCACGACATGAATCGGATGGCGCAGGCTGGCGGCCAGCACTTGCGTCTTGAAATTATACGCGCGGTAGATCTCCAGGATCTCGCGCAGCAGGACCAGTCCGTCCTGAGAAACGTCGTCCAGCCGCCCCAGGAAAGGGCTGACAAAGTACGCGCCGGCCTTGGCCGCAATCAGCGCCTGGGAGGCTGAAAACACCAGCGTGACGTTCACCCGGATGTTGTCTTTCACGAGCGTGTTCAGCGCTTGGATGCCCGCAAACGTCATGGGCACCTTCACAACGATGTTCGGATGCCAGCCGGCAAATTCGCGCCCTTCGCGCACCATCCCCGGGGCGTCGGTGGAAACCACTTCGGCATTCACGACGCCGTTTTTCACGAGTTCGCAAATTTCCAGGATGTGCTCGCGGAAGGGCCTTTTTTCTTTGGCCACCAGCGTGGGGTTCGTCGTGATGCCGTCGAGGACGCCCAGGGCCGCGGCCTGGCGGATCTCGTCCAGATTCGCAGTGTCCAGGAAAAATTTCATGCAGCCCTCCTCACCCTGCCTCGGCGCGCTTGGCGCCCCAGTTTATACCTCCGGCGCCACCACGGGGTTACGCAGGGTGCCCACACCGCCGACGACGATTTCGACGACGTCGCCCGCACAGAGCGGCCCGACGCCCGAAGGGGTTCCGCTGGCCACCACGTCGCCGGGAACCAGCGTCATCACGCGCGAAACCCACTGAATTATAACACCAAGCGGAAAGATCATGTCCGACGCAGGAGCGTGCTGTCGGCGAATGCCATTGACGTAAGTCTCCACAGTCGTTTTGGCGACATCGAGGTCGGTCTCGATCACCGGGCCAAGGGGGCAGAATGTGTCAAAGCCTTTGGCGCGAGTCCACTGCCCGTCGGAGCGCTGGAGGTCGCGCGCGGTGACGTCGTTCAAGCAGGTATAGCCTAGGAGATAGGGGCGGACGTCGTCGCCAGGCTTGAGCTGCGAGCAGCGCCGTCCCATCACCGCGGTGATTTCGCCCTCGAAGTCCACGCGCTGCGAAAGCGGCGTGAGCACGATGGGCTCATCCGGCCCGATGATTGCGGAGGGCGGCTTCAGGAAGATGAGCGGCTCTTGGGGGACCTTGTTGCCCAGCTCGGCAGCGTGCTCCGTGTAATTACGGCCCACACAAACGACCTTGCTGGGCACCACCGGAGGCAGCAGCTTCACTTCGGCAAGCGGCCATAAGCGGTCGGTTTCGCGCCACTGCGCGAAGATGTCGCCGGAGACTTCACGCACGGCGTCGCCGGCAATGACGCCGACGCGCGGCTCGGGGCGCGCCTCGGCGCTGGCGGGCCCTTGGGAAGTGATCTGTTTCGCAGGGAACACAAGTGGTTGGAAGCGGCAAATTTTCATGAGTATTTCAGCGGCCGTGAGTTGTCCGGAAGCTGGTTGCCGGCTTTCATCTCTTACAGGAATCCTTTCTCTCGGTTCTTACGGCGCGCGCAACAGGACTTCGGCTGACGCCACGGTGCTGAGAGGGCTCTCGTTGCCGGAACGATCCACGGCTGAAACGCGATAAGTATAGCGCTTGCCCGGCTGCGCGGACAAATCGCGGAATATCGGGCTCAGCAATAATTCGCGCGTCATGCGCTGGACGGCCCCGGCGGGCTCCTCACTGCGATAGACGTGATATCCGGCCCAGTCCGGCTCGGGACTGATGCCCCAGGACAATTCGATGTGCGCCGGGGCGTCTGGCGCTGCCGGCACCACGGCGGCAACTAATCCTTCGGGCGCGGCGGGAGGAAAGATGTCCTTCGGCGTCACCACCAGCGGCGGTGAATCTGCCGATTCCACAAAATCGGATGCATACTGCGCAACGCTGCGCACGGTAAAGACGTACGTTCGGCCAAATTCAAACTGTGTGTCGCGAAACGATGTTGCCGGCGCCGGGCCCAGCAATTCGAGCGGCGACTTGAGCGGGGCTTTCGAGAGGTCTTGCGCGGCGGCGGATTCCGCGCCGGGCTGGACTTCGCCGCGAAAAACTCGATAGCCCGCGAAGGAGCCGAGCGCCGCCCCGCCGGTCGTTCGCGACGGCGCAGACCAAGAGAGGTCAATCGCCTTCTCGGTGACCGTAACGCGCACGTCGGTGATGCGTTCCGGCACAGGGTATACGCGCAGTGCCGCTGTGTTGGAGTCCGCCGAGGCGCGGCGCTGCGAAGCGCGGGTTCGCACCATGTACGCGAGTTGCTGGCCCCGATGCTGCATCGGGGCGACCTCTTCCGGCCTGAGCGGATCGAGAAATGTGACGCGGCCCTCGGCCAGGTAGGTGTCCACCTGCGCGCCGGGGATTGTATAGACAAGCCTCGTTGCCAGCGAATTGTGGCCCGCGCCTGCCGACATCCATCCCCGGTAAATCTCCACGGCAGGCAACTCGGTCAGCGGCTCATGCTCGACGGTATTCTTGGGCAGCGTGAACGTCAGGACCACGGCGTCACCCACCTGCCGCACGGCCAAATTGCTGATGGCTTCCGGCACAGGAGGACGTTTCGGGTGCGGCTCGCCCGGGGCAGCGCAGCCGGCCACAATAAAAAAGACGAGTGCGAAAAGGGAAAAATGGAGAGGGGGAATCCCCTGGGCACAGGCTCCGGGCGCGGGGTGGCGAGCCCCCGTTCGATCTCCCATTTTCAATGATCTGCTCGTTAGAGGATGTAGCGGCTCAGATCCTGGTTCTTGACGATTTCGGCGAGCTGCTTGTTCACATAAGAGGCGTCCACTTTGACGGCCTTCTTTTTCAGGTCGGGCGCCTCAAAGGAAATCTCGTCCAGCGTTTTCTCCAGAACGGTGTGCAGGCGGCGCGCGCCGATGTTTTCGGTCTGTTCGTTGACCATCGCGGCGAAGCGTGCGAGCGTCGCCACGGCATCGTCCGAGAAGGTCAGCTTGACACCCTCTGTTTCCAGCAGCGCGGTATATTGCTTGATGAGCGCGTTTTTCGGCTCGGTCAGGATGCGCACGAAATCGGCCTCGCCGAGCGAGGTCAGCTCGACGCGGATGGGCAGGCGTCCTTGCAGCTCGGGGATGAGGTCAGAGGGCTTGGTGATGTGGAACGCGCCGGCGGCGATGAACAGGATGTGGTCAGTGCGAATCATGCCGTAGCGCGTGTTGACCGTGGTGCCCTCCACGATGGGCAGGATGTCGCGCTGCACGCCTTCGCGCGAGACGTCCGGCCCGTGGCCCGATTCGCGCCCGGCGATCTTGTCAATTTCATCCACGAAGATGATGCCCATCTGCTCGGCGCGCTCGACGGCCATGCGCGTCACCTGATCCATGTCGATCAGCTTGTTTTCTTCCTCCTGGATCAGATAGTCGAAGGCCTCGGCGACGGTCATCTTGCGCTTCTTTTTCGTCTGGCCGAAAAAGCCCGAGAGCATGTCTTTGACGTTGATGTCCATCTCCTCGACGCCCTGGCTGGAAATGATTTCAAAAGCGGGCATGGAGCGCTCGCGCACTTCGACTTCCACGAGGCGCTGATCGAGCTTGCCTTCGCGGAGCTGCGCGCGCAGTTTGTCGCGCGTGCGCCGGGTCTGTTCTTCGTGAGCGAGGCGAATCGTCTGGCTGGTTCCATCGCCGGGCGGAGGCGAAGGCGGCAGCAGCAGATCGAGGACGCGCTCTTCGGCAGACTGCTCGGCGCGCTCCGCCACTTCGTCGAGCTTTTCTTCGCGGATCATGTCAATGGCGGTCTCCACCAGATCGCGCACCATGGATTCCACGTCGCGGCCCACGTAGCCCACTTCGGTGTATTTCGAGGCTTCGACCTTCACGAAGGGACCCCCCGCCAGCCGCGCCAACCGCCGCGCAATCTCGGTTTTTCCCACGCCGGTGGGACCGATCATCAGAATGTTCTTGGGCAGGACTTCCTCGGCCAGCTCGGGCGGGAGTTTCTGACGGCGGACGCGGTTGCGCAGGGCGATGGCCACGGCGCGCTTGGCGGCCTGCTGCCCCACGATGTATTTGTCCAGCTCGGCGACGATCTCCCGAGGCGTCAACTCGTCAAACGAAGGCTGCGGCTCCGGCTCCTCCGCGCGCTTTTCCCCGGGAAGATAGATCACCATGTCTTTATCCGCCTTGCTGGTCATCGGGTCTCACGCCTCCGGACTGGCCGGTTGGGGCGCCCATCTCCGCTCATTTAGAGTTCTTCCACACTGAAGTTGGCGTTCGTAAAGATGCAGATTTCGCTGGCGATGCTCATGGCTTCCTGGGCAATCTCCTTGGCGCCGAGCTTGCTGTGCTTGGCCAGCGCGCGCGCCGCAGCCAGGGCATACGGCCCGCCCGAGCCGATGGCGCAAATGCCGTCGTCGGGCTCGATGACGTCGCCATTGCCCGAAAGCAGAAACGTGGCCTTGGCGTCGGCCACGATCAGCAGGGCCTCCAGATGCCGCAGGGCGCGGTCCTTGCGCCAATCCTTGGCCAGCTCCACGGAGGCCCGGGGCAGGTTGCCGTGGTGCTCCTGCAGCTTGTTTTCAAACCGCTCGAAGAGCGACATGGCGTCCGCGGTCGAGCCCGCGAACCCCGCCAGAATCCTCTCATTGAACAGGCGCCGGATTTTCTTCGCAGAATGCTTGACGACAACGTGATCGCCCAGCGTTACTTGGCCGTCTCCGGCCATCACTACTTTCGCGTCACGCCGCACGCACAACACCGTCGTGCCATGCAGCGGCGCAAATTTCCGCTCCGTCGGCATCCGGTGATTATACCGCGAGTCAAGCGAATCAGAAGCGACGAAACCTGTTCACGGAAGGGCTGTTCCAATTTCACTGGCCGGTTTCACGTGCGCGCTCCGCCTAAACATTTGTGGGAGGACGCGAATGCGCTTCTAGCGCGCCCTGATGCGAACGGACTGTGCGGCCGCGCGGACCGGATTCACCCTGTGGGCCTCAGACCATCACTCGTTCGAACGAGCGGAATAAACGACGATGCGCTTGGGGCCGGGCCCGGTGGGAATATCGGCCACTACTTTGCGCGTGCTGGGGTCCACGGCGCTGACCTGGCCGGATTCAGTCTGACTGACCCAGAGCACCCAATCTCCCGCTTTTACGTTGGAAGCATGTTCGCGCCGCGGCTGCCAGGCGAGCCAGTGGGGAAACTTCCCCGTGGGAACCTTGGCCTGCAACTTGAGCTCCGGGAGCGAATAGACATACAGCGCGGCCCCGGCGCAACTCGTCACCCAGAGTTCGCGCTCGTCGGGAGAAAGCGCCAGGCCGTGCACATAGGTCTTGAGGAAAGGTTCAGGCGTGCCCGCGGGGAGCGGCGGCAGCTCGACGCGCGCGACGACCTTGCGCTGCGGGATGTCGGCGACTACAAAGCCGTGGAAATCCGAGAGTGCAACGTAGGCGCGGGATTCGTCGCGGGTCAGGGCCACCGGCCGCACTTCTCCGGGGAACTCGATCTCGAAGAGCAGCTCATTTTTCCTCGGATCGAAGACGTGAATCTTCTTGCCCAGGAAGCTGGTGACGTAGATTCGCGCGCTTGTTTCTCCCGTATAGCTGTTGTGCGGCCATGCGCCGATCGGAACACGCTTGACCACTCGGGGATGCGGCACGATCTCCATGCCTTCGCGCGCGCTCGGGCGGGCTTTAACCTCGAACTCCAGTTCGACGATGGCGACTTGCGCTTCGCCGCGCAGGGGCACGTAAGCAAATTGACCGTCTTGTGTCAGAGTCAACTGGTTCGGCTGTTTTCCCACGCTCGCGCGCCCGAGCACCTTGTGGCTCCGCGCGTCCACGATGACCAGTTCCCCAGTCTCTTCGACGGTCACATACAACAGGTCATATGCCCGGCCGCCAATCGCTCGCCTGCCCAGCGCCAGCCCGTGGGGATGCTTTCCCACGATGATTTTGTCCATCACCTGCCGCTTGTCCGCGTCAATCACTTCCACATAGTCCGCCTCGCTCACATCCACAAACAACTTGCGCGCAGGCGGCGCCCCGCGAGTCCTTTCTTTCTGGCTCCCAAACGCGGGAAACAAGAGAAGGAAGAGCAGCCCCGCGATGCGTGGAATCTTCATATCCTCCCTCACTTTTCTGGCCATCATTGGAATCAGGAATCCCCGTCCTTCTTCGCGCAGACTATATGCCCTCGGAGCGCGTGAGACAAACTGAACTTGCTTCCTGTCAGCCGCGCAGCCCCGCGTCCAGAGCGTCGAAGAACGCGTTCAGCTCGGTGGGCTGCGTAAAGACGTGCGTGGCGATGCGGATGCGCTCGGCGCCGCCGGCAACGCGGATGTTGCGCGCGGCGCATTCCTCGGCAATGCGCTTCAGCCCACCGGTCGTCGAACCCGCCGGAATCGGCGTGGCAGGCTCGAAGCTCACCAGCCCGCCGAAGAACTCGTCTTTACTGGCGTTGACCACGCGAAGCTGCGGATGCGCGGCGGCGCGGTCGCGCACGCGCGTGGCGAGCTGGTGCAGCCGCGCATAGATGCGCTCCGCGCCGACGGTGTGGAAGAAATCGAGCGCGGCTTTCAGCCCCACCATGACGGACAAATTGGACGTCCCGAAATTCGAAAAGCGGTAGGCCTTCTGTTCGTAGTTGTGCCATTCCCCCGACGCGATATTGACCCACAGCCGCTCGAGAAGGGGTTCGCGGATGTAGAGCGTCCCGGTCCCTTTGGGCGACATCAGCCACTTATGCGGGCTGGTGGCGTAGAAATCACACCCCAGGTCGTGCAGGTCGAGCGGGATCTGCCCGATGGCGTGCGCGCCGTCCACGTGCGTTAAGATCCCACGGTCGCGCGCCAGCGCACAGATCTGCTTCGCCGGCAGCACCACCCCGGTCACGGTCGTGATGTGGCTGAAAACGACGACCCGCGTTCGCGGTGTGATCGCTCGCGCAAACAATTCCAGAATCTGCTCCGCCGAAGCCGGCGGCTTGGGCAGTGGGACGTAGTTCAGCTTGACTCCAAACCGCGCGGCCTTCTGTTCCCAGCAGCAGCGCCCCCCGGGATGCTCCTGATCGGTGAGCAAGGCCTCGTCGCCCGGCTTGATGTCCAGGCCGTTGCAGACGATGTTATTGGCCTCGGTGGCGTTGCGGACAATCGCCAGCTCGTCGCGCTTCACGTGCAGAAACGCGGCCAGGGCGTCGCGCAAATCCCGGAGGCGCGTATTCTCCTCGTAGCCGAACCACGGATAGGGCGCTTCACGGAACTCCTCGGCCGAGAGCAAGTGGTCAATCATCGCCCGCAGCACCGGCAGGGGCGTGCAGCCCACCGAGCCGCAGTTCAAGTTGATGCGGTCCGCCGCCAACAACCATTGGCGGCGCAGGTCGGCCCAGTAGCGATCGGGGTCAGTGGCAAAGAGTTCGCGCGAGGGCAGCGGCGGCGCCTCCTGCGCAAAGATCTGTTCGGCGCGCGCGAGCGGCAGACCCAGCACCGCGGCAGCGACCGCAGCGCGTTGAATGAATTCGCGTCGGCGAACCAACACAGGACACCTCCGTGCCCCGACCGCACAGGAACCAGGGGCATTAAAGAAGGAACAACGCGCGGAGTCTAACAGAAACGCGGGCGGAGCGGTGCTCCTCGCCGTACCGTGTCGCCGCAAAGTGAGAATGTCCGGTTTGTGCAAAGTAGAAATGTCCGGTTCTATGGGGGCCAGGAGGCCCGATGGGACTGGAGCGAATCGCGTTGAGCCAACGAGAGCGGGATCGGTTGAAAGTGTTGCACGCCATGAG
>OBEQ011635231.1_pt1 | contig 10107 bp, 1 predicted proteins | sample 1670901 | NCBI WGS metagenome assembly OBEQ01 (sample SAMEA104232315, study PRJEB22302) | groundwater metagenome | biome: forest; feature: aquifer; material: groundwater | place: USA | collected 2011-08-07 | depth 5.4 m | reverse complement strand
CCGATGCCTTGAGGAAATTGCTTGAGGACCGCGTGATTCAAAGCCTCAAGCCAGTCCCGGGATTCAGATTTGAAACGGAAGGAATAGCCGACGATTTTTTTGGAATGCCAGTCGAGGACAATGACCAGATACATCCAACCCCAGTGACGGAGCTTGATCTTGGTCATGTCGATGCCCCAATACTGATTGATGCGGTCGGCCTTGGCCTTACGTTTCAAGGGAGTGCGGCAGGCCCGGAGGCGCATGTTTTTGGTGACCAGCATTTTTTGTTCTTTCATAATGCGATAGATACGTTTTTTGTTGACCGCGAGACCTTCGCGGTATTTGAGGTAGGCCCAGATGCGACGATAGCCCCAGAAGGGATGCTCGGCCTTAAGATCGTAGATGCACTGAAGCAAAGGTTTGTTTCGCTCGTCGACAGACATGGAATGGCTCCTTATTCGTAGTCGCTTTTTTTTAATTCCATGGTGAGATCCCCGATGAGAGTCTTAAGCTTGCGGTTTTCTTTTTCAAGGCGCTCTTCGGTGGAGGTCGACTTGCCCAGGTCAAAGATTTTCTCGGCGTTCCGGAGGAAGTGATTCTTCCAATCGTAATATTGGGTTTGCATGATTTGATGACGATTACAAAGCTCAGAGATGGGGACTTTACCCTTGATTCCTTCGAGAACGATTCAAGCTTTTGTTTGTTGGTCCATTTACGGTTTTTCATACGAACTCCTTTCGCTTCTCAAGGAGCTCAATTCTACACTTTTTGGACCGTTAATTAAACGGGGAGCAGTATAAATCTTAACCGATGCCAAGCGTTTGGACCAAAAGCGTGGGAAGCTGGCGCCGTGGACATTCGCCTGGCGGGTACGTTTGATCAAAGGAAGACTTTTAGATTTTGCCTGTCAGCCTTTTAAAAATAAAAACTGGAAGCGATAATCCAAGAGATTGTTGAAGTATTATGAAGAGATCCTGACTTTCCTGGAAGTCCCAGGATTGCCACAGGACAATAACCACGCTGAGAGAATGATTCGTCCTAATGTGATCTTCAGGAAGATTTCATTCCAAAATATGTCTCGAAAAGGCGCCGACGCTCATGAGGTGTTGATGTCACTTTTGCAAACTCTCCGGCTCCAGAAAAAAAATCCGATCGAATTTTTCAAGACCGCTTACCTGCGCCACCGCCAGGAAAATCCCGTCCCCATCCTATCCTTTCTCCCCTCCCGCTAAGGGATTACTACTTATCCCTCTCTGCTCCCTGTATCAGTTTGGCAGGGTACCTGAACGGTAATAAAGTCCTTAAATCCTGGATTTTTAATCATCTTTATAAAACATTAAAATAAGTCTAAACCTCCTAAATTAAATACCTTGCAATTTTACGTCCTCAAAAATATGTAAATCCATCTAAATAAACAACTTAATAAATTTAATACAATTAGGTTTTATGGTTTGACAACGCTAATCGGTGCGGTTAAACTTCAAATGATTAAATACTTTTAATAACTATTATATTATAGTTTACACAGATTACCTGTCTTTGTGTTTATTTTATCGGTAAAAAACCATGCACGAGAGCCAAAAAAACCAATGTCACTGATTGAGTACCAAGGTAAAAAAAGGCCTCTTAGTTTAAGGCTCATCAGCCTTAGTGTTATTGTCACGTTTCTCACCACTCAGTGTGATCTGCAATTTGCATTTGCGTTTAGTCCTGCACTCCCACCAGTCATGAAGATAACCGACCAAAGTCATCTTGGGTCAAATGAAGCAACAGAAGATGTTCACCACATGCAGGATTTTGGAGCTAGGCGCATTGAAAAGGATATGAAACAGTCGGTCCAAAAATTTAAAGCAGATACAGATTTTATTCCTGAGCCTGAGCCTTTCACCGGATTTGTCAATGTCGAGCAGCCGGTTCAAAATAAATCTGGAGAAGTTTCATGCCAAGATGATGGAAATACAACCACGTGTAAAGTTCCGAATGCAGAGTCAAAAGATTGTTCCACACCTGATTCTAAGTGTGCTTATTACAAGATGGATCAAGAGCATGAAAACCGTATTTTAGAGGTTGGGGACTTTACCAATTTAGAACATCCCTCTGAACTTGAAGTTAAGGAATTTCAATACGACGATTCAACATCAACTCTCAGAATTATTACGAAAGGGCTTACCGAAGAAGATCTCAGCACGTTTCAAGTTTATTCCACTCAGACCGGAAGTTACAGTCCGAATCAGTTGTTGAAGTCAGGGATTGTGTTGGAAGATAAAAATAGTGAAAAATCCTTTTTAGACTTACGTGTTTATGATTGGGAACGAAATGAGATTACCCTTTATGATCCGGTGACGGGTGCGACACAAGTATGGAGCATGGTCGACCAGAAGCCCGATCAACTTTTGGCTTTTCGCGGTTTTTTTGACCATGACGGAAATCCTGAAACCCCTCCTCAGCATTTAGACTTAGAATACCAATACGAGAAAGAACGTGTGACTCAGTATGATCATGAAAACAAGACATTTGACATCCGAAGTCTAAACGGTGATTTTATCGCCTCTGGCATTTTAATTGACAAGGGCTCAGACAGACCGATGCTTCGAATTCTTCAGGAGGCCGCTGAAGATACATACCGGTTTTATAGTGCGGACGATCCAAATTACCTCGCGGTCACCGAGCGGCTGCCGCAGGGTGGGGTTGGAAGGTTAATTGAATATCGAGGGCCTGATCCTGACAACTCTGCCGTCGTGATTCACATCGGATATCTCTATGACGATGCGAACGGAATCCTGACTTATTTGGATTATCAAAGTTCAATTTTTTATCGTGTAAGAATGCAGGTTCAAGAAGATTCAAGTCTCTTGAGTGACGGTTCGGAAATGATTGAGAAAGGAATTTTTACAACTGTCAATAATGTCAAAGAGTTTAAAGTCACACTGAAACGAGTTGGAAATATATATCAATCCTTAGATCCGAGTCATTCTGACTATATCAAAGAATTTGAAATTTCACCGGATGGGAGTCCAAGCCGCTTGGTGAGATATCGTGGTCCTCCGGCAGAAGACTCTAACGTTAACGCGCTTGAAGATTACTCCATTGTTTATGACGATGGAGCCCACCAATTTCAGTATATCGATCACCAAAATCAAACCACCGAAATCTTCCATAATGGACCGGATGGCCTTCCTTTAACTGACGATGATGTGCTTTTATTTTTTTATGATGCCACCGAAGCTAAAACATTTGATTACGTCTTCGAACAACTGTCCCAAGAAGGTATTGCCGTTGCCGCAATTGTGGACCAAATCTCTGAGCAAGACTTAAAAGAATTACTGACCCTTTATAAGGAAGTCGGCATCCTCGTTCTTTACGGCCGGATTGTGCTTTTTACCACCAGCACAGAAGACGAGATCAGAATTCTCACAGCCGTTAAAGAATTGGTGGGTGAAGCTGACCTGACTGCACATACTCATTCATTGGAAGCTGAAGGCCCGAGTGCTGTAGACTTCGAAAACGCTGGCCAAGCGACCGAATATATCGTCACAGCCAAAGGTATTTTTGCCTACAATCATGACGGAGTTTCTGCTAAAGAAGCTCCTTTTTCTTTACTGCTCGACCAGATTGCCAAAGCTCAGAGCAAATGGGATCAGACCAGTGCCAATGAGACGTTGGCACGTGCTTCTCTTCATCGTTTTATTGAATCCATGGAATCGTTTCAGCAAGCTCCGGAAGCGGAAAAAGAAGTTTTTCGCGGAGGGGAATTTGCTCCTTTAATTCTTCCAGCCGCTGATCAGAGTTTACCGATCACTCAACTTCCCGTTGTAGCTGCGGGATCATTTTCTCAAGATGCCACCACCAGCAATGAAATTTTCTCCAAGACGTTTATGAGACATCACTATCAAGGCAATTCGGGGGCCTCATTTGGCGGTGTGGTTTATAGTTACCCAAGCCTCATGAATTTAAACACGGTATTTCCAGACGGTTTGGTTTTTATTCTTGATTCTCCGGATGCAACACAAGTGGATTTGGAAATTAAAGATGAAGCAGGAAAAGTTTGGAAAGCCCATCTGGGCGAAATTAAGACAACCGGACAAAAATATTTGATTGGCTTAAATCAAATCGAAGGCATCGATCTAATAAAGGTCAAGGAAATCGTTTTGGTTTTCGCGGGAGTCGGTACAAAAACACTCAACATCGACTGGGGTCAGTGGGAATACACACCCAGCATTCTTCCCGCCGCTGATCAGAGTTTACCGATCACTCAGCTTCCCGTTGTGGCTGCTGGATCTTTCTCTCAAGATGCCACCACCAGCAATGAGATTTTCTCAAAGACTTTTATGCGGCATCACTATCAAGGCAATTCAGACGCTTCGTTCGGCGGTGTATTTTACAATTATTCCAGCTCCATCAATTTGAATGATGTTTTTCCTGCAGGCATTGTGTTTGTGCTCGATTCTCCGGATCTGACAAAAGTAGATTTGGAAATTAAAGATGAAACGGGAAAAGTTTGGAAGGCGCACATTGCCGAGATTAAATCAACCGGCCAAAAATATTTCATTACGCTCAGTCAAATCGAGGGCATCGATCGGACGAAGGTGAAGGAAATGGTTCTGGTCGTGACCGGAGCGGGTACCAAAACACTCAACATTGATTGGGGCCAGTGGAAGTTTACAACGGAGGAATTAAAAGCCTTTTCCATTGCTGAGACTTCACTGGCAAGTCATTTGAGTGTGAGTTCCGCCGGTTTTAACCGGCTCGATGTTTCATCCGTGGGTCCAAGTTTATATACAGTCAAGCTCAGCTATCAAACTACCACGTACACTTACAGTGTCAGCACAGATATTAGTACAGCAACTTTGGTATCGGAACTAAAAGATACGATTAACAAGGAATTTGATGGAAAAGGCCGAGTGATTAAAGTTACCAATGTGACTGACGGAACCGTAACCGAGTATCACTACGATGATGCGACCGAACGTTACACCATCGTGACGGGTTCAACTGTTCAAACACTTTCCTACGGAAGTGATCATAAGGCCGGAACGTCTGATGATCAACTGTTGAGTGTGGATTCAATTAATGAACAGGGAGATTCCATCACCGTTATTTTGGATTCTCTCGGACGCGCGCTGAAAATCACCAACCATACCAAAGGTACGGAAATTGAATATGCTTACGATGATGCTGCCAAAATTTATACGGTCACAAGCAATGGAACTACCCGTACATTTCGCTACGGAAATGACGAAAAGGCCGGGACCAATGATGATATTGAAATTATTGTAGAACCCCCTCCGCCCGTAGATCCCAATTTGGAATATGATTACTCCATTCCTGGAACCGTAGCCATTACCAATTTGACAACAAAGGAATATAAGCGGTACGAATATGACAGCGTGACTAAGAAGATCGGTAGAATTTTAAATACTGGTATTCGAGGTGCTGATAGCAGTTACATCGTTCAAGCTGAATATGATTATTCAACTTCAGGAACCGTGGCTATCGTACAAGTCGCGACGAAGGAATTCGTCCGCTATGAATATGACAGCCAAAATGACAAGATCGGAAGAATTCTAAGCACGGGTATCAAAGATGAGCTGGGCAATTATCTGGTCCAAACGGAATACGATTATTCCGTTTCCGGAACGGTTGCCGTTACCAATGTGTCGACCCGCCAATACACGCGTTTTGCTTACGATTCTTCAACCGGAACGATCGGGCGGATCTTAGAGGAAGGAATTAGAAATACCCAACGCCGCTATATTGTCCGGTTTGAATACGATTACTCCACCCCCGGAACCGTTGCCATTGTTGAGCTCGCAACAGGTGAATTCACGCGCTACGAATATGATGCTGCAACCAATAAGATCGGAAAAGCATTAAACGGTGGCATTCGTGACGGCGGTGGTACTTACCTCATTAAAACCGAATACGATTACTCCACCCCCGGAACCGTTGCCATTGTTGAGCTCGCAACAGGTGAATTCACGCGCTACGAATATGATGCTGCAACCAATAAGATCGGAAAGATTTTAAGTTCCGGGATTGTCAATGAAGCCGGAGTCTACACGACATTAATAGAATATGATTATTCTTTACCCGGTACGGTAGCAGCAGTCAACCTCGTCAATAAAAGTTATACGCGTTATGTATATGATGCTACGACCAACAAAATCGGAAGGGCCATCAACGGCGGAATTCGGGACGCGAGCGGCAATTATATCATCCAGACGGAATATGATTATTCGACGTCCGGAACGGTTGCGATTGTCGAGTTGGCGACGGGTGAGTTTACGCGCTACGACTACAATGATGTAACGGACACAATCGAAAAAGCGCTCAACGGCGGAATTCGCGACGGCGGAGGTGTTTACAACATTCAAACTGAATACGATTATTCGACGCTCGGCAATGTTCTGATCAAAGACTTGCCGCACTCAACGTTTGGACGTTATGAATACGATGCAGCACAAAACAAGATCGGCCGTGTTTTAGAAAATGGTTCGATTAAGGACAGCACGCTCGTTGTTGAAATGACCTTCGAATATTTACCTGGAGGTATCCGTGTTGTCAGAGACTTAATCCGTAATACCGTCAGTTACTTTGATGTCAATGACAATCTCACCAAATATAAAAATGCCGACGGAGTTACAACCCATTTTGCAAATGGATTAATTATGCTCATTGAAGACGCAGACGGAAAACCGATTAGAACCTATAACTATAATTATGATGTGGATGAGAAAACCATTTTAGGAGCTGATTTTACCGACAAAACCGGCGCAGCCGTCGTGCATCAAGTTGTAGATTCCAGATTGAACAGAAATATTTACGATGTAGGCGTCACTGAAAATTTTATAACCGATAAGCTCGCAAATAAGGATTATGTGGGCACCGACATCCTCGCCGATATCAGACTAATTAATCAGGAAGATGGAAATACGACGATCTATTTGAGCAGCGGAAATGTGATTCGCTTCAAAAAAGATCCTGCCTTGGGTCAGAATGAAGTCATTGATGAGATTATTAACCTGAAGGGGAGAAGGCAGCGTTACATTTATTTCGTAGACGAACTTCCGGCGGATCATCCTTACCGGATTTATGCCGACTCCGATTTAACGGATCGTGATCTTTCAGTTCTTTTGGATAATAATGACGAAATTATCGGAGCTATTGTTTATCTCAAAGAAGGCAGTACCGATGTTACCAAACTTGATGCTTCAAAAGAACCAATGATTGATTTCACGCTCGAATGGGATGGGCGTGTGCGCTATTACATTTACAATGACGATGCCAGTTTAGATCTCGATCGGATCGTAGAACGTGAAGTTCATCAAGAAGATCGGAAAGCGCGAATCCTGAGCCAAACCTATTTTCAAGATGGAAGCGATAAGATCAATTTTATTCTCTCCTATGCCAATGATGGAACTACCGCACTTCAGCGCAGTGAATATAAATATGATGACGACCTACCTCCTCAGCCCGATCGTGTCTTACAATTTGATGTCAGCAGGGAAGCAGATCCGACGGTCGGAGGTACTTTACAGGCGACTACCTATTATAAGAAGTCGTTCTTTAATCCCGATCAGGACATTTTGGTTGACTATATTCAGGACCGAAATGGAAACAAGAACATCTATTTTTATACCCCGGAAGAATATATCAGTAGAGTTGTTTTCGAAGATGCAAGCGGTGTCAAGATTTCCGAGACCTTTTATGAAAAAGGTCCTTTTTTCAATGACCGAATCTGGCGTACTTTAGGTTTTAAGGATGATCCGACGAGCGAGGATCCTAAAGTCGTTGTGCCGGAGGCACAGGCCATTTACGAATATGATGATGCCAGTAAAATCAAAACGTTAAAGCAATATCGCATTGTAGGTGAGCCCGATGATCCGGCCAATATTGTGGATGATCAATTGGTTGGCGAAACGCTCTTCGAAAATGGTTTTCCAATTATTGAATTCAGCTACCGTTGGGGTGATTTCGATGCGGAACCAACGACTCCTCCAACGAGTATTTTGGAACGCTACTCAGTTATGGCTTATATCGACGCAGCAGGAACTACCAAATACAGTGATTCCTATCTTGTCCAAGATGAATCTGACCTAACACCTGCACTCATTGCAGAAAAAATTGCGACAAGTCCCATTGATACGATTGTAGAAGCAGTTCAAGCGCTTCTCACTGATCCGGTGAGTAATGACCATTTATCCTCGCGAGTTTATTTTAATTTAGTGACGGGACGTTCAGTTTATTCTGTTTCTTTAAGTTCCGCGGGAGTTCCTGTCGGCTTAAGCGTTTTTCATTATGATGATACAGGAGACGGAGATCTCCAAAGTATTGACCAATGGGATATTCGCGGTGACACTAATTTTTCTATTTTACCGGACACCGCTTCCGGCGTCGTCATTCCTACGGATCCCACCAAATTAAAGTCTACGGTTTACTTTAGTGAAAATGGAAATCGGACGGAACTTTCAGTCAGCTACACCTATGGGCCTGGCCTAGAAAGAAAAATTGAACAATATACGGTATTTAATTACTCGGTTGATAAAACAAGGCTGGTTTCAAATGATACGTACACCGTTAAAAATGATCCGGACATTACTTGGGACGCTATTTTAGAAGAGATCGCGGTCAATCCCAGTATTGATTTGATTTGCGATGCCATTACCGAGCTTCTTAAAAATCCTACCAACGATGACTTGCTGACTTCTCGGGTTTTTCTGGATGACAACGGTTCGCCGGTTCTCAGTTTTCAGATCAACGAAGAGCGAAAAGTGAGCGGCGTTTCTTTTTTCAAGACGGACCCAGATTCTGGAAGGACGCTTTGGGTGGATTCTTTGGAGCTCATTGATCAAGATTCTGTCAATCCTGGTTTTCAGCTTGCTTCTTTCGACTCAGCTGCAATGGCGACATGGAATGCTCCCGCCGTGGCGGCGGTTTATAGTCCAGACAAAGTTTTAAGCCGAACTTTTATGGATGCTAACGGAAATCCACACCTTTCAATTTCCATCAATAAGGATGGTCAAGTAGATTCTGTTTCTCTGTTCCAAGTTGATTCAGAAACGGGAAGGACGCTTTGGGTCGATTCAATGAGACTGACCGATCAAGATCCTGCGGTGGGCGGGCTTCAGTTGAAAGCCTTTGATAAAGATAAAATGATAGCAAGCGATGCCCTGAGCGTTACAAGTATTTATGAAGAAGATAAGTTCCAAAGCCGGACATTTTTGGATGCCAAGGGCGATGCGGAATTATCCCTCACCATGGACGAGGGGCAGCGAGTGATTGGTGTTACGACATTGAAATTCGAACATGGTCCTTCTGCTGATATTCAAACGATTAACAATCACCTCATGAAAGATCAAGATGGGGTTATCGAAGGAACACAATTTGCGATATTTGATCCGATTGGCATGAACGCTGCTTCCGTTACCGCCATTGCGATTCTTTATGAACCTGTTAAATATGTAAGCCGAACTCAAGTTACAACTGAAAATGGTCTTCCAGTTCTGAGTCAAACCTGGACGTATACCTCAGATGGACTCACTCAAGAATCTTATTCAGAGACTGATTTCACAACAGCCGTCTTTGATGACCAAGGCAATGTAGAGTCTGGTTTCATTCTCACCCAGACGTGGAAGGATGATACCAAAGCCATTATTCAGTCTAAGACCAAAGTCACCTTTGAATCAGGTAACCCCAAACTGTCCCAAACCTGGACCTATGCCTCTAATGGAATTGCACTGGAATCTTATTCAGAGACTGATTTCACAACAGCCGTCTTTGATGACCAAGGCAATGTAGAGTCTGGTTTCATTCTCACCCAAACGTGGAAGAATGATTCAAAAGCCCTTCTTCAGTCTAAGACCAAAGTCACCTTTGAATCAGGTAACCCGAAGCTCTCACAAACCTGGACGTATGCCTCTAATGGCATTGACCTTGAGTCTTATTCAGAAACAGATTTCACAAATGCGGTCTTTGACCGGAATGGAAATGTAGAAAGTGGCTTCATCCTCACCCAGACGTGGGATAAAGGTTCGAAGCTCGAATCCAAAACAAAAGAAACCTTTGAATCAGGGAACCCCAAACTGTCCCAAACCTGGACGTATCCCTCTAATGGAATTGCAATGG
>OBEQ010782248.1_pt1 | contig 10107 bp, 18 predicted proteins | sample 1670901 | NCBI WGS metagenome assembly OBEQ01 (sample SAMEA104232315, study PRJEB22302) | groundwater metagenome | biome: forest; feature: aquifer; material: groundwater | place: USA | collected 2011-08-07 | depth 5.4 m | reverse complement strand
TGTTTGTTACCCGGCGGGGCGAGACTTCAGAGATGGGCAGGAGGGCTCAAAGCCCGCCGTACTCGTCGAGTGAAACTATTGCGCCGTAGGGGAATATTTTCTTTACCGTGACTAAGACGAACTCGTCTAGCACTGGGTAATTAGATGCCACTTTTAGAGTACCTCAAGTACCCTTGCAGCAACTGCCGCCCGCCCGCCTGTGGGCTTGATGCAGAGGCTGCCGCACTTGGGGCAGTTCACTTCAGTCTTTGCGTCGCCGAATGTTACGAACTCGTTGCTGCAATCGCATTGGACTTTCAAAAACTTGCTCATTTGTTATCACTTGGTTGTCTCGGCCTTTTTCTTCATGCGGCCGCTTATAACGCGCTCGTGCTTTTTCTTGCACACCGAGCACTCTAGCATTATCTTGTTTCTTATGCCTTGCTTCTTTACCTTGGCCTTGCCTTTTACCTTGCCGTGAAAGCCTGCTAACTTGCGGTCGTGCTTTCGCGTACCCCAGGCTAGTGTTCTGCCTGCCTTGAACTTTGAAGTGCTGACTTTAACCTTGTGTTTTGAGTGCTTCTTGCAAGTGGGGCAGTAAGCGTTGATTTCTTTTGGTATCATCATATTTTCTTTCACTACACCTTTATTGCAACAGCGCCTTTCTTTGACAAAAGAGACGCCTGCCTTTCGCTTAATTCGGCTTCCTGGCCTTTCAAAAACGGGCCTATGGTAGTATTCGAGTCAACGCCTGCAATCTGCGGCAGGTCAACCAAGAATTCAACCAAAATCTTTTTCGGTTGCGAAACAACAGGAACTGCAGGTCCAACGGGAACTGCGCCTCTTGATTCCGTGCTTAAAGCCGAGTTAAACGACGTTAGAAGAGTGATTAGCGACGTATATAACTCTTTTTCCTGCCTGGCGAGGCCGTTACTGTCAACTGAGTTGTTCTTCATGTCCCGAAACGCTTTAAAAAAAATCTTGTGCTTCCTCTGCTCGAAAATGTCCTTGAGAACCCGGTCGGAGTTCTCAAAGGCTTTGGCTCCCTCAAGCGAAAAGCCCGATTCAAGCCTGCATCGCAAGTCCTTGATGAAAGAAAGGTACTTGTCGTAAAAATCGTCATCGAGCTTTGACAATGAGGAATAGTTACGCTCCTGCAGCTGGACCTTCCTAACAGCCTCAAAACTAACTTCCATGGAAAAAAACACTCTTTAAAACAATTGCAGACGGCAGTTAAAAAAACAAGGGGGCGAACTAAGGCAAAAGGCATTTGGGCATAGGGAAGAGTCAGTCTAGTTCTTCGCGCGTTAGGCCTGTTGCTTTTAATATTTCCAGTAAGACTCCGCGGGATAGTTCATCGTGCATTGGCACGGTCAGGGGAGGCTTGATTGGATGCCGCAAGTGCACGTGGCTTCCCTTCTGGTCATGAATTACGTAGCCTAGTTTAAGCAATTTCTTTAGGACTTCCCTTCCTGATAATACGGGAAGTTTCATGGTTAGAAAGCAACCTCAACTGCCTTTACGTTTGAAGGCATTCTAAGCGGCAACCCTTCTTGGCCTAGGCTTGAGACGTGCAGGTCAATGGCCTCTTTAATATTGCCTAATGCCTCTTCCTGGGTCCTGCCTTGGGAAATACAGCCGGGAAGCGATGGAACGGTTGCAACAATCCAGCCGTCGTCTTGTTTTTCAAGTAAGACCTTAAACTTCATAATTGAAACACCTTTTAAAAGAAGTTGAACTGGATAAAATAAATACTCTTGGCAAACGCCGGAAGGGTTTTCAGTTTTTCTTTATGACGTTTGCGTACCGGTCAAATGCTACGAAGCTTTTTTCCGCGCCTGCAGTCCAGTACACTACCCAGCTGTCTTGAGCTAGGCCTTTTGAGAAGGCGTCAAAGGCCTTTTGATCAAGCCTCTCGCATTGGTACTGCGGGTCTTTATAGGCTAGGTAAAACGCACAGCCGTAAGCACCTGGCGAGTTTGAAAGTGGGACTACTTTAGAAGAGGTGATGAGTGCTTCTTCGGGGTAGCTTAACAGGTTCTTTGGCTGGCAGTCGTGAACCAGCACTTCCTCGCGGTAGCGAATGGGCAGCAGGCGGTAGCTTCGCTTTGCAAGCAAGGGGCAGGTGGAATGTGCGTTGTACGAAAGCAAAAGTTCAACTGACCATTCACCGCTTTGGTTTTCAACGCTTAAAACGCGCTTTTCGGCGTCAATTTGCCTTACGTCCTGCAGCACATAATCAACGGCTTGCGAGCTTGAGACAACAGTTCCTGCCGTGGGGGAAAGATTTGAGTAAACCCACCAGGCGACTATGAGCACGCCTAGGACTAAAGCTAGCTTCTTAAACATTTTACTTAATCACACACTTTACTTGCTATGGCATGAAATAATAATTTTTGGTTTCAGGAACAGGGCACGGAAATGCTGCGAAGGGGCTTTCCTGCCTCGTTAACTGCCACTTGAAACGAGGTTGAGTTCTTTAAGTCAACCGTCCAGTTCCATGAAGTGGGCGCGCTTTTCTTCACAAAGGCAAAAGTTGAGTTGCCTGCCCAAAGCGAGTAAGACCCGCTTGCGTTCACTTCAAAAGACGAGTCAAAGCCGGGGGAAACAGGCAGGCTTTGGCAGGAAAAAGAAAAGCCATTTAGCCTGTCGTACAATAGCATATCGCCTTGCACCAAATACTCCAAGGCCTTTGCGGAATAAGTCTCCTGCCTTGCGTTTAGCTGGGCGCAGAAGTCAGCGCCGCTGCAACCTTTGGCAAATGCCGAGTCTACAGCCGCGTCTTCGAACGCATGCTTGACAAAGGGAAGGCCGTCTGCAAAGCGCCTGGACACAGTAAGCGCGGCATAGGAAGAGAGGTCGGATTCAGACTGGGTGCCTCGGCTGTAAACCATGCCAAGCACGCCAATTGCCACTAGCAGGCAAAGCGCACTGATTAACCCAGTTGCAAATGCTTTTCTTCTCATTTCAAAGACACCCATCCCTGTTTCAAGCCATTTCCGGCAAGCAAGTCAGAAGCAGTCATGCAAGAAGTTGTAGAGCAGACAGGATAGTCATATTTAGAAGACTTTATCGAAAAAGGCCCTGAATCAGGGGAGGAAGTTGAAAAATTACCAGGAAGGCCTAGTGAAGTAAAATTACCCGCGGGCACGTTAAGCGATACTGCGTCAAGGCCAACGCTGCTTGCGTAAAACTCGCCCCTTGCAACGGATGAAAACTGGAAGGCGAGCAATAGAACTGCTGCGCCCAAGGCCAGGCTGAGGGAGAACAAGGCATCGGAAGTGAGGATAAAACCTTTTTTCTTCATTCGCATGACCTCACTTCCATTTTACAAAAGCCCTGCGGACAGGCGACAATGCGCTGGGAAGATAAGACGTTTCCGGTGCAGGAAAAGCCAGTGCAGGTGCTTGTGCCATTGGAATAGCTCAGGCAATAGTCCGGGTGCCTTGCAGGCATATAGCCAGAGACTGCCATTTCCGAAACCAGCTCGCCTTTGGAAAAGTCAATAGCCCGGTTGTTTTGGGAAAAGTGGTAGGTGTTAACCAAAATCCCTACTGCCAAAACCAAAATGGATATGGCAACCACGAAGTCCATGCTAAAGAGCTGTCCTCTCAAGGCAAGCAACCCCCTAGTGAAAACTGTGCCGAGGCGTTAGACTTCCTCATGCAAACTTGCGCCTGGCCAGGGCAGGTCACGTCAACAAAGCCGGGTGTGAAGTCGCAGAAGGAAGAATTGCTTGAAACAACGCCAAAAACAGACGACACGCTTGCCTGGCCTCCTGATAACGTAACGCGATAAGGCACCAGACCCTTCTCGCTGATTAGGCAGCCTAGCGAGACAGTAACTTCAGTATCAAGCACGCACGATGAGTCGGCGGCTGAAGCAACCTTGGCTGAAAAAGCCCTCGCCTGCTCGCGAAGCGCAGTATCGTCAGAGCGCACTACAGACACGAAATTATTCAGCCACAGCAATACCAGGATAAAGGCGGAAAAAACGAAGAATAACTCAATAGACACTTGCGCACGCATAGGAAAAGGAACGAAAACAAAGTTAAAAAAACCAACTATAAGGCCGGAAAAGGAAAAAGGCGAAAGATATTTCGGAACCCGCAAGGGCATTTTTACCAAGTCAATTGTACTTAAGGAAAAAAACATCATACTGAAATCCCGAAGGCAAATAGCAAGGCCGGGAGAATCAAAGCGCCGACACAGTTTGCCCTGTCAATTCCGTAAACCAAAGGCACGAGGCCCACTAGGGTTGCGGCCAATAGAACAGTTAAGCCAAGCGCCCCGCTTGTGAAAAAAACACCTAACACAACGAGGAGGAAAATTATTTTCTTGAATTTTTCGCCGAAGCTAAAAACGAGGCGGTTGCCGAAAAACAGCACTGCCAAGACAGCGGCACAAGCGCCGAAAAGCCCGGCTGACGCAACATCAATAAAACCTGCTTGCTTTCCGAGGAAAAAAGCCGCAAAGCCAGAGCGTGCCTTGCCAAGCAGGAAAACCGACACCAAGTCAAAAAAGGCCTTTGAAGAGGCAATGGCACCCGTCAAGACGAGGAAAGACTCTGGCGAATTCTCAAGGAACAGGAAGGCAAAGGACGCAAGGAAAGAAGGGCTTAAGGCGGGGAGCAATACTGAAAAAGCACCCAAGAGGGAGCCTGCCAAAACCAACGGAAGGCTCACTTCCAAAAAACCACCTTTTGCGTCAGCGGGTTTTCCGTCTTTTTCGTCGAATGAAAAAAGCAACGCAGGCAAGCCAAACAGCCCTGCTAGCAGGGGGAAGAGGGAGTCAAGCAATGGAAGGTTGAAAACCGCAAGGCCAAGCAGGCCGGATAGGAGGAATGCAAAAAAAGCGTAGAAAGAAACGCCGTTTACAAGGAAAAAAACCAGGACAACCGCAAGCAGGACAAAGCCAAGGAAGGGCTTTATTGCAAGCGAAATTATTGGAAGCAAAAACCAGAAAAGCGGAAGCAACGCAACTGAGGCAATTAGGCCAAAGAAAAACGAGAGGACTAGAAGACGAAGCGCCTTCAAACCTTCGCCTTTCCTCGCCATCTCTTGCGAAGGCAGGACTGCAATGCCGCTCGCGTCGCTTGGAATGCCGAAGAAAACACCTGGCACGAAAGAAAAGACAATTGACGCAAAGCCAAAGGCTGACACGAATAAAACGCCGAAAGGGCCTGCGAATGAAATTAGGAAGTTAAGGTGAAGGAAGGGCAATAGCCCGATTAAACCTGCAAGAAAGCCAAGGATTACCTCTGCGAAAAACATTTGCTAGGACACCTCAACATTTTTAGCAAGCAAAACAAGCCCAGCCTCGAGGCGCCCTTCTATAACCACGCTTTTTCCGGAGAGGTCTTTTTGGTTGAAGGCAATTACGTTAACGCAGTTTTTCGCACAGACGAAAAGCCAGTTTCCCTTCTGTGAAATAACCTTGCCCTGGAAAGACACGCTTTGGCCAATATCGGCCGAACTTGCACCAACAATTCTCTTCGCGGGAATCAAATGGCCAAGGAAAAAAATGGACAGCACGGCAAAGCACGCCAACGGGAGGAGGAAATTTTTCACGGGAAAGCAGAGGCGCAAAAGAGGCTAAATACAGGAGGTTGACTGGCGATCAACCAAAGGGGAATTAAAGGGGACAAACTGAAGTGCAGTTGTAAAATGAAAGTTTATCCAGATGCAAACATAATAGTGGCGCTTGTGCTAGGCGAAGAAGAGGAAGACTTGGCCGAGTTATTCCTAAAGAAAAGCGCGGACTGCCTTTATTCAATAGTAGTTTCAAAAACCACTTTTGGCGAGGTAAGCCAAAGGCTCGAAAACAAGGGCACGCTATTGCTCCAAAAATTCATTGACGACTTCACCCAGGCGAAAAAACTAGAGGTAATACAAAAAAGCAAAGATGATGAAGAAAAAGCAATTGAACTCAATGAACAGACAAGCGGAAAATTCGGCGTGAACGACTTTATCCACGCATTGCTTGCGAAAAAGCATGCAGATGTTTTCGTGACAAACGACCGGTTGTTCACCAAGAAGGCATCAGGAATGGTCAAGACACTTTCGCTAGGAGAATTCCTAATGCGGCTAAAACCGAAGGCCTGAAATTGCCTTTTTCTCCCGCTTGTCAAGCAATGCCACTGCCTTCCTCGCATCACCACCCGCTTCTTTAAGCGCATTTTTCCACTCCTTCCTGCGCCACGCTCCAGGTTGGCCGCTTGGCTTAACCCTGCCTTTCAAAGCCCCTTTCAGCACTTCGGCGTTTTCATAAAGCAAGCTCCTTAGCCACTCCCGCAGCACTTCAGTTTTTGAGGCATAGCCATGCCCTTCTACATAACGTTCCAGCGCAAGGTTCATCTCCCTAGGGATCCTCAAGGAAACAGTCACCAGCTCAACCATAAAAAGAATAACACCTTTGAATTACATTGTAATACATTGTAAAACAAGGCATTTAAGAAACTTTCTCAAAGCACTTGCTAAACAACGCAAATCGGCTTATCCGCAGCCAGCCCTTTTTGCACCTTGAGTTCGACTAAGCCTGTCTTTTTTTTCCTGCATTCGACCACATATACGCCTGGCTTTACGCGTCCGTGGATGTTTTTCGCTACTTCAACCGTTGCAATTCCCTTGCTCCAGCTAATTACCTTGGCCTGAATTACCATCGGGAGGAGGAACTTTAGCAAGAGGAAGAAAACGCCGAAGAGGAAGAAGGAGACGAGGAAGAAGAGCATGCCGTCAAGTGCCTTGAGGAAGAAGAGCGAAGAGAGAACGGCGATTACGCCAAAGAAAATGCAGTAGTAAAGCGCAACTTTGCGGTCGTGGGCGGGCAGGCTTTTTGATACAACGACGCAGGCAATGAAAACTGCAATTGGCGCAAGCACTCCGAAAATGCCATAGGTGAGGGCGAAGGGCGAGGCTAGGAGGAGCAGGCAGAGGAGCTGGAAGGCTAGGAGTTTAATTTGGGTCATGTTTCGTTAAACCACGCAGTAGATCAGGCTTGCGGAAGAAGCGCAGTAGCCAGAAAAGCTGTTTGCAGGCGACAAGGTGGACTGGATTGCAAATGCAATTTTACTCTTGAGGGAGTCAGGCACTGCAACTGGCGCGTGGGTTTTCCTGTCAAGCAGGCTTACTACCACATCCACGCGGCCGCCTTCTTTCTCAACCATGCGCAAGCCGGTAAAGACCTCGTTGTCGAGTCCGGTTAATGCAGTGCGACTTGCGGCGGTTGCAAGCGAGATTTCAAACTGCCTTAAGGCTGGTATTACCATGACCACAAGCAGGCCCATTATTACCGAGAGGACCACTAGGAATTCGACACTGCTTTGGCCCCTTAACCGCATTTGCCTCACGCGCAGTTCACCGCTACGTAAGAGTCAGTAACACTCGCAGTCACAGGGTGCCAGCCGGGCGAAACGCCGCTATTGCCGCAGTTGAACACCACAGGCAGGCTCACAAGCAAGGCCTGGCTCTCAACCTTGTTCTTCGAGCCTTCCAGGTAAAGCGAAGAGAGTGAGCAGTAAATCTTTTTCGTGGACTCGTTAGTGAAAAAACAGCTTGCCTCGCTGGGCACAAAAACAGTTGCGGAAACAGAAGTGCCAACACCCCCTAGGGAGGCATAGTCAACCAAATAAGCAACGGAATCAACCGAGTTCTTAGTTATAACGGCTGAATTCAAAAACCGCGCGCGGCCGCCTTCCAGCACCGCAACTGAATAAAGCGGCACCAAGAACGCCAGTATTATCGAAAGCACCAGGAAAAAGTCAATGCTGAACTGCGCGCGCATAAAGAAAACAACTCAACCAAGTTTTAAAAAGGCATTTGAAACGCCTCTGGGCAATTCCCTTCACCCAAATAAATGCCCGAGTGACCCAAGCAGTTTTTCCAGCCAGTTTGAATTAGCCGAAACTGCAAATCCGCTTAATGGGCTTGAGCTTAAAGATGACAGAGGGCCTTGGGCGGAAGCGTGTGCAGAAACCTCTTCCTGCGTCAAGGCCTTGCTGTATAGGGTGAATTCGTCAAACACTGCGTTTGCGTAATTGCCTTGGCCGAAAGCCAGCCTTCCTCGGGATTCAAAGCTAGGCATTGAAATGGTTTGGGCCGTGCATTTTTGCGAGCCGTCTACAAACACCCTGCTGCCTGCCTTATCCCACACTGCCGCAACATGCACCCATTTTCCGGGGGCAAAATCAGCTGCGTCAAAGGCGCAGTCGTTGTTGAATAAGTCGTCAGCCCACATCATGCGGAAGTACACTTGGTTGTCAGACCACTTGAATAGCGAGAGCGAGTTTTGCAGGTCTAATTCAGCGTCGTCGCGCGTCTGGAACAGCCCGTGCGGCTGGGAGTCTTTCCCGCTCCAGCTTGGCTTTACCCAGAACTCAACCGTGCCTTTTTCCTGCGTGAGGCCGGTTGGTATTGCAAGGTAGCTTGAGCCGTCGAGCGAGATTGCGTTCCCATACTTTCCTTCTGCTTTTGAGGCCGTCCCTTTGACTGCCGCGTTGTTGTTGTTGCCTGACTTATCTGCAATGTTTTCGCCAACTTCCTCGAAGTCATAATATTCGGTTACCCCGCCTGGCAGCGCGCCTTGGGGCTTTAATTTATACTCGGCAGTGCAGGACGCGTCGCCTAAGGAAGCGCTTGCGGTTTGCTTCTTTTCAGAATCAACCTTCTCAAACTTGCATTCCCTTTCTGCCGTCGTGCCTTTAACCAGTTCAACTTCCTCGCCCTCGTCGTCCTCGAAGCATTTAACCAAAACCTTGCCTTCAATCGCCGAGTCAAACTCCACGTCAAGCTTTAGGTTTTCCTTCCCGCCAACCACGCTATCCGACGAGGCTGAAAGCTTGCAAGTTGGGGCGGGAGTTGGACTAGGGGAAGGCGAAGGACTCGGACTTGGGGACGGCGAGGGATCTGGGGATGGACTTGGGTTTTCCTTTTCCTTATCCTTTTCCTTATCGAGCAAGTCCTTTGGCTTTTTCAAAATGTCGCCGAGCCCGACGTCAACATCAATAGGTAAATCAATTATGGAAACATCACCTTGCTTCTTTTCAGAGCCTGCCTTTTCGCCTGCGCCTAGTGAAACCCCGATTCCAGTTAAGCTGCCCGCGCTTTTACCGCCGCTGCTTAACACACCGCCTGAGCCAAGGCCCGAAGAAGTTGAACTACCTGCGCCTGCTGAAGAACCTGTTGCGCCAGCCCCGCCCGAATTCTGGCCGCTGCCGGCAGCTCCTAGTGAAGTGCCGATTCCAGCCAGGCTGCCAAGCGAGCTGCTGCCTGCATCCGAACTGCCTGCACCTGCCGAGTCGCCGCTTGAACTGCCTGAACCACTGCCTGCCCCGCTTCCGGCTCCACTACCAGCGCTTGAACCTGCACCGCTTGAAGAACCGCTGCCGCCTGAAGAGCCTGAAGCTCCGCTTGAACCGCCGCTGCTTCCGCCGCTTGAACCGCCAGTTGAACCGCCCCCAGTGCTTCCGCCAGCGCCTGAAGTGGTGAAGGCACTGTCGGCTGAAACCGCGCAGTTTGACGCATGGTCGCACGACCACACGCGGTAGTGGTAAACAGTGCCGCTTGAGAGTGAGGAGAGGTCGACAAAGTGGGTGGTTACAAGCGAAGTTGCTAAGGTCGAGTTGGTGCCGTAGCTTGTGGTAGTGCCGTACTCTGCCTTAGTGTCAGCGGCCTCCCCGGTAAGCCACGCAACGGTTGCGATGTTTGCGCTCACCCCGCCTGCGCTCACGGCTGAAATTACAGGCGCGGTTCGGTCAAGCGTTACTGTTACCGAAGAGCTGCCGCTGTTAAGCGCAGAGTCAGTGCAGGCGACTAGGTAAGTGTGAGATGATTCAGAAGAGGCCGACACACTGAAAGAACTTGCAGAGCCGCTTGTTGCACTCGAGCCTGTCTGATTCGACGCTCCGTCAACCGAAAGCGAGCAGGTAAGCGAGGTTGAAGTCTCGTCAGTTGCAGTGAATGATATTGTGATTGAAGAGCCGCCAACGAAAGCACTCGCGGCGGGTGAGGAAATCGAGACGGTTGGCGCGGTTGAATCCCCTGCCGATGCGGTTGAATTCTTGTAAACACTTCGGTTTCCGGATGCAAAGGCGCAGTTGTTTGCCTCGTCGCAGGCGAAGGCGTTCCACAGA
>OBEQ012945239.1_pt1 | contig 10108 bp, 9 predicted proteins | sample 1670901 | NCBI WGS metagenome assembly OBEQ01 (sample SAMEA104232315, study PRJEB22302) | groundwater metagenome | biome: forest; feature: aquifer; material: groundwater | place: USA | collected 2011-08-07 | depth 5.4 m | reverse complement strand
CTCCATCACGAGAAATAAATCCAAATCCTCTATCTGTTTTTGTTTTAATTGTTCCGTTCATAGTATTTTTTTATGCAGATATACCTTGAATACGTAATTCCGCTTAGCCTGTGAGGCTTGAGAGCGATAGTAGTATGATAACCTGCAGTGTCTCCTTTCTGTACATACATTATAACAGGTTAAACTTTATTAGGGAAATAGATATTCCAAACGGGTGTGGCAAACAGGAATAATTTTTGAAAGTACTCTATTATAGACAAATTCGAACCTATTTCAAAGAAAATTTCTGACCGCTTTGCTCCGGCGCGGCCGCCCTCCGCGCCTCCGCTTTAAAACATTTTTTGCGCGCGCGATTTTTCTCTCCCGCCTTCGGCGGATCGAGTTCTGTTGGATTTATAGTAGCACAAAGCCTAGTACGTCGTGATTCCGTATCAACCCACCCACCCGAAAACAATATTGATGGCGGCGACCCCGCCTTGTGCGAGAGGCCACGCTAGGGCGTGGCTTGCCCGTGTCATGGTTATTTACGACCTTGTACAGTCTCTATCGGAGTATTTCTTCCTTTAGTACGTCCTGCAGTCGGCGGGATGATCCGCTATTGCCCCCGCCACTTTTATCGTATCCCTGTCCAGCGTTCGTACCTCGTGGTAGTTCGGGTGGCTCGCCACGTTTCTTTTTTCTGTAATAGTAATTTTCTCGTGGCTCGCTTTTAGGAGAGCCGCCTATACGAAGATATGGGTATCACGGTTGGCTTTTCGACGGCAGCTCTCCTTTTAGCAGGTATTACCTGAGGGGCGAGGGCAGCGGAGCCGCAAGAGATTATGATTAAGAAAATGTGTTGAGCGTGTAAGTGTATGAATAGAGATTGATCGGTGTGGTTTTGATAGCGGGTAGATGAGTGAGTGATGTGATGTATTTGTGTTGGTTGATTGTGAATTGATGTGTGATAGATATGATGACTGATATGTGTGAGTGATTATCCTCCCCTTATATATAAGGAATAAGAGGGAAAAGTAAAAAGAAGAAATGGCTCTGTGACGGTCTAAAGTAAAATATTTCATTACCTACCGGTAGGTAATGGATTTATTCTCCTATGTATATAGGAATAGAGGTAAAAAAGAAAACAAGAAATACCGTTATATCAACCCAAAATATCACTTCCATTGTCCTATCGGGCTAGGACAATATTTTTTCAAAAGCTAGCAATTTAGATAGTTTGGATTTATACTCTGGGAAAGAAATATCAAATCTTGAAATATGTCTTTTATCATTAATTCTTTAATCGCGCTGCTGCTCTTTGGGTTGGGCTACGTAGATGGCCCTACTAAATTTGTTGAAAGAATTAATGTTCTATCTCAAAAAATCATAACAATTCAATCCACGCCTTCACCGTCACCAAGTGTTTCTCCTGCGCCAACAAAAAGCTATGAAGATTTACAATATGAAAATCCAAACAAAGTCTTAAATGATAATGCTGGATACCAATGTCCAAGTGTAGTGGTGATAAACAGCTGGATTAAACGTGTTCTAAAAGATAAAACTAATCTCGATGATGATTCTGTGCATGTGCTATTTCTAGATAATAAATTACTTTGGGCATGCCTTGTTGTCCATCAAGATCAGTATGGTGCCCTCAACGAAGAATTAAGATCAGCGCCTACGACGACAGTGATGACTACTGTGATCCCAACAGCATCCACAGAAAATACAAATAAAATTTTGAATAGCTTGGTTAAACATCACGCATGTTCACAAGATGGAAAATGTTTACTTGTCGAGGGTGAAGGATCAGATGAGTGTTCCATAGATAAGCATTGTTGGCATTCAGAATGTAAAGACTTGAGTTGCGTTGCTGTACTTGGAAGAGGAGAAAATAAATGTACCGCTGACTACACATTTGATGGGAATAATAATTTATATAACTCACAATGTGCCCACGTAGAATGTAGAAATATGGCTTGTGTCGCAGTATCAGGTAAAGGTGAAAATACTTGTGATTCAAGTCAACTCAATATGGATTGTTATCACTATGTGTGCAGCGTAAAAACCGCTGGCAAGGGAGAAAATACATATACCTCTGATCCCCAATGCAAGCAATAGATTATTTGTCTTTCTTTGTGTTTCCTCAATAGTCATCCAATCCCACAGTCAATACAAAAAATAAATTTCGGATCATGTGAAGTATTGACATGTAGTATTAAGTAGTACTATAGTCTTTTGTATGAGAGATGAAGCAAGTAATAAATTATATACCACGGATGAAATAGCGAGCATTCTTCAAGTTGATCCTGAAAGCGTTCGGCGTTATGTACGAAGCGGAGAGTTAAGGTCTGTAAAGCTTGGAAATAAATTTATCAGAGTGACAAAAAGTGATTTAGATAACTTTATCACTCAAAGAGAGTCAACCCTCCATGTGTTGTCGCCAGTTAAATCAGGAAACATATGGCACTCACCCTTGAATGTTTACTGGCATATTCAGAAACTTATAGAAAAACTGGGTCAAGACGGCCTTGAAAAACACAAACAATATAAATCTATACGTGAATCACAAATTGCCGCAGTAATAGCACTGGTACTGTTTCGCATGAGAAATATTCCGGCTTATATCCAGATGTACAAGCCTGACCCGCCTGACGCGTTGATTATGCAACCATCTCGCACAAACAAAGGACAAATGGATATTTCAACTCTGGAAATAACACAGTATCGGGGAAATAATAAGGAATCTTTATTTGATCAACTTAAACGAACAAAAATTGGCCCTAACATTAACACACTGTCATCATTTTACATTCTCGTTGTGGATTTGTGGCCCAACGTTAAGGTCGAGGACGAAGAATATCAAAAAATAAATACTTATCTTAATGAAAATAAAACTCCTTATCCTGTCTGGGTGATACAGGAAACAGAAAAGCATCCCGATACTATGGCTGAACTTACGATACTTAACCCTGAATTGCATAAAACTCTTATTAACATAGGAGAAGCAGCACATACCTATAAACAACTAGGTGCGCCTGACGTTTTAAGAGTGAGACGGGTAGGTAGCAAGGATCTTGTTCGAACTGAAAAAGCAGAAAAAAATTATAAAGCGGCTTGGGAATCCTTTGGTAATGAATAATATGGATATATCGAATTATTGGAAATGGGTACAAAACAGATTAGCTGTTCTAACTCCTGTTTTATATTTATGTATATGGTTTATTTTTGTTTACATAAGTATTCAACTGCATATTATATGTCATGTTGACGCTGTAGCTTTTTTAACAATTTCTTTTTTTGTTATGTTTTTTGGAATGATAACAAAATCTACATCATGGTCTATTGGTAATAAAATTCTCAATGCTTCTGGAGATTCAAAAAGACACATAGAATATTCCTCTCATGACAATTGGAAGAATAGTAATGCCCAAAAAACAGGTTTTACGATTAAAATAGATCACGATGATCCAGAAGTAATTAAACAATTGATGACACATCATGGAAAACTAAGAAAAAAATAAAAACAATCATCAATAAATTTGTTATCTAAATAACTATGACACAAGGTATAAATTGGCTTGAAATATTTATCGGAGGGGCAGTCGGTTTTTTGACTGCACTATTAACCGCTTCTATATACGAATGGGTTAGAAAACCAAACCTAAAATTTAGCATAGATACAAATTCTAACGAGGGTGAGAAAAAAATTAAAAATAAGGATTATAAATGGAAATTTTTGAATATTATAGTTGAAAACCCAAAGCGCCCTTGGTGGAAAAGTTGGCTTTGGGGCAACGTTTCTGCCGAAAACGCCAGAGCATGGGTGTCGTTTAGAGATTATGAAACAGGGGCAGAGATTAGAAAGATTAGCGCAAGGTGGGCCTCCACAAAGCAACCTCTCAACGATTTCGGACGTCCAGATTGGAGTTCTCTGCTAGTAACATCAAGAGAAAGTATAGCAGTTAATGAATCATCTTCCTTGGCTGTAGCAATCAAAACAAGTGAATCTGGCGAAATTTACGGTTTTAACAACGAAAGTTATGTTTTTTATCCCGAATATGATTCTCCCTACGATTCATTATGGTCAAATCCAGAATTTGAAGTTGGTAACGATAAAAAGTATAAAATTTGCGTAAAAATACTAACAAATGGTCATGAATACAGAGAAGAATTTATCTTATTAAACCCAAGAAAAACATATAAGTCGATAAGCTTAGTTAAAATTGAACAGAAAGAATGTTAAAAAATTTGCGGGTTCTTTTTGATTCGCCTGCGGCGAATGTTCGAGCCGATCCGAGCGGAGGCGCGGAGGGCGGCCGCGCCGGAGCAAAGCGGTCAGAAATTTTCTTTGAAATAGGTTCGAATTTGTCTATAATAGAGTACTTTTTTTGATAGTTCGGCGGAGCCGGTCAAATGGCTCTGCGCGGGTGGGGTCGCGCAGAGTGTCGCAAAGGGCTGCCGGTAGTCGGCGACGAGCCGACGCTACGAGGAAAAAGAACAAAAAGAACCCGCACATATTGCTCGAAGCTCGCAATATGAAAAGACAGCTATGAAATACATACTGTACTGTAGAAAATCGACAGACGAAAAAGACAGACAAGTCCTCTCCATCGAGGCACAGATAGCAGAGTTGAAAGAGTTTGCCCAACGGGAGAAGTTTTCTGTCGTAGAAGTCATTACCGAAGCCAAAACCGCCAAAATCCCCGGCCGAGAACAGTTTGCAGAAGTTCTACGGAGAATCGAAAAAGGTGAAGCCGATGGCATTTTGTCATGGCATCCCGATCGCTTGGCCAGAAACTCCATTGACGGCGGAAAGGTTATCTATCTCCTCGACACCGGCCACCTCAAAGACCTTAAATTTCCCACCTTCTGGTTTGAAAATACTCCACAAGGGAAATTCATGCTCTCCATCACGTTTTACCAACAAGTTCGAAATCATTGCAAAGCGGTGGCGTTGGCTGCCCCCGACCAGCCGACGCATTATTTGTAAACCTCGGCCTTCGGCCTCGCTTATTTTCAGCGCGCGCGATTTTTATTCTTCCTCTCTTTGTTCGGAAGAATTGTCCTTGCCCCGCCCACCCGTGCGCGGACAATGCAATTCTCCCTAGTAGAATTTCAGCGTGTTGAGAGTTATAATTATAGAGATGAAAATTGTCATTACGGACTATATTAATATTGCTAAAGAGACAAAAGAAAAGCTCGCGAAGATACCTAATATTACTATTTATGATGATACAAGTAATGATCCGAGTGTAATAATAGACAGAATTAAAGATGCTGAAGTGGCAACTGCAAACTTTATTGATTTTACGGATGAAGTTATTAAAAATGCTCCGAAACTAAAATATATAATTTGCCCTACCAAAGGATATGACTGGATTAATGTTAAAACCGCTACTGAAAGAGGCGTCAAAGTTCTTAATTGTCCTACATTTAATGCTCAAGCTGTTGCCGAACATGCAATCGCTTTGATGTTTGCTGTTAAAAAACTTTTACTTCAATCAAGCAAATCAATATTAGAAGGAAAATATAATACTCAAGAGTTTGTAGGTACTGAAATATTCGAAAAAACTTTATTGACAATTGGACATGGTGAAGTGGGTAAAAGAATATTAAAAATGGCAGTGGGGTTGGGAATGAAAACAGATTTTGTTGACTCTAAAACCGAGGATCATCTTCTCGATGAGAAAATGTCTAAAGCAGATGTTTTAGTTTTATGCTTGACACTGAATGACAAAACAAAAGGGATTATTAATGAAAGAAGAATATCTTTACTTAAACCAACTTCTATTTTAGTAAATGTTGCGAGGGGATTAATTATTGATCAAGTATCTTTTTATAAATCCCTAAAAGAAAATAAAATCGCAGGAGCCGGAATCGATACCTTTGCAAAAGATGAAACAATAAAAGAGCCAACTGAAGAGATTTTAAATTTTGCAAAATTACCCAACGTTGTAGCTACTCCTCATACTGCTTATAATACAATTGAGGCAGCCGAAAGACTTGGAGAAGAGTTAATTGCAGACATTAAGTCTTGTTTATCAAATAGCCCTATAAATGTGGTTAATTAGAATAATATGAAAAAAACAAAAAAAATAATATTAATTACAGGTTCTTCAAACGGGATAGGAGCAGGTATTGCAAAGCATTTCGGAAAATTAGATTACTCTGTAGTTGTTACTTACAATCAAAATAAAAAGGATGGGGAGAAGGTCGTGGATGATATAGAAAAGTCAGGAGCAAAAACACTTTTACTTCAACTTGATGTTAAAGATGAAGAAAGTGTGGGAAAGGCACTCACTTCAGTGGAAAAAGAATTTGGAAAGCTAGATGTTTTAGTAAATAATGCAGCAGTTGATTTTGCAACTCCCTTCGAGGAATGCTCGTTTGACGACTGGAGGGAAATAACAAGAACAAAAATTGATGGAAATTTTCTTTGTACAAAATATGCGATACCACTTCTCAAGAAATCTGACAATCCAAACATAATAATTATTATGTCGAGTTTGTATGAAAAAGTAGATCCTGATGATCCAGCTTATTGTGTTGGAACTGCAGGAACCGTCGCTTATCTAAAGTGTGCTGCCTTAGCGCTTGCCAAATATAAAATACGAGCAAATGGGATTGGGCCAGGAGAAACTAAAACGAATAACAGATATTGGAGAGAAAATGGAACAGAAGAATTGTGGAAAGAAATAGAAAGTAAAAATCCGTTCAGAAGGCTTACTACACCAGAAGACGTCGCGATTGCGACTCAAATGATTGTTGAAGATAAGACTAAATTTCTAAATGGAAATATTATCTATGTTAATGGTGGTGGACACCTAAAATAATATGAGTCTGTCCATTTATTAACCAAGAAAAATCCTTAGTCCTTCAACCTGATCATTAAATTCCATTAATTACGAATATATTCTCTCTACAAAACCAGAGGTCTGCGGCAGATGCTTGAGTTTTTACATAAATGTTGTATATTGAAATTGTAACCAGTTTTTGACGGAATGTCTTTTTTGATGGCGCACTCGTCAGTGAGGAGGCATTCCTAACTGGTTACAACGGGTGCGCCATTTAAGTTTGTAAAACAAATAGCACATTAAAAATTTTTGCACATTTTCTTTCACAAAATCTTAACCAGATTTTGTGTTTTCGAGCCGACTTTTTGCGAGGCCCAAGGCCGAGGTTTACAAATAATGCGTCGGCTGGTCGGGGGCAGCCAACGCCACCGCTTTGCAATGATTTCGAACTTGTTGGTAAAACGTAAGGGTTGGAATGAATTCGGACGGTTGGCTGGCCGCGGAGGCGGGCGCGGCCAGCAGTTTGTAGGGAAAATTCAAACAAAATTCGGTCTATTAAAAAGTAAAAAAGAAAATGTGCAAAAATTTTAGAAAACAGAAAAAGTGGAGTGAAAATAGAAAAAAAATAACTGCCATGAAATACATTGCCTACGCCAGAAAATCAACTGATGAGAAAGATAAACAGGTGCTTTCTATTGATAACCAAATATCTGAATTAAAAGAATTTGCCGAACGCGAAAACCTTGAAGTTGTTGATTTTCTGATTGAAGCTCAAACTGCAAAAGTTACCGGCCGGTCGGTTTTTAACAGCTTAATTAAAAGAATAGAAAAAGGTGAAGTTCAAGGAATCGTCTCGTGGAATCCGGATCGTTTGGCCAGAAATTCCGTTGATGGAGGAAAAATCATCTACCTTTTGGATACTGGTGAGCTTCAGTCATTAAGATTTCCAACACACTGGTTTGAAAACACTCCTCAAGGACGCTTCATGCTTTCAATCGCCTTTGGGCAGGCCAAATATTATGTTGATAATTTAAGTCAAAATGTCCATCGTGGTTTAAAATACAAAATTAAAACTGGTGTTTGGCCTGCCAGAGCTCCAATGGGATATAGAAATGATAGAAATTCAAAAAGTATTGTTGTGTATGAGCCTGAAGCTAAACATCTTCGTAAAGCATTTGAACTTTACTCAACTGGAAAATGTGCACTTAATGATATAGGAGAATTCCTTTTTGAACATGGAATGAAAAATAAATACAGTGGTAGTCAACTAAACGACAGCAATCTAAGGAGAGTTTTAATGAGGCCTTTTTACACTGGTTACATGGTCTATAGAGGCGAGATGTTTAAAGGTACCCATACACCCTTAATTTCTAAAGAACTTTTTGATAAATGCCAAATTGTTAGAAAACAAAGAGGATATTATCATCAAGTAAAATCAAAAAGATATGACTTTGCTTTTACAGGCCTCATTAAATGCCATTATTGTGGTTGTAGTATAACTGCAGAGCATAGACCTTTTTACTTCCCTCATACTCATCACAAAGCAGACTATATTTACTACCATTGCACCAAGAAAAAAGGTGAGTGTTGTCAAAAAGGATATACTCGGGAAGAAGTTTTAGAAGTTCAGTTTAGAGAAATTATAAAAAGCCTTTCAGTTCCAGACGGTTGGGCAACCCAAATGAATGATTTCTTGGTACAAGATATTGAAACACAAAAAGTTGGGGATAAAAATAGGTCAGTCAGCCTTGAAACTGAAATTTCTCAAACTGAACAAAAACTAGATCATCTCCTTGAAGCCTACCTTAATACTATAATTGATAGTGAAAGTTATATCAAAAAGAAAAATGAGCTGATGGAGAAAAAACAAAATTCGGTAAGTTTTCAAAAGCAATTGTCATCAGATAACCCAAATTGGATCGAAGGAGTCAAAGATTTCATAACTTGCGCACAAAAGTGCGCAAAAATCGCGCGCGCTGAAAATAATTGCCATGATCTTTCTGACATGGCAAAAAAAGTCGGCTCGAAATACTTTTTAAAAGACAAGACAATCGAATTTTGCTTGAATTTTCCCTACAAACTGCTGGCCGCGCCCGCCTCCGCGGCCAGCCAACCGTCCGAATTCATTCCAACCCTTGCCTTCGGCCAGTCAAAATATTATGTCGATAATCTTTCCGAGAACGTCAAGCGAGGACTACGACAAAAACTCCGCAATGGTATCTGGCCAAGTAAAGCACCGTTTGGATATTTCAACGATCTTAAAGTTAGAGACATACATATTGATCTTGAAAAATCGAGGGTTATTAAAAAAGCATTTGTATTGTTTGCTTCCGGCAGATCATTTGCTGATATTTGTCGATTTTTGCACCAATATGGTGTAGACAGAACAGACGGAAAGCCACTCAAGATTGATCGGATTAAAAATATGCTCACCAATCCCTTCTATATTGGCATCCTGAAATTCAACAAAGAACTATACGAAGGCGCTCACAAAACATTCATTACAAAACAGCTGTTTGAGCAAGTCCAAAAGCAAGTGAAAAAGATTGAGCGCCCTCGGCTCAATGGCCGCAACTTTTCCTATACCGGTCTTGCAAGATGTGGAGAATGTGGAGCAGCAATCACCGCAGAGTTAAAGACGAAATTCTACAAAACAACTCGCGGAAAAGTTACCTACACCTACTATCGTTGCACCAAAAAACTCAAAGCGTGTTCGCAACGATATGTTGAGGAGGCGGAATTTGAGCCGCAACTACGAGCAATCGTGAAGAAAGCAGGATTGCCGGAGGCATGGGAAGCGGATTGGCGAGCATGGGTAGCAGATGATGAAAAGCAGGAACAACAACACGCAGAACAAAACGCAGAAGCGATCAATCTTGATATGGAAACAGTTGATCGAAAATTAAACCTCCTTCTGGATAGCTACCTCGATGGAGTTGTTGAAGCGGAAACCTACAAGCAAAAGAAAAATGAGCTATTCGAGAAAAAACTAAAATTACAGGAGGATTTACTCAAAACAAAAGCAAACGGTTCGAGTTGGCTCGAACCTATGAAAGACTATATGGATTGCGCCTTTCAGGCGCCAAAAATCGCGCGCGCAAAAAATAATCCCGAAGAGCTTCGCTCATTCGGGAATCGGATCGGCTCGAACTTCTTTTTATTCAATCGTCGGCTCGTCGCCGACTACCGGCAGCCCTTTGCGACACTCTGCGCGACCCCACCCGCGCAGAGCCATTTGACCGGCTCCGCCGAACTATCAAAAAAAGTACCCCCAGCCGGATTCGAACCGGCGATCTACACGTTGAGAACGTGTCGTCCTAGGCCGCTAGACG
>OBEQ012913222.1_pt1 | contig 10108 bp, 7 predicted proteins | sample 1670901 | NCBI WGS metagenome assembly OBEQ01 (sample SAMEA104232315, study PRJEB22302) | groundwater metagenome | biome: forest; feature: aquifer; material: groundwater | place: USA | collected 2011-08-07 | depth 5.4 m | reverse complement strand
TCAGGAGCCAGCCCGTGTCGCACCGTCAACTCCGGTAGGAGCACGAGCACCAGCACCTGCGGAAATGAGCTGATGCCGTCGATGAGACGGAACGCGGCGCTGTACGCCCCCGTGGCCGCATCCGCCGCGAGCCACCCAAGACAGAGAATGCCCACCTGGTCATAGTTGGAACTCACCCACTTTGTGATGCCGTATGGCAGCGCCTCGCGGATGTGGCGCATGACGCCGCGCCAGCCCCACACGATGTGGTGCCCCAGGCGGGCCACCCATTGCAGTGCTACCGCAATGCTGATGAGCCGCGTGACCACAAAGCAGCCGGCCAGCCACAGCGGACCGCGACCCAAGAGCAGTACGGCCACGGCACCGGCCAACAAGAGAAGGCGTTCGACGAGAATGGTGATCAGTTCCACATCGAACCGCCCCAGCCCGCGCACCGCCGAACGTAGCAGCTCGAGCGGCCCGCGAACGCCAAGGGCTACCAGCATCATCAGGACGACGTGCTGGCGCGCCCTGTCCCAGTGCGCCCAGTGCATGCCGAGCCACCCCGCCAGCATGAAGGCCGCCATGAGGAGCATCTGAAACGGCATGACGATACCCAGATCCGCGCCGACGCGCCGGGGGCTGCGGGCCGCCGTTTTCGCCATTGTCGGCGTAAAGGCCTCGGAAAACGGGCTCAGCACCACCGTCGCCAGGGTGAGCCCAAACATGAACAGCCCGAAGCGCTCCGTGCCCAGGTAGCGGGCCGCAAGGATGACCACCGCCAGCAGGATCAGATCGCAGGCGCGCATCACCCCCGCCAGAAATGTGCGGTTCGCCAGCTGGTGGGTCGTGGCGATCTTCGGCGTCATTGCCTCGCCATCCGCCGGCGCCTGCGGCGCCATCCGCGTCATGAAGCACTCTGGGGTTTCCGACTGACGATCAGCCGGAATGGATAGAGAAGTTGGGCCAGGTAGGTGCCCAGCCGCGAAAGGCCCGCGACCGTCTGCTCAAGCGGGAGCCGGTCATCCTCGACGCCCGTTTCAGGGTACTCATCGTAGTGGGGATAGAGGGTGCCGAACATCCGATCCCAAACCGTGAAGAAGACCCCGAAGTTCTTCTCCCAATGTCGCGGCTCAATCGAATGGTGGATCCGGTGCGACTGGGGGCTCACCAGCACATGCTTGAAGATCCCGTAGTTCGTCCTCAGATTGGCGTGATAGATGCGGGTGTACCAGTGCGTCGCGATCGCCAGCCAGAAGACCCTGTTGGCGTCGAGCTGGAACATGAACAGCGGAATGAAGATGAGCGTCTTGGAGGCGAGGTACTCGACGATATGCACTCTCGCGTCGGTAAAGAAGTTCATCTGCCGCTGCGAGTGATGGATCATGTGGAAATACCACAGGACCTGCACCCGGTGCCGCACCAAGTGATGGAACCAGTGCAGAAAATCGTACACCAGGAAGGCGACCGCCACCCGGCAGGCCGCGGGCCATAACGCTATGGCGTGGATGGTCAGGAACCCGAGGTGCGCGTTATACATGGACTTCAGGAAGCCGATGAAGAGCGGCAGCCACGCCATTCTGAAGAGCGCGTCCGTGTTGGACCAGATGAAATCCTGGAACAGCCCCGCCGAGAACACCCGTTGCTCCTTCCGGGCCGGCATCACCCGCTCCAGCACAAACACGAATATCAGCAGCGCGTAGTTCCAGGGGTTCAGGTAGGCCGTCGTGGTGATGCCCCAGAGGTATTCGCGCGCGTTCCAGAGAGGCCGGCGCATCGCCAGCGGTACAACAGCCTGGTAGGCGGCCCTCCAGGCATTGAACACCGTCGGGCCTTCAAAGAGGAGGCGCACCCCCAGGTACGACAATCCCGCGAGGGACACCAGCCAGCCGATCCGTCCCGGGGTCAGCCATCGCTGAAGAACGAGGGATCTGGCGTTTCGAGCGCGGTCTTGGCTCACGGTGCCGTTCATCTTACGCCCTCCTGTCGCGCTCATCGGGAGACAGCTCCGCGTCCCGACCCGGCGCCATCACCCACGCAGCCGCTCGTCGTGTGGAGCGCAGCCTTCGCCCCTTCCCGAACAGCGGCCCGGACAAAGAGCCCGTCGGACACAACGGGCCGGATGCGGGAGATCACCGCAATGCATCCGTCGATCGCCGACGCAAGGCCCTGATGAGAAACGTCCTGATAGTAGTAAATCTCCTTGGACCGCAAGCCGGTTTTTTCCAGCAGTTGCGCAATCGTGAAGTAGGAAAAGTAGTAGTGGTGCTCCTGATGGACCTTCTCCCTCCCCAGCAGGGAGAAGAGCAGTAGCTTGAACGCGGGCGCATTCGGTGTGGTCACAATGAGCTCCGTCTGCGGACCCATGATCGACCTGAGCAGTCGCAAGAAGCCACCCGGGGACTCCAGATGCTCGATGAGCTCTCCGGCGACAATGACGTCGAACGGCTGCGCTGGCAACAACCGCCGGTCCAGGCGTTCGACGTCGGAGACGATGAGGTTCGAAAAGCCTCTGGCGCGTAAGGCCGCCACGCCTTCCGGCGAAGCATCAACGCCCCAGAGCTCGGTGGCGACGTCCGAAAGCTGTTTGTGCAGGAACCGGTCGTTGGGCTGGTACGTAAAGGGGTAATCCGCGCACCCGAGGTGGAGCACTCGCCTGCCCCGGCAGAGGCGCAGCACTTCGGGGATCCGGTCAACAACCTTCTTCCTCCCGATTGTTCTGACGGGGATGTATTTGGGGACCGTCGGCGTGGCGGCAGGAGCATCCGTCGCCAACGGCTCCTGTGGGACGGCGTGGGCCGTGCGCCCTCTGGCCCAGACTGCCCACAACCCTCCCGGTGCGTGCGCCAGCGTTGAGACGGCGTGAGCCGTGATCGAAACGCCGAACGCGGTCGCCGGCGCCATCCCGAACGGTGCAAACGTGTGCACAAACGCGTTCTCCCGAATCCCCAACCCTCCAATCGTCACCGGCAGCATCGAAATGAGCAGGATCAGCGGCACAAACGCCAAGTAATACGCAAACGGCAGGGTGGCGCCAAGCGTCAGCGCCGACAGATAGACGCACACGATCCGCAGCAGCTGGATGAGGAGTGAGATGGCAACGACCTCGGCCAGCACCGCGGGGTACCGCCGATAGGCGCGAACGGCCTGCTGCCACTGGCGCAGCGCCTGCGTCCACCGTTCGCCGCCCCAGCCTAAGAGCCACGAGACCCATCGCTCGTTCAAGGCCGCGAACGCGATCGCCAGCGCCGCACAGGACGGCGCAAACGCCGCCAAGAAGAGCGCGTGGTCGCTCATGCGCGGCCGCGCCCAGAGTGTACCGGCAGACCCGAAGGCCAGCAACGCGAGCACCCCGATACCCCGTTCCAGGAAGACCGCCGAGGCGGCCGCATTCGTGTCGGCTGTGTGGCGGCGCAACCCGTAGATGCGGAGGCCGTCGCCTCCGATGCTGCTGGGTAAAAACGCGCCGAAGAACTCGCTGCCCAGGACGATTCGCCCGACTTCCTTGGCATGAAACCGCTTTCCGCTGGCTTGCATCAGCAACACCATCCGCCTGACCGACAAGCCGCGGCTCACCAGCATGACGGCAAACGCGGCCGCGAGCCAGCTCCAGCGCGCCCCATCGACGAGACGGATCACGCTCTGCAGATCGACCTTGCGCGCCACGTACCACAAGAGGGCGGCGCTGGTAACCGCTCGGAGCCCCCAGGAGAACAGGGCGCGGTTGGCAAACCGCGAGCCAGACTCTCGTCCCTCATGGGGAATCGAGACGGCGATGGAATCGGCGGCCGCTAGGCCCATCAGCGCCTCTTCACGCCAGCCAACAGCGGCAGCCTCAGAAGCTTTGCCGCATTCTCATGGCAGAGTTCGCGCAGGACCTCGTCCAGCAAGTGCACCCCGTACGTCATCGGCGACATCCCATTGGCTCCTGAACCGGATGGTTTCGGTTGAGAAAACGCCTCACCGCTAGCCTGCCATTTTGCCTGACGCGGCGCACTGCAACGTCCCACAGCGACTGGCGCCCATTGCCCGGCAGACACAAGAGGTAGTCATCCAACACTCGCACGGTACGCAACGGATCATCCCCTTTTCGATTGGTCTTCCGGCCTGGAATGACACCCCAGAAGTTACTCATGTAGCCTGCGGCGTTGGAAGCGACGATGCTTGCCTCGGTGCCGTCATAGCTCGGATAGCAGAGATGGCGAATCGGCTTATCCAGGCGCTCCTCGATTACTTCTCGCGACCGCCGGTAATCCTCGACCATGGTTGGAAACTGATCCATGTGTTGGAAACCGCCCTTCACGCCGTTGCATCCGATCACGCGGGGCCACTCCGGTGCAAAGCGATGAAAGAGTGTGTGCGACTGGACATCGATGATGCCTGACCGATGCATCTCCTGAATCTGGTCCCATGTGCAGAAGCGCCTCTCTCCAACGAAACTCGGGACGATAAAACTCACGGCGTGGAACCCATACCGCCTCAAGAGCGGAAACGCCACCGTGTAGAGGTTCTCCCTTCCGTCATCGAACGTCAGCAGCACAGACTGGGGCTTGACTTGTCGCTCTCCACGCACACACTGAAATAGTGCATCGGCGCTCTGAAGAACGTGATAGCCGTTCTCCGTGAGGTAGCGGAGCTGCTGCTCGAACGTCGTCGGCTCAACGTCGTGAAAGACGAAGACAATCACCTGGTCTTCAACGACCCGAAGGCGAGGGTTCAACACGAACTCCGGATAGTGCCGAAATACAAGGCCCCGCAGATCTCCTTGGTTTTTGCGATACGACACTTTGAGTTCGGACGCGAGATGCTTGACCGACGGAAGTGCCATTCTCACAGGATCTCGTCGTAGATACGTTCGAAGTGTCTCACGGTCTCCTCGATCGAAAACCGCTTAGCATTTTCTCGAGCGTGCCAGGCCAGCCGCGCTCGAAGTCCCTCGTCTCCCAGTAGCGTGATGAGTTTCTCGGCCAGATCGTGCGGATCGCCGGGGGTGATGAGCAGTGCATCGTCGCCGTCATGGCAGATCTCTAGCAAACCCTCCACACGGCTGGCGATGACAGCACAGCCCCAGTACATCCCTTCAATGGCGACTCGTCCAAATGCCTCTGAGAGGGATGGCACAAGCAGGATATCCGTCTGTGCGAAAACAGGGTCAATCTTTGCGGTAAATCCAGGAAACCGGACGTGGGCGTCAATGTCCAGGTTGCGGGCGAGCGCCTCAAACCTGGGCCGCTCGGCGCCCTCACCGATAAACAAAAACGTCACGCGGGAAAACCGACGAACCACTTCCGGAATCGCCCGGAGCACAACATCCTGCCCTTTGACGTGGTGCAGCCTCCCCACAACGCTGACGATCCTGTGGTCGTTCGGAATCCCATAGGCATCCTTGATGGAATGCCCGCCGGTCGAGCCACGCCCGTCCGTGGCACCATCCTCTAAGACGATGCCACGGTACACGACGTTGACCCGATTGGCCTCGAAGAACCGCCTGTGGACCATAAACGCCTTCGTCGCCTCAGACACCGCGACCCCCCTCACCGCAAGCGGCGATAACAGCCGATCGGCGATGCGCTGGTATAGCGGGATGTTAAAGCAGAAATTCTCTTCAACGATGATCGGCGTCTGTGTGAACCAAGCGACCAGTCGTCCGAAATTTGAGGCCGCGAACCCGTGTGTGTGAATGAGCGCGGGCTGCTCTCGTTTCACAACCTGCAGCACGTCTACCAGCGCCATGGGATCAAACTTCCCGCGGCCCATCGAGGTGACTGCGATGCCCTGATTCTTGAGCAGCCGACAACCCGGATCTTCTGTTCTTAACGTATAGACCACTGGCTCGAATCGCGATGAATACCGGGGTAACTCCAGCAAGAGAGAGCGCGCAATGCCCGCCACCCCTCCATCGACAGCTAGCTTGTCGCACAGATGCAGGACCTTGATCTTTCTCTGAGGATGTCTGTTGCTACGCATCGTTACCCCTTGACCAATTCCCGCGTAGATCCCATCGCAACGGAAGGCTGCGACCGCCTACGAAAAATCATGGTGCCTTGTTCGCTGTCCCGCGATTCGTACTCAAAATCACCGAATTCCTTCCGCCATAACTCAACCATCTGTTTCACATCCGTTCGCGAGGTGTCATCCACCAGGATCACGGCCCGCTCACTCAACAAGTGAGCCAGAATCGGCAGCGCGGGATACCGGGGCAGTTTCTGCCGGCCCTGCTGTGTCGGGCCATCCACGATCACCATATCGATCACACGCATATTCTCGAGAGGTTCGGTGTCGTACCAGAGCCATGTTTTGTCCCGAATGGCAACGGGCTTCAGCGGTGCATAGATCACCGTCGCCACGTCCTGCAAGCCGTGCTTCCTCACGTTCTGTACAGACTGTGTGGCGAACTGTTCCTTCTGCTCCAACGAGGTCACCGTGCCTCCTCCGATGGCTTTGAGGGCGTAAGCCGTCACCAGCGTCGATGTCCCACTGCCGAGTTCGAGTACGCATCGCGGCCTGTGCTCGAAGATGAGCGACACAATGGTGGCAGCGAAATCTGGTGGAATCGCATAACCAGCCATCGTCGGCAATGGCGCATTGATCTTCAGCAATGAAAAGAGCGAAAACAATGATTGGATGTTCTGGTACTGTAATTGGCTTCTTCGATACATTTCAATCTGGCCCGCCATAATGATTCCTAGCAGAAGCCCAAGGATAGGAACCAGGGCTGCAACTCCCCATATCCTCCAGCCAATGAACGATAGACCGAAGAACACGAGCAGACAGGTTCCGATAAATTGCTTGTCGCCACGTTCAAGATGCATGGCTGCCTACTCCCGAACCTCCTAGGACCCCTGATCCGACACAGCCAACCCACGCGGCTATCATCTTCCTACCGGGGCCCCAAACCAGCCGCCCGCTCTGATTCGGGAAGCCTCGAAATGAAATAGCAGAACTTCCCGGAATCCTTTTGTGGAATATGCTCCACAAAGCGGACGCGCACCACGACGGGCTCGCCAAGGAGTTGTTTAAGGCTCCGGTTGATGTGCTCAACTGTCTCAGAACGGAATCGCTCTCCATGGACGAGGTCAACGGTGACGCTAAAATCCTGCTCTTGGACGAAGCGTATCTGCGCAGCGCCCATTCGGTGCTGCTCGATTTGGTAGATGATGTTCCGAATGACACTGTCGTGGAGCCACCGGCCATCCGAGGCACGCACAAGGCTGGAGACTTTCCCGTCCAACTCAGCCACCGTCGGGGCAACACGCCCGCACCGGCATGTAGAGGCATCGATCTGGCACCAATCGCCCAGCCGATAGCGGATAAAGGGCATGGCGCCGTTGACCAGACTTGTCACCACCAGCTCCGAGGAACCGGTATTGGCTCCGTTGGCGGATGCAATCGTTTCCACGTACACGTTCTCCACGGGGATATGGCGCCTGTCTGCCGGGCACCCAAAACCGAGGATGCCAACCTCGGCACAACCGTACTCATCGGCGACCGGACAACCGAAAACGTCCTGAAGGAACGCACGTTGAAACTCATCGAGGACTTCCCCTCCGGTTACAATGAGCCGCAGACCCAGCGTCCTGCCGTCCAGCTGCTGGCTGCGCAACATCCGAGCCAGCTGGTACAGAGCCGAGGGGTAGCCTTCCAATATGGAGGGCCGGAGGCGCCGCAGACTTCGATGGAATGGCTCTGCGGACTCCGGGCTGATATTGTTGGGAAACAACCGCAGGCCGTTGGCCATCGCATCCTGCAATCGCTTGGTCAGCCGCGCAACTCCGTGCAACGGCATACCCCTGACCCAGGCGGTCCTGTCGCCGATGTCAACGCCATGCCAGCGATGGCCACGATATTTCGCAGCCCACATGGCCGCGCGCGAGTTCGCGCTGTGCTCAATGCCCAGTGGAACTCCGGTTGAGCCGCTGGTGAACCGATAGAAGGTACGGCCGTGCGTGTCATCAGCCCGTAATTCCTTCGCATGCTCTCGCACGTCCTGCTTCATCAGAAATGGAATCTGCTGGAAGTCCTCTGGCGTCCGGATCCGGTCCGGATGAACCTTGAGGGCGTCCCACGTGTTTCGATAGTACGGCACGTGCTCGTAGGCATGCTGCAGGGTGCGCTTGAGCCGCTTCCATTGCAATTGGCGCAACTCCTCCGCGGACAGCCGCTGGGTCTGCTCCAGCCAGTTCAGATACGAACGGACCGGAATTCCGCGAAGGTCTTGCAGACCCAGATAGAGCGCCTTGCCGATCTTAGGATGCATGGCGCGCCTCGCCGTTGCGATGCGACCGCTGGATCGCCTGTTGGTAGAGCTCCTGCAAACGAGCAACGTGCGCCGGCATCTGATACGCCTTCGCGCCCGCCTTCACTTGCGCTGATAACCGTGCGGCCAATGCCGGATCGACCAGGAGACGCTCAACGGCCTGCGCGATCGCCTGCGCATCACGTACCGGCACCATGAGCCCGTTGTCGCCGTCTCGAATCAGTTCTTTAATACCCCGGGCCGCCGTGGCCACGATAGGACGGCCCATCGCCATCGCCTCGAGCAACGTATTGGGACATCCTTCCGAGAGGGAGGAGAACACTGCCACCTCCATCAGAGCCAGATACGGGCGCACGTCAACCTGGAACCCAACAAGGTGGGCCCGACCCACGAGTCCAAGCTGCGCGATCAACTCTTCGAGTTGGGCGCGATCCGGCCCCTCACCGACCACTACGACATGGCAATCCCAACCGGCTGCACGAAGATGGGCGATGGCCTGCAGCAGTGAAGGAACGTCCTTCTCTGCCTGCAAATGCGCGACGGTGCCGATGACACGCGAGCCGTCAGAGATGCCCAGCGTGCGCCGCAATGGCTCGAGCCGTTCGACAGCGACAGGTTGCGCCCAGCCGACTGGTATGGCGTTAGGGATGACCGCAATCCGCTCACGAGGGATGTGTAGCCGCGTGGCGCACGCCTCTGCGACCCCCTGGGAGACCGCAACCACCCGTGCTGTCGCAGGCGCCAACCACCAATCGCACCACCGCACATACGAGGGCGTGGCTGCATACATGTCATGTAGGTGAATAACGGCTGGGGTCCCTGTGAGGATGCCGGCGATCCGACCGAACGTCGAAGCCCCATACCCTTCCAGATGCAGCATGTCCACCCGCTCTCGGCGGATGAGCCGGCAGAATGTCACAATGGTGAACGGGTCAAACCGGCTCTTCTTCAGGTTCCAGAGACGGATTCCCTCTTGAGCAAACCGCTCCTCGATGCTCGCGGGCAGGCGCAACACGCAGGGAATCACCTCACAGCCGCTACCGAATGCGGGCAGGCTGTTCAGCCAGACGCGGCCAGCGCCGTGGAGACGGTCGCCATAGCTGAGCCGGTCAATCACGCGCAAGACGCGCAGGGGACGCCCATTGTTCTGATCATCCTCTTGCGCTGTCGCAGAGGTCTGTGTCAACTTCCCGTCAGCCACCGCAACCCTAGCTAGGCCGTGAATGAGAAATGCGGGGACTGCCGGCGCAAACGACAACAACTTGGCCACGCGCGACATGAGGGAAATGGCGAATGCCCCGGCGGAGCCGATCCCCGCGGGACCGAGGAGCAGGACGAACGCACCTTCTCCCACGCCCAATCCCCCAACGGAAACCGGCAGCATGCTGATGAAGAGCGCGGTGGGCACCAGCACTAACGCTTCTCCGATGAACAGCGTGATCCCCAGGGCCTTGGCCAGCAGATAGACGGCGGCCACCCGGTTGACCTGGCTGAGCTCCGACAGCATGAAGGACGCCAGGACGGCCCGCGGCTGGTGCCGGTAGGCCTTCGCAGCGGCGTGAACTTTGAGAAAGAGTTGATGACCCGGCAGCCATCTCAGCCGTTCCATCGCCCATGTGAGGAAGTGGTCGTCGGACGCGATCCACAACAACAGCGTGACGGCCGCCACCGCAAGCAATGGCAACATGAGGGCCAGCGCCACCGTGGTGACTTTCCAGCGCTCATAGCTCCAGACGGCGCCCAAGACCGACAGCGCTGCCAGGGATAGGGCGCCGTTCACCCGTTCAATCAACACCGAGGAGGCCACGTCCGGCAGCACCTGGCGATCTCGCACCATCGTCACCATGCGCACGCTGTCGCCGCCGACTGCGC
>OBEQ010604927.1_pt1 | contig 10108 bp, 1 predicted proteins | sample 1670901 | NCBI WGS metagenome assembly OBEQ01 (sample SAMEA104232315, study PRJEB22302) | groundwater metagenome | biome: forest; feature: aquifer; material: groundwater | place: USA | collected 2011-08-07 | depth 5.4 m | reverse complement strand
TTCTTCATCCAGTTCAAGCGGAACATCAGCACCAGTTATAAATCAAATTTCACCAGACAATGGTCCTTGTGTTAGCACCAGTCAATCTATAACCCTTACAGGAAACAACTTCAGTACTGTAACAGAAGTTGTATTTGCTAGTGGTATTTTGCAAACATTTAATAAAACAAATACCTCTATAACATTTACAAGACCAACTATTACTAGTTGCAATAATTCAGCTGTTTCAGTATATGTAAAAGTTAGAACAAACAGCGGGATTGAAAGCAATACAAAAACATATACCTTCCTTTCAGGCAACAATTCTAGCTCTTCATCCTCAAGCTCATCTTCGAGTTCTTCTTCAAGTAGTTCATCTGGTTCATCAACCTCAATGACTACTTCTTCTAGTTCATCATCTTCGTCGTCGGGCTCTTCTGGAATTACCTGTCCTCCACCATGCCCTAATAATTATTTCTATTCAACATTGAGTGCAACACCATATAGTGGCTGTATCAGGCATGAACCATGTGGCTCCCAAGCATATTTCTGTTGTCCTTCTAGTAACAGCACCAGCAGTGGTTGCATAAAAGATGTTACTTCCAGAATTGGAAACTTGCCAATTAGTTTAAGTCGTTCTACTGCTGTTTATTATCCACCTACCGGGAAGACTTACCTTATAGGAGGTTATGTACCATCAGTGCCAGGTACAAGCACTATTTATGGAAATGCTTCTGATAAAATAATTGAATTTAATGAAAATACTAATCAGGCAATTGTAAAATCAGAAAAACTCCCAACTGCAAGATACTATGCATCGGCAGCATTTTCTCCACTTAACAACAAAATCTATATTTTTGGTGGTGAATATAATTTCAACGGAGATAACAGAATAAATGACATACTTGAATATGATCCTGCTAGTGGAACAGTAGTAAAAATCAGTACCACTACCAATCAGTTCTCAACTCCGATTTCCAGAACTACAGCTACATGGGATCCTGTAAGAAATAAAATTTATATTTTAGGTGGGACAACAGGACCTACATATAACCAAGGTGTTAATAGTTACATTTACGAATTTAATCCAACAACTAAACAACTCACAAATAAAAATACAAGTTACCCTCAAGGATTAATATCAGTTCCCGTGTCTGCTCCTACAAGTGTATTTAACCCTTTAAATAATAGAATACTGATTTTGGGAGGAAATCTTAATCCATACCCTGCATCAACTGATGGAATGATTTATGACTCTAACTATATTCAGGAATATAATCCTGCAACAAACATAGTTACTTTAACAGAAAATACATTGCCTCTGTATTTCTCGGGTGCTCAAGGTGTCTGGAATTCAAATGAAAATAAAGTTTATATTTATAGTCTATATTATGAACCAAATGGAGTTCTTGTTTATGACCCAACAAATAATATATCAAGGATAAGATCAACCACTCCAGGCTCACTAAACAGCTATTTAAGTGCTGCTTGGAGCACCGGTAAAAATAAAACATATTTATTTGGCGGTACTAACAGTAATAATTCTTATGGGACTTCGACTGAAGTAGTAGTACATGAAATAAATAACTGTCCGGATACAAGTATCGATGGTGCTTGTACAAATAATAACAGTGTATTCACTACAGCTGCTGGCGGTTGCAAACAAATAAGTAAAAATATTATTTGGTATAAAGATGCAAACCAGGCTGTAAATTGGTCTACTGCTGGCTATCAGTGTGGACTTCTTATATTAAATGGTTTTGCAGACTGGAGATTGCCAACAAAAGATGAATTAATAAACTTTGAAAATGGTGGTGGATTAACTCATGTTGATTTTGGAAGTAAAAATCTAGTTGCATACTCTACTCCGATATGGTCAAGTACTTCTCAAGATCTAAACACCAATTATGGAATGGCTTATTTTGTTAGATTAGGACAAACTTATGATGCAGCTAAGACTGTACTGGCTAATATAAGCGACACTGAGCCTTCATTTATATGTGTTAGAGATTTAAAGGCAGGTGATGAAACTACTAGTTCTTCTTCCTCTAGCTCATCATCTGGTTCTTCAATGTCTACATCTTCTTCTAGCTCATCATCTGGCTCCTCAATGTCTACCTCCTCCTCAAGCTCATCCTCAGGTTCAAGCTCAACCAGTTCTACTTCTAGCAGTTCCTCATCTTCAGGTACATTAGGTGCTTACTGTAATAGTGATTTTAGTCAAGGTGGAAATTCAATAAGCATACCGGAAATAAACAGTGCAGATTTTGTAAAATCAGGTGATTTTAATAAAGACGGAAAAGTAGATATTTTAATTGTGCTTGATTATGATGCAAAATTTTATCCAGGAACTGGGACTGGAGCTTTTGGTGCTGCATCAAAAGTTGATTTAACAGATCCTTTGTATGGAAATTTTATTAGAGACATTGATGTAAAAGACGTAGATAAAGATTCTAATCTTGACTTGGTATATAGTGCATATAATTACAACCAATATAAATATGAAATAAAAATATCATATGGAAATGGGAATGGTACATTTACTACTCCACAGAAAATCTCAGACAGCATAAATCCTCTTGTATTTGATATAAATAATGATGGAAATAATGATGTCATAAATATTAATGCGCCTAATAACACTATTTTAATTACACCTGGTGCAGGTGGAAGAAGTTTTTCTGCTCAAAAAACCTTTTATATCTCTTCAGGTATGAGATTCTTCACGGTTGCAGATATAAATAATGATGGTAAAAAAGAACTTATAGCAACTGATACAAGTAATAAAAAACTATGGATTTATTATCCAAATGCTACTTTAGATACTTATACAACAACAAGCATTTCATTGCCAAATAGCCCTACTGAAATTAAGAGTGCTGACTTCAATGGTGATGGTAATCAAGATTTAATTATACTTTTTGAAGTAACTCATAGCGGCACAACATATGTTTCACGCTCTGTAGGCGTGTATCTTGGAAATGGTAATGGAGGATTTACTACACAGTTTTACAATAGCGATTATGAAGACAGGGATATAGAAATCGCAGATTTCAATAAAGATAATCTCCCTGATTTTGTTAATTTAAATCTTGCATTTTTCATTACTCAAGAAAGAATGACAAGTAAAGGTTTTGCTTTAAGCCATAGAATCCAAGGCTCTTCAGTAACATTGGTAGATGTTGAAGCTAATGATTTTAACAATGATGGATTTGCTGATATTGCAGTATTGCAAAATCAAAATTCTAATATACTTTATTTATTCCTGAATAGACCTTCTTGTTCTAATACAGCTCCTGCTGATCCTCAATTTCATATTTGTAAATCAAATACAAATGGCTTTGACACAAAAAATGGCGGATGTACACAGTCAAATGGAAATACTTGGAGCTTGCAAACAAACTATGAACTTTCTTGGAATGAAGCACTGGAATACTGTGATAAGTTAGAAGAAAGTGGAAAAGATGACTGGGTAGTATCAGATGATCTGGATTTCTACTATGCACAAATTGGTCCAAGTATAAGCGGCATTTTAAATTTAGATACTGATAGCTATAACTGGTCAAACAAAAAGGATTCAACAGGTTCAAATATTCTTACATTTAGGTTTGCGGATTCACAAGGAGCACAACATTCAACAATACCTACGCAAAGATTAAAAACAGTTTGCTTAAGACAAGAAAATCCATCAGGGAAATATTGTATGGATTCAGATGGAGGCTCTAGTCCGGCTGTATATGGAACTGTACAAACAGGCTACAATACATCATATGATTACTGTGGAATATCAAATGGAACAGGGATTGATTTGATTAACACTTGCTCAGGAACAGGTTGTAGTCTAAATGAATTTTATTGTGTAGGTAATGGAGTAAAGAGAAAAATATATAATTGTACTTCATGCAGCAATGGTGTTTGTAACGGTGCTAGTGAAAATAATTCCTCATCTTCATCAGGTTCTTCAACAACTTCTTCTACTTCATCTTCAAGTTCTTCTTCGGGAGGGGGAACATCATCAAGTTCCTCTTCAGGCACATGCACTACAAGTCCGAATTTGGTTTTCAACAAAGCAGAACTTACAAGTAATTCAACAACAACATCTTTAAGATTGGAATTTGTAAACAATACAGGCATATCAGACACTTGTCTAAAGATTTATGGCACAAGTAATAACTTACTATTAAACTCATGTTCACATACATCACCAAGTACAATTGTTTCTCAAAATGGATCAATACCAACAGGCTTCAATTTAAACAATCAAATTAAATTATGCACTAATAACTGTGTTTGCAGTAATACGATTACTATAACTGCCCCATCTTCATCATCGAGTTCTTCTTCGTCCAGTTCATCTTCTGGCTCTTCAATGTCCACATCCTCCTCCTCAAGTTCATCATCCAGTTCTTCATCTAGCTCTTCAGGTATAATTCCTACTACCTGCATTCCTGAACAATGGGCATCAAGTGGTGCAATTGCAAGCTCACAATATGATGTAAATTACTCTGCAAACAAAGCTCTTGGGCAAGCTGATTGTCCATGCACTACAAATTGCAGTAATGATTATTGTATTTGCAACACTTACAATAGCTGGCTACCAACAGCTGACAATAATCCACAATCTCTAAAGGTACAATTCAACAATCCAACAAGAGCAAATAATATTTCTATCTCGGAAGTTTTCCAGCTAAACTCAATAAAGAAAATAACTCTTTGCAGCGGGTCTAATGCTAATTGTACAGATGATGGTGGAGTGACAGGAAAAACAGTATTTAATACATTGAGCGGTAATATTGATTCTACAAATTGCAGTAATAATATCTTGAATGTATCATTTACACCTACTAACTTTTTAGTTTCTTATGCAAAAATTGAAACTCAAAGTACAAACTATTATGGAATAGATGCTGTTAAATTAGGCTGCAACTCTACTACAACATCATCTTCAAGTTCTTCTTCAAGCTCAAGCAGTTCTTCTTCAGGAGGGAGAACATCTTCTAGTTCATCCTCTTCCAGCAGCTCCTCATCATCTTCTTCTAGTTCAAGTTCTTCTGGTTCGGCTGGTGTCTTGCCATTCTGTTCTAGTGGAAGAATCTCTTGTCCTAATAATTTAACTGTTACTTGTCCTGGTAGTTCTCCATTCCCGGATTGTATACCGGCTTTAGGAGGTCCTGTATGTTGTCCATTTAGTGGTCAGTGTACAGCAATTGTAACTTGCACATCTTCTACTTCCAGTAGTAGTTCATCATCATCAAGTGGATTTTTAAGTGTTCAGGGACACACTTGCAAAATTGAAGATGGTATTTGTAAAACTCAAAACGGAGGGTGTGAAATTTTGGCAGATAAGCTTGCATTTGATTATATCTACCCTGAAACATTAGATCAATTCCAGGCAATAAACTATTGCGATAGTAGAAATATAAATGGCTATACTGACTGGAGATTACCGTCATTAACTGAGCTGACTAATATTGCTTCGTTTAGCGGTACCAGTGGTAATATTCCAAATCATTTTAATTTTAATTCAAGCAATCTCTACTTCTGGACAAATACAAGTACTACAGATGGCAGAGCTTTTGTATCAAGTATATTACCGAATGCTAATAAAGCTGATTATAGAGATATTAAATATTCTGTGCTATGTGTAAGAAATACAGATGTTTCTTCAAAACATAGCTGTAGAGTAAATGACTCAACATTTAATACTACTGATAGCGGGTGCCAACACTTATTAAGCGGAGCAGTATTTAGCAAACCGGCACGAGGCTTAAGATATGATGATGCTAAAAACTATTGTGAAAATCTTGTAGAAGGTTGTACAGATGACTGGATAGTTCCAAGTGATAGTATTTTAAAAGCTGTTGCAGGCTTACCAGCATTAGAGCATTTTAACTACTCACTTGGTGACTTCTGGTCTTCTACACAAAACCCAACTAATCCAAACCAATATAAAGTTATAAAACTTTCTTATGTAGGGGATGCTCCTTATAGCAGTATTGAGAAATATGAGAATAAAGATTCTTCTCTCCAGGATGTAATATGCATAAGATCTAGTCAAAGACTCTGGAGTCTTTCTATGGAGAATCTTACTTTTGATGAAGCTGTAAACTACTGCTCAAATCTTATAGAAACCGGAAAGGATAATTGGAGGCTGCCTGTTTTAAGTGAATTAGAGTCCCTTGGCTTTGATCTTAGAACGGCAGGTTTAACAAGCTCTAATATTGCACAATATGCTGATCCAAGTCGAAATTATTACTGGTCTTATTTTGGTGATGTTTTAAGTTCAGATAGCTTGTGGACAGTAAATTTAAAAAACACTGCTGCATTAATTGGTACAGTCTCTGATGCACTAATCTATTCAAAAGGCAATAGGAATAATGTGATTTGTACCAGAGATGCAGGCTTTGATACAAACCCATCTGCAATGTTCTGTTTATCTTCAAGTGATTGTGGAAGTGGCTACTATTGTGATAGGACTGGATTTATTTGCAGGCAAAATCCTTCAGGCTGCAGTATTGGTTGTGAAACTGGTAACCATCTGCAATGTCCGGTTGGACAATACTGTTATAACCAATGTTGTACACCCAGAACAACTACTTGCTTGAGTGGATCAAGGGATTTCACTGTTTCACAAATAATTCCTACAAGAAATAATCTTAAGCTAGAAGCTGTAGCTGACCTTGACAGTGATAATAAGCTTGACGTGCTGGCTTCATACAAGGATGCAACTAGTAACATTGTTGAAACTAGAAAGGGAAGTGGAAATGGAACTCTTCAAGCAGCTGTAAATAGTACAGTTAACACGTTAATTTATAATCCAACTACAGCAGACTTTAATGCTGATGGAAAGCGGGATAATGCATTTTTAAAATATGAAGGTGGTCTATATTATGTAAAAATAGCATCTGATTTTCTTGGTGCAAATCAAACAATTTCACTTCCAAGTATTTCTGGGGGACCAAATAACTATCTGGTTGGTGATTTTGATGCTGATTCAAAAACTGATATAGTTACTACTCATCTAACAAATAGCGGAATTTACTTCTATAAAAACATCTCAACTACAAGTAGCTTTAACTTTAGCCATTCAGGAACTTCATACTTTACACCGCAAAACATCTACAATTCGTATTCTTCTTTAGAAGCTTTTGATAAAGGGGATTTTAATGGTGATGGAAAGTTGGATATTGTCCTAAAAGGATATAATGCTCAAGCTATTCATGTACTTCTTGGAAATAATCAGGGAGGATTTACTGAAAAAATATATACTACTCCTGCTGACATTGCAGTTAAGCTCTTTAATGGTATACCATCAAAGATTACTCTCTTAAAAGTAGCAGATTTAAATAATGACAATAAGTCGGATTTGATTTTAGCTAATGGTTCTCAGTTTAAAGTTTTAACTTCTAAAGGTGATGGTACATTCTTTGAGGATACTTGCACTTTTATAAAACCAATACAGTCAAGAATTATCTCATTAGCAGATATTTCAGATATATTGAGTGGGGATTTAAATAATGACAATTACCTAGACTTAGTAATAACTGGTCAAAGTAAAAAAACTGAATATGATTTAGACCCAATTGATGATATTGTAGTTTACTTAAATACAAAATATACTGATAACTTTGCAAAATGCTCAAACTATGAGGTTATTTGCTCTGCTGGTAATACTCCTAAATGTCCAAGTGATAAACCTTATCTTAAATGTGGTGCTCCTAATTCAGTAACTTTGTGTTGTGATAATCCAAATGGAACCTGTCTAACCTCTGAAATTGAATGTGTTCCAACTTCTTCCAGTAGTTCTTCATCTGGTGCTTTATCCAACTCTTCATCCAGCAGTAGTTCAAGTGGTTGTACGTGCTTAGCTTCTGGTTCACTAGCATGTTCAAACAACTGCAATCCAAAATGCAGTGATCCTACATATCTTCCAGCCTGTCAAAATGGACAAGCTAAATGCTACAGCTACTATGGTTATGGAAGTAGTGGCTCTAGCTCTATTATTTGTGATTCTTCACACTTAAGTTCTTCATCAAGTGGTTCTTGCCAATATACTTTATGCAATAACACTTGCTGCAGATATGGATGCTGTCCTAATTTCCCAAATATTTGTTTAGGAAGTAATGACTGCCCAAGTTCATTTGGAGACAATTCAAGCTGTATAAAAGAAGATAGTCTTTTTAAATCTCAAAATGGCGGTTGTGAAGAGTTAAGTCTACAAACTGTCTGGAGTAAACCTGATATTTATACTGATACATGGAGTGAAGCTACGCAGTACTGTGCAAACCTCTCTGAGAGTGGTTTTGATGACTGGAGACTTCCGTCTGATACAGAATTGATTGGTGTTGCAAGCAATAATAAAGCCAGAGATTACTTGAGATTGGATTATGTACAAAACTTCTGGTCAAGTACTCAAGACACTTCAAATACTGCTAAAGCAAAAAGAGTTAATTTGCAGACTACAATACCAGTTTCTGATGATAAGACTAAAAGATATAATGTGGTTTGTATAAGGAATAGTGCTCCAGCAAATAGTCCACCTAACTTATATGTTTATTCTTCAGGCCAACTTGATGGTACTGTGGCTTGTGGAACTACTACTTATCAGTCAACCTGTTCACACTTAAATCTAACAGCTAATGCAAGTGTTTCTGTAAGCGCTAGGGCAAATCAAACATATGCATTTAATGAATGGCAATATTTACCTGGCTATGATTCAACAAAATGTACAATAGCAAATAAAAACTCAGCAAACACAACAGTAACAGTAGCTAAAGACTGTAAAATAAAAGCATATTTTGTGAAAATAAATCAGTAAGGTACTTATAGCTATTCACGTCATTGCGAGGAGCGTAGCGACGCGGCAATCTCGAAAGTGTGTATAGTTTGGGAGATTGCTTCGCTTTGCTCGCAATGACAAAAAATAATAGCAGTTTCAAATACTTTAATCTAAACAAGATCTAAACGCACGCTCATCGGTACGCAGTGCATCATCTTCATTCCAGTTTGTAAGGCAAAGAGAATATCTGAGAAAATAAAATAATCTTTCTCTTAATTCATCTCTATCTTTGTACCCAAGTTCAACGATTCTTTTATTGTATTCTGGCGTGTCAGGAATAGAACCCTCTTCAATAGCTGGTACATAAAGCTCATCAATTCTAAGATGTGCTTCTCTTAAACTTTCTTTTACTCCAGAGCTTAATGTATTTTTATCACTCTGGGATAAACCACTGAGAAACTCATTTATCTTTTCTGGTATTAAATTTTCTGCTGACTGCAAAAGAAGCTCATTGCCTTTTCTTTCAAGGTGTAAAACTGCTTTTTTTATTGCTTCTGTAAAAAACTTTTCTAATCTACCTTCATCTTCAAATCTTAATTCCTCTGCAGAATTTCTATATCTGGTGTCATCAGGTATTTTGCCCTCTGTAATTGCAGGTAGATAAAGTTTTTCTACTCTGGAATCTAAATGTGCTTTAAATAAAGATATTCCTCTTTCTATAACAGCTATACACCTATGTTTGATTTTTTCTCGATATAGTATTTTGGCTTGTTCATCAACTCTAAAATCTACATTGTATCTTTCATTTCCTGTTCTATCTCCTTCAAAATCTACGTTAATACTTTCATCTGGTTTGAAGTCTGTAAGATACTCATCTAATGACTGAACAAAATCCCCCTGCATTAATGGTCTTTTCCCACCATCAAAAGGATCATTAGGTTTTTTATTTAGGATATATGGATCTGTCCAGGAGCCACGTAAGATTTGAATACTACTTATTGCATTAACCATGGACAGTGATCCTCTTTGATTACTGAAAAATTATTGGAATTAAAAAAATGATTGACTTAAGTATACTGTAGAATTTTTATTCTAAAACGATAAAGACATGTTTCACTGAAAACTCTAATCTCAACCATTTAGATGACATTTATAAGTGATTTTTGACGATTTTTAGTTAAAATCTAATTATTTTTTATCCTAAAAATAAAAAAAATTTAACCTTGAAATTTACTCCCTGATTTTGCTCTATAAACAGATTTTATATAAAACAAACCTTTACTAGCAGGGCATATAAAATTTAGCAATTCCCTCTTAAAAACAAGGTTTTGCAGCACTAAAATCCAAATG
>OBEQ010455675.1_pt1 | contig 10108 bp, 6 predicted proteins | sample 1670901 | NCBI WGS metagenome assembly OBEQ01 (sample SAMEA104232315, study PRJEB22302) | groundwater metagenome | biome: forest; feature: aquifer; material: groundwater | place: USA | collected 2011-08-07 | depth 5.4 m | reverse complement strand
GGAACATCAACGGTAGAAATCTTATAATTTTGATTGGGTTGAGAGGTCTCTATAGAAACAGATGAGTTTTGAGAGTTATTTTCTGGTTGTGTCAAGAGCAAGCTTGTTGTTTTATGTAAATCTTTGAATATGTAGATTGAAATGGCGCCGACCAGTAAAATAACCAGACCGAGTAGCAGAAAATTTTTTTGTTTGTTTGTCATCCGAATATTGTATAAAAATTTTCTTCCGAGAGCAAGAAAAATTAACAAGGTTCAATCCTGCTACCTCGCCCAGCCGAGATGGAGCAATCTCGCCATAGAAAAAGAAAGGGCGCCCCTTGTGCGACACAAGGGGCGCCCTTTCTTTTTGGCCGATAAATATTGCAAAGCAAAACCCCCAACCAAAAGGTTGGGGGTTGTTGCCAGCTCATCCGCCCAAGTTTTGCGGAGCAAAATTTAGGCGGAGCACAAGAAGCTTAGTTTGATCGGCTCTGGATTATACCGTTTGAAGGCAAGCCAGGGAGCGAAAAGCCGTTCGTCCAGTCAACATCACTGACCGCTGGGGTCGTCGTGCTGTTTGGTGACCAGATGAAACTGTTAAGAGCGCTATTCCCGCCTGCATCAGCCGCCGTAGCGCCAACATTTGAAGATCCAGGGCCACCGGTTGTAGTAGTACTGGTAAGAGTGGTCATGTAGAAAGAAACATTACTACTTGCATTTGAAGTGGTTGTACCGTTGGCCAAAGGATAAGCCGTATCACCTTTCAAGGTCGTAACCACTGAATAGCTAGTAGCTGTGGCGCCAGAAACCGTACCGCGAACCTCAAAGTAGCGAGTGGTGCCAGCTGGAACCTGGAAGGTTGATGAAGCGGTACCATTTTGAGTATAGAACGGCATAGTAGTGTTGAGTACGGTAAGGGGGCTAACATTTGAGTTCATAACCTGGCCACCGTTGTTTATACCGGCTGAAACAGGCTGTGAATATGCTGAATCGCTGAAGGCAAAGATGTTCAAGCCACTAACCGTTACCGATGTAGTCGAAAGGCTAAGCGTGAACTTTGCAATGCTTATAGGACCTCTACTGTCAGCCGTAACGCTGAAGCGGAGAAGTCGGCCATCTACTACACCAGTCAATGGTAAGCCGTTGGTGCTACCTTGAGGAATCCCGGCCAATGTTGGATATGACCTAAACACCCTGATACCGGAAACCGCCGTACTGCCTGCAGCGTTGATTGCAGTACCGGAACTGATACCCGTGCCGTAAGTCGTGTTCTGGGTTGAAGCAGAACTTTCAACATCAACAGCAATCAAGTGGCCGCTCGGAATAGGTGTGGTCGCATCTCCACCAATAGGCGCCAAATCAATCTTTGCGGTCAAGATTTTATCTGTGCCGCGGGGAAGAAGAACTGGGGTTAAGAGGGTTGAAGTTGCAAGTACGCTACCTCCCGTGAATGTTGCTGAACCAACTTCAGTGTTGCCATCAAAGAGATGGACCATCGTAAGATCCTTGTCTGATGACGAAGCACTATTGGTCAAACGCAACACAATTCTCTGCAAGTTGATTGAATCGTTGGTCGCACGGAATTTGAAGACACCCTCGATAACGCCTGCCGTATTAGCTGAATAGATGGTATAGGATGGACTTGAAGAGTCGGTTGAAACTGCAAGCGAACCAGTACCAACGGTCATCGTAGCTCCAGTCGCGCTACCGGTTGCCGTGACTGAACCGGTTGAAGTAACGCCTGTAACGGTGAGAGCCGTAACCTGAGTGGATGTCATACCCCAGCTTAATGTACCAGCGTTAGTGGCGGCGCCGGAGACATTACACTGGATGGCAATGGTCTTGACAGTTCCTTTGGGAACGACAAGAGCTTGGTCGAGTGTAAAGGTGTAGGGTGCTGGGCTTGCCGTTGTAGTAGGATTGACAACATTTGAACCGGTCGTCAGAGCGGTATTGCCGTCAAAGAGCTGACATGAGCTAATGTCCGTACCCGCGCCAGTCGCATAGGTTAAGGTAGTCGCAATGGTTGACATCCGGACATCCTCGCCTGATTGCGTGGCGTCAAGCTGAAGGTTGGTAAAGATAAGTTTCTGCGAACCGGCAACAACAGTCTGTGCGGCGGGATTGCCTGAAGCGGCAATTGCCAAAGAGGCAGTTCGGACGGTCATGGTGTTCATGCCGAACACGGCGTTGGTAAGAGTCAAAGTGTTGCCAGTAATCTGGCCTTTGACAGTACCCCAACCTGATGGCGTCGTGGAAGCAATAACGGTTGAACCGTTAGTGTAACCAGTGGTGCCACCGGGCAGTTTACCAACGAGGGTGTAGGTATTCTTGCCGACAGGATAGGTGATGGTGTCGGTGAATGTAACCGTCTGGTCACCGGCGGCGCCAGCTGAACCATCAGCGGCATTAACACCCGCCGCGTCTTTCGGACCAGCAACCACTGAACCATTCTTGTCAATGAGCGAAACGCTCGTTATGACTTTGGTAGTCAGAGTTGAATTTGATGAGATGTGGAACACCGAGCTCTGAACCGAAATCGGCTCGCCTTTGATATCGGTATCATAGGCGCCGAGAACTTGGTTTGGCATGTTGACCGCGATATTTTGGGCTGGAGCGGTAGTGGCTGACTTAGCGACAGTCGTAACCGTACCAGCATTAATCGTTACTGTCGAACCGCCGTAGAACGGGGTTGAAGTGGTAAAGACTGAGCGGGCGGTTGCCGTCAGAGTGGCAGTTGAGTTGGCCGCGCCCAAGATACCGAAGTTGTACGTGTTGCCTGAAACGTAGAGGTCTGAAGCATTGTAGAGGTCAAACTCCACGGTGCGGTTGGCCGAACCGGAACCGACGATATCGCCCACAATGTAGAGGTCCTTTGAGAAACCCTTCTGAATGACAACGCCATTCGGGAAAAGAGTGGTGAAGTACTTGCCATCAGCGGAAGCAATGGTCGGATATGATGTGCCGTCAAGAACTGTCTTGAGATTGGCAAGGTCGGTCGCACCAGCCGAACCGGTCTGATTCCAGCGGATTGACCAAAGGGTAACATCCTCGGCTGAACCAGCCGTAACCTTGATACCCGAGAACTTAAGAGCGGTATCACCAATGTTTTTGGTCAAGTTTGAAGCCGGGTCATACTGGGAAACGTATAGGGTGGCAGTGCCAAGCGTGAGCGAGGCATTGATTGTCTGAGCCGAACCAGTGATTGGAAGCGAACCGGAAACAGTCGCCGAAGTGTTAACTCCGACAACGGTCAAGGTTGCAACCTGGCCTGCGTATGAACTGCCGCTTGCTGGCATGTTGCCGGCAACGGTCAGGGTCCTTGAAGTGCCTCTTGGCACAACGAACGGGTCGCCCAAGGTTGTTTGGTGATTTGAGTTGAAGGTCTTTGAAGTGCCGACCTGAAGGCCTTGTTCATCAATAAGAACAATGCTTGAGAAGGCGGCGTCTTGAGCAAGACCTGTTCTCTGCACTGTCAATGAGTTGACAGTGACATCGCCGTCACTTCCTGCCGTCAAAGTAATCTTGGTGAACGGCACGCGCGATGCTCCGTTGGGGGCAATCGTCACAGCCGGCTGGACCGGGCTTGAAACTGTCAAGCCTGTTCCTGAAGGAGCAGTGGTCGTGGTTGTGGTTGTCGTACCTGCACATGATTGACCCGTTGTCGGGCTGAAGCCAGCGGTTGATGTACAGCCGGGCACTGTTGACGTTGTCGTCGTGGTAGTCGTGGTTGTGTTTGTGGTTGACGAACTTGTTGAAGACGATGACGCCATCGAATTCAATTGACCTCGAGTCAGCGGACCGACGAAACCAGTTGCCGGAACGCCCTTTTTCTTCTGGAACTTGATTACTGCGGCTTTCGTCAGAGGACCGAATTTTGAAGTTTCATAACCCGATGAACCCGCGCCTGAACTGGCAACTTGCGTGTCAGCGCTCATGTTGAGAACCTTTTGGAGATTCATAACATCGGCGCCTGAACTGCCGAGCGTAAGGTTACTTGAAAAAGTGTAGCCCGTACTCGAAGTTGTAGTCGTGGTAGAACCACTCTGGACAGTTGCAAGCTTTGCCTGAAGTGAGGCGATGGTAGCGAGCAAACTGTTGATTTGTGCGGTAAGGTCTGAAACGGTGTCAGCTTTTACGGTAACCGCAAAAGCAAAACTTAATGCCAACGAGGCACCGAGCAAACCCGCGACAAATCGCTTTGTTTTAGATTTTGTCTGGTACATAAATAATTGTAATTGCTAATTAATAACTCCCCTGCCAATTTTTTAACGAATAAAGCTAATAATTTCGGGAGGGAAATTATGCTACAGTGACAGTGTTCTTGGTTTCGACTCATAAACAGAACACCTCACACCTAAATTTATACTTAACGCACAACTGTCAAAATCTTTTTTAAGACTTTGAACAATTGCAACTGCATCTTTCACTAATCTCACAAATCTCATACATCGACACGAGAGTTGCAAGTTTAGTTGATAGGGTTTAATGGAATCTCAATCTTTAATCAATCATGAAGGCTACCCCCGCAAAGCGGATCGCCCGAACGCTTATACGTTCTAAGGAAAAAGAATTCTGACTTATATTGTTGTATCGCTATGAAAATTTCAATGGACAAGTTTCGTCTTTATGAATAGCACCCAGAAACACCTAACATTAATGATGAGTGGCAATCTTGCTAAAGTTAAAGACAGAGCACTTGATTACAAAACCTTGTAACCAAGTCAACTTTTCTGCACCTTGAGCAATTATATATCTCTTGCGAACAAGTTGCAAAAAGCATATGTGGATAACTCCAAAATTGGCCTTGATATTGGGGCTAGTTTTTAGTTTGCACGTGAAGATATCCAACTTTGCCATTATTGCATAAATGCTTATAAAAAGTCAATAAACTTTTGGGCTATAGCGAATTACAACAGTTATAATCACCTAAAACCGGACAAGATGGCTAATATTGGTTAATACTAGCAAATTATGGCCATTAAAACTGGCAAAAGCCTTAAAATATGGAGTATTAAAAATTATAGTAGAAACTATTGTCATTTTAAAATTCTAAAGAGCAATATTTTTAGATTAGACGGTAGCCAATAGAGTAGCGAGTCCAGCGTCGCTCACCTTCTTTCTTAAGGACACCAAGTTGAACAAGTTTCAGCAATTCCCTTTGTATTGTTTTGTCGCTACAACCCTTAATAATTAAGCTGAAATCCTTAATCGTAAGGTTACTTTTACTTTTTAGTAGTCCGATAATTAAAGTTTGACGATGTGTGGCGTTTGTATGCACATCACTGGCTCCGTCTGATAGTGACGAAGTTGTGTCCTTTAAATATTTATGTCCTTTATATTGTCCTTTATAAGTCCTGCGTGGAAACTCTCTTGCCTCAGACCATGAATGCGCGGCTTCGGGCTTACCAAAGCCACGACCTGGGAATGATGGGTGGTGTTGAGAAAAACCTTTCGCAGAAGAAGGGCCTGAAACCAACTGCTCCGCTGGCACGGCAAAAAAGTCCTTATCAAAAAGGATTTTTTTACCTGCCCGCAAGGACTGGGAAAGACCTTTAGCATTCAGTGTTTCCAGCAGATGTTCAAGCTCACTTTTGAGAACGGCGAAATTCATTTCTGAAACAAGACCCGCAACATAAGCAATGTCAAGAAGCGAAAGAAGTTTGACCAAATCAGTGGTAAGTCCCAGTATCACGTCGGATTTTGACAGCGGATTGGATGTTAAAGACAGCGTCTGAGAAATTATGCTTAGGCCGATATTTCGAAACTGCCACTTAATCGGCTCATTGTCGGACAAGAGATTGCTCATGAGATAAAAAGCGGAAACAAGGCGTTCTGATTTTTTGTAGACAAAAAGAAAATAATTGTCCTTTTCAAATAGCTTGAAAACAATGATGTTTTTTGAATCTTGAGGGTTAAAAGAAATGTTTGTGTCTTTTTTGTAATCCATTGTCTTTTATATGTCCTTTATAAATTTTCGACTAAATGCTTAAGGCCATCAATGTCCGTTAGATACACTATAGCGCAGACGTTTTAAATGTAAAGCACTCAAGATAAAAGTTAGAAAGTGCGCAAGTTAAAAAGTTAAAAACCCTTTGTCTGGCTTGCAACTTGCGCTCTTTCTAACTTGCGTACTTTTCTGCTACCCTATTGTGTTATGATATATGGGTATTTCTCGTTAATAATTATGAGCAAAAAATCGAAGGGTGTTGAAACTGATAAGGGAAAAGGACTCTGGATTTGGGGTGATATTTCCGAAGGAACCAAACAGGGCGTACTGGCAATAATCTTTTTTGTTGTCGCCGCCCTCTTTACTTTGGCGCCGATTGGCAAAGCGGGTTTTGTTGGTGATGCAACTTATAAATGGTTTAAACTCTTGCTCGGTTTAGGCTACTTTCTTGTGCCTATTGTATTTGTGATGCTTGGGATTACATTTTTAAAATCTATTACAAAACGCTTCCCGGCAATCAAAATAGGAGGTTCCGTCCTTTTCCTTATGGCGGGTTTGGGAATAATTGACATTGCTGCTCAAAATCAAGGCGGCATGGTCGGCCATGTGGTTTCAACGCCCCTTCTTAAACTTTTTGATACCTATGCCAGTATCATTGTCTTAGGAGCGCTCTTTGTAATTTCTGTCCTAATAATCTTTGAAACGGAGCTTACTGTCTCGCCGCTACTAGAGTGGTGGAAAAAATTGCGCTTCAAAAAATACCGTAAAGAAGACGGCCAGGAGAGAGCGCCGGAAGAAGAATTGCCGCCAGCAGAAGAAACGGGGGATGCGACAGAAGAAGAGCGGCAAAAATCGAAAGAAAAATTTGAGCAGAAAAAAACTGCCAAGGAAGAGTGGGCCGGAAGCGATAGAGATGAATCGGAAGAAGTGACGCTCGGCAAAAGAACTGCCGCTTCCTTATTATTTAAAAATGCGGGCAAAATTTTTACCCCTCCTCCGCTATCGCTTTTAGAAAGAGACAAAGGGAAACCCGTCGTCGGCGATATCAATGCCAACAAAAATATTATCAAACGGACACTGGCGAATTTCGGCATCAATGTAGAAATGGATGAAATTTCAATCGGACCGTCAGTCACCCGCTACGCTCTGAAACCCGCCGAGGGAGTAAAACTCTCAAGAATTGTCGCTTTGCAAAACGACCTCTCGCTTGCCTTGGCTGCCCACCCTATCCGCATTGAAGCCCCTATCCCCGGGAAATCCCTCGTCGGCATTGAAATCCCGAACACGACCAAGTCAATCGTCGGCCTTGCCACTCTTTTAGGAGCGGAAGAATATCAAAAATCGGAAAAGCCTCTTCTGATATCGCTCGGCAAAGGTATATCCGGTAAATCGCATTTCGCCAACCTCGCGAAAATGCCGCACTTGCTTATCGCCGGCACCACGGGTAGCGGGAAAAGCGTAACCATACATACCATCATCACCTCCCTGCTGTTCAGAAACGCAGTTGAGAATCTTAAATTCATCATGATAGACCCGAAGCGGGTTGAACTTACTTTGTACAACAAAACCCCCCACCTCCTGACCCCGGTCATAACCGATGCCAAAAAAGCCATCCTCGCGCTCAAGTGGGCGGCCAAGGAAATGGAGCGGCGGTACGACATTTTTGAATCGGAATCCGTCCGCGACATTGAGTCTTACCACAAAAATGTGCTGGAGCCTGAACTAAAAAAGCTTGAGAAACAGACGGAGACAACCGAGGCTGACATGAAGCTCCCGGAACTCATGCCTTACATCGTCATTGTGATTGATGAGCTCGCCGACATCATGTCCACATACCCGCGAGAACTTGAAGCGACCGTCGTCCGGCTCGCCCAGATGAGCCGCGCCACTGGCATTCATCTGGTCCTTTCAACCCAAAGACCGTCGGTCAACATTATCACTGGTCTTATCAAGGCCAATATCCCGGGTCGTATCGCCCTTCAGGTATCTTCGCAAGTTGACTCGCGCACCATCCTTGATACCGGCGGCGCGGAAAAGCTTTTGGGCGCCGGCGACATGTTATTCTTGGGAAGCGAAATGTCCAAACCCCAGCGCATCCAGTCCGCCTTTATCAGCGAGTCCGAGGTAAAAAAAGTCGTCAAGTATCTCAGGGAAAATTATGAGAACGGCGTGCCAAGCGAACTTAATCTGACTCCAGAAGCCGTGGCTGACAAGAACGCCATATTTGAATCAAGTTTTAGGGATGACGAGGATATTGATGATGAGCTCTATGAACAAGCCCGGGAGGAAATTGTGAGAGCGGGCAAAGCCTCCACCTCCTACCTCCAGCGCAAGCTCCGCGTGGGCTACGCCAGAGCGGCGCGACTCATTGACTTGCTTCAAGAGCGCGGTGTCATAGGAGCGGCCGATGGCGCGCGGCCTCGCGAAGTGATAGGAGCGGAAACTCCTCCGGAATCTCAAGCGGAAGAAGACGCACAGCAATGATTCCAAACGCGAAATTTCTTATCGGTCTGGCACTTGTTGGATTAGCCGCAACAGGTATCGGCCTATATGCCTACGGACAATCGCGGGAATACATCCGTGGCCCGAGGATTGTCATTAACGAACCGAAAGACGGCGCAGTCTTTTCGGAAGCGCCAATTATTATTTCTGGCAATACTCAAAATGTTGCCTACATCACGCTTGACGGCGCCTCTATCTTCGTGGATTCAAAAGGCGATTTCAGAGAGAAATTGCTGCTTCTGCCCGGCTATAATATACTTACCATTGAAGCGCAGGACCGCTTCGGCAAGAAAGTGGCAAAAACTTTGGAGCTTGTTTATAAAGAACCCGTAAAAGAAATTGCGGCAAGTTCTACCTCCATAGGCCTGTGATATAATCATTTTATGAAGAAAAAACCAAAAACTGAAAAAGTGACTCTTGCCACCATAGCAAAAACTCTTGGGGGCTTAGCGACAAGAGTTGACCTAGAAAAATCCATTGACAATTTGGCAATAATCACCAAACGTGGTTTTGATAATACGGTTTCAAAAGAAGAATTCGGAGAATTTAAAGATGAAATGACGGATTTCAAAAAGAAAACCGAATTAACCCTTTTCAACATTGACAGCAAACTGCAAACGGTTGACAGCCGCCTTGATGCGATTGAGAAAACCCTTGGCCCGCTCGTCCATGTCTCAAATGCTATGCAACGGGAACTGCGCGAGCACGAACGCCGTCTTTCTCTGGTTGAACGAAAAGTGGGGTTAATAAAATAATTTATAAAAATGCACTGGAAAAACTGGCCGTATTGGGTAAAAGGGGCTATTTTATCTTTAGTGATTTTCGCTATACTTCTTTTTATTCAATTTCAATTATCTGATTACCGTAACAGTCATGTTTGGCTTAATTATTTAAGACGGTTCTTTTCATACATCCCTGTTGCGATAACCTGGAAGCTCATTGTTCCTTTATCTTGTAAGGTAGCTCCTCATTGTCTAAATCCAGATTTGGTCACCGCAATTAGTTTATATCTTATTGAATATCTCGGAATCGGTGCTTTGCTCGGCTACCTCTACGGCAAAATCAAAAACCGAGACAAAGCCAGAGTCAATGGTAATATTTCTTAAATCTTCTATACTACAAGCTAATTACTAACTAATTTATTAATTAACAAAAAAAGCGAGTGAGTATATTGTTGTTACCCCAGTTAAGTATCCACCTAAGAAGGCGGAGAAAAATCGTCAGAACGATTTTTACTTAACAGGGTGATGATTTTCTAATCGCTTCGCTCAAGAAAATCAATCATGGCTTTCGGCAAACCAAAAAAAGAAAAAGTGATGAAAGTGGTCGGCGCGAACATTGAAGACACCCTCAACGCTATTAAAACAAAATTCGGCGAGGACTCAATCATGAAGCTCGGCGACAAGCCGCGCGTTGATGTCAACGCCATTTCAACCGGCTCAATCGGTCTTGACGCCGCCCTCGGCGTTGGCGGACTGCCCCGCGGACGCATCATTGAAATTTTCGGCCCAGAATCTTCCGGCAAAACTACCCTCTCGCTTCACGTCGTCGCCGAAGCCCAGAAAAAAGGCGGTGTCTGTGCCTTCATTGACGCCGAGCATGCCATGGACCCGGAATATTCAAAAAAAATCGGCGTAAAAATCAACGAGCTTCTCATTTCCCAGCCGGACACCGG
>OBEQ012843874.1_pt1 | contig 10109 bp, 8 predicted proteins | sample 1670901 | NCBI WGS metagenome assembly OBEQ01 (sample SAMEA104232315, study PRJEB22302) | groundwater metagenome | biome: forest; feature: aquifer; material: groundwater | place: USA | collected 2011-08-07 | depth 5.4 m | reverse complement strand
TACTGGGGCCGGTGCGAGTTCTGCGACCACGGTGAGGGCTATACGGCCGGTTACCGGACCAAGAAGATCGACGAGATCATCGAGGAGATCCGCGGGCTCAAGACCAAGTACAACTGCCGGCATTTCCACTTCACCGACGAGTCCTACCCGCCGGCCCTGTTCCGCAAGCTGACGCGCAAGCTCGTCGAGACCAACATGGACATCGCGTGGACCACCCACATGCGGTTCGAGAAGAGCCTCTCGGATGAGGAGGTCTGGAACGACGCGCGGGCCTCCGGTTGCAAGTTCCTCCATTACGGCTATGAGTCCGGCAACGAGCGGGTGCTCAAGCTCATGGACAAGGCGACCACGAAGGAGGTCATCCAGCGGAGCCTCAGGCTCGCGGCTGACGCCGGCATCTGGAACCACTGCATGGGTTTCTTCGGGTTTCCCGGCGAGACCCGCCAGGAGGCGTACGATTCCGTGCGGTTCCTCGATGAGAACAAGGACCTCGTGCACTCGATCGGATTCGGGACCTTCGACCTCAGCAAGCACACGCCCGTCGCGAAGAACCCCGAGAAGTTCGGCGTCACGCCCTACATCAATCCCGAGTGGGACCTGGCGCTGGACTATTACTTCACCGTGAAGGAAGGGCTCAGCGTCGAGGAGGCGGAGCAGATTTTCGAGGAATTCGAGCGCAACCACTATCGGGGGTGGGACCTGAAGATCTTCATCCGCGAATACGTCTTCCTCTACATCGCGCATTTCGGCACCAGCAAGCTGCCGGCCCTCCAGTTCAGGCCGCCGGAGGTTGACGCGGGCAACCTCAGCGGCGTCGGGGCGTAACAATCCTCTCCATGGCCAGCACCACTATTCAGATCGACAAGCCGTCCCCCAAGAGCGGGAGCGGGCGCAAGCTGAAGACCATGCTCCTGTTCCCGCCGGAGTGGGTGCCGACGGCGCCCTACCTGGCGCTGCCCAGTCTCACGGCGGTGCTGCGGCAGAACGGGCACGAGGTCGTGCAGAAGGACGTCAACATCGAGATGTACGACCACTTCTTCACGGACACCTTCCTGATCTGGGTCATGGCCCGCATGTCCACCCAGCGGCATGCCCTGGCGGCCAAGGAATCCGCTGTAGGGTTGACCGAACGGGAAGAGGCCCAGAAGGCTTGCCTGGCGGCCGCGGCCGGCGTGGATGTGATCGAGCTGGCGGAGCGGGCGGAGAAAGCCAAGCGGATCACCCGCAGCGAAGACTTCTACGATGCCGACAAGCTGGGAGGGGCGCTGAATACGTTCCGTGAGGTCATGCAGTACATCTCCGCCGCCTACTATCCGGCCTCGCTCGTTTTCTATCCGATGGAGAGCAATCTTGGCTACCGCCCGGGCGTCTCGAAAGAGGTATTGGCCTGCCTGGACGACGAGCAGGTCAACGTTTACCGGGACGTGTGCCGCCAGCTCGTGCTGCCGGCGATCAGCCGCGAGATGCCGGACGTGGTGGGCGTGTCGCTCGGCACCCAGATGCAGCTCCTGGCCGGCCTGACCTTCTGCAAGATGATCAAGGAGGCATTCCCGCAGATTCACGTCACGGTCGGCGGGAACATCATCACGCGGCTCCAGGAAGAGCTGCCGAAACACGAGCGGTTCTTTGCCGAGGTGTTCGACTCCGCGATCATGTATGAAGGGGAGCACGCGCTGCTGTGGCTGCTGGAGGCGCTGGCAGGCGAGCGGGAGATGGCGAAGGTGCCCAATCTGATCTATCGCGATGGGGGCGGCATCCACATCAATACCGAAGTCTATACGGAGAAGACCACGGCCCTGCCGCTGCCCGACTTCGACGGGTTCCCGCTGGACAGCTACTTCGTACCGGTCCGCATCCTGCCGTACCTCGCCACGCGCGGCTGTTACTGGGGGCGCTGCACGTTCTGCGATCACGGGCAGGGCTACTTCGATCAGTACCGGGGCATGCCGGCGCATGAGGTAGTCAGGCAGGTCAAGGCGCTCAAGGAGAAATATCACGCCGAGCATTTCCTCTTCGCCGACGAGTCCTACCCGCCGGCGCTGTTCAAGAAAGTGATCCAGATGCTGGTGGAGCAGAACGTCGGGATCAAGTGGACGACCTTGATCCGCTTCGAGGAGACTCTACAGGATCCGGAGATCTGGACGCTGGCGGCCAAGTCCGGCTGCTGCACGCTGTACTACGGAATGGAATCAGCGAACGAGCGCGTACTGAATCTCATGGACAAGCACGTCAAGCAGTCCGTGATCGTGAACAACCTGCGCGAAGCCGCGAAGGCCGGTATCTGGAACCACGTGATGGCGTTCTACGGGTTCCCCGGAGAGTCCCGTGCGGAGGCCGAAGAGACCAGGCAGTTCCTCCTCGACAACAAGGACAACATCAATTCCGTGGAGCTGTTCTACTTCGTGGCGTATCGCCATACGCCGATGGTGCGGAGCCCGGAGAAGTTCGGGATCACGATCCACAAGCAGGAAGAGTACGACCTGCCGCTCGACTACTACTACACGCTGAACGAGCCAGGCGGGGTGACCTGTCTGGAGGCGATGCAGCTCTGCGAGGAGTTCTACCGGAACGATTTCGACCCGTGGGCCGTGCGGGTCAATGCCCGCGAGCACGTCTTCCTCTACATCTCCAAGTTTGGCACGAACAAGCTGCCGCAGATCTACGCGAAGGCGGCGCAGGTGGGCGCCGGCGTGTCCGGGCTGGTCACCTGGCCGGTCGCGCGGGGCGATGCCGAAGCCGACAGCACGGGCGACCAGTCCATGGCCCGCGTGCACTCCCACGCGGCCCCGTAACCACGGCGAACGATCCACGACCATCTGCTGCGTTCTCAGTCGGACGTCTCCCTGCGACGTACCCTCCCGCGTACGCCTCAGTCGCCGCCCTCCCTGCGGCCTTGCATCTGGCCGCGCCTCCTTCGCCGTAACCCTCGCCCCTTGAGGGAGAGGGCAGGGTATCTGTCATTCTGAGCGAAGCGAAGAATCTAATCGCAGTTCGGTGAGGGGAATGAGGAGGCGAGGTTTCGGCACTTAGAATGCTAGGCTAACCCTTTCCGAAACCCCTCGACCAATTTGAACACAGCCTGCCTTCTAGTATCGGAATCAAGGCGGTTTTCTTGTCGCAGAATCGTATTGACCACAGCATGGTACTCATCCGCAACTTGTCCCACAAAACTTTTGACTAAAGCTGTGGCCTTTTGCGAGGCATACTTACCAACATCGCATCCGAGAAGATAAGCCCCTGCAGTTTCGTATGTCATATCCGCTACTTCAGTCACGATTTTGAAACGACGTGATCCTTTCCCAGAAGATTCATATTGTTCAAGTACGTAGACGAGATCGTAAAGATCCCGTGGGAACTTGCGATCAAGATAGGCGATCACTTTCAGCACCGCGAAAAGCCAAAGAGGCACAACCGGAAGGGTTACCCCAGGTGTCACCTCCATCAGTACGGCATATTGGAACACATCGGCGAACCCGGTCATGTTCATTTGGTTCCCGGACTTACGCCAAATCAGGACTTCCCCAGGACCGTTGGTGATGCCATAAGGAATCAAGTCAATCTCGGCCGTCCCGTAATACAATCTGTGCTCTTGCTCTCCACGCCCTCGTGTGAACCCTAGGTTGATGAGATCGGCGATCACAGCTTCCCAATCCTCCCAGGACGCCAGTTTGATCACATGGTCGGCGTCGCGTGTCTCTCGGGCTCCGACTTCTGAAGACAGCAAGAGAGCCGGTACAAGCGCGCCCACGAGGGCAAAGGGAATCTGTTTTTCAGCGAAGTAATCGCGGAGAACGCTGAGAGCCTTAGCCAGATCGCCTTCAATCTTTGGCAATGGACGGTTCCAGAAATTCTTTATAGATCAGACGCGCTGTCTCTATTTCTCGATCGCCGCCTTGATAGAGGAGTTCTGCATAGATTAGTAATGGATGAACGACAGGAGACTGAGTCTGTTTGTTCCATGCATGGAAGACACGCGGAGAGAAGCCGTTAAGAACTGTAATAGGCCCTCCCTCCTTGGGCACCAAAAACAACTCCTTGAGTCTGTCTGTCTCTTTCCAATTTTCGACAAAAAGCGTGAGTGTGTTTCCGCGATAATGATGCACAAGTTCATCAGCTCCGAATCCACCAGTTAGCCCCCAAGATATTCCGCGTTCTAAAGCATACCGCTGAAAACAATTTACTACATCATTAAGGCTGCTCATTAGGTTCTGATACTCGCCGAGAAAAATTTTAGGACGAAGCCGAGTGGCATAGCCTTGCACCCAATGATCAAAGAGGTCTTTCTTACGGATCAGACGGAAGTCATTCTTTCCAATAGGCTCCAAGTATCCTTGCTCTCGCAAGTCTCGCTTAACCCAGCCGACCGTCCCCAAGGCGACGTCGTTCGCGTCCGCTAGATTCCGATACGAATAGTTGACGGACTCTGGCTCAAGCAGGAAACCCAAAAGCAGTCTGAGCCCGCTCGGCTGGAAGACACGCGTCGGCTTTCCTCTCGGCGGGGCAGCCGGCTTTTTCCCCTCGACGTAGAGGTACAGCCCTGGCTCCCGCTTCAGGAATAGGTTCCCCATAGTGTCAATAAAGTTGATGCCTGCTTCCTTGAGTTGGTGGCCCAATGATGGGTTCACATAGTCGGCAAAGAGAAGAAACCCTTTGGTCTTCCCCCAATGCTTTTTGTAGGAGTCTGCTTGAATCAATAGATGTTTCACGGTCTGTGGTCGCAGGTTGGTTTTGACTTCAAAGACGTACCGAAATGCGCCTCTGTCGGTCTTCAGCGTAAACTCGCCATCCCACCGATCACGGCCTTGGCCGGACACCTCATGACGTAGGTCCACTACCCGGACCGGATGGACGGACTTCAACCGCTCAAGCGCAGTAGATATAGTCTGCGATTCTTGCCTATTCTCGCTCATCATGTTCGCTACATTACCACGTTCATGAATCATGAACAAGATAAATCAGTGAACACTCTGATTGACGGACCCTTAATCTTATTATGGAGGGGGAGCAGCACATCGAGTTCGGCGGCAGTCTCCCCATTTCCCCTCTCCCCCGCAAGCGGGGCGAGGGGAATGTTCATCCTTCCTTCTTTTCCAGCCGCTCGACCAGCAACACATAAGCTGCTTCGATTTCCTTGGTCATGGCCTCGGCTTGTGTGTACTTCGCCATGTATTTGCGCGGGTTGTTGCTGACCATGGCGTAGCGGTGGGGGTGCCAGGTCACGAGCAGTTCCTGCTTTTTCCTGTCTAAATCTTCACGCGTGAAGGACTGGGTGAGTTCGAAGAGCGCAAGGGCCTTGGCGAGGGATTCGTTCACCGTTTCTTCATGAACGGCGGGTCGCCGTGGTCGAGGCGGTAGAGATTGAGCGGGAACAACGTCTCGCCGGTGGAGACCACCGTCGTGCCGCCGTCTGGCGTGCCTCGGAAGATGTCGAGCGCGTGGGCGTAATGGTAGCCGCAGCCGGCCGGCGCCAGCTTGTCTTTGAGCGCGTCCGGCGGCTCCCAGTTGGCGGTCAGGAGCGCGGTGCGGGCGGGGTTTCGCCGGCTGAACGTGAAGGACAGATGATCCGGATACCAGTCGGCCCCGCCGGTGGCGTAGGACACGAACAGTCGCGCTTTCGCGGTGGTTGCCAGTTCCGCCAGGTAAGTGTTGGTCAAGTACCCGTTCTCCCCGGCCTCCAGCCACGTTCCCGGAGGGGAGAGGCACGCGTGCGCGGCGTAGGTGCGCAGCTCCTTCAACTGCTGCTGGGAGGCAAAGACGGTGGCGATCGGTCCGTAGTCTTTCACCAGCCGTTCGATGACGCCTTCCGTCAAGGCCGAGCGGCCGGCGTTCGTCGGGCCGCTGTCGACGTGCGCCAGCATGTTGCGGCCCCGATCGGAAACTAGGTAGCAGTTCCGCGGCATTTCGATGTCGCACGGGTCTTCGCCGAAAAACGGGACCGATGCGATGCCGCCGCCCTCGAAGGGAAACGTCTCGCCGTGGGCCAGCTCGATGACGCGGGTGAAGCCCAGCTCGCGCAGGATCGACGGGTAATCGTAGTACAGTGCGCGGCGATTCTTCCGGCTCGGCACGATGACCGGGATGTCCTTCGGCATGGTGAGCAGCGTCCGCGGGTCCACGTGGTCGTCGTGGTCGTGCGTGAGGAAGATGGCGGACGGGCGCGGCAGCAGCGAGCCCCAGAGCGAGGGAATCGGCGATTCGGCCAGCCAGGGCATCAGCCAAGGGTCGAAGAGGAAGAATTGATCCTTCTGCCGATACAGCAGGGCCGCATGGCCGAGATAGATGACGTCGCGGTCTTGCGTGGCGGAGAGCCAGTGCGCGTGCAGCGACGAGCGCGGGGAGGCCGCCAAGGCCTGTATGCCGTTCAGAATTTCCAGGAATTTGGTCAGGGTTCCCGCGTGGGCGGAAACGGAAGCTTCCGCCGACGCGTGAAGCTCGCCGGCTGTGTGAGTGCCGTCCAGCAGACCGATGAATTTCCCGATGGTCTGCGATGGCGTCTGATCGAAGCCGAACGGCACGGCCTGTCGCACGACGGCGTTGAACACACGGAGCCCCCCGTAGCGCATCGTCGCCGACTTTGCGGGATCATGCGGATATTCCCACTGGAACGTGCCGTCCGGCTTTCGCCCGCACCGGATGTGCGCGCTCAGGTGAGGGCGCGAGCGGACCACCTCGGCATAGGCGTCTTCCAGCCTTGCGCGGCGGGCCGGATCGTCGAGCGGACCCCGGTGGGCGAAGACGTCGCTGATCGCCGTGTCAATGGCGCTCTGCATGAGGCTGTAGGCCTCGTGCAGACTGGCGACCACCTCGGGATCGACGCCGCCGATGAAGGGAAAGGGGCCCGGAGGCTCCGCGCTTTCCAGCTCGATCCAGCACCACGGGACCAGGCCGAGATAGTGTTCGCGGTTCCAGGCGTTCCAGATATTGGCCATGCGTGGAGAGTAAAGCGACTGCCTGCGGCAGTCAAGGTTGATTTAACGTAGGGGCAGGCCTATGTGCCTGCCCTCAAGATGGGCAACCACGTAGGGTTGCCCCTACAGTTTTTGAATCAGGAACAACGTGGCTTCCGGGTTGATCCGCGCCTTCGGCAGGATGGCCCGGTGCATGCGAACGCCGGCAGTTTCGGCGATCGGATCCGAGCCCAGCAGTTGAAGAGAGACGCGGGAGCAGGCGTCTCCCAGCCAGGGCGGTCCGGTCAGAATGGCAAAGCCGCCTGAGGCGAGCGCTTTCGACACCGCTTCCAGGCTTCGCTCGCAGTCGGCCCGTCGCCGGTACCAATCGAACGGAATCCATCGGTGGATCATCCCATAGGACTTGGCATACGCGGCGTCCCGGTGGCGGTCGGCTGGAAGAAAGGTGACGCGCTGGAGACCGGGAAGGCACCCGGACGCCGTGGCCTGGTCCCACAAGCGCTGGGCCTGACGCTGCGCGAATTCAGGACGCGTATAGAGGACGGTGTGGTCCTTGGCGCCTGCACAGTCGATGAGTTCCGACAGAAGGAGGTCGCAGTCGTGGATGAGCACGCTCTCGGAAGGCCCTGATCTTCCCGGCGCGCCGGACAGGCGTTCGATGTAGTCCAGGATATGCTCCAACGCGAGCGGTTGGGTCATCGCGTCGTCTACCATGGTGTCATCATCGGAGTAGATGGGCACGGCGAAATAAGCGCGCTTGGCGTCGAGCGCGGGCATTCCCTCCCGGAACAGAGTTCGCCACGTGAGGGCCGACGCGGACCGTTCGGGCAGCGGATTCGCGCGCGTAACGCCCCATTCCGGCCGAAGCGGAAGTTCCTCTCGGTGATCTCCGTCCTGGAGCTGCAACGCCGTCTTGGTTGTCCCCACCATCCGGCCTCCGGGCGCAACGCCGTCTTTCCTGGGACGGCCGAACGGGAGCGCGGCTGCGTCGTCCTGCCTGGTGACCTTCGTGACCGCGCCTGCCGAGACGGTGACGCATAACCCCTGGCCTGTATCGAAGCAGCGGTGCGGAGAGTCCGGTCGTGGCCGCCACGTGACTTCGGCTGAGCGGGCCGGGTCCATAAACAGCGAGAGAGGAGCGGCACCTCCCGGGGCTTCAGGCACAAAGTAGGTCGAGAACAGCTGGAACGCTTGAGGAGAGGGATACGTGGGGATGCCTCGATAGCGGGGCAGGCGGGGGGCTTGGTTCTCGTGCTGGTCGTCGTAGAGACTGCGGATCAACTCGAAGGCGGCGCTGCCGGTCCCGGCGAGGAGCGATTGAAACAACTCGACCACAGGGAGAAAGTCGATCTGTCCCCAGTGCATGGCTCCCATGCAGGCCATGAATCGGGGTCTCGAAAAGCTGCCATCTTCCAAGATATAAAGCGCGTCCTTTCGGTGGCGGATCGTCACGCGGCCTTGCGAGTCCAGGGTCAGGCTCTTGTCATCATAGAAGAAGGCGATCTCGTCCGGAGTGACGCCCAGAGCCTGAGCCGCCATCCCCTGCAGGTCCTTGGTGGTCAGCCGCTGCCAGCCGGGTTTCTTGGAGATGTCGAAGCTCGCCACGTTGACCAGCCCTTCCGGCTTGATGCCGACCCACTGGCCCCAATCCAGGTGCAGGCGAGCATAGAGTAGCTTCGGCGGGCCCTGGTCCTCGGCACGCCAGGCGCATTCATGGAGAGGCGTCCCGCCTGGATCGAGGTACAGCACGCGCTGCCCGTGCTCGCCGTAGACGATCCCATGGCCGCTCGCGGTCACCAGCACGCGCAGGCCGTCGGTTGGGGATGTGTTGGGGCGGTGCCAGACCGTGCCGGCGGGGTGGGGTGAGGAAAGCAGGCTCTCCATGCCGTGCGCCAGAGACTGCACAGGCCCCTGGTTTTCCGGAAAGACAACGGCGCCGGGGCGCGTCGCGGCCGAAAGGATTTTGGGCGGGATCGTCATGGGAAACAATCTCCGTACCAGACAGTAGGAGATGGCGCCGTGCGTGTCAAGATTGGTATGTTGATTCTGTGGGGGCCGGCAATGCATGATAAAGGGGAACATGAGATGGAGAATGTCCGGTGGCTGCTGAGCTCAGGCCCATCCTTGTCGTCGAGGATGACGCGATCGATCGTGAAATGATCGAACTGGCGTTCAAGCGGGCGGCCGTCGAGCATCCGGTCGTGACCGTTTCGGATGGGCAGGAGGCGCTCGACTATCTGAATGCGAAGGGGCGGTTTCACGACCGGCGGATAGAGGACGTTCCGGTGGTGATCGTGCTGGATCTGGACATGCCGCTGATGAGCGGGCACGAGTTTCTCAGCCTGATCAAGACGCAACCGGACTTCGCCCTGATCCCCATCGTGGTGCTGACGACTTCCCAATTCGATCAGGACCTGATCCAGAGCTACGCCATCGGGGCCAATAGCTGTATCGCGAAGCCGGGCGACTTCGAGCAATTGATCGAGATCGCCCGCGCGGTGGGCGGGTACTGGTGCCGGATCAACCGAGTGCCGGAGAGGAGATGATGGCCGTGCGGCCGGCAGCCGTTTTCAGCAGCCTTTCGGTCCATCGCAAGCTGATGCTGATCCTCGGCGTAGTGATGCTGCCGGTCGTCGGACTGATGATGCTGTATCTGACCACCATGCAGCAGCTCGCGGCGGCCGAACATGACATGGATCGCCTCCTTGCGGTGCAAGTGCAGGCCCAGGAGATCATGACCCATATCGTGGATACGCAGAGAGGCTTCAGGGGTTTCGTCCTCACGCGCAACGAGAAATTCCTGGATCCTCTGTATGCGGCCGAAGAAGGGTTGGACCCCGCCATTCATCGGCTGAAGGAGATGGTACGGGACGATTCCGAGCAGCTTCAACGGGCATTGGAGATCGAGACGAAGGTGCGCGCGCTCCTTCAGAAGAAGCGACAGTTCATCAACGCCGTCAGATTCGGCCAGATGAAACCCGTTCGGGAGTACATTGAGTCGGGAGAAGGCGAGGCGGCGTTATCCCGAATACGGGCCGACCTCAACACGTTCGAGGGCATCCTGAAAAAAGTCCTGAGCGATCAGCAGGCCCGCGTGGCCCGATCGGCGCTGCTGACGCAATACGGAGCGGCGGCGGTCGTCGCGGGGATGCTGGTCCTCTGGTGGCTCGGGGGCCGCCCGGTGGGGCGGGACGGCACCCC
>OBEQ012367740.1_pt1 | contig 10110 bp, 5 predicted proteins | sample 1670901 | NCBI WGS metagenome assembly OBEQ01 (sample SAMEA104232315, study PRJEB22302) | groundwater metagenome | biome: forest; feature: aquifer; material: groundwater | place: USA | collected 2011-08-07 | depth 5.4 m | reverse complement strand
TACTGTAGTACCCCAAATAGATCTTTGGGTTTATTTTCTAGAGGGGTTCCCGTGATCACGATGCGGTAGTCTGCTTCTATGGCGCCTACTCCCTTCTCATCTCCATAGATCATCTTGGAGGTCTTCGTATTTTTGTTCTTCAGTAAATGGGCTTCGTCTAATGCGATAAAGTCTGTGCGGAGGGGAGAGGTGGGTTTAAAGTAAGCGGCGGATTCATAGTTTATTAAAATGATTCGTTTTCTACTGTTTGAAGGAGGGGAACGGCTGGACAAATATTCAGATTGAGAGGAAGTCCCAGTAATATGGGTAAGATGGATTTTTTTATTGGTTGTTAGATCTACTTGCGGTAATTCATTTGTGAGCACAACTAAATCCACTTCTAAATCTGTATGCTTATATAAATCTTTCATCCAGCTGGATAATGAAGATTTGGGGCCTAGAACCATCATCTCTTCTTTTCCAGATAGGAGAAATGTAGAGATGGTTTCCAGCGTTTTTCCCAACCCCATCTCATCGGCTAGAAGAACTTTCTCTTCTTTTAACATTCTTTGGACACCAACTAGCTGGTAAAGATTCAGTCTAGTTATCTTCCTTAATCCCATACTATAGAGCTCTTGATGTAAATAATCTATAAAATCTACTTCATCCAATTTCTCCTTCAATATTTCTCTCATCAACTCCCCGTCTTCTTCGGCTAAAACCTGTTCAATTTTATTCTTCGCCTCTTCTCCGGAAAACGTTTTATCATTAACGCTAAAGTAATGTTTAAACAGATAGTTTTCTTCTAACTTACGTATAAGATTGACGGCTTGTTTTCTGGCCATTTCCTTTAGAGCTTTATCAATGAGATCATCCTGGATTTTTTTGTCTAGTTTCCTTGCGATATCCGAAATCTGTCTCTGGCTGAGATCAATAGGAGATAAGGTATGGGGTTTTAGAAATACCATCTCATCTAATTTTGTGGCTTGAACTAACCGAAGATCATCGTCCCTATTAATATCATCGTTCTTTACTTTCTCTTCGACCCCTGCAAATTCCAATATCTTTTTATCGATGAGCTTTATGAGCTTCTTAATTTTATCTTCATCATATTGACCTTGCAGCTTTGAACCGACCAAAACCCATAGGATGTTTCTTAAATCCATACTGTAACGGGTAGCCAAATGTGAAAAAAGTTCTGGGGTTAGCAAATTCTCAAAGTCTGAAAATTCTTTAATAACTATTGTTTTGGGTTCAATTTTTTCCGGTTTCTCAAAACTAAAGTGCGTTATAAAACCGTTAATGAGAGGTTCATGTGTTCCAAATCTTTCAGCTACAGAAAGTATGGACCCATTCTTATTCTCTAATTCCTCTATAAGTTTTTCTCTAAATTCTTCTAATATTCCGATATTCTTAAAATATTCATAGTATGCATCGTCAAAATTCATCCCCAACGCATCTTTAGATTTTCCTAAGCTCCAATTATTATCCTCCAATATTCTCAATGCTTCCTCTTTCCCAGGAACAGGCCTTACTAAATTAAATTGTTTTATAAAACCATTTACGGTACGATTACTTGTACCAAATCTCTTGGAAACCGGACCTAAAACCCATTTCTTCGCCTTTAATTCCTCTACAAGCTTCTCTTTGAATTCATTTAACATTCCAACGTTCTGAAAGAATTTATAAATATCTTCACCATATCTCATACCCAACGCATCTCTAGATTTTTCTAAATCCCAGTTGTTCTCAGTTAATATAGTTAATACGTCATCTTTGCTATGAGCATACTTTTCTAAATTAAATTTCTTTATAAAACCTTTGATGATAGCTTCATTTGTACAAAATCTTTTTGCAACACCCTTTATAGACCATCTCTTGACTTTTAACTCCTCTATAAGTTTTTCCTTAAACTCTTCTAATACTCTAACAATATTGAAAAATTCATAATATCCTTCATTATTTCTCATGCCGAATGCCTCTTTAGATTTTTCTAAGTTCCAGTTGTTCTCAACCAATATACTTAATGCCTTATCTTTACTTAAACCAGATTTCTCTAAACCAAACTTTTTTAAAATATCTTTAATAACAGTATCACTAGTGCCAAATCTTTTGGCAACAGAATTTAATGACCAATTCTTATTCTTTAACTCCCCTACAAGCTTCTCTTTGAATTCTTCCAATATTCCAACGTTCTGAAAGAATTTGTAGTATTCATCTCCAAAATTCATACCCAATGCATCTTTAGATTTCCTTAAGTCCCAGTCGTTTTCAGTTAATACACTTAGTACCTTATTTTTACTGAGCACGGGTCTTTCTAAACTAAACTTTTTCAGAAGACCTATAATGGTATTATCATTCGTACCAAATCTTTTGGAAATAGCTGAGACAGACCAATTTTTAGCCTTTAACTCTTCCAATAGTTTTACCTCAAATACTTCTAATATTCCAACTTGCTGAAAGAATTCATAGTATTTATCAGAAGAATGCATACCCAACGCATCTTTAGATTTTCCTAAGTTCCAATCATTTTTATCCAAAACCCTCAATGCTTCTTCCTTGCTAAGGGCAGGTCTTTCTAAAGAAAACTTTTCCATTAAACGTTTAATGGTAATACTAGATATTCCAAATCTTTTGGAAACTGGAACTACGGCCCAGTTCTTCGCCTTTAATTCCCCTACAAGTTTCTCTTTGAATTCTTCTAATATTCCAATATTCTGAAAATATTCGTAATATTCGTCTCCAAAATTCATTCCTAATGCCTCTTTAGATTTTCCTAAGTCCCAGTTGTTCTTAGTTAACAAACTTAACACTTCACCCCTACCGATAATAGGCCTTTCTAATTTAATATCTTTAATACCCAAATCCTTACTTAAGGAATTATATTCGTCTAAGAACCTTTCATCAATCGGTAAAAAACGCTCTGTCGACAACTGGGAGTTACTTGAACTTTTAGATTTAATAAAAGCATGCAAATTTATAAAATTTTTTATGCTATGGTTATTCAATCCAAATCTTTTGGCGACAGCTGCTATACCCCAATTCTTAGCCTCTAACTCCTCTGCAAGTTTTTCCATAAATTCATGTACTATTCCTATCTTCTGAAAGAATTCATAATATGAATCATGACCATGCATTCCTAATAAACCTTTAGACTTCCCCAAATCCCAGTCATTCTCTGTTAATATCCTCAATGCTTCATCTTTCTCAATCATAGACCTATGTAAATCAAACTGTTTGATAAAACTGTTAATCACAATATTGAAGGTATCAAATCTTTTGGCAATAGTATCTACTGCCCAATTCTTATTCTTTAACTCCTCTACAAGCTTCTCTTTTAATTCTTCCAATATTCCAATATTCCGAAAGTATTCATAGTATTCATCTCCAGGATTCATGCCCAATGTATTTTTAACTTTTCCTAAGTTCCAATCATTTCTAATCAATATCATTAACGCTTTATCCTTTTCGATCACAGGCCTTTTTAGATTAAACTTCTCTATAAGGCCTTTAATAACCGGTTCATTTGATCCAAATCTTTTGGCAACAGCTATTACGGCCCAATTCATATTTTTCAACTCTACAAAAAGCTTCTCTTTGAATTCATCTAATATCCCAATACCCCGAAAGAATTCATAGATATTTTCACCATATTTCAATCCCAGTGCATCTTTCGATTTCCCTAAATTCCACTTATTCTTATCCAATATTCTCAACGCTTCTTCCTTTACAATACTAGGCTTTTCTAAGCCAAATTTTTGAATAAAACCATTAATTACGTTGCCATTTGTTCCAAATCTTTTTGCAACAGTACCTACAGACCAATTCCTATTATCTAATTCTTTATTAAGTTTCTCTTTGAATTTATCCAATATTCTGTACTGTTCAAAATATTTACCGTACCCTAGATGAACTTTCCATTCTAATTCTTTGGTAGCATTTCCTAAATTCCAATTATGCCTATCAAGAATTTCTAATACTTTGTCTCTGGTTAATTCTGGACCACTCTTTGTTAATGTTGCTTGCCCTCTTCTGAATCTATAGTCATTGATCATAGAGTGAGTCACCGCTTTCACTCCAAAGAGGGAACTTGGTAAAGATAGTGTAAGGGCAAATAAGATAGAACTCACCAGATCAAGTCCAACTTGGTTTAGGAAGAAAAGGCTAAGAGAGTGGGAGAAGTAAATGAAAGAAGCTCCTATGGCAAAGAAGATGAGATTTCTATCCTGGGTGATCTGGGTTAATTCTTCCAGGGATACCGGGTTATGATCACGAATAAAGTTTTTATCAAATATCTCGAGTTTCCAGGTTTCCGCGGATAAGAAGGGGGTGTAGATGATTTTAACGAATGCGACCATCCAGTACGGGGTATCCGTTCTCTTAAACAATTTTTGAGAGAACTCGATCCCTTTTTCCAATGTTTGTTTACTCAACATCACCTCTCTTGCTCTTTCTTGAGCCTCTTTTGGGTTCATGGTTAGAAGCCTGCCACGAAGGTGATGGCTTTGGGCAGAGGAGGGCGAAGATAATGCCGCAGGGACTCTTCTTTGTCCTGCCTGCGCAAAAGGAGGCAAAACAATAGAACAAAGCAAAGCTCCCGCCACCACTAAAGCGGTACTTTGCTTAAAGAACCTTCGTTTCTTTGAATTCCAGAATCTAGACATATTACGCGCGCACATACGCGCGTACTTAAAGTCTAGAACAAATCAAAGAAACTTTTCTCAAACAAATTGTAACGAAAATGTAACGTTTTAATTGACCCCTCCTTACAAGAATTGGGACAAAGAATTGAAATCTCTCGAAACCTATGATAATCTATATCTATGAATCCAAAAATTGAATTGATTATTCATAAAATCATTGAAAAGTTTCAGCCGCACAAAATTATCCTTTTTGGTTCCTATGCTCAAGGAACAGCCACAAAGGATAGCGATGTAGACCTCCTAGTTGTTCTGCCTATATCCGGTTCTAAAATGGATATGGTGATTAAAATTAGGACTTCTGTGAATGGAATGGGTATTGCAAAAGATATTTTTGTGGCAACACCCGAAGATTTAATCATTTATAAAGAACTTATGGGGACTGTTATCTATTCGGCTCTAAGAGAAGGCAAGGTCTTATATGAACGAGCGGCCTAACCAATCTACAATTATTCGGCAATGGATTCAAAAGGCAGAAAATGATTTTATCTCCGCAAAAACACTCTATGCTGAGTTAGAAAATTGTCCTTATGACACAATTTGTTTTCATGCCCAGCAATGTATAGAAAAATATATTAAAGCGTTATTGCTCCATCAAAAAATTAATTTTCCTAAATCGCATGATGTGGGTGAATTAATGGAGCTTCTTCCCAAGGAATATAAAATTCCTTTAACGCCAGAAGAACAAGCCAAGGTAACTTATTACGCAGTCGCAGGTAGATATCCTGTGGATGGTATGGTGGATATCTCAAGACAAGATGCCGAATGCGCGATACAAATGGCTGAAAATGTTAGAGAATATATAGGACGATTTTTTTGAATGAGGGATAAAAAATAGAAAAAAACGGGGACAGTCCCTAAAGGGACAGTCCCCATTTTTAGTTGGGGTCAGGCTTAAGCCTGACCCCATAAAGTTATTTGAAGCTGTTAACTAGGACTTTGGCTTCTTCTTCTTTTAGGCCTAGTCTTTGTTTTGAAGGGGGGCCAAATTTAAGGCCGGCGTCGAGGGATTCGTAAGTGGGATTTTCTGTTTTATAAAATATGCCCAATGGAATTCTGTTGTCGGCTTGGCGAGCTGCTTTCATAGCTCCTTCCCAATTGCTTACATCGTGGTTTGCTTCCTGTAAATTATAAACCCTTTCTCTAAACCAGGAATAAGTATTCATTTTATTATAGGTCACGCAAGGGCTAAAAATATCAATCAAGGAAAAACCTTTGTGCTGGATCGCTTTGGCCATAAGATCGGTCAAATGATCTTGAGACGCGGAAAAACCTCTGGCCACAAATGTAGCTCCAGAAACTAAAGCGAGCTCAACAGGGTTAATGGGAACTTCAATGGATCCTTCCGGAGTAGATTTGGTTTGAACTCCAAAACTTGAAGTAGGGGAACATTGCCCAGTGGTCAAACCATAAATTTGGTTATTCATGACAATGTAGGTTAGATTTATATTTCTACGCATCGCATGAATAAAATGGCCAATTCCAATACCATACCCATCCCCATCTCCTCCCGTGGCAATCACGGTAAGATCTGGGTTCCCAAGCTTAACCCCCTGGGCCACTGCCACCGCACGACCGTGCAAAGTATGCATGCCGTAGGAACCAAAAAATCCCGGCAAATTGGAAGAGCATCCAATTCCAGAAACAACCATAATATCTTTGGGTTCTATTTCTAATTGAGCGCAAGCTTTTTGTAGAGAAGAAAGAACACCAAAATCCCCGCAACCAGGACACCAGTCCGGAGCTATGTTCGATTTAAATTTTGCAATTTCTAATGTTTCTGCCATGTTTATTTCACCTCAATATAATTTTAAATCAGCGAGCCGCAAGCTCGGGAACTTTTTTTTCGGACAAAATTTCTTTCACTCTCTTTATAATTTCCGTTGGGCCAAAAGGCTCTCCATCGTACTTTCTTAAATTGTTGGGAATAGAAATTCCGGTCTCTTGGCGGATAAACCGTTCCATTTGACCCGTAAAGTTGGCCTCCACCATTAAAGTATTCTTGCAGGAATTAAATATTTTTGTAAATGCCTGCTCGGGGAAGGGCCAGATATAACGAATGTGTAAATGGTTTACATGAATTCCTTCTTTCTCTAATGAATGCATGGCATCCCGAATTACAGAATAGGTGGAACCCCAAGTAATAACAGTAAGATCCGCATCCTTAGACCCAAAGAGTTCAGGAGCAGGAACACTATTTTTAAGAGCTGTATCCATTTTTCTCATGCGCTTTTCCATCATTGCTTTTCTTTTTTCAGGGTCTGTAAAGACATCGGAAATAAGAGTTCCATCTTCATCGTGCTCATCCGAACCCGATACATAAATGGTTCCGGCAGTGCCGGGCAAAACTCTAGGAGAAATTCCGCTTGGGGTAATCTTATAACGCAAATATTTCCCGTTCGTGGGAGCAGTCACAAGTTCTCCCCGATCAATCTTCACCTTTGAAAAGTCTAAATCTTCTATGGTTTCAAAATGTTCGGAAAGTAAGAGATCGGAAAGGATAATAACAGGACACTGATAAATTTCCGAAAGGTTAAATGCTTCCGCGGTCAAATAAAACGCATCCTCAATAGTGGCAGGAGCAATAATAAACTTAGGGTAGTCCCCTTGGGAAGCTCCTAAGGCCTGGAAAAGATCTCCTTGTTCTTGTTTAGTTGGAAGTCCCGTAGAAGGGCCTCCACGCATACAGTTAACAACCACAACCGGTGTTTCTAACATGGCAGCTAACCCGACCGCTTCGGTCATAAGAGCAAAACCACCGCCGGAAGTTCCTGTCATGGAGCGAGCGCCCACTTGCCCCGCGCCCACCGCCATATTCATCGCCGCAATTTCGTCTTCACACTGTTTAACAACAATCCCATACTTAGGTCCATTCGGGGCCAACCAATGTAAAATTCCCGAAGCAGGAGTCATAGGATACGCGGAATAGAACTTACAACCAGCAGCCAAAGCGCCTAAAGCGATCGCCTGGTTTCCAGTCATAAACATACGCTTTTGGTCGGTAAATTTCCAACTAAATTTAACCGCTTTAAAATTTTCTTTGGCAAATTCGTAGCCCGCGCGCGCGGCTCCAACATTTGCCGCCACAACCGCGTCCCCTTTGCGTTTAAAGGTAGCCATTAAAACTTCTTCAATAGCTGAAAAAGGGAAATTGATAAAATGGCACAGCGCCCCTAAAGCCACTGTATTTTGCATGACAGGGCTTTTTCCAAATTTAGAAGCTATGGTAGAGGAGGGAATACCACAATCTGTAACTCCGGGCTTCACTAGGCTTGGATCTAACTTGATCTTATCCTTGTTATAGATGATAGCTCCACCGGGGGTTACATCTTTGGCGTGTCTTTGTAAAGTATCGGTATTTAAAGCGATGAGAAAATCGGTAAAGTCCCCCTGGCTCCATACTTTCTTAGAACCCATTCGAATCTGCATGTAGATGTGTCCACCGCGAACAACCGACTGGTAAGAATTGTAAGCAAAAGCGTATAGACCGGAACGAGAGCATGCTTTAGCTAGCGTTTCGGCAACTGAAGCGATTCCGTCGCCCGCGGCTCCACCCACTCGAACGGTGACCTTGCGTGGGGATAATTTCTCTGAATTACTTTCCATGATATTCTAAGCCTCCTAAGTCTCAACTAAAAAAGATATTATATCGAACTAAAAATACCCTGTCAATAAATTAGGAATAAATTAGGGACAGAGCCCTATTTGTTGGGCAAATAGGGCTCTGTCCCTAATTTATTCTTGTCAATTTAGAATGACTGCCCTTCTGCCATCAAAAGCTTTCATAAGGGTCACTTCATCCATATACTCCAACTCTCCACCCGCGGGTAGACCTTGAGCCAGGCGAGTGACCCGAATTTCAAAAGAGGGTTCTATTTTCCCTTCCTCTTTTAATCTTTGAACTAGGGATTGAATTTGTTTAGTCAGGTACTGGGAGGTGGTCTCCCCCTCTATATCGGGGTTTAAGGCGAGAAGGACTTCCTTGACTGTTCCAGTTTCAAGATGTTCAAAAAGAGGTCGAGTTCTTAAATCCTGCGGGCCAATACCCTCTAAAGGAGAAAGAGCCCCACCTAAAACATGATACAAGCCATTGTAGTTTTTTATTCGACTCATGGCGATAAGGTCTTGCGGCGTTTCCACCACGCACAAAACAGATGGGTCTCGGGAAGAATCACGGCAGATACGGCAAGGGGTAGAATCGTCCCAATAGCCACAGAGCTCGCAAGGTTTTACCTGTTCATAGGTTTCCTGAATCGTAGCCAAAAAATCTTTCATTTTTTCGGTCGGAAATTTCAGCAGGTGGAAAGCGATCCTTTCCGACATCTTGGGTCCTACGGAAGGCAGAGTTCTTAAGAGATCTAAAAGTTTTTCTAAACTTTGAGGGCGTAAAATCATTTTAAGCGGGTGGGCTCTTTTCCTGTTTAGTCAAAGTTCCAGAGAAAAAGTGGACGAACTTTTTTAAACCATCGTCTTCCACTCTAAGCTCTTTTCTTTCTTGGGCTTGGGAACTCTCCCCTAAATTCATTTCTAAAATTTCACTAGCAGCCGGCAAAACGGAAGATTCTTGTTCAAAAGAAGGGGTTGGAGGAACTTCTTTTTCTTCTGGCGGTTCTCCATTTTTAACTTCTAGAGCTTCATTCAATTTAAAAGTAAGAAAAACCCTCTTTTTTAAAACCTCCAATACAAGTTTTTCCACCAAGGCAGAATTTCTTTTAACCCCAGCCAACCAAAAATCCCTAGCAAACTCTAGCTCTAAACGGCCATCCACCCAATGAGGGTGAGCTTTCTCCAAGGTTTGATGTAAGAATGGTTTAGATTGTTGGACCAAGAGTAAGATTTTGTTCCATCCTTCTTTGAGATCTATATCTCCGTCACTCTTTTCTTCTTTTCGGAGAGGGGCAGGGGAAAAGGGGACAGTCCCTAAAGGGACAGTCCCCTTTTCCCCGTTATTCCTGACTTCATTTTTGTCGTCATTCCCGCGAAAGCGGGAATCTAGCTCAATATTGTTCTCCTTCTGGATTCCCGCTTTCGCGGGAATGACGGTCTCTGAATTCTCTAATTGCTTTAAAATCTCTTCAATCGCAATTGTGGGTTGACATAGTTTTACGGCATAGCACTCGAAGACAATGCGAGGGGAATCGCTCCAACGCATTTGTTCCGCGCACTTTGTTAAAAGTTGTATGGACCTCAAAACTCGTTCAATACTCAATTGTTGGATAGGTAAATTGATATCGGATAAAAGTGAATTTTCATCTTTATACCCACTCTTACGGATTAACATTTCACGAAAAACTTCTCTAAGTTCTTTCAATAAGTAGGAGAGATCCGCCGCTTCTCTGCAAAAATCGCCAATCGATTTTAAGACGCTCTTTGCGTCCCCTTTTATAATATATTCCGTGAGTTCTTGAACAAATCCAACAGAAATATTTCC
>OBEQ012025255.1_pt1 | contig 10111 bp, 14 predicted proteins | sample 1670901 | NCBI WGS metagenome assembly OBEQ01 (sample SAMEA104232315, study PRJEB22302) | groundwater metagenome | biome: forest; feature: aquifer; material: groundwater | place: USA | collected 2011-08-07 | depth 5.4 m | reverse complement strand
GCACGTGCGGCACGTCCGTCTCTGGATAAATGCGCGCCGCACTGGGTAAAGGGCGCATGAATTCGCTGTGCTCGCCGATTATACGGCGCGTTTCCCCGCCCTTCTTCACGCCCTCTTTCTTCTGCCTCGCGATTTCGTTCTCTATTATTTTCGGAAGCAAGCGCAGATCCTGGACTCCCTTCAGCTCCACCCGCTCCCCGCCGTCGATTGAAACGTTCAAATCCTGTCTTATGGTACCCAACCCCCTCTGCACCCTCCCGCTTTCCCGCAAAATCCTGCCCAACGCTTCCGCAATTTCCTTCGCATGCTCGCCATCCTTGATGTCTGGCGCAGTCGCTATTTCCACCAGCGGAATCCCAAGCCGGTCCAGCCGATACACAAACTTTCCCTGCCCTTTCTCCACGATTCCCGCGCTTTCCTCTTCCAACGCAATTGTTTGAATTCCCACGTTTCCCTTCGGCGATTCTATCAAGCCGCCTGTCGCAACCAAAGCAGTGCGTTGGAAACCGCTTACTGCCGACCCGTCCGTAATCGTTTTTCTCATCACATGCACTTCATCCACAACGCTCGCGCTCAATGCTTTCGCAACTCCCAAAACTATTTGCAACGCGTCTTGGTTCAACGGCTCTGGCGGAGTCTCGTCGCTCTCCACAAGGCACGAATAGCGCGGATCAATTTGGTATTCAAAAACCCTTTTCTTTGCCGCCTCGTAAGCGGCTGCAACATCAACTTTTCCAAGCTCCCCTCCAACCGCCCTCAAACGCCTATGCAAAACCAAATCCGCCCGAAAATCAGCCTTGTCTTCCGACGGATTCGCATAGCAATTGCAATGCAATTTGCGCGTATCCAGCCTCTGGTGTATTTCCAAACCGATTTTTGTACTCAAGCAAATCGCCTAATATTCTTTTTCGTCCGCAGCATTGAATTCAGAATCTTTCAAACGCTCGTTGAATTCCCCGCATACGTTCTCAAGCATTTTTTCTTTAACGCTCCACTTGTGCGCCAAAACCCAGCCTAATTTCATGAGCATTGTCTCGGGCAGCCCGTCTTTCAAGAAAACCGCTCCCGTTTCGCTCAGCTTTCGCAAGTTCGAGTAAACGAAAGGATTGACTTTTCCGTAAAGCGTTTGCGTCGTTATGCCAACAAAAACGCCTTTGTCTATTGCGCGCTTGACGTGCGGAATCCATGATTTTGGCGTGTTGGTAGGAACGTGCCCCAAGCCCGTAGCCTCGATTATTATCCCTTTTTTCCCTTTCTCGACAAAAAAATCCAAAAATTCAGGGTCGGAATTTGCGTAAGCTTTAACCAACGCCACCTTATCCTCGAAAACGGCGTCAAGCTTTTCCTCTACTGGCGTAGATTCAAAAGTTTTGTATTCTATCCGCCCGTCTAAATAAATTTTCGCCAAAGGCAAGGAGTTTATCGACTGGAATGCGTCCCTTCGGGAAGAATGCATTTTCCTCACTTTTGTTCCTTTATGCGCAAAACAATAGTCGTCGCTCGAAGAGCCGTGCATGACCAAGCAAACGCCGGGGTATTTTCCTTTCGCGATAAAATGCGCGGCGCAAACGAGATTCATCGCCCCGTCAAAACTGCCCCTGTCCGGAGAGCGCTGTGCTCCAACTAAAGCAATGGTTTTGTTGGTTGAAATCATGAAACTCAGCATTGCCGCGCTGAACCCCAAATTGTCCGTGCCATGCGTTACAATCACGCCATCGCTTTCCTTCAGTTCTGCAAAAACGGTTTTCGCCAAGGCAATCCAGTCTCTAGGCACGAAATCTTCGCTCATCAAAGTAAAAGGGGAAACTATCTTGCGCAAATTGCAGGCTTCAAGCAAATCGGGGAATTGCCTGATCAAATCTTCGGGATTCGTAAGAGTGCTTACTCCTCCGGTCGAATAGTCCACTCTCGAAACAATGGTGCCTCCAGTCGTCACCAAAGCTATTTTCGGCAAGCCTTTCTTTTGAGAAAATACTTTCCCGTGCTTTTCCTCTGCCTTAGCGCGTTTCGCAGAAGAAAGCTTTTTCACTTCAGTGCTGCTGGAAATTGAAACTCCAAGGTTATACCCGCTGTCAAGCTTGATTACTAAAGCATCTTCATCGCCCGTCGCGCGCGGCATGAGCAGCCCTTCGTAAACCACGCCTTCCTTTTCTACGCGAATGCAGTCGCCTTCGCTCACGCCTTTCGAATGCAAGAATTCCGACAGTTTCTTAGAATAAGCCATGCGTTCCTACCCGACGCAAGAATAACGCAAGAACAAGATTTAAAGTGTTTTTACCACGTACGGTTTGCGAAGCAAATAGCCTTGCTTGCGGTAATACTCCCTTACGCCCACTCCACTCGTTATTCTCAATTCTTTCGCGCCGAACTCTTCTTTCGCAATCCGTTCAGCCTCGCCCAAAAGCTTTTTCCCGAAGCTCTTGTGCTGCAAAGCATTTTCGTTTTTAGAGCCTATGGCAACCTGCTCTCCGTAAACCCTCAATTCCCTAACTCCGCAATGCACTCCGGCCTCGTCTTCAAAAGCCCTCAATCGCAAGAACGCAACCAAATAATCTTTGGCAGTGTCGAAACTCAGGAAAACCTCTTTACCCTCGCTCGCATCGTAATCACAACGATGCATTTCAACCTCATCGAAATCGATTTGCCTGAATCTGGACGCAAGCCCTGCTTCGCGGCAGCGTATGCATAAGCACTTCAAGCCGTTCTCGTCCATTTCTTTTTTTACGAGCTCACGCAAATTGAGTTTCGTAACCCCATCGGCGATTTTGAAAGAAGGAATATCGCGGTCAACGCGCATTATCCTGCAATAGCGAGGCACGAATTGCTTTCCCCTCGCGATAACCCAAGCCGCTTCTTCCTCCCTATACGGCTCGAATTCGCCTTTCTTCCACAATTCATACAATTCAGTCCCGGGAATGACGAGCGTGGGATAAATCTTGAGCATATCAGGGCGCAAATTAGGGTTTTCAAACAATTGCTTAAACGTCAAAACGTCTTTTTCTTGCGTAGAGTAAAGCCCGGGCATTATGTGGTAACCGACTTTCGCGAAAGCGTTTTTCACGTTGCGTGTTGCTTCTACGCTCTCGCGCACGCCGTGCCCCCTTTTCACTTTAATCAACGCTAGGTCGTCCAAGCTCTGGACTCCCAGCTCTATCCGCGTAGCCCCGAAATCCAACAACTGCATTACCTGCGTTGGCGAAGCCCAGTCGGGCCGGGTTTCGAAGGTCAATCCGATAATCCTGTGCGGAGCGTTCTCGTTCGCGTCAATTGACCGCTCAAGCGTTTCGCTTACAAAGCCGTTGAACGCGTCATACGCACCCTTGACGAAAGACTCTTGGTAGTCCAAAGGCTCGCTGTTGAACGTCCCGCCCATCACGATCAATTCGCATTTCTGCGGATTGTGCCCTATCGCATAAAACTGTTTCAAACGCGACGAGACTTGCTTGAACGAATCAAAATCGTTCCTCCGAGCGCGAAGCGCCGCAGGCTCGAAGCCCGTATAGCTTTTCGCTGCAATATCGCTCGTAGGGCAGTAAGCGCAGTGGTATGGACATGAGATAGGCTTGAGCATTATTGCGACGACGCTCACGCCGCTCAAAGAACGCGCCCGCTTTGTTTTCAACAACAAGCGGTATTTTTCTTTTTCTTCGCCGCTCAAAACCTGGAAAACGTCCGCATTTTTTATTACTTGGGGCAGGCAGTGCTTGCTCGAAGCTTCTAGTTTTGCTATCTCGAGCTGCTTGGAATCGGAAATGCCACCAAGCTTGCTGCTCACGTCCCTCGCAGCCAAAAGTTTTTTCTCGCTGAATTCCAAAGCAATTTGCATTATTATCACAAGCTTTTCGCTAAACGCGTATACAACAAAACTCGGGTTGAGGGTCGCTTAAAATTTTACCTGTAAACCAAGTAAGAAACCAGGCTTAATGCCGAATAAACAACTTGCTCTACCGTCGGAAACAAGAGCAAACCCTTGTTTAATGCCTTCAAGTCCTGTTCTATCGAAGAGACTGCAATCAGCGTAACGTCGTTCTTGGCGTTGACCAACGCACTTGAAAGGGAAACTGCTTCAATAGCAACGGCAAACTCTCCTTGCTCGCTCGGAAGGATTTCGTAAGGAATCGTAACTTCATCGTTAAAACGAACGAACACGCGCCTCGTTTCTTTCCACCCGCCGGAAACCCCGCTCGCCTTCAGCTCGAAAAGGTCGCTTGCCGAACTTTTGTTTTTGAGTTTGATTTGAATGACTGCAGGCAAGCCAACGCCAGTGACATAACGGGTTTGGGAAATGCTTTGCTCGAGCAAGTCTTTCGAAATGCGCACTTTCGCGTTGAAAACCTTTTCAATCGCACCCTCGTACTGGTCTATCGCTTTGAGCTGAAAAGAATACTCTCTGTCTTCCGCAGTCTGGCTGGCGGTTACGAAAGCGTGAAACGGTTTTTCGAAAAGCTTGGAGTCTTCAGCCTTCCATCCCAAAGGCAGGCTTTCCCTAACTACGAAAAGCTGGTCCCACAACGCCTCTCCCTTGGTCTGGCTTTCGCTTGCAATAACCCCGCTCCCCCTTTCCGTAACGACCTCAACAGTCTGTCCTGGTCCAATCACTCCCAAGTCCAAAACGTGTTCAGGAAGAATAAGCGTTTGCTGGACTGGGCTTATGACGTTCAATTGCGAAGCATACGCTGGAAGAGAGAAAAACGCCAAGAACGCCAATGCGAGAAACAGCTTGGAGTGCATAGAAAAACTAGTGAAAACGGAATTAAAAAACAATCTGCTAGTTTGTTTTGGCGGGGTTTATGGCAAGGTGCTTTATTGCAGTGAAATTCGGTGACGAGATAGACTCTAGATTGTCGGAATTGCAGGCTAAAGCCAAAGCTTTGGGTTTGGACGCTACGTTTCCAAAAGAATTCCACGCCACGCTCATTTTCCTCGGCGAAAAAACTGCGGGTGAAATCGAAGAAGTCAAACGCGCGTTGGATTCGATAGAAAGCCCGGCTATCGAAGTAAAAGTGAAGGGAGCAGGGTTTTTTCCGAGCGAAAAGTTCGTGAAAGTATTTTGGGCCGGAGTGGACGGGTTGAAGGAATTGCAAAAACAAACCGCTTCTACGCTCGGCTATAGCGAAAGGTTCGAAGGGCATATTACGCTTTCAAGAATCAAAACCCAAAGAAACTTGCAGTCGCTGAAGAGCTTGGCTAGAGATTACGAAAACAAGGAATTTGGGAAAACCACCGTAAGCGAACTGATTTTGTTTGAAAGCAGCTTATCCCCGCAAGGCCCGCGCTACGAGGAATTGTCCGTCAAAAAGCTTTCTTGATTTTGAATTTGGAAAGCATTAGAACTCCCAGCAAGAATAACGCGAGAACTGCTACAAGCAGGTTAAACCACCCTAAGAACAGAAGCACGAGGGCAGCGAACGGCGAAGGCAAGCCATAGTAAAACCCTTTTTTCTTTTGCAAATTGTATTCGGCAAGCCTGATCAAAACAGCGCTGGTGTAAAACAACCCTCCCAAAAGAAGCGCAAAGAATGCCTCGGCTGTAGCCGGATAGTGCTGGAAGAAGACGAGCATTGAAGGCGCAACGCCGAACGAAATCGCGTCTGAAAGCGAGTCCAACTGCTTTCCGAAATCGTTTGCATTCCCTTTCCGGGCCACCCTTCCGTCCAAGTAATCGAACAAGACTGCGAGGACGATGAGTGCGATGGACGAGGCGAAACCGAAAATGAAATACAACGCCAAAGCTAGAAAACCGCACAACGCGTTGGCGAGGGAAAAAACGTCTTTCAGGTGCAATCGCATAATTACATGAAATACCCACTAAAGTTAAACTGCTCGTTTTTGCCTCTAACCGCCGACCGCAAACCTTAAATATTATAGCATTTACATATCTTTTAGTTTATTGTTTTAAGCTATAAGCTTGGTGATATGATGACTACGCTAACACTTCGGTTCAAGGGGCTTCAAGAACAGATTCTAGATAGGTTAGTTGAGACGGGAGTGGCTGAATCCAAATCCGAGGCCGTTAGAATGGCTTTGGTGAATTTTGCTTATGAAATGCGCCTGCTGGAAGACAAGGCCATAGTGGACTATCTTGAAAAGCAATTGTCTAAAGCCAAACGCTCTCCGGAAGAAATACTCGCCGACGTAGAACGTGCCAAAAATGAAACTGTTGCTAGATAGTTCAGTGATTATTTTCAGGTTTGAGCAACCGCACTCTAATTCGAGAATCGTGTTCGACGCTATTATCGAAGGCAGGCTTCAGGGGGTGGTTTCTGAAAAAGCTATTGAAGAGGTTAAGAAAGTGCTGTCTTACAGGAATGGCGAAAAGTTCGCGTATTTAACTGAAGACTTGATTCGGAGAAACTTTGAAGTAATCCCTTTAAAGAAAGTTGAGAAAGAAACTGAAAAATGGAAGGGCAAAATTAAAGAGAAGGATTTGGCTCACTTGGCGACGGCGAAAGCGCTAGGGCTGAAGTTTATTGTTGCTTTAGACAGGGATTTTGCGCCTTTCAAAGAATACCATACCCCAAAAAAATTTGTGGAGAATGTGCTGAAACTAAAGGGGTTCGAAAGCGAATATTGAACTTGAATCAGCCAGCACCCACCATCCCTTGCAAAACATTCTAAATACTGCCCAGCCAATATAAAACACAAACAAAAAGGGCCCATAGCTCAGTCTGGTTCAGAGAAGCTTTTCTTTCTTAGGAAGAAAGAAAACCTTGGACACGAGCAGAACGAAGTTCTGCAGTGCCCTTCAGAAGCTCAATGCTTCTGAACGGGAAAGAAAGAAACGCGACTGCAACGCCAGTCTTATATGACGTGCGAGGGCTTCGCCTTCGCGCGACTGGGTGAGCTGGACGTCCGGGGTTCAAATTGAGCAAAGCAGTGCTTTTCAGCGTTTCACTCGCTTTGCTCGTGAAACTCCCCGTGGGCCCACTCATGATGATACAATGAAAAAACCAACGCGAATTCTTTTGGTCAGGCACGGTGTTACCGAAGGAAACGAGAAAAAAATAACGCAAGGAAGAATCGACTTCGGATTGAGTGCAGAGGGAAGAAGACAGGCTAAAGCCATAGCCAAGCGTCTTTCTAAAACAAAATTCGATGCCATCTATTCCTCTAGCCTCAAACGCGCAGCTCAAACCGCGAATGAAATAGGCAAACATCACAAGAGCAAAATCATTCACTCAAAATTGCTTCAAGAACGGGCTTTCGGAAAACTCGAGGGTAAAAGCTATGACGACGTAGAGGAATACAGACACCAACCTCACAAGCGACCTCCTGGAGGCGAAAGCATTAAAGACGTTTACGAACGTGCAAAACCGTTTTTGAAAAAAATATTGAAGAAATACAAGGGGAAAACCGTTTTGATAGTCGCGCACGGGACTATAGGAAGGGCGATATTGTGCATTCTCTTGCAAATGCCGATTTCAAAAGCAAACTTGTTTGGAATACAGAAAAACACTTCGATAACGGAAGTAGAAATTACTCCCTATGGGTCCAGGTTAGTAAGATTCAACGACCACACCCACCTTGGGGATTGAAATGGACGCAACCAAAATCGCAAAGGAAAGGTGTGCCAAGCTGTTAGAAATGGCGAGGGAGGTTTATTCGAAAGAGCCTTCGCTTGCGAAACGGTATGTTTTTTTGGCGCGCAAGATTTCCATGCGCCACCGCATTAGTTTGGGGAACGCGGAGTATTGCAAGAAATGCAACACGATTTTCATTCTCGGCAAGACGCTGAAAGTAAGGCTCGATAAAGGAATAAGGTTAAATACGTGCGTCAGCTGTGGTTTTATGCGCAGGATTCCTTTCAAAAGGAAAATGCTTTTGCATTGAACGAACCGTCAACCTGGTTCGAAGGACTTTTGCGTTAAAAACTCTGAAAGCAAAACCAGGGTTGTTGATTGCGTAAGAGGGTGAATTAATGGGAGTTTTAGACGCGCCGATACAAAGCGTTATTGAAAAAACCGCTGAAGAATTAAAGAAAATTTCGGAAATCAAGCCGCCAGAATGGGCGGGCTTGGTGAAAACTTCTTCCCACAACGAAAGGATTCCCGGAACCCCGGAAGTGTGGTTCGACAGGTGCGCTTCGCTTTTATACCAAGTTTTCAGGCACGGACCCGTCGGGACAGAGCGTTTGAGAAACAAGTACGGCGGGAAAACCGACCACAAAGTGCACAGGAGCCACCACAGGAAAGCAGGCGGAAAGACCATACGCTTGGCTCTGCAGCAATTGGAAAAAGCAGGTTTGATAAAAAAAGAAAAAACCGGAAGAACAATTACTGATAAAGGAAAGAGCTTGTTGGACAAGAGCGCCAAGTGAAAAGGCAAATGGACGAAGAGCAGCTGCAGGAATTGAGGAAAAAGCAAATCGAGCAAATGCAGAGGGAAGCGCAACTGCGCGACGTTTTGCGCAAAATCCTGGATGCAAAAGCGTTCGAAAGGCTGATGAACATCCGAATTGCGAACAGGGAATTATATCTACAATTGGCGCAGTTGCTCGTGTACGCATACCAGCAAGGACAGCTGCCTACGCGCGTGAGCGAGGCGGAATTGCTTTCTCTCTTGAACAGGATAAAATCCGGGGAAAAGCAGACGAGCATCACGATAAAAAGAAAATGATTTTTCAAAGGTGTATATGAAATGAGCAGGAACAAAAGTCCCGAGAAAAAAGCAGTTTTGGCCAAAGCACTAAAGCAAAACAGGCGCATTCCAATTTTTGTGATAGCTAAAACCGCCAGGCGCGTGATACGCAATACGAAACAACGCCACTGGCGCAAAAAGAAACTCAAGGTCTCCAAGAGAATGAAAAAAGCAGGTTGATTTAGGGGGAATGGTTTGAATGGAGTCGAAACAAGAAGAACAATTCATGTTGAAGCAAGCTGAGGAAGAATTGAAGAAAAAGCAGGAAGAGCAGAAAGAGGGAAAGAGCGAAGCTTCAAAAGCGGAAAAGGCTGCAGAGAAAAAAACGGAGGCGAAGCAAGAAATCGCGAAGAAAGAGGAAAAGAAGGAAGAGAAGAAAAGGGAAATCGTTTTGGAAAGACTTTACACTATTCCAATAAAACGCATTTTGCATGACAGGGCGAGAATGAAAAGGCACAAGAGGCACGCGTCAGTCGTAAGGAAGTTCGCTGCGAAGCATATGAAAGCCGAGCACGATAAAGTCAAGATAGCTGCCAATGCTGCAATGGCGTTGACTAAGACGGGAAAAAACAAAATGCTCAGATCTTTGAAAGTGAAGATTTCAAAAGACAAGGAAGGAATCGTATTGGTGGAATTGGCTGCGTGAGGGACATTGCGAATAGAAAAAACCAGCTTCTACAACAACCCTTTCGTGGGGCTTTTTCTGAAAACCAACAACACGGTCACCCTAATCCCAAAAAACGCGCCCGACAAGCTCGAAAGGCAAGTGGAAAGCGTTTTGCGTACGAAAACCCTGAGGCTTTACGTAGACCAGTCGCCTTTGCTCGGCATTTTCGCAGCCATGAACGACAACGGCTGCGTTTTGCAGGATTCAGCCGAAAAACACGAGCAAACCGCCATAAAAAAAGAAGGGCTGAACGTCTGCTTATTAAAAAACTATTCTCCCGGAAACAACGTTCTTGCGAACAACAAAGCTTGCCTTTTGAATCACGAAATCCCCCAGCACGAAGCCAATAAAATCGGCGATTGTCTCGGCGTAGAGGTCGTAAGGCAGAAAGTGGGTGTTAAAACCGTCGGCGCTGCTAACGTTGTTACTGACAAAGGCTTGTTAGCGCACAACGAGACGAGCGAAGTTGAGTTGAAGTATTTGGAGAAAACGTTTTCAGTCGAGGGATTGGTGGGGACGAGCAACTTCGGCCAGGCTTACAACGGATTCGGCATGACCGCGAACAACAAAGGCGCGCTCGCGGGCGTAGCGACTACGGGAATAGAAATCCAAAGGATTTTCGAAGCTCTCGGCGGGTGAAAAAAATGGCTTCGGAACAGGAAATGCAGAAGCTTGCAATGGAAATGAATTACTACAGGCAAAGGGCCGAAGAACTGCAATCGCAATTGCGTTCTATCGCCGCGTTCATCCAAGACAACGACTCCGCAAAAAAAGCGTTGGAAAGCGTGGGTGAAAACGAAAGCATGT
>OBEQ011895406.1_pt1 | contig 10111 bp, 12 predicted proteins | sample 1670901 | NCBI WGS metagenome assembly OBEQ01 (sample SAMEA104232315, study PRJEB22302) | groundwater metagenome | biome: forest; feature: aquifer; material: groundwater | place: USA | collected 2011-08-07 | depth 5.4 m | reverse complement strand
TTTTATAAAAAAATAATTTCATTTTTCGATGAAGCGCGCGGAGACAAAAAAATAAAACCCACGTGCTGTACATTCAAGTACTGCATGTGGGTTTTATTTTATTGATATCAGTTGCGAGTTTTTGTGTGGATTTTTGGATGCAATTCGAATTTTTTGCGTTGTGAGTGTTTGAGAAGACGTATGAGTGATACGTCTTCCGAACCTCACGACAATAAAAAATTTGAAGGGCGCCAAAAAGACCACAAAAACTACCAGGCGAAGTGGGCGAATGCTTTATTCGCGTCTGCCATTTTGTGCACATTTTCACGCTTCTTGATCGCCTCACCTTCGTTCTTTGAAGCGGCAATAATCTCATCTGCTAAACGCTTCGACATTGGTGAGCCGCTTTTATTGCGGGCTGCATCGATGATCCAGCGGAGTGCGAGGAAAACACGGCGCTCGGGGCGTACTTCACGAGGAACCTGATAGTTCGCTCCACCAACACGGCGCGAGCGAATTTCCATCAAGGGGCCAGCATTCCTGAGTGCTGTTTTGTAGGTCTCCATTGGGTCCTCAACTTTGAGTGACTTCTTAATCTCTTCGAGTGCGTCGTAGACGACCATCTCGGCGACAGTTTTTTTGCCATCCCACATGACGTAGTTGATGAGCGTTGAAACTTCGACTGATTTATACTTGAAATCCGGCTGACGAATATTACGATTTTTTACTTTTCGGCGCATAGAATTTTTTTGTTTTCGCTTTTTCTTCCCCTCAAGCAGGGTACTGAGCGAAACATAATGATAAGGATGCTTGAACTAGTTTAATAAGCACAGAGGATGTCATTTACCAGATGAGTCCTTTTTAAAACAATTGATGTTACTTCTTTTCCGGCAACTTCGCACCATACAAGGAACGTCCCTGCTTGCGCTTGTCGACACCTGCGGCATCGAGGCGACCGCGAACGATCGTATAGCGAAGACCGAGGTCCTTAACGCGTCCACCGCGGACGATGACCACTGAGTGCTCCTGAAGCTTATGACCTTCTCCCGGGATATATGCAGTGATCTCCATACCGTTCGTGAGACGCACGCGTGCGATCTTACGAATAGAGGAGTTCGGCTTGCGGGGAGTCATCGTCGTGACCTTTGTACACACACCGCGTTTGAACGGTGAATCATAGAAGATCGGGCGATTCTGGATCGAGTTGAATCCACGACCCATTGCCACCGCTTTGGATTTGCGGCGAATCTGCTTTCGATTCTTGTTTACTAATTGATTTATTGTCGGCATAAATAAGCTAAACTTGAACATTTACGGATAAATGCTCGATTGTTAAAACACCTAATTCTTTAATTCGCCAGCCAAGGCAACTGGTAAGGAAGCCCCTGCAAACAGAGAAATGAGGTGCTGCTACTCTAATATAGCAGGGGTAAAAAAGCAAGCACCAAAGCTCATCGAATCTGCCCCAGATACGATGAGTTCTCCAGATCCCGTTTAAAGCGGTACTCCGACGAAAAGCCAGTAAACAAGGGCAATAAGCGGAAAAAAATACTTCCAGAGGAAAAAAGCGAAGAAAAGGATGAACGCGATCGAATATCGTTCGAGATAATCCCCAATATAGCGAAAACGATACGGGAGGATGCTCATAAGCACTTTTGAACCGTCAAGCGGCGGAATTGGCACAAGATTAAATAGCGCAAGAATAATATTGATCATCACGATCAAATGTATCATCATCAGCATTGCATCGGTAAAAAATGCCCCACCAAAACGCAGGAGCATCGCAAAGACAAACGCAATGCCGAGATTGGTGAGCGGTCCTGCGAGCGCGACCTTTGCATCGCCCCACTTTTGGTCGCGGAGATTATAAGGGTTTAACTGCACCGCCTTTGCCCAGCCGATGATCATTCCGCCAAGAAAAAACATTGAAAAAAGCGGTGCGACAAAAGACCCAATCGGATCGAGATGTTTCAGGGGATTCATCGTCAGTCGTCCGGCTAGGCGCGCGGTCGGATCGCCTAGATACTGAGCCATATATCCGTGAGAAACCTCATGCGCCACAACAGAAAATATGAGGACGGCAACCGAGAAAATAGTCTGAATGATATCGGGGTCTTGCATAGCGTTTCATGTCATGATAGCATGCCATTCACAAAGCTTGAAACCCACAAGGGGTGCAAAGCACAAAATCTAAAATTATATGGCATCAACAAAATTTTGCATGATCTGTGAGAAAACAAGTCGCATGACCGGCGGTTATACGAATCGTATTCGTGCTACCAAGTTCAATCCAAGCGGCAATACACGCAAATACCCCAATCTTCAGTGGGCAGCGATTCCTAAAGCAAATGGCGGCGGACGCGTCAAGATCTGCACACGCTGCCTCAAGGGAAACAAGCAGCTCGAACTTATAAAGAAATAGAAAAAAATACCCTTCCGGGGTATTTTTGTTTATCCAAACATATCCTCTATTACGTGACAGACTTTATTGGTATTGATACAAAAAATGTTGTCCCCATGCCTTCTTTCCCTGGACTCTCAAACCAGACGCTCCACCGAAGATGGTCGCACACCAGTTTTACAATATAGAGCCCTAATCCCGTTCCCGATTTCTTTTTTATTTTTGCTTCTTCAGCGCGAAAAAATCTTTCAAATATTTTTGGTTTATCCTCTTCATTTATACTGAGCCCATTATTGGAGACGGAAAATTCATAGGTGGTATCGGTTTTTTGTAGCGTCAGGCCCACTTTTGGATTCTTGCCGTCCGCATAGTTTGCTGCATTACTTATTAAATTTATTAATACCTGTTCTGTCAGAAGTTTATTCGAGCGAAGTGCAAAAGGCGCTTCATCGTGGATAAAATTAAAGGAGATCTCCTTTTGGCTGTCTTCGAGGGTCTTCATCATTCCTGTTATTTCGGTAACAAGCTCAAGAGACTCTTCTTCTTCGACTGTGTCGCCCGTTTCTTCAAGTCGAGAAAGGAGGAGCAGATCATTAACTAGGTTAATAAGATTATTCGTGCCACCATACACATCCTTGACTTGGCTTGATTGTTCCGGATTTAATTCTCCATACTCAAGCAATAATTCGAGCGTCCAATTCATTGCCGCGAGCGGCTGCCTGCTTTGATGGGCGAGTATCGAAATAAATTCTTTACGAAATTCTTCCTGCTTTTTTTTATCGGTAATATTGGGTTCAATTCCAATGAAGAATTTTACCGAGCCCTGTTCATCTAAAAGAGGTGAAATATAAAGCTCCTGCCAATATTCCGTTCCATCTTTTTTTACGTTATGCACCTCTCCCACGAAAGGCTGTTTTTCTATTTTAATGGTGTGCCACATTTTTTCATAAAATGCTTTCGGCATTTCTCCCCCCCAAAGATCCCCGGGATTTTTTCCAATGCATTCAGCGGAGGAATAGCCGGTTTCTCTTATACCCGCGTTGTTAATGTAAAGGATATGCGCATCAGCATCGGTGATTATGGTGTGAAATTTTAACCGATCAAAACTTTGTTTAAACGGCTCAACTTGTTGAAGATATTCTTTAAGTTTTAAAACCGGAAGCGAATCGTGCATGATAAAGGATGAATTATCTTTATAGTTAATTATATAAAATATAGCATAATAATAAAAAAAATACCCCGGCACATTGCTGTGTCGGGGAATTGTAATGCGAAGAGGGTTTTAGACCTTCTGCTCGATCTTGATCTGCTTGTGAACGGGGTGTCTGTCCAGCTTGCCAGTGAGGTTCACGCTGAGCACATGGTCGGGGTTCGACCAGATGCGTGCGTACTTCCAGGTGGTCGCGGAAAACTTTTCTGCCAACGCTTCGGCAGTTGCTTTCGCCATCGGCGTCTTGAAGTGTTCTTCACGCCCATACCATAGGTACGCGTAACAGAAACCGAGGCAGGGGGAAGGAATCTTGACGTAGGCATCGCCGAGCACAAGCCCGAGTGCCAGCGCATCCGCCATGGAAACGGCGGCGTTTTCAGAATCCAGACAAACTGTGCCGGTTGCATCGGCGGGATCGCTTTCGATACCACTCGCACTTATCGGGAGTCCGATCGGACGGGTCTTGAGCCGGAAACGAAAGAGAATCGCCTTCGGCGCGGACTTGAGTCCGACAACAACAACTTTGGGTGCCAGATGTTCCGGCTTTGTTGCACGGGAGACCGCAACTTCATTTTGTTGGGCAGAGTCCATTTTTCACCTCATTGAGAAAGGGTTTTAGAAAGGTACTGTACTACGTTAAAACTATAGCAAAATAAATGTGTTCTGTCAACTGTTTGAAAAACGCCTTTATTTAACGACGTATTACCTTTATCCCGTCGCTTTCAAATCGGATCGTTCCCTCTTTGAAGGTGATGAGATACGGGATGTGCAGCTGATCGAGAAGTGCGAGCGTATCCTTATGTGGATGACCGTAGCGATTGTTCAGTCCGGCGGAAGCGACCGCAACATCGGGATGCACCGCAGCGAGCCATGTGCCGCTTGAAGACGTGTGCGAACCATGATGCCCGAGCTTGAGCACTTGAGAATGGAGATGGTCGCCGTAAGTAGCGACCTCATACTCCTCGAGGTTTTTAGGAAGGTCCCCCGAGAGCAGAAATGAGGTATCTCCGTAATGGATCCGCATAACGATCGACGCGCTGTTCGTTTCCGTGTGCGACATGTCGCGATCGGGATAGAGAATATCCGCCTCTACACCTCCACCCATATCGATCGTCATTCCTTTCCTGGCAAGTAGATGCGCAACACCGTGCGCGTTGATCGAACGCTCCGCCTCGCTCCACACGCCGTTCGTCGAACTTGCACCAGGCTCAAGTGCGACGTCGACCTTGTACCGATCAAACACATCAAGAAATCCGCCGATGTGATCCATGTCCGGATGCGAAAAAACAGCAATGTCGATCGAGCGATCATAGAACGGCATCACTTCGCCGAGAGCACGCAGCACTGCTCCGGATGGAGGACCAGCATCATAGAGCATCTGATTCCCGTTCGGTGCTTCGACAAATACTGCATCACCCTGACCAACATTGAGAAACGCGACAGTGAGTACTCCCCTCTCGTGACGAAAGAATACCGCGGCAATCGCAATGTCTGCAATAAGGAGGAGGGTGATGATCGTGAGCAGCGGCCGCCTCCGCAACCACATGATTGATCCGCAAAAAGTCATTTCAATAGAGTAATTGAGGAAAGAAATATGTGCAACAAAACAAAGTGATACGGGTCAAATTAATTATGTTAAGTATGACGGTCGTCTCACTTAACATAATTTAGGAAAGCACTAAACTACTCTTTTTCTCAGCACCGAGTGACAAAATTCTTTTTATGTATTAAGGTGGGCGCAGCATAATAAGTACATTAATAAAAAGGAGTCACGTAATGATCATTCTCGTCGACCAAGATGACACGCTTGCCGACTATCACGGACATGTCTTGAAGATGTGGCAAACGGAATATCCCAGAGCAGTATGCAAAGCATTTGCAGAACATGAACACTGGGAAACACCGCTCAACTATCCCGAAGAAGATCGCACGCGGATTCATCAGATAACACTGCGCAATGGATTTTTTCGGAATCTCCCTCTTCTGCCCGGTGCAAAAGAGGGACTTGAATTTCTTCTCGAAGCAGGGCATGAGGTCCGGATTGTTACTTCACCAAAGATCGAACATACGCCCTGCGTACCTGAAAAATACGCATGGGTGGAAACACATCTTGGGAAAGAATGGGTCAAGCGACTGATGGTGACCTATGACAAAACCTTCGTGCATGGCGACCTCCTGATCGATGACAAACCGCATATAAGAGGGGCGCGTACTCCAGCGTGGGAGCATGTGCTCTTTGACCGACCGTACAATCAAACAGTACGGGATACTCGTCGCATAACGTGGTTCAACTTTAAGGAGGTACTGGGATTATGAGCAGCACACCGAAAACGATCTACATTATTCGCCACGGCGAGACCACCTCGAACAGGAAGGCGGTCATTCAAGGGAGCGATGAGCCACTAACGGACATAGGGCAAAAGCAGGCAAAAAAATTAGGACTGCGCCTCAAACGCGATCACGTCGCATATCCCATTCAATGCTTGCTTACCAGCGCATACACTCGCGCGGTGCAAACCGCCGAAATCATTGGTGCGTGTATCGAAAAAACTCCACACCACTACGAAAACGCTCATGAGCGGAAACACCCGAGTGTGATCGTTGGAAAATCTTTCAGCGATGCGGCAATAGCGCGCATCGTCAATGAGGGGCGAAAAAATTTTCATGATCCGTCATTCGTCTATGGCGACGGGGAAAATTTCATCCAGTTGAAACTGCGTGCGCTTGCAACACTTGAGTACATGCTGACACTTCAGGAAGAGCACATCGCACTCGTCACACATGGGATGTTTGCGACTGCGCTTGCGGCCGCATCACAGCGAGGGAAAGCACTTACGTCGCAGGATATCGAGCATTATCAGTTTCGTCTCTCGAATACCGGACTCTGTACACTCGTGTATCGTGACCGCAAAACATTTTCGAAAGATGACACAGGTTGGCTCATCCTCAAATGGAATGACATCGCGCATCTCGAACGGCATCCTGAGTTAATGGAGGAATGGTATAGGAAATAAAAAAAGAGCACTGGCAACAGTGCTCTTTATTTTTTATTTCCTATTTTTTTGTGCGCGGTGTGCCTCCGCCAAATACTTGAGTGCCGCACCTTGCCATGGATCATCCGCATGCAGATCGGGAAAGGTGGTAAGCAGTGCCGGATCAGGGGTAAATCCTTTCCCCTGCACCGCATTTCCCTTGGGGGTAAAGAACTCAAACGAAGTGAACTTCACCTTACCTCCCCCTTGAAGAGTAGTGATCGTTTGCCCGACACCTTTGCCGTATGTTTTTTCTCCCATGAGGAGTGCACGCGGAATGTCACGATCGACGAGAGCTCCGACAAAGAGCTCTGATGACGATGCGGAGTTTTTGTCGACAAGCAGCACAAGAGGTATTCCGCGGAGTATGTCCCCGGGTGGCGCAGTATATATTTTTCTTCCTTCACTGCGATCGAATGTCGTTGCGATAACTCCGCCGTCAAGAAAGAAGCCCGCCATATCCACTGCCTCAGAAAAAATTCCGCCGAGATTGCCGCGCAAGTCGATCACCACTCCATAAAGTGCTCCATTTTTCTTTAGTCTGCCGAGTGCATACTTGAGCTCCGAAGCCGTTTGCCCCAGAGTAAAACGACGAATATGCAGATAGCCATAATGAGGCAGTGGCAGATAGACGCGATCAACAGTAGGAACAAGACCCCCTGCACGCATCATCGGCGGGGAAAATAGTATTTTGCCGTTTCGTGACAACACCAGCGAGAGCATTGTCGCTGAGGATCCCCCCAACCGGTCGATCTGTTCCTGCTCGGTAAGACCGGCAAGTGCACTCCTTTGTCTCCCGACAACAACGTGGGTAATGACATCACCGATACGGAGTCCTGCTTTTTCCGCCGGACTCCTGAGCCGCACATCGGTAATACGGGCACCCGTTTTTGCCCCGGTAAACAGAATCCCAATACCAGTATACTGTGTGACCAAAGATGCCTGCTCTTTTTGGTATTCATCTTCGGAAAAACATTTTGAATACGGGTCAATGGCGCAAAGACCTTTTGTCGCACGGGTTATTATTTCCTCAGCTGATGGAGGATGTAATGCGTTTTGCTTGAGCAATTGGACATAAGGCCATAGCGAGTGTCCGAGCTCCTTTTCCTCACGCTCCCGACGCTCAAGGTCGCTTTCCGCATGTCCTCTGTTTACCTCGATGCTCCGAACTTCCGCATCATTTTTTTCCTTCTCCATAACGGAGAGCGAATACAGCATAACCAATCCAAGGATCATACAGAAAAATAATACCCCGAGGGAAACAGCGTGACGTCGAGCGGTGTGCATATGCCCTCCACGGATACCATCAACGAACCTTCTTTGCTTAGTCTAGTGAGAAATAACAATGTGTAAAGAAAAAAGAAAGGGATAATAAAAAAGTGCCGATCTTTTGTGATCGACACATGAACATAGTGCTTACTCTGCACGAAGCGTGTGCTCATGACGCTCCATTTCTTTGAGCATGCCGCGCATGAACACCGCAGCGAGATGTTCGGTGCCTGACGCGACACCCTTCTCCCATTCTTTCATAATGGGCAATTTTTTATCGTAACGGATAAATTCAACGCTGCCGTACTTTTTTGTTTCCACAAGCATCATAGAGATGGCACCCGTCAGTTCTTCAATGGTCATGATCTCATCGACAAGTCCATTTGCTTTTGCATCCTCGGCGCCAAACCACGCGCCGCTCGTTATTCCGCGCTGTTTTTTTGCCTCTCTTTCCACATGAGGAAGAGCAAAATGCCTGCTTTCGCTCACGGCGAGAAGGAAGCGGTGAAACATAAGATCATTCGAACGTTGCATCATTGCGCGATCGGCGTCATTATCTTTTTTCCACTGACTTCCTGCATCTTTGTGCAAGCCACTCTTTATCGTGATCTCTTTAACCCCGAACATGCGTCCAATTTCATAGGTGTTGATATTGTGCGAGATTACGCCAATATTTGCGGCCTCAGCAGCAGGATCAATGATGATCTTATCTGCACCAAGCGCAAGATAATACCCTCCCGAATATGCACCCTGAGAAACGTATGCGAAGACATGCACATGTTTCTCTTTTTCGCGAAACTCTTTGATCAGGCGGTATCCCTGCTCGCTTGCAACTGCACTGCCGCCGGGAGAATTGATGTAAAAAATTACCGCGACGAGATTTTTTTCCTCCTTTGCAAGTGCTAATGCTTCGGCAATATAACGCGTCGTGTTTGAAAATTGAGGCGGACCCATGATATCACCGTCGATCTCACCACTGATAGGAATGATCGCCACATGCGCCTTTGCTTTGCCACCGCCAAGCACAGGCAGTGTTTGATAGAGCGCCTGATCAATTGGCATCTTTTCTGAATTGTCACCAAAAATAATTGAGGAGAGGATAAGCGCGAGAATGATTCCCAGTATCCAAATCCACTTGCGGCGCGAGCGAGTGCGTACCCGCTTGTCTTCTGCTTCGCGTTCTGAGCGAAAGATATCGCGAGCGGTGCGAAGCAATCGCTCCGCATCTCCCACGGTAAATGGTATGTGCTGTTCTTGCGTGTTCTCTTTCCCCGACCCTGCTGCCGATGACCCTTCATTTTCATTACCCATGACATGCTCCATACATAAACGAACATTCCATCATTAAGAGTACCGAGGCGGCAGGGAAGCGTATAGTTGACATTCATCACTCGGAATTGAGCAGACAGGAGACGTTGACAGTATGGGTGGATACTGTGCAATAGTGAGTGCATTGACACAAGGAGTGGCGCATCTATACCATAAGCAACAGAGTTCATTGCACAAAAGGATTATCGTGAAAAAGATCATTTTACTCTGCATCTCACTACTATTTTTTGGATGCGGTGAGCGTATAAAGATCACACCGGGACAAAATGTCATCGGGCTCGCGGATGCACAGCGACACAAGGTTCTTGATCAAACTCGTGAGGGGAGCTACAGCGTCTTTCCGGACACTGATGATGCAAAGAAACTTGAGGACCCGACATTCCTCGATGCCCTGCACGCAGAAAGACCCAACGGCTCCGCATTTGCCGTGCGCCCCGACGGGCTTGTTGTCACCAATGTCCATGTCATCCAAGGAACAAACTTTTGTACGGGGCGAGCAAATCTCAATCCCAAGGGTCTTGAAGATACGCAAAGAGAAGTCGGGCGTCTCAAAGAAGAGATCGCCCGTGAAGACGGAACGAAAGAAACATTTTGTCTTTTTGTGACGCAAGCGTTCACAAAAGCATACCGTGCAAAACTGATGAAAATGGATGAAGTAAATGACATCGCGCTCTTGTGTCTCGAGCACCCCAGTCGACCGATTCCCTTCCTCGCACTCGCCCAACCGCACAGTTTCGGCGAGGGAGCGGAGGTGCTCACCATCGGCTCACCGATGGGAAACGTCAATATGATGACGCCCGGATATATCAGTAATCTCAACTTCGTTCCCGAAGACAGAGAAACGGGAAAGAAGATGGCGCAGAAGACGCAGTTTTCGGCACCAATTCTCCC
>OBEQ010742915.1_pt1 | contig 10111 bp, 9 predicted proteins | sample 1670901 | NCBI WGS metagenome assembly OBEQ01 (sample SAMEA104232315, study PRJEB22302) | groundwater metagenome | biome: forest; feature: aquifer; material: groundwater | place: USA | collected 2011-08-07 | depth 5.4 m | reverse complement strand
TTTTATGCCAATCGAAGTTAAAACAGAGGTGTTTGAGGGGCCGCTCGATTTGCTGCTCGAGCTGATTGAAAAGCGCAAACTCCTGATTAATGACATCTCGCTTGCCGAAGTGTGCGACGAGTACATCGCGCGCATCAACAGTGACACAGAGATTCCGGTGGGGGAGACAGCAGAGTTTATCGCGCTCGCCGCGACCTTGTTGCTGATTAAGTCGCGCTCGCTGTTGCCAACACTCAACCTCTCGCAAGAGGAGAGCCGCGACATCAAAGAGCTCGAGTACCGCCTCGCGCTCTATCAAATCATTAAAGAGGCGGCACGTGGCTTGGCCAGCGCACCAAACCCGCTGTACGAAGGTATCGTTCCCCAGCAAGAGCCACTGTTTTTGTTTGACACCTCAATCTCCCTTGCCTCGCTGCGCTCGGCTGCGCAAACACTGCTCGACGGCTTCCCCACAACTCTCGCGCTCCCAAATGTCGCAGTCAAAAAAATCGTTTCAATCGAAGAGGTCATACAAACACTCGCAAACCGCATCTCATCGGCCTTTCGCCTCTCGTTTAAAGAGTTTTCCGGTCATACCAATGCTGCAAGTGCCGAAGCAAAGCACGGCGTTATTGTGAGTTTTTTAGCGCTCTTGGAGTTGGTTAAACAAGGTATAATAAAAGCAAATCAGGCCGAAGGCTTTGGCGATATTATGCTCGAGCAAGACTCTGTTTCAACCCCAACCTATGAGTGACACATCTTTGTTAATACAAATAGAGGCACTGCTGTTTGCACTCGGCAGGCCACTCTCGCGCGAAGAGCTTGCCGAGATGCTGCAGGTAGATGCAACCAATATTGAGAGTGCACTTGCCACGCGCCAGCCAAGCGGCATCGCGTTGGTTGATGACAGTATACAGCTTGAGCTGCGTGTTGCACCCGAAGCCTCGGGTGTGGTCGAAGGAGTCCGTGCCGATGAGTACAGCCGAGAGATTGGCCGGGCGGGGCTCGAGACACTCGCCGCGGTTCTCTACCGCGGCCCGCTTACCCGCAGCGAAATCGACTTTATCCGCGGGGTTAACTCTTCACAAACACTCCGCACCCTTTTGATGCGGGGCTTGATACGTAAAAGTGTCAACACTAAAAGCCGAGCAACACTCTACGAGCCAACAACCGAGGCACTCGCAGAGCTTGGAGTAGCCCACATCAGCGAGCTTCCCGACTACGTAAACGTGCGCGAAAAATTATCAACACTCGAAGCAAGCTACCGCGCTGCACACGTGGGGGAGGAAACGGCCCTATGAAGCTGCCTTCCTACCTCCCCTCGGGCTATTTTTTTATGGGGCTGTTGTGCGCGCTTGTACTTGCTGCTCTTGTTACAGCAGGTGCCACTGTATTTATGGTCACCCACCCAGCAAAAAAAATCCTGGTCGAAGCCCCGTTCCCCAACTCGCTGCAGTTTGACGAAACTGCCCTCGAAGCCAGGTCGGCAATTGTCTACGACCCGACAAACAACCGCATTTTATTTTCAAAAAATATAAACGCTCAGCTACCACTCGCCTCGATTACCAAACTGATGACGGCAGAAATAGTGCTCCAAAAAAAATCTCCCGCAACGGTAGTGCGGTTGACGGTTGATGACTTGCGCCCCGAGGGCGACTGGGGCCTGCGTGCGGGCGATGTGGTATTGCTGGGCGACCTTTTGCGATTTGGCCTGGTTGCCTCTTCCAACGACGCAATTACGGCGGCGGCGGCAAGCCTTGGCAGCGACTATCTCAAGGTGATGAACATTACCGCCGTCAATCTTGGGCTGACGCAAACCTACTTTCTCAACCCCACTGGGCTTGATGTAAACCAGGGTACCTCGGGCGGGTACGGCTCGGCCTACGACGTCGCCCGTTTGGCAGCACTTTTTTACAGACAACACCCCGAGTTTTTTGAACGCACAATGCAAGCAAGCGTCTCGATACACGCAAGCGGACGGTTAGTTACTGCGCGCGCAACCGCCACCCCGCTTGGGGCAATACCGGGTTTTATCGGTGCAAAAACAGGGTACACTGATTTGGCAGGCGGCAACCTGGTAGCGCTTTTTGATGCCGAAGTGGGACACCCGCTTGTAGCGGTAGTGCTCGGATCGTCGGAGGAAGGCCGCTTTGATGATATGAAGAAATTAGTCCGCACGGCACGCAACACCGACGCCACACCAACACAATGAGCACCCTCGATACACTGCGCATATTTATCCCCGCAACGATGGCGTTTCTTATTGGGGTCGGTATCACGCCGTTTTTAACGCACTTTTTGTACAAGCGCAAAATGTGGAAGCCAAAGGCCGGTAAGCTAGCACTCGACGGAACACCCGCCACAGTTTTTAACGAGCTACACCGCGAACGCGAAGTTGGCACACCGCGTTTTGGCGGTGTGGTGGTGTGGGGGAGCGTGCTTTTGACGGCAGCACTGTTGTCGGCACTTGCACATATCTTTCCCGACTCGTTTTACCCGCTTGCCTTTATCAGCCGCAACCAAACGTGGGTACGGCTTGCTGCACTTGCCGCTGGAGCGTTTGTTGGCTTGTTCGACGACCTGTTTGAAGTGCGCGGCAAGCAGGGCTTACCGCTGCGCCTGCGGCTGTGCATCGTGGCGCTTATCTCGCTGCTGTGCGCGTGGTGGTTTTATGACAAACTTGATGTCGCTTCCGTATCATTTCCTTTTCTTGCAGAGCCGTTGTTTTTAGGCTTGCTCTTTGTGCCATTTTTTGTGCTCGTGTCACTGTTTGTCTACGCTGGTGGAGTTATCGACGGCATAGACGGCCTGGCGGGCGGTGTATTTGCGACAATTTTTGCCGCATACTCGGGTATCGCTTTTTTCCAAAACCAGATGGACATCGCGGCACTCTCGGCAGCAATAGCGGGCGGTCTGTTGGCGTTTTTGTGGTTTAACATCCCGCCGGCGCGATTTTACCTCTCCGAGACCGGTACGATGGGCCTCACCTTGGCACTCACCTGTATCGCGTTTCTCACCGACGTGCTCGACCAAGGCCGCGGGGTGAGCGTCTTACCGATTATCGCCCTGCCCTTGGTTGCAACAGTATGCTCCAATGTGCTGCAGCTGTTTGGTAAAAAAATGCTCCACAAAAAAATCCTTCGGATTGCGCCATTGCACCACCATTTTGAAGCACTTGGTTGGCCAGCCCACAAAGTGACAATGCGCTACTGGATTGTCGGCGTGCTTGCCGCAATTATCGGTATGACGTTTGCATTGCTCTAACCTCTATGCGCAAAAGCGTTGATACACCGTTTTTGTTGGTCTTGTGCGCACTCGTTGTGTTTGGTTTGCTTATTTTTACTTCTGCAGCACTCGGGCTTTTGGCGCACCGCAGCGGCGCAAATTTTAACTCCGTTGCTGCAAGCCAGCTCTTGCTTGGGTTTGTATGTGGCTCTGTTGCGCTTGTCTTTTTTTCTCGCACCGACTACCGCGTGTGGAAAAAGTATACGCCGTACTTTTTTGGCTTCGCATTGTTCCTCTCGGTCTTAACGTTTGTCCCGCATATCGGCCTCTCGCTCAAGGGCGCTTCGCGGTGGATTGTTGTTGGCGGCTTTTCCTTCCAACCCGAGGAGATACTAAAGTTGGCGACCGTACTTTTTCTCTCGGCATTCTACGCTGCGCGTTTTAAAGCGGTGGGTACATTGCGTGGCGGGGTGCTGCCCTTGGCTGCGATTGCCGGGAGCGCGGCACTTATTCTTATACTCCAACCAAACACCGCGGGCGTGATTGTTATAGGGATGGCCGCAGTTGGTGTCTTTTTTGCGGCAGGAGGCCGTGTCTCGCACATAGCACTCCTGGGGCTCGTTGGTGTGCTGGCTATTGGCGCGGCCGCCTACGCCCGCCCACACGTGATGCAACGCATCGAGACGTTTATCAACCAGTCGGCCGACCCGCAAGGGGCCGGATATCAAATACAACAGTCGCTTATCGCTGTGGGCTCGGGACAACTTTCGGGCCGCGGGTTTGGCCAGAGTATCGAAAAGTTTTCCTACCTGCCCGAGCCAATAGGGGACTCGATTTTTGCCGTTGCGGCCGAGGAGTTTGGTTTTATCGGTAGTACGGTGCTGGTGCTCCTGTTTGCAGGGTTTGCAATGCTCGGTCTGCGCATCGCAGCGCGCGCACCCGACCCGTTTGGTGGGCTCTTGGTAGTAGGGCTTGTGGTGTTGATTGTTGGGCAGTCGTTTTTTAATATCGCCTCAACCCTTGGGTTGGTGCCGTTGGTTGGTGTGCCGCTTATTTTTGTCTCCCACGGCGGCACCGCGCTTGCAATGGCCTTGGCCGAAGCCGGCCTGATATTAAGCGTTTCGCGGAGGATGAAAACCGCCTAGCTAACACCAATGACATATTCCGACGTATAGGGTAAATATGTCATTTCAAAAACACATCTAAAACTAGCTATAGCAAAAGATAGGTGTGTACCTATGCAAAAAAGAAAAACCGCTCGCACGGAGTGGTTTTCAACTTTCAATTATATACCTAAAAAATAGATTTGTCAAGTGCAAAAGTTGCTTTAGGATACAGGGTTTTTTGGTACACTGGGCGGGATGAAGATTTTATTTACTGGTGGGGGGAGTGGGGGGCATTTTTACCCTATTATTGCCGTGGCCGAGGCCCTGGGCGACTTGGTACGCGAAAAAAAGTTGCTCGAGCCCTTTCTCTACTACGCAGCGCCAACACCGTACGACCGCGAGCTCCTGGTGGCACCCAACATCACGTTTATCCCGACCGCGGCGGGCAAGATACGCCGCTACTTCTCACCGCTCAATGTTGTCGACTTTGTCAAAACCGGGTGGGGGGTGCTGCGCTCGGTGATACGCATTTTTTTTCTCTACCCCGACGTTGTCTTCTCAACCGGAGGCTATGCGAGCTTCCCAACCCTGCTTGCCGCGCGGCTCTTCCGTATCCCCGTGATTATTTTACAATGCGACGCAAGCCCTGGCCGAGTCAACCAGTGGGCGGGCAAATTTGCGGTTAAGGTTGCCGTTGCGTTTGCTGAAGGGGCGCACCACTTCCAAAAAGAAAAAGTAGCCTACACCGGCAACCCAATCCGTAAAGCGGCGCTTTTGCCTGCGCGCGAAGGAGCCTACGAATTTTTAAAACTCAACCCAGACATTCCAATTATTCTGGTTACCGGCGGCTCGCAAGGTGCACTGGCACTCAACGACACAGTGCTTGCAGCACTGCCCGAGTTGGTCGAGAAGTATCAAGTGATACACCAAACAGGCGAGGCACACATCGCCGAGGTAGAGGGCCGCGCAACAATCGCCCTCTCAAACTCAATCCACAAAGAGCGCTACAAACCATTTGGCTATCTCAACGATTTGGCAACACGGATAGCGGCCGGTGCGGCGAGTTTGGTTATCTCGCGTGCCGGGGCAGGTAACATATTCGAGACTGCCGCGTGGGGGATACCTTCTATATTGGTGCCGATACCCGAGGCGGTCTCGCACGACCAAACTGCCAACGCCTTTGCCTACGCGCGCTCGGGCGCCGCTGTGGTGGTGGAGCAAAACAACTTCACGCCAGGCCTTTTGATGTCGGAAGTTACCCGCATCCTCGGCAATCCCGATATTGCTCATACGATGGCCGCGGCTGCGCGCGGCTTTGCCCGGGTCGATGCTGCGCGCGCCGTTGCCGAGGCCTTACTCGATATTGCCCTCTCTCATGAGTCATAAGATTGTTACGCGCATAGCACCATCTCCAACCGGACAGATGCACGTAGGCACTGTCCGCACGGCTTTATTCAATTATATTTTTGCTAAACAAAACGAGGGTACCTATTTTGTGCGTATAGAGGACACCGACAAGGCACGCAATAAAGAGGAGTGGGTTGATGCGATCTGGAACGATTTTGAATGGTGTGGCCTTGTGCCAGATAAAAAATATCGGCAATCGGAGCATGTTGAGCGTCATAAAGAACTGCTTCGTTCGCTCATCAACTCTGATAAGGCCTACGTTTCCAAAGAACCCAAAAAAGATGACCCATCACAAATGGTAGAGGTTGTGCGGCTGCGAAACCCGGGCGGCAACGTAACCTTTACTGACCTTATCCGCGGCGAGGTGACGATTGATACGACCGACTTAGGCGACTTTGTTATTGCCCGTTCAATCGACGACCCCCTGTATCACTTTGCGGTGGTTGTCGATGACGGTGACACTGGGGTGACGCATATCCTTCGCGCCGAAGAGCATGTCTCCAACACACCTCGTCAGATACTAATTCTCGATGCACTTGGATTTAAAAGGCCTATATACGCACACTTTCCGCTCATTCTTGCACCTGACCGTTCTAAACTCTCAAAACGAAAGCATGGCGCATCAATCGAAAGTTACCGGGCCCAAGGATTTATACCAGAAGCCATTTTAAATTATTTAGCGCTTTTGGGGTGGAACCCGGGTGGCGAACAAGAAGTGTTTACGCTGCATGAGTTAGTTGGGCTGTTTAGCTTAGAGCGCGTGCACAAGGCCGGCGCGGTGTTTGATATAGAAAAATTAAAATGGTTTAACCACGAACATCTCAAGCGTCTCGTAGATGCGGAGTATCTAAAGCGACTGGAGATGTTTTCTAACCAAAAAGTTGATATCCGACTCGTACCACTTATCAAAGAGCGCGCGCAAACATTGGTGGAAGCGACAGCGTTGCTTGGCGAGTACGACTTCCTAAACCCCATTTCTCTCGACGGAGAGCTTTTGTTAAAACAAGGCACACTAAACTTAGAACTGACAAAAAAACATCTCTCAAGCATCACAGATATGCTCAAGGCGCTGGCAGATGAGGACTTCACCCAAGAAAAAATAAAAGAATTACTATACCCATATGCAACCCAAGAGGGCAGGGGGGCGGTGCTCTGGCCGCTGCGTGTTGCGCTCTCGGGTCGTGAAAAATCACCTGACCCCTTCACCCTTGTGGGGCTCCTAGGCAAGCAAGAAACACTCAAACGCATTGAGAAGGCAGCCGCAATGCTTTAAACTGTAAGGATGTTGCGCGTTGCTCTTTCTTTGCTGCTTTTCTTTGCAGTGGGTGTGGGCCCGTCTTTTGTTACGTATGCCCAAACGACTACCTCCACCGCACCCGACCCACTGCAGGCACAGATAGACGCAAGCAACGCGCAAATTGCAAAACTTAAAGAGGAAATCGCCCAACTCCAGGGGCAACTCACCACCACCAGCAAGCAAAAGCAAACGCTGCAAAGCGCCATTAGTGCACTCAATTTAAACATTCAAAAAATTACCAAAAGCATCACTCTCACGAGCGCCCAAATTGCACAAAAAGATACACAGATAAAAACGCTCTCGGGCACCATCTCCACCACCACCTCGGCGATGGGCCAGGTGCGCCTCGAGGTTGGCAACTCGCTGCAGGAGCTGCAGGCACTCGACTCGGAGCCGGCAGCATTTTTGCTGCTCGCAGGCGACTCGCTCTCTGCTTTTTTTGACGAGGCCGAAAAACTCTCGGCTCTGCGGATTGGGCTTGAGGCTAAAATACGCCAACTCTCCAGCCTCAAAGAAACACTGGTGGTACATAAAAGCGCCGCGCAACAAAAACGGGCCGACCTCTCTGGCCTGCAACAAACCCAGGCCCAACAAAAACAAAGTTTGGCCATTACCCGCGACACGCAAAGCCAACTACTCGCAGAGACCAAAAACAAAGAGTCTACCTACCAGGCACTCATTGCACAAAAACAGGCCCAGGAAGCAAAGTTTGAGCAAGACCTCGAGAACTATGCGGCCCAACAAAATAAAAGCTTTAATTCAAACACTCTGCCCTCTGCCCGCCCCGGCATTTTGCACTGGCCGCTCGACACTATCCGCATCACGCAATATTTTGGCAACACTGACTTTGCCACTCAAAACCCGCAAGTGTATGGTGGCAAGGGACATAACGCCATCGACCTAGCTGCAAGCCCTGGCACGCCCATTAAGGCAGCGAGAGGAGGAACAATTTTGGGCACCGGTAACACCGATTCTACCTGCCCCAACGCCTCCTACGGCAAATGGGTATTTATCAAACACGACAACGGTCTCTCAACGCTCTACGCGCACCTCTCTGTCATATCAGTGAGCCAGGGACAGGAAGTTGCGGTAGGGCAGGTGATTGGCTACTCGGGCTCAACTGGCTACGCAACTGGCCCACACCTACATTTTGGCGTATACGCCACTGCAGCCTCGGGTATAAACTCATTTCCAAGCTCAAGCTGCAAGGGCAAGATATACACTATGCCACTCGTCTACAATACCAGCGCATACCTCAACCCGCTTTCCTATTTACCAACCTTGTAAGCATCAAAAGATATCAACAGCCACCCCTTTTATTCTAATCTAAAAGCTTCATACTAAAGGCGCGGAAGGGGTCGAGCCGCAGACAATTTTCCCTACCTACTCTATTTATGAAACTTCTTCACATTATTGGGTTTATCCTCGTTACTGTCGGCGGCCTCAACTGGGGCTTGGTTGGTCTCGGCTGGCTCGTCGGTGGTGGTGCGGACTGGAACCTCGTGCATATGATCCTTAGCTCCTCTATGCAATTGGAGGGCGTGGTGTATGTGCTTGTTGGCCTCTCGGCAGTATGGTTGGCGCTCGGCCACGGTAAAGACTGCCGTATGTGCAAAATGTAAAATCGCTTCTGGTCGTTGGAAAAACCTCCCATTTTTGGGAGGTTTTTCCGTATATGCTATACTGGATTAAATGTCGCTCGCCGTTTCGATACAACAACTACGCAAAACCTATGACCACAAATTTGAGGCACTCAAAGGGGTGAGCCTTGAGATAGTGGAAGGCGACTTTTTTGCGCTCTTGGGCCCCAACGGAGCAGGGAAGACCACCATCATTAGCATCCTCACTGGGCTTGTAATTAAAACGAGTGGGGAAGTACAGGTGTTTGATGCCTCGCTTGACCAAAGCCCTACCCGAGCAAAGTCGTATATTGGGGTCGTGCCGCAGGAATTTAACTTTAATATTTTCGAAAAAGTGCTAGACATCGTGGTCAACCAAGCTGGCTACTACGGGGTTCCGCGTCGCGAGGCGCTCAAGCGTGCGGAGGCACTCTTGCGAGACCTTGGCCTGTGGGAAAAACGCGCCGAGATGGCACAAAAATTATCTGGTGGGATGAAGCGGCGGCTGATGATAGCGCGCGCCTTGGTCCACCAACCGCGCCTGTTGATACTCGACGAGCCAACGGCCGGGGTGGACGTCGAGCTGCGCCGGAGTATGTGGGACTTTTTACGCAAGTTAAACGCCGCTGGTACCACTATCATACTTACCACCCACTACCTAGAAGAAGCCGAGCAGCTATGCCGCAACGTGGCAGTTATAAACCACGGGGAGATAGTAGTGGCCGAACCGATGGAGGCGTTGCTCAACCGGCACGGGGACAAAAATCTTGAAGACATCTTTTTGGAACTTACCGAGAAAGCATAACCATATGGATTCAACTCACACACTCACCGCCTACTACACTATCGTCCGCAAAGACGTAGTGCGTATGCTGCGTCTGTGGAAACAGACCTTCCTCCCCTCGGTCGTTACCACCGGGTTGTATTTTTTGGTGTTTGGGACATTTATCGGCTCGCAACTCGGGGCAATACACGGTTTTTCCTACATCCAATTTATCGTGCCGGGCCTCGTGATGATGTCTATCATCACCAACGCCTACAGCAACACCTCGACCGCACTGTTTATGGCCAAGTTCCAACGCAACCTCGACGAGATGCTGGTCTCGCCCACGCCCGAGTGGGTGATCGTTGCGGGCTATGTCACTGCGGGCATTGTGCGTGGCCTTATCATCGGCATATTGGTGCTTATCACTTCGATGTTTTTTACCCAGCTAGCAGTCCACAACGTGGTTGTGCTGTTGGCAGCATTTGTGTTTACCTGCGTGCTGTTTTCGCTCGCGGGGTTCCTCAATGCGATGTTTGCCGAAAGTTTTGACTCAATATCAATCGTCCCCACGTTTGTACTTACTCCGCTTACCTACCTGGGCGGTGTGTTTTACTCGATAGGTCAATTTCCACAGTTTTGGCAAAGCGTTTCTTTGGCAAACCCGATACTCTATATGGTCAACGCCTTCCGCTGGGGCTTCCTCGGCATTTCC
>OBEQ010479995.1_pt1 | contig 10111 bp, 5 predicted proteins | sample 1670901 | NCBI WGS metagenome assembly OBEQ01 (sample SAMEA104232315, study PRJEB22302) | groundwater metagenome | biome: forest; feature: aquifer; material: groundwater | place: USA | collected 2011-08-07 | depth 5.4 m | reverse complement strand
TCGTTAATTCCTTTGGTGATGAGCGAGTGATCGACGCCTTCAATTTTCATTTCAATCGCTTTTAAGGCAAGGTTCACGGCATCTGAATACCGTCCTGCTTTCATGAGTTCGTTAATTCCTTTGGTGATGAGCGAGTGATCGACGCCTTCAATTTTCATTTCAATCGTTTTTAAGGCAAGGTTCACGGCACCTGAATACCGTCCTGCTTTCATGAGTTCGTCTATTGCGGATAAAACCATTGCTGTTAATTTCAACTGTTCCATGAATTGTTTGCGTTGCTCCTCGTTAAGCAGCGAAAGAGTTTCTTTTAATACATTTTTCCGCAACTCAGAACGTCCGGTTCTGAGTTGTTTGCTTGGTTTGGCGACATTGGTCGCCAACCGAAGCTCAGCGCGGGGATTTTGATTTGCGGGTTGTTTTAAATCTACCGAAGAAACCTTTAAATTGCCTTCATTTAACAAGTCTGAAAATCTTAATTCCGACTTTACACCTTGAGGGCCAAGCGCGCTTACGATTGCAAGAGGACGAGCGTTTGAAGAATGTCGAGCCGAAACATTCAGCGGAGCAAATGCAAGACCAGTCGAAGAGACTGGGGTTGTAAACACGAATACTATCAGTGTGCTTGACGCAATAAATTTCTTGAATTTGTTCATCAGTGGAAATCTACTTTCTTTAGCATTTTATAAAGTATACTTTGTGACGAGGTAATTTTCAAATTAACAGCCTGCGATTAGGTGTAATTTAAGTTGGTTTAGAGCGCTTTTTAGCTGTGGTGTCACGCCGAGTTCAATGAGCAAATATGTGATCATTGACTAATTTTCATGCTTCCCATTTACGAAAAGCGATGATATATTCTAATTTATGCACGCTAATGCGAAAAAAGACCCCATCATTTCTTGCGCTGTTTATACGCGCGTCTCTGTTGATGAACGATCCGAAACGCAAACCTACTCCACGCTAGACAACCAGCGCGATAGTTGCACTTCATACGTGGAAAGTCAAAAATCGCTTGGGTGGCATGTGTTTAAAGTCTATGAAGATGCCGGCCAGTCTGGCGGATCGCTCAATCGGCCCGCCATGAGGCAATTAATCGAAGACATCAAACGGAAAAAAATAAATGTAGTTGCAGTTTACAAAATTGATCGGCTCACTAGAAACCACAAGGATTTTTATACACTTCTTGAAATCTTTAACGAACACGATGTGAAATTTGTTTCTACGACACAGCATTTCGACACCACCTCCGCACCCGGAAGACTGCTTCTCCATATCATGCTGGAATTTGCACAATTCGAGCGTGAAATGGCACAGGAAAGAACGTATGACAAACGTTTTGCTATGGCCAAAAAAGGAATTTGGTGCGGCGGTCTTGTGCCGCTTGGATATTCATCAAAAGATAAAAAACTCATCATCAATAAGGAAGAGGCAAAAATTGTTCAACTTGTGTTTGAGCTTTATCCAAAATTAGGTTCCATGGGAAAGGTTGCTGAGAAATTGAACGAAATGGGATATCGCACAAAGAAATACTTTGTGAAAGGAGATATGGCCAAAGGAAGTACGAAGTTTGATAAAAAGAAAGTGTCTGGAATTTTATTAAATCCTGTTCATATTGGCAAAATCCGACACACGGATAAGAACGGTAAGGAATACATTTTCGATGGTCTTCATAAACCAATCATTACTGATCCGAAACTTTGGGAAACGGTTCAAAATATTCTCGTGAACAACCGGGAAACCCATAAAACGTTTAAACAAAACAAATATGAAATGCTCTTTCTGGGGCTGATGCGCTGCGGTCATTGCGGCAGTTTTATGACCAACTGTTCCAAGGAAAAAAAGAATAAACTTTATCTTTATTACCGATGCACGAAGGCAATTATCAAAGGTAAACAAGAATGCCCGATACGAACCGTCAGCGCTGATGAGCTTGAGAATTTCTTAATCCACAAATTTAAGGACCTTGGCGCAAATGACAAGCTTCTCCATAAATCCATCGAAAAAGCAAATGTACAGGCCAAGCAAGGTTTGGGACCTCTTGGTAAAGAGAAGGAACAAACGGGATTGCAAATCAGAAAGATTAACCAAGACTTAAAGCAACTAATCGAAGCCTTGAAAACGCCTGATTTGGATAAGAGAAGAATGCGTTCTATTGTGAAGGAAGTTTCAGAGCTTGAAATATCGAAAGAAAAATTGGAAGAAGAACTCCGCCGAATCGAAGCAAACATGAACCGTTTAAGCGATCATGTGATTGATGTGGACACATTCACACGCTTATTCCGAGAGTTTCCGAAAGTGTTTGAAACATTCTCATTCGACGAGAAGAGAAACTTGATTCTACTGCTCGTCAAAGAAGTGATTTACTTGCCAACAAAAGTTAATGTGAAATTTTGGGGAGATATTCCTGAAATGAATATTGATTTAAAAAATCCGCCTGACTGGACGCCGCCACCCAAAGATGGCGACAATGTCTACCCTCCAAAAGGTCCGAAAGGATTTGGTGTAGCCACGCCCACGGAACCTGAAAAACAGGTTCGCATGGGCGTGTTGAATGGCTCCCTCTGGCTGACGATTGGGAAAGTGAATCTACCGAAATTGTTCACCTTATCGTTCCGTTCTTCAAACGAAAATCCAATAAGACTTGGCTCTCAATTGGTGAGCCGTTTCCCGAAAAACCGGCCAAAGAACCTATAATTCCGAAGAATATTGTAGCCAAAGCTTTAAAATTTCAAAGCTATTTGCTCGAGGACACTTCGCGCACGTATGAACAAACCGGCCGCCACTTTGGTATCTCCCGGGCTCGGGTTTCACAGCTGATGAGCATCTTGAGAAACCTTCCCGAAACTTTTCTCGAATCAATCAAAGACAGTTCGGATCCGAACCTACTCACGACCTTTTCCGGCCGGAAGTTAATCAGGATTTCTCGGTTGGCAACGCTTGAGAAGCGGGAGAGAGCGATTTCAAAAATGAAAATGAAGGCCGGTTGAAAATGAGGCGTCTTCAAACTCAAGCTCGGGAACGTTCGTATCGCTTTTGATATAGAAACAATCAAAACTCCACGTCACGTGTGGATTGAAATGATAAAAAACGCTGCCAAAAGCGGAATATAAATTTTCCTTCTCCGCCGTTCCGTATACAGCCCGCTCATTGTAATTATTATGCTGGAAGAAAAATCCGGTAAGAACCAGCCATTTATCCGTTGGCTCCCATGAAATAATGGGCGTTACTTGATAATAGCTGTAATCGTAAAAATCCAGAAATTGATCGTTTGAGTCGCTATGGCCGATTTGATTGTGAACGCGGATCAGAAAATGATGCGGAAGATGAAGCCCGAGTTCTTCGTCAAACGCGTTGATGTTGTCACGCCTCACTTTTAATCCATGTTCGCCTTGCGCATTTCTCGCCTTAAATTTACGGTAATCGTTGTGGAAAAAAAGGTACGATGGTTTGTGATAAAATGTGTCTTTAATGATGTAATTTTTAAGGCCTATTTTAATTTCATTCCCGTTAAAGTCTGAAAGCGGCGTGTGCTGGCGCCTTAAAATCCGGTAACGATAGTCGGTTTCCAAATAAAGATGATGGGGAATCAATTTTAAAGCCGTTTCAGCACTGAAGGTTTGGTCGAGAAGCCGGCGATCCGCAAATTTGTAATATCCTTTGTGGTGAAGATTGTAACCGAGCCGGTAGATAAATGTGTTTTTGATATGATCTGTGTAACCAACACCCACGCTTTGCGCTGTGTAAAAATCTCTTTTGTGTGAAGAATCCAGTTTCACGTTGCGGTCAAAACCTTCGTTGACACCGTAGTGAAGATCGAGCTTATCCATGAAGGTTTTGGCTTCCGGCTTTTGCTTCCGTTTTCGTTCAATGCGGTTTTTATGATACAAATCGCTCTTAATTCTTTTGACCTTCTCAGCTTGTTCCTGTTGATTGGACTCTCCCACTTGAAGAGCTTCGCCGGAAAGTTCAGCGCGCAAATCATTTGGTTTAAAAATCAGCACGGATAAAATAATTAAAAGACAGGCAAAAAATCGCTTCATCTGGATTTCCTTTGCAAACAATTCGTGTCTCCACTAAGGGCGTCTTCTTTACAATCCTCAAGACCGCCGTCTTTTTGAGCTGGCTTTTGACTTGCGCTTGGGGTTTTCTGAGTGTCTGTAGCTGCGTTTTCTTGTTTTGGATTTTCTTTTTGCGTGCCTCCAAAAATTTTCTCTGCGATTTTGCTTAAAACAGTCGGCTCTTTTTTAGTGTCTTGAGTTTGAGCGTTGCTTGCGGAAGTTGCATTGGAGCCGGTTTGTCCGGATCCCGTTGAAGCATTTCCGCTTCCTTGGTTTCCACCGGCGCTTGCTCCGGTTGAAGATCCGCCGGCCGGGGTTGTGGTTGTTTCAACTTTTGTTTCCGAGTTTTTTTCGCTTTTCTCATTCCCCGCGTTAACGCCTGCTTGGGCGTTTCCAACCGGTGTAGCGACACCTGCCTTAACTTCTTCTTGTTTGTTTGATGGCGGATTGAGATCGACATTTGTGCCTGCGTTGCCAACTGGAGTTTCAACACCAACTTTGATTTCCTCTTGCGTTCCAGATGGTTTGTTCAAATCAATGGCTGTGACGGTATTCCCAATGGGCGTCGTGACTCCGACTTGAATTTCTTCTTGTTTATTCGACGGAGGATTTAAATCAACCGTTGGATTTACTTGCCCGACGACAGGAGCCGTAACACCCACTTTAATTTCTTCCTGACTTCCAGAAGGTTTATTGAGATTAACTGCTGCTCCTGTATTGCCAACAGGCGTGTTAACACCTACTTGGATTTCATTGCCGGTGTTGGAAGGAGAATTCAAGTCAACCCCCGTTCCAACATTTCCAACTGGAGTGTGGACGCCAACTTGAAGCTCTTCTTGTTTCCCCGACGGAGGATTTAAATCCACCGCTGTACCGATATTACCGACTGGAGTTTCAACACCAACTTTCACTTCTTCATTATTTCCCGATGGTTTGTTTAAATCAACAACCGCTCCCGTTTCGCCGAGCGGCGTATGAATACCAACCTGAACTTCTTCCTGTTTTCCTGACGGTGGATTAATGTCAACTGCTGCTCCAGTATCACCGATGGGAGTTGTGACGCCGACTTTGATTTCATCTTGAGTTCCTGTTGGTTTGTTAAGATCAACAGCTACACCGGTATTACCGACTGGTGTTGCGGTGCCAAGTTTTACTTCCTCTTGGTTATTTGACGGCGGATTTATGTCCACTGTTGGATTCACTTGCCCGACTACAGGAGCCGTGACAGCAACTTGCGCTTCTTCTTGAGTGCCAGAAGGTTTGTTAAGATCAACTGCTACGGCTGTATCGCCAACCGGAGTGTTTATGCCAGTCTTGATTTCTTCTTGGTTATTTGACGGCGGATTTAAATCCACGGTCGTTGTTGAGCCGCCCGGTGTTGTCACAGGTTGGGTGACAGTTGTTTGTGCGTGATTAACTGTTTCATTGCCAGTTGCGGCTGTTTCTGTCGCGGTTGAATGAACGGTTTCTCCACCGCCAATGGCTGTTTCTGTGGTGGCACCAGAACCCACTTGGGTCCCGCCAGTGGAAACACCGACGCCGGCGCCTGCTGTGGTGGTTGATTCGTCTTTACCACCGGTGAAAATTCCCACAATTTTATCAAGTAAGGATGATTCTTTGGGTTGCGCAGCAACATCTTCCGTCGTGACAGTTTGTGTGGCGCCTGTTTGAGCATTTACGGTTGTGTCTCCTGCACCCGCGCTGACTTCTTTTTCGGCACCTACTTGTGCCGCACCGGGAACAGTTCCTGTGGTATTGGTAACCGTTTCGGAAACCGTATTTTGCGTTGTTTCGAGCGCAGAACCTGTTTCACCACCACCAATCGCAGCTTGGGTGGTCGCATCTCCCGCAACTTGCGTCTCGCCAGTGGAAACTCCGGCACCTGCTCCTGCGGTGGTTGTGGATTCATCATTTCCGCCAGTGAAAATTCCGAGGATTTTATCGAGCAAAGATTTGTCTTCGGGCTGTTGAGTAATATCTTCTGTCGTGACAGCTTGTGTCACGCCAGTTTGTACGGTTACATTTGTGTCCCCGACACCGGCGCTTGCTCCGCCGCCCGCACTCGCTTCTGCGGTGTTGGAAAGCGTTTCTGTTGTGACGGCAGGCTCGGTAGTTGCTGCTTGAGTATTGGCAAGTGTTCCGGTATGAGTTGCGGCCGCTGCCGTTGTAGTCGAATTAATGTGAGTTGTAATTGGTGTGTCCGGAAGATCGACAATGCCATCTGCCAAGGAAGTCCCACCAAACGGCAGTGCTTCAGCCTGTGTTTCCGCTTGCACCAATGCTTCTTCCTGAACAACTTCTTCCTCTTCAATAACCTCTTCTTCTTTTTCCTCCTCTTCTTCAATTTGTTCCGCAGTTGTTGTAATCGGAGTGGGCAATTCGCCTAAAGCAAAGATGCGGGAAGTCTTAAAGACTAAAGAAAAGAAGAGGAGAAGAAAAATCAGGGTTAGAAAATTAAGTTTGAAGGCACAGCTCTCTGGACGTACTGTGTAGGACAAAAATCCTCCGCCGTTTTTTAGTGTAACGACTTAAAGTTCTTTCACCTTTAAAGATACAATTTCTTAATCGGCGTAAAAGTTCGTCACTACTGATCATGAAACTGCACAAAAAACGGGGCAAAATTTTTCCCCTGTGCAGATTTTTACTCAATCTTTATATGAAATTGGGAAGTTTTTTAATTAGAGGTACAACCGACGTGCCAATTTGATAAAAATAACCACGGCGTTTAAAAACGAAGCGGGCTTTTTACCCGCCAACATTTTTTGTGCCTTTACATTCCGGGTATTTTTGGCAGGACCAAAACTCACCGAATTTCCCCTTTTTCAAGGTCATTTGTCCATTACAGCGTGGGCAGGGTGGAGATTGTGTTTGAATATTTTCAGAGTGTGAAATTTCAACATCCTTAAAGTCAAAATTTTTCATTTTAGTCCGATACTGACACCAGTTACAATCGGGCGAGGAGTCAGGCGGAGATTCCTTGTCAAGAACCGACACAACCTCTTGCAAGAATTGCACAAAGCCTTCGTCGTTTCTTTTTACTTCAATCCAAACTGCTTTTCCACGAAAAGATTGATATTCGTGGTCATGTTGCTCAAAAAAACTTGGTTCAAAGAAAATAAGTCCGAGTTTTGAAATGGGAGAGAGATTTAACGCACCATTTTCTGGATTTTCAAGCGCGAAGGCATAAGCTTGGAGTTGTCTGCCGTACATTTCTGCTTTCTCATCCGAAGGGCTTGCGGTCTTACAATCGATTACACCATAGGATCCGTCATCAAATTTGATTACAACGTCAAATCTACCGCGAATATGACATTCGTTTTTTAATCCGTCGAATTTGAGAGTTTTAGAATGTACCGGCCGCTCGCCATAGAGAACAACTCCATCCGGCAGGTCTTTGCAAAAATCTTTTGTTCTTTTGTTGGCATAAAATTCTTTTTGCCTTCCAGCGATCGCACTAAAAATCCCGGGCATCGGCATAGAAGGTTGTGGGGTTCCAAATTTCACCTTGAGCCAAAAACAGAATTTACATCCATTGTACAAATAGGTTAGATCTGATGGAGAAAGTTTATAATTCATGCAGAAACAACGGCTGTTTTACGTTTACCAGATTGCTTGCTTGATTTCTTTGTCGCTTCGCTTTGAACGTATTTTTTGTCAACAAATTCGCTGGGAATTGCAATACAAAATGACGATACTTCCAAATTAGAATATGCCTGCCCCTTCGGCGGCGATAAATACGTTATCTGAGCGTCTCTCTTCCTTGCATGAAATAGATGCAACTCCTTCTTCGCTCGAGTCATAGAAACATAAAATAAGCGTGCTTGCTCTTGAGATCCATCGGTTACCCCTTCGCGCGGGATAACCCCTCGATCAAGCCCCACAACACACACTATGTCAGCTTCTAACCCTTTAGCAGCTTGCACGGTCAATATTTTGACGCCTTGCGAGGAGCCTTGATTCTGGCTCCATGCTTCTTCCAACCATTTTCTAATCTCATCTTGAAAACTCTGAACGCTCGCCCACGGCTTGAACAATCTAGCAATACATTCGATAAATGCACTTAATGTAGAATTTCTTGCTTTAATAATTTCATCAAGCGCAGAATTTATTTTCGTGATGAGCTCATCACTTTCCATTGCTTTTTTAACAACAGCATACAATGTTTCATTTTCACGAATTACTTTTTCCCATAAATTACTGATACTGGATAGGACGCGATCGCGCTGATCTTTTTTCTCTTGAGTTCTTGAGCGTGATGACGGGACGCCAAGAGTCCCCCCATCAATCAATTGTTCGATGATTTGCCTTAAAGCAAAACTATCATTCTCGTCCTCGAGCCACTTCCGCACTATATCAAAAAGGCTTAACCCTGTTTTGTAGATATCTGTTTTGCAAAAATAATGAATTCTTTTGCGACGCAAAGCCCGTTTAATTGGTTCGCTGAACCCAATATTTGGAACAAGCACAAGAACATTGCTTAGAGGAAGGGCTTTTTTAGCTATCCCTGCTATCATTTCCGCTTCTTTATCCTGACTGGGGACATCGTAAAGGACAACCTTTGAATCCAGTTCATTCTTAAAATTGTCCTCGGATTTTGTAACACGATCGCTATCAAATTTTTCAACTACCCGGAGACCTGCTTTAAGAAAATTCTTTGGCGTTCTTCGGTATACATCAAGACTTTTTATCTTAGCTTTCCCAGAATAATTTTCAGAAAATTTTCTTATATACCATGGTGTGCCTCCCCTAAAACTATAAATACTCTGATCGTCGTCACCAACCACAAAAAGCCCTTCTTCCTGTTCTTGGCTAAGCAGTTTAATCAACTCAAATTGAGCGGCGTTTATGTCTTGATACTCATCCACCAGCAAATGTTTGGTTTTTAACCGATAGGCCGCCAATACATCAGGATTTTCACGCAAAATTTTGCAAGCCATCATAATTTGATCGTCATAATCTATGGCGTTACCTGATCGCAGTATTTGGTCATACTTTGACAAAATTTTAAGTTCAGACTCGCCAATCTTTTCGAGCAGAGCCTTTCGTTTAAACTCTTCAGCTTGATAACCCAACGACCTGCTAAACCCGGAAATCTGCGAGGCGTCTTGCACCAAAAGTTTTCTAATCTCATCTGATGCAAGTAGGTCGAAATCTTCCTTCAGTCCTGCTTTGGCAAAGTTTTCCTTTATGATTTTGCTACCCAAGCTGTGCATTGTACATATTAATGGCGGCTGTTGTGTTGGTGATACAAACACATCTTTTTTTGAAGCGTCGCAAAGGCGATCCCGCATGTTCTTGGCTGCTTCGCTTGTAAATGTTATTACCGTGATAGATCCGGGATCCTGATTTTTGTCCTCGATAAAGTATTTGATTCGCTTGGCCAACAAGTGCGTTTTGCCAGTGCCAGGACCTGCTAAAATCAAAACGGGGCCCGGATAAATTTTTTCTATCTCATCAATTTTCAAATTTGAATCGCTCATATTTTTATTTCCAAAAAAGTTGTTTACTTTCGGTTTATTTTCGGTATCATAGTGCCGATAATAAATTTGTCAATAAAATTATGCTTACTCCGATTACAAAAAGACAAAAACAAATTCTGGATTACATCAATTCCTACACCAAGAAGCGCGAATACGCACCTGCCCTCGAAGACATTAAAAAACATTTCGATTTATCTTCTGTCGCAACAATTCATCAGCACGTGGCAGCACTGAAGCAAAAGGGCTATCTTAAAAAGACAGCCAACCAGCCACGAGCGATAGAAACATACAAAAGACGGCCACAAGAAAATACTACGCAAATTCCACTTTTAGGGACCATTGCCGCTGGCGAACCAATCGAAGCAATCGAAGACCCTGAAACAATCATACTAGCTAAAGACATGCTTTCAAATTCCGGCAGACACTTCGCGCTACGTGTTAAAGGGAACAGCATGGTTGAGGAAGGAATTTTTGATGGCGATACTGTAATTATTCGGGAACAATCGACAGCTGAAAATGGTGAAACTGTTGTTGCAATTGTGAATGAAAATGAAGCCACATTGAAGAAACTATACC
>OBEQ011696477.1_pt1 | contig 10112 bp, 4 predicted proteins | sample 1670901 | NCBI WGS metagenome assembly OBEQ01 (sample SAMEA104232315, study PRJEB22302) | groundwater metagenome | biome: forest; feature: aquifer; material: groundwater | place: USA | collected 2011-08-07 | depth 5.4 m | reverse complement strand
CAACCAAAAGGAAAGTTTATGAAACATTATACAAATTTAATAACAAGGCTTCTTGTTGTAGCTGTAGTCTGTTTTTTGACTATGGGCACTATAACACAGGCGCAATTGTTAAACGAAAATTTCAGCTACTCAACCGGACAATTGGATGCCGTAAACGGCGGAGCAAATGTCAGTGGAGGAGCATGGATCAATTATAGCGGTACAACACTGCCTATTCAAGTCACCAGTGGAAGTTTAACCTATTCAGGGTATGCTGCTTCAGGTATTGGTAATAAGGTCGTTATTGTGCCTGGCTCTGCTGAAGATGCTTACACGCAATTTGCGACGCAAACTTCTGGAACAGTTTATGCCGCATTTCTTGTCAATTTTACAACGACGACCGGGATGACTGCGAATACCAGCACAACAGGTGATTATTCTTTTGCATTTATTCCAAGTACTTCGACATCAGCTTTGGATGCTCGTGTATCTGTTAGAGTTGGAAGCGTAGCCGGAACATATAATCTTGGATTGAGAGCTACATCGACAAACACTGCCTCTACATTTAAATCCACAGATTATGCTACAGGTGGCACACACCTAATCGTCATCAGTTATCAATTTGTTGCCGGTACCACAAATGACGTGATGAATATGTGGATTGATCCTGCTATAGGCGGTTCAGAACCAGTCGCTGATTTGACCCAAACGGGCTTAGCTACTGATTTGGCTGATGTAGCGCGTTTCGTTCTCAGACAGGGAACAAACTCAGTCAATGCCGAAGTAGATGGTATCCGTGTTGGAACATCATGGGGGAGTGTTGCCGGTTCAGTAGGTAGCACATCTTCTGATATCGTAGCGGCAAATGGTGAAACAGCAAATATTCCTTATGCTTCGTTCCAATTAGCAAGCATTACCACTACTTCTGATGCACAAAAAGTATGGTCATTCACGGTACGTGATGGTGCAGGTGCAGGAGATGCAGATGCCTTACCGACAATTCTTACAGCGGTAACAATCACAAAGGGCGCTTCTGATAATACAACAACCTGGGCAAACACCATTCGTAAAGCGGCATTATTTGATGGTTCAACGAAAGTTGCGGAAATCAATGTAACGGGTGAAACGATGGCATTTACAGGATTAACTGTTACTGCACCTGATGAAGGTTCTAAAACACTTGATCTCTATTTAACATTTGAAGCAAACGTTACGGATAACCAGCAACTTCAATTTCAGGTTACCAGTGCAAATGCAACAGCACAAGGATTCAATGCTTCTACATTCTCATCATTCTCATCATTTTCAAGTGATGTAACAGGTGATAATAACAGATTAGAAGTAACAGCAACACAACTTACATTCACGACTCAACCACCTGTAACAGTTGCTCAGAATAACGAGTTTGCTGTCGGTGTGACTGCGCAAGATGGCCTTGGCAGTACTGATCTTGATTACACAACAGACTTTACAGTCGGTGTAGCGACAGGAACAGGTATAGTGAGTTCGGTAGCAGGATTAACCAAAACACCATCGAGTGGTGTCGCATCATGGAGCGACCTAACCTATAATACGGTAGAAGGTGGCGTTCAGCTTTCAGCTTCATCGGGCGCATTAACACCGGGTACATCAAATGCATTTGCAGTGGTAGCATTATCAGCCGCTTCCGATGTGGTTGCCGGTCCCGACGTGGAACCTACGAATATTTCCTCACTCGAAGATTCACAAGGTGAAGAAAAACAAGTATTCGATGTCATCCTTCGCGATGGCGGCGGTTCACCTGATGGTGACGGCGTTGCAACAAAAGTTACTGCATTGCAGTTTGTACAAGGTTCATCCAACAACACCGCTGACTGGACGCAATATGTTCAGGGAGCAGAGTTGTTCAAATCAGGAGTCAGCCTCGGTACAGGAACGGTTGGCGCAACATCAATTTCATTCAGCGGCGTACCACTCTTCACGGTACCCGATGATGGAAGCGATACACTTCAATTAAAGATTTGGGTAAAATCTTCATTACCTGCCGGTGCAGATAATAAAGTTATCAATGTTAAAGTAAACCAGAACAGCGGTATTACCGTTGATCCTACAGGTTCATTATTCGCCAATGGCGGAGTAGATGTCGAAGCAGGCGCAACATATATTGATGTAGAAGCAACAGCAATTTCATTCAATGGAACAATTGGAACTCAGGCAAATGGTGTCGGTTTTGCAACATCAGTCACAGGAAAAGATGCCAATGCAAACATTGATGCTGATTATGTAGCAACAGTTGATTTAACAGTTGCAACAGGTACGGGAACAATTTCAGGTGGAACTTCAGCGAGCGCAACAGCAGGAACAGCATCGTTCTCCGGTGTTATCATCACCGGCGGCGGTTCGCACTCATTGTTGGCAACAGCAGGTGCATTAACAGCAACCTCAAATACGTTCATTGTTACATCACCTTCCGTATTTAAAGTTGCAAACTATACACCTCCGTTTAATAAAGCAAAAACAGTATTTACAGGTCCTGATACATTAACCTGGGATGATCCTAACACATGGTCAGTTGTATCAGGATATGATGCTAACAATATTCCTGATGCAGATGATGATGTTATTCTCGATAACGACAACAAAGCGGGTAGTTATGTTGTAAAAATCGGTTCAAGTTCATTAGCAGTAGCAAAGACAATTAGAGTAGGCTATTCAGGGAATTCCAATACTCTCGTAGCTCTTATTCCAACATCAAATGCTCAAGTGAATGCACTTACTATCGGTGATGGTCAACCCGGTAACTATGATATTGACATCCAACAGGGTGGCCAATTCATCAATGCCGGTGGTCTTGCATCGGGTACAAACCTCTTTATCGTTGGTTTCAGCCCTGCAAAAGATTCTATCCTTGTTCGTCCGGGTGGAAAATTTGTGCACGCAACGAAAGCGGCATCAAGCTATATGTTCCGTACCAGCCAGGATTTCAATGGCAACTACGGTATTATAGAATATGACGTACCGGATAGCACAACCACATATCAGTACGCCGCCAGCGGTGCATTTTATCCCAACATGGTCATGAGCGCAAATGCGGCAGGCGGAAAGAAAGCCTACAAGCCAACTGCATCAAGCGGATTTGGTTATTTATATGTAAAAGGTAACCTGACTGTTAATCCCGGTGTAACAGATACAGTCGGTAATCCATGTTCTGATTCACTTGCTTTATATGGTAATCTTACCAACTATGGTACCTTTACATCAGTACCAACACCTCCAACTAATGCCTCCTCAACAATATTTGCAGGAAGCAATGGTCAGGAAGTTATCGGTAATCCGATAACATTCTATAATGGATTTGTGATAAAGGATATTGCAAACGTTTCATTGCAAACTGAAGTTACAGTTGCCGGTGGTCAAGCAACAGTAACGCTCGGTACGTTAAACGCTACAATCCATACAGTCTATTTAGGTCAGAACGGTTCATTAAATGAAGTGAACGGAACCATTATGGGTCATGTGAGTGCAACAAGAACACTCTCACAGAATACCAATGAAAATTTCGGCAATATTGGTTTCGAAATCAATAGTCTCGGCGCCGTTCCCGGAGTCACCACTGTACTTCGAACAACCGGAGAATTCATTATTAGCTCACAAACGACCAATCAATCTATCAAACGATATTTTGATGTCACGTCAGCAGGTACACCGCCATTCAATGCAACAACAGTATTCCATTATAATGATGATGAATTGAACGGCAATAATGAATCTGATTTATTCCAACATCAATCCACTGATGGTGGAACGACTTGGAAGGGTAAATCAGGGACAAACAGTACAACATTGAATAAAGTGACAACAACATCCATTCAATCGTTCTCGCGTTTCACACTTGCATCAGCAACGAATGCGTTGTATGCAACTCATACCATCACGATGAAGAAATTTGAAGATAATGATGGCGATTTGAATACACCGGGTGTCGCGAAAAAATGGTTCATGTCGTTGTATGAAAATTCAATTGATCCTGTCAACCTTGTCAATGCACAAAACCTTAGTGTTGTACCAACCAATAACTTACCTGCAGGCACCTATATTTGTGCAGAGACAGATAGCGCGGGTTGGTCACATGTTGGTCACTATGTTGATAATGGATTTACTCAGACGTTATTTACAGATACACGAAGTTTCGATACTATCGTTGTTTCCAATGGTGTATCAGGGAGCTTTGAGTTCTACAATTCACGTTCCAGCAGTATCACGATTAATAAACTCCGCGATCTTGATGGCGATCCGCTTACAACAGCAGATCAGACAGCAAAATCATGGGGTCTTACATTGTATAAAGATACAGTTGGCGGAACACCGGTAGCACAGGGTAACACCAACAGTCTCGTTGCAGGCGATCTCGGTACCGGTATGTATATCGGCGTTGAAGCTGATAGCATGGGTTGGTATCGTTGCGATGGTAGTACAAAGTATGATACACTTATGCTTACCGGAAATACGAACTTGACGATGACTTTCATCAATGTGAAGGCAAACACGATCGTTGTACGTAAGTGGGCAGATGCAGATGGTAACGTTTCTACAACATCAGTTCAGACTGCCAAAGCGTGGCAAATGGATGTTCATACCGGTTCACCGACAGGAACATTCGTATTTGGCGGTAATACAAACACCAGTGTCAGTAACAGCAATTTACCCGATGCAACGTACTATATAACAGAAGCCGATAGTTCAACATGGGTTAGTCTCGGACAAAAGGTCAATGGAGTGTTCCAGACCGGTTCAGAAGGAACAAAAACCGCAATGGTCACACTCGCTGATGGTCAATCCGATACAGTTGATTTCTACAATGCACCACCTATGTACGGTCAAATGTTCCGTGCATTAAATCCTGATTCAATTGCTTTAGAGCAAGATAACTTAGGAAAAGTCGGAAAATCAGTAAAAGCAAAAGCAACAAGAGTTGAATTCTCTTTCCTCGCAGTAGTAGGTGCAACCGGAGCAACAGGATTGCACATTGAATTCAATCAAGCAGTTGATACGAGTTTTGCATTTACTTCAACTCCGACTGCAACAATGACGAACCTTGCAAAATTGACAAAATGGCATTTAGCATTTAGCTCGCCATTATCGTCCGGCGATACAGTTGTTGTTTCCGGTTACGGGATGAAGGGTGCAGCCCAGAAGGTATCAAAATATTTCTGGACACTTGGTGGAACACAAACCGGCGCTAACTTAAAGAATCCAACCTTTACTAGAAACGTGCTCCGTCTCCCAATGCCGAACCGAATCAACTTAGTAGAAGAGACTTATGCTCAAGGTGCATTTACGGCAACCAAGGGTATGGTAATCGGTGTAGCACAGGCAAACAAAGATAGTGCAAAGAAATATGCATGGGTTGTGTTAGCAAAAGCTGCTGATGCTGTGAAAAATTTAAGCATTACAAAGATGAAAATTGTTAATCTTCATGATGGTACGCCAAGAGGTTTAGACTCTATCGTTTCCGGATCGAAGATGAAGAATCTTGTTGGAAAGCAAACAGCATTCCAGCCGACAAAACAGGATAACATCTTATTTGCTAACCTTGTTGCATTAAAGTTAAGTATTGCCGCTTCTGCATTGGATAAGACCCCGGTCGGATTTGGCGAATTAATTCTTAATGATACTGCCGCAAATCCATGGAACGGATTAACCTTAGCTCAACTTTCAGCAAAAGCTGATACATTGATGACAGGCTATGCCGGTCGTACATTTGAATCAGCCGGAACGTATGCAAAGTTAGCATCAACAGTCCGTAACATCCTTGATGCATTTGAAGGCGTTATAGATACAGTGAGTTTCTCAGGAAAACTTGCAACCACTGGAACACATAAATTAATCGAGTGCAAGATATTGAAAGCAAATCCGTCAGCTACACCTGCACGCATCATTCCAACCGCAGTTGCAGAATTGCCGGAAACCTATGCATTGTATCAGAACTATCCAAATCCATTCAATCCAACAACGACAATTCAATTCGATTTGCCGTTTGCTTCATCCGTTACCTTGAAAATCTTCAACATTCTCGGTCAGGAAGTTGCAACATTATTGAACCATCAAGATTTAAGCGATGGAACACAGGCAATTGAATTTAATGCGTCAAACTTTGCTTCAGGTGTATATCTCTATCGCATTAGTGCAGAGAATACAAACGAAGATGGAGTAACGAATACCTTTACCAGCGTCAAGAAGATGATGTTGTTGAAGTAATTCTGTCAGTTGTTTTAGAACAGAATGTTCTATGAACATAAAGCCGGTCCTCGAAAGAGGATCGGCTTTTTTTTACCCTTTTCGGAATATATATCTATGGTTGTGTTTCAGCCGCTTTTTTAATATGTTTGATGCGTTAGATTAATGGTATATAAGGAATTGGATGATATGAAATTTCAAACAGAGTATCTTTGGTTTTCGACCAAGAAAAAACGTGAATACATTAACATTACCGATGAAGTGGAACAGATAGTCTCTAAAAGCGGTATTAGGGAAGGAATGGTTCTCATCTCGGCAATGCACATTACTGCCGGCGTTTATGTGAATGATGCAGAAGACGGCTTAATTCAGGATATAGATGATTGGCTTGAACATGTAGCTCCGTTTAATCCCAACTACCGCCATCATAGAACAGGAGAAACAAATGGAGATGCCCATTTAAAAAGTTTACTTATTCACCATGAAGTCATTGTTCCTGTCACCGAAGGGAAATTGGATTTTGGTCCCTGGCAACAAATCTTTTATGCTGAATTTGATGGTCAACGGAAAAAGCGTGTGATTGTTAAGATGATGGGAGAATAGTTTTCATCTTAGATCATTATGAGTCATAAAACCGAATTTATATTATTTAAAATATTTAGAAAAATTATTCTGATGTTACCCTTTAAGTCTGCACAACGACTTGGGGCAATACTTGGAGCAGGCGCGTATTACATCGTGAGCGGAAGACGTAATATTGCAATGGATAACCTCCGTCATGCCTTCCCGGAAAAAACGGAAGAGGAAAGGATTGTCATAACAAAAGGCGCGTTTCGGAATTTTGGGATTGCATTTGTTGAGCTTCTCTGGTTCCCTAATTTTAACGATAAAAATCTTTTTCAGGTTGTGCGTCTTTCCAATGAACAGACAGTCTATGATGCCGAGCATGCAGGAAAGGGAATTATTCTTCTTACAGGTCATTTCGGTAGTTGGGAACTTTCAGCATTAGCTGCTGGGAGGATAGTGAATTCTCCTTTAGTGATTATTGTTCAGACACAAAATAATTTATTGGTTGATAAGGTAATCAATGAACACCGTTGCGCTTTGGGCAATAGGGTTGTCCCTATGGGAATGTCGGTACGCGAAATAATTCGTACCCTTAATAATCATGGGGCAGTAGCGCTTGCCGCAGATCAGAGTGCGGCTATGGAAAGTATTCATATCGAATTTTTTGGGAGAAAAGTAACCACTCATGAAGGACCCGCAGTTTTCTCTTTGAAAACAGGCGCTCCCATAATCATGCAATTTATTATCCGTCAACCGGATATGAGTTATGTGTTTCGTTTTGAGCCAATATCATCAGATAACTTACCCGAAGACCATGAAGCAGCAGTTGAGGAACTTACGCTACGACATACGAAGATGTTAGAACGCTATATCCGTCAATATCCCGATCAATGGCTCTGGTTACACCGTCGTTGGAAACATCTTGAAGAATCCGTTCCGCATGCGTAGTGTTGAAAAAGTTTTAGTTATTCAAACAGCTTTTCTTGGTGATGTTGTGCTTACATTACCACTCATACAAGAATTGAAAAAACTATATCCTCAATGTTTGATTGATGTTGTTGTTATTCCTAAGTGTGCAGAGATTCTTTTCAATCATCCCGATATTCATGAGCTTGTATTGTTCGATAAACGGGGGAAAGAACGTGGAGTAAAGGGTCTTTTGAAATTGGGGAATTTTCTTCGTTCAAGGAACTACGATGTAGCGTTACTTCCTCATCGCTCTTTTAGGAGTTCGATTCTTGCCGTTTTAGCAAACATTCCCATTCGTATTGGATTTAATACCGGTTCGGGAAGTTGGATGTATTCACAAAAAGTAACCTACCATAAAGTGCGCCACGAAGTAGAACGAAATCTTACACTTCTTCAGCCGTTTGGTTATACATATCAGAATAAGGTATTGCCATCATTGTACCCGTCGAGAGATGATACAGGTGTGGTTGACCAATTTCTTAAGAAGCATCAACTATCAGATAAAAAACTCATTGCAATAGCTCCGGGAACGGTATGGAATACTAAGCGTTGGCTTCCTGAACGTTTTGCTGAACTTGCTCAAGAACTTATAACCAATGGCTTCACGATTGTTCTTGTTGGGGGTAAAGAGGATAATGAACTTGCTCAACAGATTATGAGTATGGTTAGCTCAATAAATATTTTTTCAGCAGTAGGTGTATTATCCATTCTTCAGTCTGGTGAACTTATCAGACGGTGTTTGGTGTTAGTAACTAATGATAGCGCTCCATTGCATTTGGCTGTTTCAATGCGAACACCTGTAGTGGCTATTTTTGGCGCAACAATCCCGCAATTTGGGTTTGCACCTATTGGCGACCATGACGTAGTGATAGAAACATCGGGGTTAACATGCCGTCCATGTAGTATTCATGGTGGGAATACATGCCCAATCAAAACATTTGATTGCATGAAATTGATTCAGTCGGGGAGCGTATTGGAACAAACACTTGCTTTATCAGGTATCAAACGAACGAAACAGATGTAAATTCCTTTGGTTTCTCATTGGAATTTGGCTATTTTTATAATCTTTGGTTTTTAATGCTAACCGGTCTTCTTGGTTGGCTGACACAAGACACTTTACCCAAGGTACAACTAAACAATAATTATCTATCAAGGAACACCCTTATGTCAACCTCTGAAGGTTTGTTTTATCCCTCCCGCCGTCCTTATCGGTTTGTGGTTCTCATTGTTGTCAGTCTTCTAACATTTGGAAGCTACTTTGCTTACGATAGCGTCGGAGCTATCGCTCCCACTCTTATAGAAAAACTTGGTCTAGGACGAGAAGCAATCGGGCAAATGTACACGTTATATAGTGTCGCGGCAATTCTTTCGGTGTTTATTGGTGGTTTACTTATTGATAAAATAGGTACACGCAAAGCATCCTTGTTATTTTCACTTCTTGTTACCATTGGAGCGGCTATTGTTGCGTTTGCACCAAATATCTGGGTCTTATTTTTTGGAAGATTCATTTTTGGTTGGGGCTCTGAATCATTAGTTGTTGCTCAAAGTTCCATTTTTGCACGATGGTTTAAAGGGAAAGAACTCGCTCTTGCATTTGGTATCGGGCTTACCATTAGCCGATTAGGCACACTTTTCAGTTTTAATACAGAAGCATTAATTGCAGAATATTATAACAACTATCATTATGCATTGTGGGCGGCAGTACTCTTCTGTGTTATTTCTTTAGCTGCGAATTTTATCTACAATATTCTTGATAAGCGAGCGGAAACTATCCTCGCATTAAAAGAAGAAGGTGGAGGAGATAAAATCGTTCTTGCCGATATAAAGAAATTTAATTCTTCTTACTGGTATGTCACGTTATTATGCTTAACATTTTACTCAGCAATTTTTCCATTTACATCGCTTTCGACGGATTTCTTCAATAGTAAATGGGGATTACCGATGACAGCGGGCGGTGAAGGTGGATTCTTCTATCAAGTATTTTATAGTATCATCCACATGTTCACCACTGCCGGCGGGACGACAACAATCATCATTTTCGCTTCAATGGTGTTAGCTCCATTCTTTGGCAGATTTGTTGATAAACATGGAAAACGCGCTACAACCATGCTTGTTGGCTCACTCTTTATGGTTCCAGCCTTCTTAATCATGGGCTTCACAATGATTCCTCCTATGTTTCCGATGATTGTTCTTGGAGCGGCATTTGTGATGGTTCCGGCGGCAATGTGGCCATCCATTCCCTTAATTGTTGAAAAGAATAGAGTCGGTACGGCGTTTGGCTTAATGACGATGATTCAAAATATCGGGTTAGCGCTTTTCCCGTGGTTAAACGGGTTGCTTCGTGATGCAACTAATAACTACACGGCAAGTATGGTTATGTT
>OBEQ011562256.1_pt1 | contig 10113 bp, 4 predicted proteins | sample 1670901 | NCBI WGS metagenome assembly OBEQ01 (sample SAMEA104232315, study PRJEB22302) | groundwater metagenome | biome: forest; feature: aquifer; material: groundwater | place: USA | collected 2011-08-07 | depth 5.4 m | reverse complement strand
TTGACGAGCGCCGTCTGAAAGGCGCGGGCCTGCTGGGACTGGGGGGTCACGCTGAGTTTCGCGATGGCCTGGAGGACCGAGGCGCGCTCCTCCCCGCTTAGCTCATAGTCAGCGAGGACGGTGTAGGGGTCCCGCACGAGGGCCTGAAGGAACTCCGGGTCGATCATCACCCGGCCCACGAGCTCCCTCAGACCCTGCTCCGCCACCCGGCCCTCCCCTTCGCCACGGCCCCCCGAATCTGGAGCTTCATTATAGCGCACCGACGATGGACTGTTCCTTACTGCTGATCCGGTCCTTGGAGAAGACGTCGCCGTGGATCTCGGGAGCGCACAATACCCCGGAACCCGGGACGTGGAAAGGCCAGATTTTCCGCCGGCTTTCTCTGTTGACGGGATGTATTGTTCCCTGGTATCAATAGGCGCCTTTTGCCGACCTCGAACCCTCACTCACGTGGGAGCCTGATGCACCCGAGGGGACTGACACTCGCCGTAGGCCTGGCCGTCGCGGGCCTCCTTTCCCTCAGGGCGGCAGGCCCGGCGGTCGCCCAGCAGTCCGAGGCCGACGTCTACGTGGCTCAGGCCGCGCTGGCGTACGACGACAGGCACTATGACGAGGCGCTCCGCCTCCTCCAGGAAGCCCTCCAGATAGACCCGAATCACGTCGAGGCGCTCTACTATACCGGCCTCGTCCACCTGGCCCAGCGGCGGCCGGACCTTGCCGTGGAGGCCCTCGAGAAAGCCCGGGCCAAAGCCCCCGAGGACCTCTCCGTTCTCTTCCAGCTCGGCGTCGCCTATTTCGTCCAGGAGCAGTACGACAAGGCGGAGCCGCTGCTCGCCCGGGTCTTGAGCGAGCGCCCGCGAACCGACGGCCTGGGGTACTACGTGGGCTTCATGCGCTACAGGAAGAAGGACTACCAGGGGGCCGTGCGGGCTTTCGACGCCGGCGCCGCTGCCGACCCGAACATCCAGCAGCTCACCCGCTTCTACAAGGGCCTCGCCCTGGCGATCCTGGGCCTGCCCGAGCGAGCGGCCGCCGAGGTGGAAGAGGCCCTTCGCCTCCAGCCGACCTCCTCGCTGACGGGCCCTGCCGAGCGCCTGCGGGACACCATCCTCGCCGCCCGCGAGCGCGAGCGCCGGTTCCGGGCCGAGCTCCGCCTGGGCGTCTTCTACGACACCAACGTCCCCGTCCTGCCGGAGCCGAGCCACGACCCCACCGCCGAGAGCATCAGGATCGGAAAGAGGAAGAGCCCCGGCGAGCTGGCGGCGGCCCGCTTCGACTACTCCTGGCTCCGCACCGGCCCCTGGGAGGCCACGGTGGGTTACACCTTCTTCCAGACCCGGAACGTGGACCTGCCCAAGTTCGACATCCAGAACCATCTCTTCTCGACGGCCGGCTTCTACCGCGGGGCCGTGGCGGCCATCCCCTACCAGCTGGGGCTTCAGTACGCCTACGACTTCCTGACCCTGGGGAGCGACCTGTTTCTCAAGCGCCACAGCGCCACGCTGTCCGGGACCCTGGTGGAGAATTCATTCAATCTCACCACCCTCCAGGCACGGCTCCAGGCGAAGGACTTCGCGACCGACCCCGACATCCGCCAGGAAGTGCGCGACGCCAACAACTGGATGGTGGGCTTCCTCCACCTCTTCCGGTTCCAGGAGGACCGGCATTTCATCAAGGTCGGCTACCAGTTCGACGTGGAGAACGCCGACGGGCGGAACTTCCGCTACCACGGCCACCGCTACCTCGGGGGCGGCCAGTACACCCTGCCCTGGGGGGAAACCCGCCTCGTCTACGATATGGATCTTCACCTGCGCAACTACCGCCAGCCCCACACGCTCCTGCCGATCGTCAACCCGGAAACCAAGGAACGGGTGGACAACGAATTGACCCACACGGTGAGAATCGAGCAGCCGCTCCCCCCCCGGCTGACGCTCGCCGCGGAGGTCCAGGTGATCATCGCCCGCTCGAACCTGCCCGTCTTCTCCTTCAATCGGAACGTCTATTCGCTGACCCTCGCCTGGCAGTTCTAAGCCTTCGGGGGGCCTGTCATTTTCGCTGCTCCGCCCTGTTGACCATTCGACGCCCCCGGGCTAAGCTTGACACGCCGCTTGTCCCTGCTAGTGTCCGCTGGAGGTGCCGGGATGCAGTGTCCACGATGCCAGGCCGAAAACCGCGAGGGGCGCCGCTTCTGCCTCGAGTGCGGGGCGTCGCTCGGACTCCCTTGCCCCACCTGCGGATTCTCGAATGAGGCCGGCGAGAAGTTCTGCGGCGGATGCGGGCAGCCGCTCGCCGCTCCCCAGCAAGCTTCTTTGGGATTTCCGTCTCCCCAGGCCTACACCCCGAAACACCTCGCTGAGAAGATCCTGATCGCGCGGAGCGCTGTCGAAGGGGAGCGCAAGCAGGTCACCGTGTTGTTCGCCGACCTGAAGGGGTCCATGCAGTTGCTGGCCGACCGGGACCCCGAGGAGGCACGCAAGCTCCTCGACCCTATCCTGGAACGCATGATGGAGGCCGTTCATCATTATGAAGGGACCGTGAACCAGGTCATGGGGGACGGGATCATGGCGCTCTTCGGCGCGCCGCTGGCCCACGAAGACCACGCGGTCCGGGCCTGCTATACGGCATTGCGGATTCAGGAGGCGCTCGGGCGGTATGCCGAGGAACTCCGTCGGAGCCAGGGGCTCGACGTCCAGGTTCGGGTAGGACTGAATTCCGGTGAGGTGGTCGTTCGGTCGATCGGCAGCGACCTCCGGATGGACTACACCGCGGTGGGGCAGACCACTCACCTGGCGGCCCGCATGGAGCAACTTGCCAGCCCCGGGACAATCCTCCTGACCGCGAACACGTTCCACTTGGCCGAGGGGTACATCGAAGTCAAGCCGCTGGGATCAATGGCGGTGAAGGGACTCACGCAGCCGGTCGAAGCGCACGAACTCGTCCGGGCTAGACCCGTCCGCTCCCGCCTGCAAGCGGCAGCGGCTCGCGGCCTCACGCGCTTCCTCGGACGCGAGGCCGAACTCGAAGCCCTCCACCGGGCCCTGAAGTGGGCCGGGACAGGACACGGCCAGGTCGTCGCCATCGTGGGGGAACCCGGCGTAGGCAAGTCCCGCCTCTTCTGGGAGTTCATCCACTCCCATCGGACCCGAGGGTGGCTCATCCTGGAAAGCGTGTCAGTGTCCTACACGAAGGCTACCGCCTACCTCCCCGTCATCGACATGCTCAAGACTTATTTCCAGATCGAGACCCCTGACGACCCGCGGACGGTCCGGGAGAAGATTACGAGCAAGCTCCTGATGTCGGATAGAGCCTGGGAGCCGGCGCTATCGGCCTTTTTCACGCTCCTTGATCTGCCAGTCAAGGACCCGGCGTGGCAAGCCCTCGATCCCCTCCACCGACGTCAGCGAACTCTGGACGCCGTCAAGCGCCTCCTTCTGAGGGAGAGCCGGGGCCAGCCCTTGCTTTTGGTTCTCGAAAACCTCCACTGGATCGACTCCGAGACCCAGGCGTTTTTAGACAGCCTGGTGGAGAGCCTCCCCACCGCCCGGATCCTCCTTCTTGTGACCTACCGCCCCGAGTACCAGCACGGCTGGGGCTCCAAGACATACTACACCCGGCTCAGGCTCGATGTCCTTCCTCCCGAGATGGCCGAAGAACTCCTTACGGCCCTTCTGGGAAAGGATGGCAGCCTGGATCCGCTCAAGCGGCTCCTGATCGAGCGGACCGAAGGGAATCCCTTGTTCTTGGAGGAGAGCGTCCAGACCCTGGGAGAGACCCAGATGCTGGTCGGCGAGCGGGGCGCCTATCGCCTGGTGAAGGCTCTCCCGAGCATTCAGGTGCCGGCTACAGTCCAGGCGGTCCTGGCCGCTCGCATCGACCGGCTCCCTTCGGAGGAGAAGCGCCTCCTCGAGTCGGCCGCAGTCATTGGGAAGGATGTGCCGTTCACGCTCCTCGAGGCCATTGCTGAGCTGCCGGAGGAAGAACTCCGCAAGAGTCTCACCCACCTCCGATCGGCCGAGTTTCTCTACGAGACGAGCCTCTTCCCCGAACTCGAATACACCTTCAAACACGCCCTCACGCATGAAGTGGCCTATGCGAGCCTTCTTCAGGAACGGCGACGAACCCTCCACGCCCGGATCATGGAGGCCCTCGAGACACTTGCGGGGGACCGGCCAGCCGAACAGGTCGATCGGCTCGCCCACCACGCCTTCCGAGGCGAGGTGTGGGACAAGGCCCTCACGTACCTCCGCCAGGCCGGAGCGAAGGCGTTCGCGTGCTCGGCGAACCAGGAGGCGGTGGCGTACTTTGAGCAGGCGCTGACGGCCCTCCGGCATCTCCCCGAGAGCCGCCACACGCTCGAGCAGGCGATCGATCTCCGGTTCGACCTTCGGCCGCCGCTCCTCCAGCTTGGCCGTCTCCAAGAGGTGCTGTCCCTGTCGCAGGAAGCCGAAACCATGGCCCAGCGGCTCGGAGACGACCAGCGCCTCGCCCACGTCTACACCTACCTGATCAACTATCACCACCTCAAAGGGGAGCCGGATTTGGCCATCGAATACGGAGAGCGATGCCTCACGATCGGTGAGGCCCGCAACGATGGGGCGCTTCAGGCGCTGGCGCGTAGATACATGGGGCACAGCTACCACGCTCAGGGCCGGTACCGGCAGGCGGAAAGTATCCTCAAGCGGAATATCGAGGTGCTCGAGGCCGTCCCGGAAAGCGAGGAGCTCACGCAAGCAAGCGTCTCGTATGTAGCCTCCAGCGGATGGCTCGCTCTCTCCCTGGCCGAACTAGGCGAGTTCGACCTTGCCCGCAGCTACCTCGACACGGCGCAGCAAATCGGTGAGGCCAGCCGCCATGCCTACAGTCAAACGATCGCCCGGACTCTGGCGGGCTTTGTCTGGATCCGCCGCGGTCATGTCGAGCGGGCTGTGCAGCCGCTGGAGCGAAGCCTGGAGGCCTGCAGGGAAAAGTCCCTGACGGTGTGGCAACCGATCCCGTCCTGCCTCCTCGGATTAGCTTTCATGTACCTAGGCCGTACGGACGAGGGTCTTCGCCTGCTAGAAGAGGGAGTCGCCTTCAGCGAGGAGCTCGGAGTCAAAGCGTACCTCGCGCTATGGACAACGCACCTGGGCGAAGGGCTTCTCCTCGGCGGCCTAACTGACCGCGCTCTCGTAGCTGCCCAACACGCCCTTGATCTCGCCCTCGCCCATAAGGAACGGGGGCACCGGGCATGGGCCCTCCGCCTCTTGGGCGAGATCGCCTCAAAATGCGAGTCCCCGGATGTGGAGAAGGCCGAAGCCTCCTTCCGTGAGGCGATGGCCCTGGCCGAGGAGCTCGGGATGCGTCCCCTCCTTGCCCGAAGCCATTTAGGGCTGGCCCAGCTCTACCGGCGGACTGGCAACCGCCGAGCGGCGAAGGCCCATCTGTCCACCGCCCTCGCGTCGTTCCACCAAATGGACATGCAGTTCTGGTTGGAAGAGTCGGAGGAAGAGCTCAAGGAGATGGGAGGCCTGTTCGTCGTGGCAGCATCGGATCTTGAGCTCTACGACTATCTGAGGCAGAAGTTCTCCGACAAGGGAAAAGGCACGGTCCTCCTCGACCGTCGGCGGGGGGAGCGGCGCCAGCGCGCCCAGGCGTATGGCCCGGAGCGGCGCCGAGACGACCGCCGGGCCCAGACGGTCATCCCCCTGGCATCGTAATCACCCGAGCATCGCGGGTCGCTCAGCGCCGGCGGAGGGCGTCGCTGAGGTTGCGCGACTGGATGCCGCTGATAACGTCGCGGTCCAGGCGATCATCGCCCGCTCGAACCTGCCGGTCTTCTCCTTCAACCGGAACGTGTTCTCGCTGACGCTGTCCTGGCAGTACTGAGCCGGACTAGCACCGGCGGCTCGGGGAGGGGTCGGGAGAGGCGCCGACTAGAAGCCGAGCCGCACCTTGCTGCTGGCGCCATCCACGACAAGCACCGCGCCCGAGGCCCCGCTCACGTTCACCTTGTTGGTGGTGCTGAGCCCTGAGAACGGCACAAACCCCGCATTGACCACGACGTTCCCCGCCGGCGCCCCGTTCTTCAAGAGCACCGGATAGCCGCCGAAGTTCGGGATGCTGGTGGTGAGGCTGCACCCACCGCACAGGGCCGCCGTGTTCGTGACATTGAGCATGTTCGTGCCCGTGGGGCCGAACACGCCGAGCGAGCCCATCGTGAGCTTGAAGACCGACCCGCCGGAGACGGTGACCACCCCGCCCCCCGTGATGTTGAGCGTGCTGGTGTTGTCCAGGAGGAACAAATTACCTTGGGTGACGTTGAGGAAGCTTCCGCCCGCGACGTTGAAGAGCGAGCCGTTCTTGACGGTCAGCGTGCTCGCCTGCAGGCTGACGAGCGCATTCCCCACGCCCCCCGGGATGTTGCCGGTCAGCCGGGCCTGGGGCCCGAGGTCCACCAGATGGCTGGCTGAGGTCAGCAAGGTGCCCGTGAGCTTCAGCAGCGGGGCGCTGGCCTCCAGAAGGGCCGGGTCCACCCTCACCCCATTTTGAACCTCGATCCTGGCGTTGGAGGCCTCGAGGAAGACCCCGCCGTGCTGGATCGGCTTGTCCTTCCCCAGGGTGAGAGTCACCCCTTTCCCGTCGGGGTCCTCGGCGGGCGTCAGGACCTGGACGTTTTCGGTCGCGCTCCCATTGAGGAAGAACAGCGACGACCCGGTAGTCTGCGCGTTTGCGATGGGATCGAATCCGCCGAGGGCGACAGTTTTTTCGACGCCGCCGTCGAGCTTGAACCCGTCGAGCTTGACCAGCGAGTCCAGCGTGGTGCTCTCAATGGTGGACCGTTGCACGTTCACCAGATGGAAGAGGGCCGTGATCAGGCTGTTGGTGACCTGGAGCAGACGCCCGGCGACGCTCACCTTCGCCGGGGCGACGATCCCATCTGGATTCGGCGAGTCTGTGACACTGAAAAAGTTGCCTCCCGACTGGGCGTCGGGGCCGGCCTTGAACGTCGAGCTGACCAGCGTGATCAGAGAAGAACTGGTCGCGCTCGAGAGCTGAGCGCCCTGGCTGATGCTGAATCCTGAGCAGCACGCACTAGACGGTACGCCGAACGACGGACCGAAGCCGAGGCTCGAAGTGTCGAAGGTGCTCCCGTTCGTGGCGGAGAAAAGTCCGCCATTCCCGAGCAGCGTGACCTTGGATGGTGCACCCGCCGGTGTTGAGCGCCGGAGGGTCAGGATATTCCCGGCGGTATCGACGCTGCTGTTGTCGAAAGACATGAGCGCTACGTTACTCGTGCTCTTGAGCTCCGCGCTGTCGCCCACGAAGAGGAAGGTGAAAGTATTGCTGGTCGGATCTCCGTTCTTGAAGGTCGTGAGGGTGGCGTTCAGCAACGGGCCCGATAGCGTCTCTGATGGCATAGGCGCGCCCGGCGTGTTGATCGAGAGCGACAGGAAGCCCCGGGCCGCTGTCACCTTGCTCTTCCCCGCCGCCGTCCCGGTGAACTTCAGGAGAGGATCAGCGGTGCCGGTGGTCGTGAGGCTCGCCCCATCATGGATGGGGAAGAACCCCTGCTCGCTACTCGTGGTCTCGAAAGTCGTGTCCGTGGCGTCGGCGAACGAGCCCTTGAGGGTCAAGCTGAAGCCGCCGGTGAGCCGGGCGAAGTTTCGGGCGCTCGTGACACTGCCCGGGTCGAAGGTGGCGAACGGCTGGGATGTGTTGCTTTGGAGACTCCCATTGCTCGTGAAGCTGAACACCGAGCCGCTCGTGTTGATCGTGCTGTCCTTCGCCTTGAGCGCTGGCCCGGCCATGGTGCTCGTCACCCCCGTCGGCACCGAGCCCAGGATCAGGGGGTTGGTCGTCTCGGTCTGGTTGACCGTGGTTCCGGTGAGCTGAACCAGCGGGTCGGTGGCGTTCGAGGTGACGCCCTCCAGTATGGCCAGCGACCCCTTCAGGTTGAGCGTGCTGGGGTCGGCGATCAGCACGACACCCTGTTCTGTCGGGAAGGGCGGCTTGATATCCCCGACCTCCCAGAGAGAGTCCCCCACCTTCGTCAGCTTCAGCGTGCTGTTCACCATCCGGATGGCAGGCTCATTGAGCGCCAGGGTGAACTTGGCGGTGTCCTTGTTGTTGTCGAGAACCTCCTCGCCGAGCGTCCGGAGCGTCACCTTCGTGTTCGTGAGATCCAGGAGCGTGCCGGTCAGGTCGAAGGTGTTCCCGCTGCTGTCCGAGATCCCGAGCGCGTCCGCCATCAGGGAGCCCCCGACGATCCTGAACACCGGGCCGACGGTGTTCTTGAGCGTGCTCCCGCCAAGGAGCCTCGTCACCGGCTGGAGGCCCCCGGCTCCGGTGATGGTGACGTTCGCGCTGACGCTGTCGTAGAGGGGTCCCCCGACCGTCACCGTAGAGGGGTCCAGAACGAGCGGAGTCGTCGTCGTCAGGTCCACGCCGTTCACCCGGAAGAGCGGGGAGACCGGTGAGGTGGTCGCGGTCACGGTCGAATTCCTGAGCTCGATGACGGGCCCGCCGTTAGGCCCGCTTAGCGAGATCATGCTCCCGCCCGGCGCGCTGCCCGTGACGACCGGGGAGGTCAGGAGGACCGGCGGGCACGGCGGCGTGGCGCACACGATCGCCCCAGCTTGGGGGTTCTGGGCCGTGCCGGCGCTGAACGTGGCGAGCGAGGTGCTCTTGTCCATCTGGAGGGTCACGTCGCTGGCGAGGAACAACGATCCCGCCGGCGCGGTCGTCTGCTGCTGGACCGCCTCGCTCGCCGTCGACTCCTGGACGCCGATGTCCGAAGTCGCCGGAGGGGGGGGGGAAGAGGTCGTCGTCTGGATGGTCGGCGGTGGAGGCGCAAAGGCCAGGGCCAGCAGGGTGGCCTGAGCCTGCTGGTTGGTGGCGATCTGGCCGCTGGCGGGGCTGCTGGTGGGCGCGGACGAGGGCGGCGTCAGACCCTGGGTCGCCGTCGGCGAGACCGATCCGACTTGGCCGAATCCGGTGCTCGTGACGGGCAGGCTCTGCCCCGCGCTGACCGTCACCGGGGGAACGGTAGGGGCCTGGGGGAGACTCACGGCGACCGAGCCGTTCAGGACGTTGACCAGCGTCGTGGCGAGAGCCCCCAAGGCCGCCTGAAGGACCTCGATGATCACCACCGTGCCCCGCACCGCGGCCACGGCGTTAGGGGTGCGGATCTCGATGTACTCGCCGGGGCGCAGGAGCTTGCGGGCCACCGCCAGCGCGATCTTGCCGGAGTGCACCTCCACGGTGGCGCGGCCCGGCTCCTCGCTGATGGTCAGCTCCGACAGCTCCCGCACCGTGACCAGCGCCTTGCCTCCAAGGAGCACCCGGACGATCGACTGCTCCTTGGTGGTGATCCGGTCCCGGTAGAGGACGTCGTCCTTCAGCTTCAGGGGGATCTCCTGGGGCACCGCGACCCGGGCCACGGAGGCCGCGCCGTGGATGGTAGTTACCACCCCGGCCTTCGACTCTTGGGCCAGAGCAAGGGCCGGCCACAGGAGGTGGAGGAGAAGGGCAAGGAGAGGAATTCCGGAGAAGATGAACGCTGCCACGGGGAAGACCTCCCTGAAGGATCCGTCCCTCGGAGGCCCGCGGCCCGGGCCCCCGGATCCGCCTTGGCAGCGGACTATAGCATAACTACGGTGGAGGGCAAGAGGGGGCGGGAGGGCCGCCGGCTCAGCGGCGGCGAAGGGCGTCGTTAACGGCGCGGGACTGGATGCCGCTCATGACGTCGCGGTCCAGGTCGGGCCGCCGCGAACCGACTTCCGTCAACTTCCGGATCAGCTCGTCCCGCCGCGCGCGCGCCTGGATTTCGGCCATCGCTTGGTCGGCGTCCTTCTCGGCAGTCCTGGGGTCGGGCGCCGGCTGCGTGACCGGCGGTCTGCGGGTGAGGGTCAGGTGGAGCGGGTGAGGTCCAGACGGCTCCTGGGCCCGCGCCTCGGGCACGGGGACCTGGAGCAGCGCGACCAGGACCGCGAACGCCGCCCACGCGAATCCTTTCATCGTCTCCCATCGTACCACGATGGAAGGCTCAGTACTTCCAGCCGACGGAGAGCGTGACCACGTTTCGATCGTAGTCGAACAGGGAGAACGTGGAGCTGTTCCGCTCTTTGAAGAACT